>CEUD01124495.1_pt1 | contig 42159 bp, 42 predicted proteins | sample 356481 | NCBI WGS metagenome assembly CEUD01 (sample SAMEA2623314, study PRJEB7988) | marine metagenome | isolation source: saline water (ENVO:00002010), including | reverse complement strand
AATACTCAGGCTTGATCCCACGCGTCATGCCCTATGGGATGACTGTGTCCCAAAAGGTGAGGGCGTAGCCGACCTGATATTTCGCTTCCACCAAAGCGACTAGTGTGATGACGCCTAGTCCCGAGGTGAGGTCACCCACAGATATCACATAGCGTCCCGCTACGCGACCTGCGGCTAAAAAGTCCACCACGCCTGTTACATACTTTTTGGCGTACACAGCTGCAGACAGAATGAAGGTGACGGGGATGATGACGATGAGCCAGTCGATGAGGTGCATAGTATATTGAAGCGGGAAGCCGTTCTATTATGTGACTTAAAAAAAGTTTAGGTATTCGCTGCTCTGTGACTATGTCAAGGGCAATCAATTTTTATAAATCCTTTGACATAGTCACAAGGGATTGACTATTGGTTTTCCTTGCATGCCTGTTTTTGGCTCGGGCTTGTCGGTCATTGCCTAGGACTGTCTTTGGTTGTGGCCTGTGATTTATTAAATTTTAGCCGCTTGAGGATATGTCTTCTATTGTAAGTGAAACTGATTCTGTGCCTAGCTCTTTGGGGACGTCGAGTGGGCTGCGTCCCAGTGTCCTGAAGGTCGCCCTGATCGGGGTCACGGGCTTTGCGCGCGTGCACTATGAGATGGTCATGGGGGCGATTCAGGAAGGCGCGAGTCTTCAGCTCGTTGCGGCGGCTGTCATTAACCAAGAGGAGGTGCCTTTAGAGTGTCAGCAGATCCGCGAAGTTGGTGGTGCGCTTTACGATGATGTCTATTCGATGCTAGAAGCATTTAAGGGGGATATAGATTTATGTTTCATCCCGGTCGGCATTCACTTGCATGCTCCGATGACGATTGCAGCGCTGCATGCGGGTGCCAATGTGTTTGTTGAGAAACCCGCTGCGGCGACGATTCAAGATGTTCGTGCAATGCAGGCGGCGGAGCGTGAAACCGGCCGTTTTGTTGCGGTTGGCTTTCAGACGATGTTTGCATCGGAGACTCTGTGGATGAAGGATGCGATCCTTTCGGGGCGCATTGGCGCGGTGCAGTCGATCAAGTGCCGTTGCTTGTGGCCTCGTTTGGATACCTATTATACGCGTAACGATTGGGCGGGGCGACTGCGCGTTGGGGACGATTGGGTTTTAGATTCGCCCTTTAACAATGCGGTCAGCCACCAGTTGAATATGATCTGTTTCCTTGCGGGAGAATCGCGTGAGCGGGCTGCCGATATTGACACGGTAGAGGCTGAGCTCTATCGGGCACACCGTATTGAGAGTGCAGATACGGCTTGCCTACGTGTGCAAACCAAGACTGGGCTGCCTTTATATTTCTATGCGACGCATTGCTCGGACGCCCACTTGGATCCGGAGATCGTGATTCGGGGAGAGTCGGGGGAGATTCGCTGGACCTTTACTGATGTGACGTTGACGAGCGATGAGGGAACGGTCGAGACAAGAGCCTGTGAGGCGGACGTCTCCGTGCGTAGTCAATTGCTGGATCGCCTACTGAACCGTATGGAGAATTCTGATGTTTTTATTTGCGACCTAGAGGTGGCTGCAGCGCACACTCTGAGTGTAAATGGTGCGCATGAATCTTCGCCTGTGCATGATATTCCGGCCGATTTGATCAGTCATGAGTCAGTGGATGGAGGTGTGAAAACGACAGTCTCGGGCTTGGATGATTTGATTCATCGTGCCTTTGAGCAGGAAGTGCTCTTCTCGGAGATGGATGTTCCCTGGGCGCAAGCAGGAGCTTTGACTAGCGCAAATACTGCTTACGATTACTTTCCTCAGCGTGTGGGCTTGAGCTAGACTTTTTTTGCTAATCCCCTTGACGAAGTCACGTAGAATTATGATTTCTTTTACAGTGCAATGCGTAGAATGCCTCAAAGTGAGCTTTCTTACGTGGGCATCTGTTAAATTACTTTCCAACCCTCTGATCTATGAATATAAAAAAATTCCCTTCTAGCGTTGTCCTTGTAGCTGCTTGCCTTGCTGCTGGTTCAGCTCACGCAGTGATCGTCGCCGATTATCAGTTTAACTCTGCAAGTGATCCAGTGTTTCTTGGCTCTTCAGATACTGATGCTAACAGTGTCGCATCGTTAATTACAGCTGGAGCTGGCGCGACATTAGATCGTGGCACTGAATTCTTGGTCGCCGCGAATGGCACGTCTGTATTGGAAGTCTATTCGAATTCGAGCATCGATCAGGTAAATAATCTAGCAGACGCTGTAGATCATGACGTTTCCTTCAGTTTCACTCTGACTCCTGAGGCGGGTAAGACCTTAAGTTTTACTAGTTTTGATGGATTGGTTCGCAGATCTGCTTATAGCTCAACACGTGGATGGTTGCTGCAGTCTTCTTTGACCGGGACTACAGATCTTGCTGCTGATTCGAGCATTGGATCAGCTCGTTCTGACGCTTTTGAGACGATGACTGCTAGCTCTGGCTCGCTTGATCTATCGAGTGTGGCGGAATTGCAGAATGTTGCCGGACCAGTGACTTTTACCATCTATACAAACCCAGGCACAGGCTCTAGTTTGCCGAGTGGTCGTTTTGTGGACTATGACAATATTACAGTGAGTGCGACTGTGATTCCCGAGCCTGCGACCGCAGCTGCTTTGCTTGGTCTAGTTGGACTATCGCTCGCATTCGTTCGCCGTCGTCGCTAGGAATGGCTCTAGCCTAGGTTTTATTTTTCAAAACGCTCACGCGCCATCCGGCGTGTGAGCGTTTTTTTATGTCTACACGGCTGGCCGGTCTTGCTCTACCCGAGTAAGCAAGTCGATGGGAAAAATTCCTTAGACCCGCTGTTTCAAACAAGTCGAAGCGGGCGCTTGAGTTAGCTAGGCCTCCGTCAGCCACAGTATATTGGTGACGATACGTGGATAGTAGAGGCTGGCCATGGCCTTGCCACTGCTGAATTGGTCCGAACAAGCATTGAAGGTGGAGCCGAAGATTTGCCAGTCCATGTGAGCCTGATCGTGGGCGACTTGCTGCTCACCGAAATCGATGCCTAGCACGCTGCGGGCTACGTATTGACTTAGGCAGATCTTGCTCATCCATGAGTTGTCGGCAGTGCTGGAGAGCTTCCATCCGTTGTCGGGGTAGAGGCAGACGCCGGGCTTGAAGATCGATTCGAAGTGACGCTTTAAAATACCAATGAATTCGGCGTAGGGTCCGTCGGGGGCGAGGGCGTCTTGCAGGCCCATCACTTGCGGGAAGACCAGGCCCTCGATGGCGGGAATGATTGCGCTCCGATTGTCGTCTTCGAAGACTGCAGGTATATAGCCGAGTGTGTCGTCCCATTTCCCGCTTATAGTGCGGGCACAGAGCTGTGCAGATGCAGTGGCTTCGGCTGCTAGTGTGTGCTCGCCCGCTTGCTGGAACAGTTCGGCCAGGGCCAAGTAGGCCGCCCATGATTTCACCGCGAGGTAGAGATTGTTGCGTGCTTGACCGAGGGATGTGTCGAGCGAGTCGTAGGTGGTGATTTCGCCGCCACCATTACAGCGGCTGGATTCGCAGCCCATCACACCGTTGCGTTGCGCCGGGGCGGGGTGGTCGCGGTTGAGCATCGATTGGTAGCAGTCTTTGACCGTCTTTAAGTGACGAGTCAAAAAGTCTTGGTCTTGACTTTGGCTGACGTAGACACCGGTGCAACAGACCCAATTGACCAGTTGCTCGTGAGTCATGTAAGAGAAACAGCGTCGGTCAATGCCGCTGATTTCGTAGCTAGAGTAACCTTCGGGAGAGAAGTTGTTGTGATTGCCTTGGTCGTGGGTGAAACTGATGCCGCCAGGGTAGGTATTGTCACTGCCAGGCAGGCGCACTTGATCGTAATAGGAGTAGCGGTGTATGAAGGTTTCTAATACGTTTTTAACTGTCCACGGCGAGTAGCGCATCTCGTAGAAGAGCATGTCGACGGTGAGATCGAAGGTGTTATGCATGCGGTATTCGCCCTCGTTGACATTCCAGAATGGCTTGCCGGAATCGTCAAACCACTGAGTCGAACCGTAGTAAGAGTGGGAGGCGTGTGCGATGAGGAATTTTTGCGCATCGTTGAGCGAGGCGGCCTCGAGCTCCGCATCACGTTGTGCGGCTTGCTGATAATACCAATCCTTATGTTCGAGTCCGTATTCGAGTACATCCCGCAGACTGGAGAAGTAGCGTGTATACCAATAGGGCATTTCCAGCCCAAGTGTGGCGGTGCCTGCGCGATAAGTGGCTAGGCTGATGTGCATTTCGCGCTGTTCACCTGCGGGCACATCCATCATAAAGCCATAGCTGCCGCCGAAGCGGGGCACGAGTTGGGTGCCATCTGGTTTTTTCGCTTTGGAGAGATCGAAGGTTTGGAGTGGTTCCACTTCGGCATCGGTGGCGAAGCCCAGATTTCCATTGCCAAAGAGGAAGCCGGTAAACTTGCCTGCCTCGTGAACAGGCATGGGACAGCCATGCTCGCCCAGTGCGAAGAGTGCGGTCTTAGTTTGCGTACCCTGCCGATTGTCGACGGTGAGTTTCGCAAAAACGACAGGGCAGGCGGCGCGCTTATTTTCGGCGCGGTCGGTCGTAGTCGGGGCGGGCAAATCGCCGAAGGGGGAAATGATTTCCAGTCGCAGGTCTTCGGTGATGAAGTGATCACTAGCAAAGCGGTAGTCGCGTGTGATGTCTTTGCCCTCGACCACAGTTAAGGCGTCGTGACAGGTCTCGGGCTGGTTTTGGTGATCGAAGCGTGCGATCTCCGAGTTGTTCATGTGCTCGAAAAATGGTAGCACAGTGATGTGCTCATCCACAATGGTGCCGACGTAGACTGCGCCGTCGGCAGGTTGACCTTTTTCAAGTGCAAGCCCGCCTGGGGCCCCGTGCATGCCGAGGGTGAAAGAGCTGTGGGCGCCAATCGCGCTGTGCTGGGCGTGGAAGGAGTTTTTCTCGTTCGGTAGAATCATGAGAGATTTTATTTGTTGAGCACGATGCGGTGCCAGTCTTCTGGAATATGAAAAGTAATGGTGTCACTCAGCGCATGCGGTGCACTGGCGGAGAGTGTCGGTTGGCGCTGAGGGGCGCCGTCGTAGCGAGCAAAGGCGATCCGAATTTCGGTGCCGGGCGCAAAGCTCTCGAGCCCGAGTACGCTGGGCGGGATTTGTAGGGCGGCCTGCCAGCCACCTTCGATCGGACTTGCTTGCGCATCAAAGCCGATCGGGCTGACGAGCCAGTGGTCGATCGGTTTCCATTCGCCGCTGCTGGGGTCGTTGCCCGGCACATTGGGTTTGTGCGCATGGAAGCGTGTGTTCGCGGGCGTGATGTGGAGCTCAAAGTAGTCTTCGTGTCCTTCGATTTGTAGGAAGACTTCAAATACGTCGCCGAGCTCCCACATGTGCTGATTGTCGGCGTCGGAGCTGGTGTAGATTTGTTCGTCCTCGAGTTTGGCATGCACGAGCAGTGCGTGCGGTGTCCACTGCAGCTCGACGGAGCCCTGGCGGAATTGGCTTTCGTTCTCTTTAAACCAAGGCTGTGCCAGTTCGAAGCGTTCGACATGTTTGGCGGGCAGTAAGAGTGTGCTCGCGGTGGTGGGGGATGAATGCGTCATCGTCTTTGTGCAGGCTGTGAAAAGTGAGCAAGCGCTGAGCGCTATTAAGGAGCATAGCGGGCGTTTCATTTGGCTCATGAGGATTTTTCGGTTAGGTGATCGTCCATCTCGATCTCAGGATCCGGGGCCATCAGAGATACAATAATGTAGGCTGCGATCGCAGTCAGCGAAGACAAGAAGCCGAGTTGCATACCATTGAGCCAAAAAGTTTCCGGTAGGTTGGTGATCCATTCCGTGCCCGCGTAGCTTTCCTTGATAGAGGGCAGGACTTTGGGCCAGAGCACATTGTTGATCAACACGCCACTCACTGCCAGTGAGGAGCCAGTGATCATTGCAGCCCAGGCGCCCGAGGTGGTGCCGCGCTTCCAGTAGAGCGCGCCGATCAGCACTGCGCCGCCGCCACCGAGGAAGATTGCGCCCGTGACTTGGAAATACATTAGGATGAATTCCTTGAGTGGGAAAAGCATGCTGAAGCACCAGCCAAAGATGGCGACTCCGATGATGGAGCGCTTGAGCCAGCGTAAGTGCAGTTTTGGTGTTAAGCGATCTTGGTGGCCTCGTAAACTGCGCCACGGCATCAATACATCTTGGATGAAAATGCTGCCCCAAGAGTGGAGGTAAGTGGTGTCTGTGCTAACGGCCGCCATGATCATGACCGAAGCAAATAAGCCCATGATGCCGACCGGTAATACATTTGAAAGCGCGACAGTGGTGGTCAATTGCTTGGCCAGTTGAGGGTCGCCCAAGCCATCTAAGGTCGCTTGAGTAGCTAGTGTGGCAGCTTCGTGAATCGGCGCATTCATCAGCACATAGGCGCAGATCGCGGCGAGTGGGATGAGCAAATAAGTAACCCCTGAGCGGAATTGGGCCAGGATGCCGGCCATTTTGGCTTCGTGCGGATTAATGGCAGAGCTATTATAGCCCTGTGTGCCTTGCCACACCATGAAGTTGTAAATCGCGATGAAGAGCATCATCATGAAGAAGCCGATATTAAAGTCGGGCAGGCGATCGATATCGAAAGGATTGAGCTTCGACTGTCCCACGGGTGCTTGTTTAAGAGTTTCTACAATCACCTCCCAAGGGAAAGTGTACACCGGTAGGTCCAGGAAGTAGATGAAGAAGCGCGCAGTCACTGCAGGGAAGATCCCGAAGTTTAAGATACCGCTGATCCAGCAAAGTGAACCAGAGAAGACGCGAAACTTGCGGCTGTAGCGCTTTTCCATCAGCTGCGCCAATGTCATGGAGCGAGTTTCTCGGTAGCGGTAGATGATCCAGCCAGAGAGCGCGAGGATCAGTCCGAGTGGCGCCATCATTTGCCCCCAGAAGCCTGCCGAGAAGCCTGCCTGATAGACCTGTTCCCATTGCGCGACGATGGTGATAGCTCCGAGTCCCGACATGCCAGAGGCTAAAGTTAATAAGTAGCGCCCGGCGCAGCGATTGGCTGATAAGAAGTCGGCGACGCTGCGGGTATAGCGACGGGTATAAATGGCAGCGCCGACGACTACGGCGAGGATGACGCCTACGATACCGAGGTCGATTGCACTTAAGTTAGTCAGGGCTAAAGGTAACATTGCTAACATGTTGCCTTTGAGCCCCCTGTAAGCGCAAATCTTATACTGTTGCAAATAGGGCTCTGGCCTTGTGGCTCTGCTGTATCGTGAGCGATTACTTAGATCGTCGCTTGACTCGATTGCTCTAGGTCGTCGCAGTTGTGGGCCTAAACCTGATCTCGATTATGGCCTTTATTCAATGTGACTTCGCCTCCGAAACTTTAAGCATGGGTGTCAGCGTGAATGTGTTGCTGCCCCAAACGGCAAACAAGCAGTTGCACTCCACTTTGTGGCTCTTACACGGGCGCACCGATGATCATAGCGCATGGATGCGACAAACAGCGATCGAGCGCTATGCTGCCGAGCATAGTCTGGCTGTAGTCATGCCTGCAGCAGGGCTGAGCTACTATCAAAACATGCACGAAGGTCTGCGCTACGCGGACTATATAGATCATGAGCTGCCACAAGTCATGCGCTCGTTCTTTCCTTTGTCCGAGGCCCGCGAGGATAACTTCATCGCAGGCCTTTCGATGGGGGGCTATGGTGCCATGCGCAGTGCGCTGCGTTACCCCGAGCGTTATGCAGCGGCAGCCAGCCTTTCTGGCTCGCTGGATGCGGCGGCTTTCTCTAGTTCTACAGAGCCTGAGAGAATTAGCTGGATGCGCTGGGTGTTTGGCGAGGCGTATAAAAATTTACGCGGCAGCGATGTGGATTTGTTGACGCAATTGCAGCGTGCCAAGCAAGCAGGCGTCGATCTGCCGCGCTTGTTTGCTTGTTGTGGATACGATGACTTTATACTAGAGCAAAGCCGCGCCTTTGCCCGGCAGTGCTCGGAGAACGAAATTCCGCTCAAGTATGTGGAGGGGCCGGGTGACCACGAATGGTCCTATTGGGACCGTATGATTCGTGAAGTGCTGGACTGGTTGCCACGCACGGCTAGCTAGTCGCTTATAGCTCCTGCAGCGACATTCCATGGTAGGGCGTGAGTTCAAGGCCCTGCCGCGCGTAAGCTGCGATGAGACTTGCCTGTAGTTCTTGGTAGCTTTGGCCCTGCATCAGTTGCGTCAGGGCCCTTTGCGAGCTTGCAGCATGATTGCGATCCTGTTGCCATGACTCGATATAGCGGCGCAAATGTTGGCCGCTGACATCATCGCTTAGGTGTAAGAAGTAATAGGTTAGCAGAAATGCGGACACGTAATACTGCTCATTGGAAGAGGCCGAGGCTTCAAAGTTTTGGTTCCATTCATCGCGCGTGATGGTCATCAAATGCTCGAAGGCAGTAGAGTGGATGAGGGTCGCTGGTCATCGAATATGATCAACAAGCTAGCGGTTTTAGTGCCAGATACTCATTTCACACATTTTTTATATACGGTTCACGCGACCGCAGGGCCTAGAAGTATGTGCTGACTTGTTTTTGTACGTCTTGTTTAAAGTCTTCTAGGAAGCTCAAAATGTAGGCTTCGGGGGAGAGGCTGTCGTCTTGAATGAGTGGGCTGAGGTCGACTCCGAAGGCGACGCTCTGAGAGGCGTCGATGGAGTGGCTGTCGAAGAAGGTGGCGTTGGCACGGCGTCGTCCTTCGACCGCCAGATCGTAGCGCTTGCCGCCGCTGATTTGAGATACGAAGAGGCCGTTTAATTGAGCGGCGAGTTCGGTGCGTGCGCTGAGGTCCATGATGAGCTTCTTGTCATCGGGCAACCAGTCGAGGTTGCGCCAAACTTCGCAGCCGATCAATTGCTTGGGGCGCTGCGCTTGTGGCAGGCGGCGGAGGGCTTTGATTAAAGAGGCGGCCACGGCGATGTGAGTGCTGTGTTTGTCAGCTAAGTTGTGGGTGTAAACGACTTCGGGCTGTGCGGCGCTGAGGATTTTTACCAGATCGTTTTCGATGTCGTGGTTGTCGGGATCTTTGATGCCGGCACTCGATAGGTGGAGTTGTGCCATGAAGCTATATTGCCCGACGCGTGCGGCCTCGCGTTGTTCTTCGGCGCGGATGGCCTGCATCTCTTCGTCGGTCACGTGGGCAAACTCACCCGTGCGCGCGCTGCCGGCACCATTGGTGCAAGTGACCCCGCCGAACCATTGGTCGTTCTTTTCGTAGCATTCAATGATGCCGTGCATGGCCATAAACTCCAAGTCGTCTTGGTGGGCGCCGACACCGAGGTGCGTGGTGCGGGCGAGTGCGTCGTCGTTGGCGTCGGGGATGTAGAGATCGGATCCTTGCTGGGAGAACTGTAGCTTCATGTCTGCTTGCGATATTTGGGTGTTTTTTTATGTGAAGGGCGCGGCCGACCTAGTCGATTTTGGGTAAAGTGGCCGCTGCAATGGCTTGGCCGTGGCGCTTGGTCTTTTCGTCGGGTGTTTGAAATTGGAGCGTCTTGGACAGCTCGGGGAATTCGAGGTCCAGCACGCGGCGTGCTTCTTGCATAATGATGTCGCCGCCCTGACCGGAACTGACGCGTCCGAGGAAAAGTAGGTGGCGGAAACTGTAAAACTCGGCAAAGTGCGCGATGGTATAGCCGAAATAGATGCCAATGCTTTGATAGATGGCGAGGGCACGCTCGTCGCCTGCAGCCATTTTAGTTTGCACCACTTCGAGCTGCTCGGGCAGGCCTAGATCTGGGCTGACAGTGATGCCGGAGAGTGGTAGCAGACGACCGACTGCTTGCTGTGAGAAATACTGCACGCCACAGCCGTCGTCGCCGCTCCATTCATCGGTGGCGACGCCTTCGCGGTAATCGACGGGCACGAAGGCGAGCTCGTTGATCCAGCCGGTGACGGAGCCTAGTGGATTGATGTAACCCGCCGCGAGGCTGGTGCCCATGGAAATGCCGAGCACGGCGCTATCGTCGATCGCCATGGCGCCGGCCATAGCCGTGACGTCGCCATCGTTGGCCAGTTCGAAAGGGATGTCGTTCCATTCGGCCTTAAGCTCGTAGAAGAGTGGGCGAATAGACTCCTTGAAGTCTTTTGCGCTGATGCCACGGTAGAGCGAGCCGACGCGGGGCACGTTGTTGATATAAATGCCTGCGGCGCTGCCGCCGATGGCATCGACAGAGGGCAGGTGCGCTGCCGCGCGCTTGAGGCTGTCCTGAATGCCTGTGCGATGATAGGTGGGATCGCTCTCAAAGTAAGGGCTCCATTTAATCTCTTCAGAGAAGACAACTTCGCCATCGATCATGGCCGCGCATTTACGGTCGCTGCCGCCGAGGTCGAATCCTAGCCGATTGCCTTTGAGTGAACCGACTCCTCCGGTGGCGGGAGGGAGCGCTTCTTGTATTTCGGATGCATCAGCATTTTGGATACAGAAGTCTTGATCGAAACAGGTCTTGCCCATGAAATCGTAATCAAACTGTCGTGCGCCGTCAGCGAAATAAATTGCTTGCAGTTTCTCGACCACTTCGGGGGCGTTGCTGATGCGCACCTGTGAGCCTCCCCAGGCCCAGAGTAGAAATTTGACGGTGCGCTCGCAGTATTTAAGTGTGTCGGCAGCATGCGTTTCGGTGGCGGGCAGCAGGGTCGTTGTGTAGACCCAGGTGTGTCCTTCCGGGCGGTCGATTGCAATGCGCACTGGGCGGCTATCGGCTGCTGCGTCGGCGGCCTTTAAATAGGCGCGATTCCACAGCACCGCGGGTGCAAATTCTGGGTCGAGTGGCGGCTTACAAAGTGGATTGATTTCGATCATCGGATGGTTTTCTAGTGTGTGTAACGTTTGAAGCATTCGATGGCTTCGTATTCAGCGAGTCCCAGCGCATCGTAAACCTCGGCGGTGCCGCAGTTGATCTCGCGAGCGAGGTCCCAAGTGTTGCTGCTCTTCTTGCTGGAGCGGCCAGGGCTTTGGCTGCGTTGTGTCTGGTGTTGGTAGATGCCTTGAATCTTATTTTCGAATTCATCGGGCGAGAGGGGCACAGCCATATCGATTTCGTGTGCTTCCCACTCATCGGCCGGTCCCTTGTAAAGCCAGACATTGCAGTCCTTAAACCATTCGGTATCGGCGCATTGCTTGAGCGCTGCACGCAGAATCTCAAAACACAAGGCTGGCACAGAGAGTGGATCGTGTCCAAAGCCAGTTGCGAAGATTTGGTGTGGTTGCACTTTGTTGAGCAATTCGCACATTTTGTTGACGTCTGCCTCGCCCGCGACGAAGCGGCGGTAGCGGCCTTGCTCATAGAAGGGCAGGTCCATGAAGTGTAGGTTGTCGGTGTCGATACTTAAAGTACGAGCCGAAGAGCGCGCTTCGCTGCGGCGAATGAGCCCCTTTAATTGGCGTATCTCGCTGGTGTCGGCTCCGAAGCTTCCTTTCTCATTCAGCTGCGTTTCCACGGTGGTGGCGTAACTCAGATCGGCTTCGCCTATGCGGTCTGTGCCGAGTTCAATCATCAGCTCAATGGCACTGCGGACCTCTGTATCGGGCACCGCTAAGTTACCTGAAGTTTGGTATGCGATAGTAACTTGATTGCCGTGTTGTTTGAGCCGATTAATAGTGCCGCCCAGGCAGTAAACATCGTCGAGAGGTTCGGGACTTAAGATCAAAGAACGCTTGGGATACGGAGTCGCGCGTTCGGGGCGGTGGCTGTCGTCGGCGTTGGGTTTGCCACCCGGCCAGCCAGTAATGGTGTGTTGGGTGACGTTAAAGAGACGGATATTTAAATCGTAAGCGGGCCCTTGTTCGACCAGTAGGTCGGACATGCCGTTTTCAGTATAGTCTTCGTCGACGAGTTTGAGCAGTGATTTGCCAGTCTTTTGGGCCAGCCAGAGCACCGCCTTGCGAGTTGTCTCCTCGGTCCATTCGATGCGGCCGACCAGCCAAGGGTGGCATTGACGGGTAAGTTGGCTCGCGGCGGAGCGATCGATGCAAAAGGTACAATTATCGTGTTGTTGCAGGAAGGTGGCTGGAATGGTTTCGGTCTGCTCACCTTCGACGGTTTGCGCCATAATCGAGGCTTTGCCTTCGCCCCATGCCAGTAAGAATAGCTGGTGGGCGGCTAAGATCGTGCCGACGCCCATGGTGATGGCGTGACGTGGCACATTTTCTTCGCCCAGGAAGTCGCGTGCGGCGTCGCGGCGGGTCAAATTATCGAGCGTGACTAAGCGGGTCAAAGTTTCGGGGCCGGAACCCGGCTCATTAAAACCGATGTGGCCCGTGCGGCCGATTCCGAGGATTTGGATATCGATGCCGCCAGCGTCGGCGATGGCGGCTTCATACTCTTTGCAGGATTGGAACACTGCGTCGCGATCGACGAGGCCGTCGGGTACATGAGTGTTCTCCGGCTTGAGGTCGACATGGTCGAAGAGCTGGTCTTGCATGAACTTGCGGTAGCTCTCAGGATGATCGCCAGCTAGGCCGTAATATTCATCTAAGTTAAAGGTAATCACATTGGCAAAAGAGAGCCCCTCCTGTTGGTGGCGGCGAATCAGTTCGCGATAGAGACGCACTGGAGTGGAGCCAGTCGCAAGCCCCAGCACGGTCGGCTTGCCGGCGGCGTTGCGCTCGTTGATCAGGTCGGTGATCGCGTTGGCGACCGTCTGGCAGGCCGCGTCTGCATTTTCGTAGATTTGGGTGGGGATGCGTTCGAGTTGGGTGAGTTCAGATACAAGCTGTGTCATGCGTCTATACTATGATTTTTATGACTTTAAATACTTGCTTAAATCGGAGTAAGTTTTGACTATTTCGGCGATGGCCTTTATTGGACAAATTTCGGATGTATTCCCGTCACAAATTAGTGATCCCAAAAATTACTACGAGGGCACGGATCTGCCGAACCGCATTATTTGCAGCAATGTGATCGTGTTTGAGCGATTGACTTGGAAATCCTTACAGCAACAGCATGTGGCCAATCGTATGCACCACCGCTATGTGTTGATGCGGGTCTTAAAGAGCTCGGGCATAGTGAGTGTGGATGGACAAAATTATCAACTCGATGTGGGAGATGCCTTGTTAGTGACGCCGTACCAATTCCACCACTATATTGAGATCGAGTCGGATCCCTTACGCTGGTTATTCATCACCTTTGAATTAGAGCAAGGACAGCCCGCCTTGGCTGATTTGAGTTACCGTCGTCTGCAGCCTGATTTGCAAACGCATCAGTTGTGGGGGGAAGTCGCCAATTTATGGTCAAGTGAGCAGGGCGCCAGTCGGGTCGAATTAATTCCTACTTTAGATCGTTTATTGGCTCGTCTACATGTGACTACGTTGCGCTTGCCTCAGCAGGAGCTGGAGGGGGCGACGACGGGCCATGGCTGGATTGCTCAGGTCGAGTCCTTGATCAAACGTTCCGTTCGAGAGGGGTGGACCTTTGAAGAAGTCGCCCAACGTGCAGGTTTTTCGGAGCGTCATTTACGTGAACGCTTCGAGCGGCAGATGGGGCTTTCACTGCGTGCGTATCGTAGTCAATATCAGTTTCAAACCGCGATTTCGCTGATGCGTGATGCGAAATGCAGTTTGGCAGATGTGGCGGAGTTGAGTGGTTTCAATTCGCAGCCAGTATTTACCCGTTTTATTCGCCGCATGGCAGGCCGGACGCCACGTGAGCTGTGTCGACAGGTGCGTGAAGGTCGCTATGAGCAGAGCACTGATTCGAGTTAATTCTAGTCGGAAATGTATCGCCATTCGGCAAATGATTGCTCATTCTTTCTGCGTATTAGGAGGTTATTATGCTGCACCAACAATTACGGAAATCTTGTCATAGTCTACTGGACGAGGGGGTGGAGCGCTTAGATTTGCCCGTTGGGATCGTGAGTCATATTTACAACGGTCTTTATAAAGTCATTGCAATCAATAGTGACATGGGAGAACTGGTGGATAACGCGATCTTTCCACTGGAGAAGACCTATTGCCGGGCAGTCTACGAGTCTCAAGAAACGCTAGCGATTACGAGTATCGATGGCATCGCTGGTATGCGTTTGCACCCACTGTATTTAGAGCTTCCACTGGAAGCATACCTTGGCACACCTATCATGCATAAGGGGCGCGTGTGGGGCACGGTCAATTTTAGTTCCTCTAAATTACATGCCGCGTTTACAGATCGGGATCGTGCGCTTGTCGAAGCTTATGCAGCAACCGTAAGTGAATGGCTGGCAGCGATGGATGCTCCAAAACTTGGAGATACCGGTGGCACATTTGCCCCTTTCGGACCCAGAGATTCCTAGGTGTTTTTAGATTGGTGAATTTCCTGTGGAGACTCTGTGGACACCGCACTGAAGGAGGCTACTCATTTATTGTGGGGCAACTTTATCTGTGTGTTTTGTGTGTGCATGCAGATGAGAGTGCCTGACGATTTACTGAATTCGAAAGACGCCTTAATCTTCTGGATTCGCACCATAGAGGCCCACGCCCAGCTCGCCTGCGATAAAGCGGATCGCCTTCATCGCTTTAATCGAATTGCCCGCTTGGTTGACGCGTGGTGAAAAGGCAGCAATTGCAAATTTACCAGGGACGATGGCCACGATTACTCCATGCCGTCTCATATTCGGATTGATAGACTTCGTCCAATAAGGACAATTGCGTGCCGGCGAAATCTTCGAGATTCTCTTTGATTTGAGCCCAGCGGTCGCTTTCCGAATCGGCCTGAATGAGGCTTACGGCTGCGATCGCACCCGCGTTGACTAGTGGGTTGGCGGAGCGTTGCTCGTAGAGCTCTAACGCCATCTTAGAATTGAAAGGCAAGCCCGTGGGCTCGACGCCGATCTTATCCAGTAGGGCTTGCGGGCCCATTTGTTGCATGATCAGGGCTGCAGTAAATGGCTTGGATACGGATTGTATTGAGAATTTGTAATCGATGTCCCCAGCGGAAAAGACTTGCCCGTTCTTAGTGGCAATCACGACGCCAAACAAATCACTGGGCACTGTGGCGAGGATCGGAATATAATCTGCGTTGGCACCTTCTTCTAGATCCTTGTATTTGGCGTAGGCAGCATCGACCACCTCTTGCAGTTCGAGTTGCTCGCTGACTTCCGAACTCGGGCGAGTTGTCTGTGTCGTGGCGTCAATTGCCTCGAATGCGAAACTGGTCTGTGCACTTAGTAGAGGCAGGAGGATGCATGCGCTCAATTGTTTCCAATATGACTTCCAATTGTGTGCTGGGCGAGGCGGCGTATTTGAGGGACATTTCATAGCCGCACTCAAACAAACTTGCTGCATGAGGCGAAGATAAAATTGGCACAAGAGCTCGTGCATCATTGGATGGCTGCCTAATCTTACGACTGGGCTTCTGCGAGGAGAACTAGAACCAACTAGCAGGATCCAGTTGATAGAAAGACTGCAATTCTTGGTAGAGCTCGGGCTGTTTCTTTTTTAGTTGGCGTGGTTTTTCAAAAAAAGTCTCGGTGGCGACCGCAAAATACTCGGCAGGATTGGTGGCGCCGTAGGGATCGAGTAGGGTCTTTTTACGGCGGCGGACCCGGTCGATGAATGTATTACAATGCTCGCCCAAGACGTTGGCCCAGGTTTGGTAGGCCTCTTGACTCGGTAGTAGAGGGACGCCGTCGGTATCACCATCGCGCGAGTCGAGTTGATGCGCAAATTCGTGGAAAGTGACGTTATGTCCGTCATGGATATTTTCAGCTCCGCGTCGGACCGAGTCCCACGCCAGTATAACGGTGCCATTGGCCCAGGACTCGCCTAAGCATTTGACCTCGCGGCTAAGGATGGTGCCGCCCGGGCCCACGGTTTCTGAAGTCGTGGTAAATGCGCTCGGGTAGAGCAGCACGGTATTCAGTTCTGGGTAGGGGCGCTCCTCGTGGTTGAGAACCAGGATACATGCTTGTGCGGACACAGTTAGGATCATTTCATCGTCCAGTTCCAGTCCATTGCAGCCTTCGAAGAAAGTGCTGGCTACAAATTGACCCATTTTTTGATGCAGGCGTTCACGTAATTCCTGAGGAAGCTGGTTGTAGAGTGGCAGATTCGTTTGCAGGTAGGCGATCCACTCGTCCTTAAAAACGATTTCGGCTGGGGCGTCGGTGAAGAAGTCTTGGAGTTTTTCTAACAGGCTCATGAGAGCCAGACTGAATAAAACTTTGCCGCCCAATGCGAATTAAAAAGTCGTTCGTTTTAATGCTAGAACCCCGGTTCGAAGAACCGAGGATACGAGTGGTTTAAAGCTGCGAAGGAAAGCGTAGTCTCAAAACTTCGTTTTGGGGAGCGTCAGGTTCAGCGAAGCGAAGATACCGCGTGCTTTTTGGTGTGGGTATGATCTAATGCGGCTCGATTATGAAGGACCGGATTCCAGCTATCGTACTTAAATACACGCAGGCACGCGAAATTGCAGCGCAGGCTGTGTTGCAAAAGCTTTGGAGCGGGTATGGCTCGATTGTGCGCTATCGTTTGTTGGGCGCTGAGATTCCGAGCGTGATCGTGAAGCATGTGTCGCCGCCGACTGCGGCCGACCATCCGCGTGGTTGGAATACCAATATTTCACATCAGCGCAAGTTGCGCTCTTATGCAGTGGAAACGGCGTGGTATCGTGAGTATGCGAATCGCTGTGGCGCCGACTGCCGGGTGCCGCATTGTCTTGCTGTGGTCAGTGAGGGGGATGAAGTTGTGATGGTGTTGGAAGATTTAGATGCGGTTGGCTTTCCTGTGCGTAAGCAGTCGCTCTCCGAATCAGAGTTGATCGCATGCTTGTCATGGTTGGCTCATTTTCATGCGAGCTTTTTAAATGAATCCGGGAATGGACTGTGGGCCTGCGGTTGCTATTGGCACTTAGAAACACGTCCCGATGAGTTGAAAGTATTGGCTGGAGAAGATCCAGCGCTCTGGGCTGCTGCGGAGGCAATCGATTTGAAGCTTAAGGCTAGTCCGTATCGGACGCTGGTGCATGGGGATGCCAAGCTGGCCAATTTCTGCTTTTCGCAGAATGGTAAATCCGTGGCTGCAGTCGATTTTCAGTATGTTGGAGCCGGTGTTGGTGTGCAGGATGTCGCTTATTTTCTGGGGAGTTGCTTGAGTGAGCAGGACTGTGCGCGTGCCGAGCAGGGGCTGTTAGATGTGTATTTTACGGCCTTGCGCGAGGCCATCTTGCTCCGCGGGAGTGATCTGGATTTAGATGTGCTTGAAGCGAATTGGCGCGAGCTATATCCAGTGGCTTGGACCGACTTTCATCGTTTTCTGAAAGGCTGGAGTCCGGGGCATTGGAAAATTAATAGCTACAGCGAGCAGTTGGCTGCTTCGGTGTTGGCAGACATTGAAATGGAGGACAGATGCAATTAGATTCGCAGCAATTAAACACACTGGCAGACGTCGCTGCTGAGGCGGCCCTGCAGGCGGGGGCATTGATTCGCACTTTCACTGCTGGTGAGGTGGAGGTCTTTCGTAAAGAGGGGGGCGATAGTCTCGCGTCTCAGGTTGTGACGGAAGTGGACGAGCGTAGTCAAGCAGTGATTCTTGAGCACTTGGAGTCCACGATTGTGAGCTACGATCTGGCCTTGTTGACAGAGGAGTTGACCGACGATGGCAGTCGCTTTGAGAAAGATTATTTTTGGTGTATCGATCCCTTGGATGGGACGCTCCCTTTTACGCAGGGAAAGCCCGGTTATGCGGTGGCGATTGCCTTAGTGCGCCGGGATGGAGTGCCGATGATTGGAGTGGTCTACGATCCCGTCCTGGATCGTTTATATCGTGCCGTTTCGGGGCAGGGCTTACGCATCAATGGTCAAGCTTATCAAGCGCCACTGGCGGTGAAACCCGCTGGTGTACGGCTTAAGTTTTGTATGGACTGCACCTTTGAGACCGATCCTCGGCGTGAGGCTTTGAGCGCAGGCATGGAGGCTCGCGCACAGCGGGCGGGCTATCCGGGGGCGGTGATTGAAATACACGGCGGGGCGGTGTGTAATGCCTGTTATGTGCTCGAGCATCCTCCGGCGGTCTACCTCAAAGAACCAAAGCCAGAATTGGGCGGAGGTTCTTTTTGGGATTTCGCGGCGACTGCTTGTATCTTTCAAGAGGCTGGCGCCTCTGTTAGTGATTACCACGGTGCCCGCTTAGAGCTGAATTCTGCGCAGCATACGTTTTTTAATCATTGCGGCGTGTGTTTTTGTTCAGGATCTTTTACTCTTTAATTGTCCTGTGCGTAGCAATCCGATAACTGCCATACAGCACTGCGGCGCTGCCTAGCAGTTCATAGAAACTGAAAGTTTCGTCGAGTAATAAGATACTGAAGCCCGCTGTCGCAGCAGGCGTTAGCATTTGCAAGGCCGAGCCCTTGGCGACTGTGAGGTCGCGAAAGGCTTCGGTTAGACAGAGTTGAGCACTCACTACTGTGACGGCAGCAATCAATAGGATGCTCTGTGCCGTGCAGTCGGCGACGATTAAGTCGGTTCGCGAAAATCCGCCTGCGATTATGACAGTGAATACGCATTGAGCTGCAAAAATATTACTGGTGCTTTCGCTGTGCCGTAGGTGTCGAATTAAAACCACGCAGAATCCACCGGCGGCGGCTCCTGTCAGCGCGAGTAGATCGAAGGCTAATTTGGCTTCGCCAATCCCGTTTCCAGATAAGACTGCCACCATGCCGACGATTGTTAGGCCAATATAAAAGAAATAGCTGCGATAGAGCTGTTCTTTTAATAAGACTGCGGCAAAGATCGCACCGAAGAGCGGCCATACGCCCGCAATGATTCCCGCGCGTCCGGCCCCAAGCTCCATGATACGTTCTACTTATAAGATACTGAATAAGCTAAAGGAGACTGATTATGCCATAATTAATGATTGAACGATCCACTGTGATTGAGGCCCCTTTGGATGCTGTCTATGCGCTGGTGCGTGATTTTAAACGTTGGCCGGAGTGGTCGCCTTGGTTGAGTGCGGAAAAAGAAGCGACGCTTTCTTTCGGGGAGGAGGGTCGTTCTTATGCCTGGAACGGTAAGATTGTGGGCAGTGGTGAGATGCGATTATTGGATGCGGTGGAGAATCAATCTTTGCAGATGCAATTGGATCTGTTGACGCCGCCGCCAGTCGCTGTGAGTTCTGATCTAGTTGGCAGACTGCAGAGAGCTGGCGGAGACGCTACGGTTCCAGAGTTCTTTGCCCTCCATACTCAGCACCCGCATGGTGAGCACGCGATCTTCTTCCGGACCGCTGAATTCTATCAAGGCGAAGTGGCGTTCGAAGGTGCTGCTGCCAGGTTGGCGGAAGAAGTTGAGCTCGTCTTCATTGTCGCCTGGGCGCGCAGTGAGCGGGCCTACTGTAAGATCGTAGAGATTGTAGCTGCTGGCATGTACGAGTCGAGTGAGTTCGCCGTAGCTTTTTCCGCCGCTGATGAAAAATAGGCCGGCGATACGTTCTTCGCGCAGCATTTGCAGGAATTCGGTGTGTTCGCTTTCGGCGTAGCTGAGATTGCTGCGGGAATCCGCGGGATTTAAGATCGGGGCACCTGCGATAATAAGCTTAAAGCTGGCTGTGCTTTGGATGAGTGCTTGACGCAGCCAGGCGATCTGTTCTTCGCCGAGGATTTGCATCCGGGTGGATGCGTTCGGGGTGTCGTTGCGGTAGCTGCGCACATCGAGCATAAAGAAGTCCACGTCGGCGTAGCGGAATTGAGTGGCGACCCCATCGAGCTGGCTGACTTGAATGGGTCGAGGCCAGAAGGCTTTGAAGCTGCGCTCGGCGATGGGGCGGGTGGTGCTGCGTTGTCCACCGTGGGGGGCGCCAAAGTCGGCTTCGCCCCAAGTGGCGTAGTGTGGGATACTTTGCAGTAGTTGCTTGAGTTGTGGGAGTGCTCGGGCTTGAGCGAAACGCTTTAAGTAGCCGCTTTGAGTGGTCCAGTCACTGCGACGCAGGTGTGCAGTGTTGCCCGCCCAGACCATGAGTGCGGGCTTGCTGTCGGCAATGCTATTAAAGATATCATAGCCTGCGCCTAGGGTTTGGTAGGGGGGCTCAAAGCCTTCTTCGACTGCGTAGTGAGCGCCAGCGACGGCAATTTTAAAGTCCGGTGGTGGGCTTCGGTCAAAGTAGTTGGCCGGACTGTTGAAATGAGCGGGGCTAGTGACGAGTTCGCCGTTCAGCTCGACGCGGTAGCTGTAGTGAATACCAGGTTCGACTTGATCGAGTGTGACGACTGCGGTGTGCGCGAGTGTATTTCTAGTTTGAACCGGACTGCTCCATGTCAATTCGGCATCGTTGCCATTGGCGGCGTATGCGATCCGCACTACGGAGGGCTCGTCTGTCTGCAGCCATATCTTAGCTTCGCGCATGTCTAAATGGCTGAGCATGGGGCCATTGACCAGAGCGCCGTGGAGTGCAGAGCTGGCGAGACTGAGGATTAAGAGGCAAAGGGAAGAAATGCGGTGTATAGGCATGGGATCAGTTGAAATAGATACTGCCTACATTGGGCCTATTGACTGCACGAGGTCAAGAAACCTTAATCTTCGCGTAGCGAGCAAAATGTAGTGTGTTGACCACGCGAGCCATGAGTGGAGGCTGGGTCATCGGGGCGGTTTGAATGGCTTTGAATATATTGCCTAGCAAGAGTTCGCGTTCATCGGATTTCGGGAGGTATCGGTGGCGCACTTCGACGAGCTCCGGGCGTAGTTCCAGCCAGAGAGCCTTGATTTCGCTCACACGTGGGAAGCTAGCAAGACGATCGCAGAGTGCTTTGTTCGCGCGCAAGTTGGGGGATTGGTCCATTGCGATGCTAATTGCTTCGAGGCATTCGCGCTCTTCAGTGGCGAGGGTTTGCCAGCGGATACCACAGAGCTCGCAGCGTGCTTGCGAGAGTCGGCGGTGGAGCGCGCGTGGGCGAGTGCGCATCAGCAATGCGACCCAGCGCAAGGGCCAGTTTTCAAATTCGTAGGCGATGAAGGCGAAGCGGTTCTTGGGCGCCAGTAAGCGTAGCTTAGTGACTAGCGCTTCAGAGGATCGAATACTGCCCTGGTCGGGGGCATTTTCGAATAGGGCGCTGGCCAGCATATATTCGAAGTCGGAGACTCGCTCCGCATAGGGGAGGTGCTGCCACAGTGCAGTGAATACTTGTTCCACACGAGCAAAGCGAGTGGTCACAGGTTCGCGCAAGCAGCCTCCGAAATAAAGCAGTGAGAGGTCCAAATAATACGAAACAAGAGCGAGATAGGCCTCAGTGTCGCCCGCTTTTGCCAATTTGAGCTGAGCCCGGCTGGCTTTGCGTTCAGGTGTCGCGTGGGTCAGTCGGAAAAGGGTGCTTCGTAGGGAGCTCATGACACGTGTGAGTGTGTAGGTGGGTCGCTAGTAATGAGGCGCTAGTCTTGCTCACCCGGTCGCCGCTGGCACTCGTGCCGACAGTCGCCCATGACTCGAATCCATAGCTCGCGTAGGTCGAAGAGGCGGATGCGCGCCTCATGACAAAAGCCGTTGACGAAGGCCTCGTTGGGATGCGTGAGTTGGTTGAGTAGGTGTAAAGTTTGATTGAGTGCGCTGAGGCTGTTTTTTAGATGGCAAATGGACAGGCCGAAGTCCCCCAAATCCAAGGCTTGGATGGAGAGCAACACGTTCATTTCTGCCTGGTGTAAGCTATTGGCATAATCCCAGCAGAGCTTAGGCGATACCGCATACTCGCTGTGCACCATGAAGTGTTCCCAGCTTTGGTGCAAATAGCGATAAAGCGAGCGGGTGACGACAAATACCGGGTGGCGGTGCAGAGTGTAGGGGGCGCCACTTTGATCACTCATTTCGCTGTCTTCATCACGGTCGCTGTCTTCGCCGAAGCTGTTCAAGCCGTCTATGTCGTTGGAAGTGTCTGATGTGTCGTCCCCAGAGTCTTGCGCATGATCCATGAAACTTAACTCGTCGGTCATGGAAATGTCCTCGGCATCCCAGCCCATCAAAGAGGCAACTTCGTCGAGATGGTTGGGTTTATCTTTCACACTATTATAAATGCTGAGAAAGCGCGCAGTATCTCGGTCGGAACCTTTTAAATAGTTTCGCCACTGGGACTCGCTCCAGTATGGTTCACTGGAGAATTCTTCCCAGTCGCCTTCAGAATGGTCGAAATTTGGATCGCTCATAAGCTGCGGTTGTTCCGCATAGTGCTGGAATTTGTTGTTTTGCTTTTAAAAATCAACCCCCTTTTACGAATCTGAGCGCTTTTCATCACAGCCCCGCTACTGGCCACAAAGAAGCTGCTGTAAGTCAGCGGGTTCTAGAAATCCATTTGTATGCATTTTTTATGCTAAATGACTTTGCTATCCGAATACGATGCGTAAGACTTTCCTTATGCCTAAAAAGAAAACTGCGAAGAAAGCCGCTAATAATAAGAATCAAGCCTATCAAGCACCTGAATTTCTGGTCGACTTGTTGAATGCACGTTCCCCGACGGGGGCAGAGTATGAAGCGCAAGCTGTGGTCGACCAATATGTGGAGGATGAGGTCGATGCTTATCGTCGTGACACGATGGGGAATCGTTTTGCTACAGTGAATCCAGACGGTGATCCGAAGCTGTTGTTTGCGGGTCATATCGATGAGCTGGGGCTGATCATCACTTATATCAATGATCAGGGCTTTGTTTATTTCGACACCTTGGGCGGCCACGATAAATCGATGATCTCGGGGCGTCGTGTCTCTATTTTGACAAAGAACGGCATCGTTAAAGGCGTAACAGGGAAGCGCGCCATTCACTTGATGAGTGCTGAAGATCGCAAAAAGGTGCCTGAAACGCACGAGATCTGGATTGATCTCGGAGTGAAGGACCAGGCCGAGGCAGAAGGCTTGGTTCGCATTGGGGATACCGCTGTTTACGACCAAAGCTTTGAGTTGGTGCGTGGCAGTGTCGGCGTGGCACGTGCTTTTGATGATAAAGCGGGGGCTTATGCTGTGATGGAAGCTGTGCGCCGCTTGACCAAGGGCAAGTTGGACGCGCGCGTGACTGCAGCGGCCACCACACAGGAGGAAATTGGCACCCGCGGGGCGATGACTGCTGCGTTCTCGGAAAATCCAGATTTCGCGATTGCGGTGGACGTTGGGCATGCGACGGATTCGCCGGATTGCGATCCACGTAAATATGGTAGCTTTAAGCAAGGGGGAGGCCCGATCATTTGCCGCGGACCGAACATCAATCCGGTCATTTTCGATCTCATAGTGCGAGCTGCGGAGAAGAATAAGATTCCGTATCAGGTCGAAGCCGATCCTCGGCCTACTGGCACCGATGCGCGTGCGATTCAGGTCGCACAGGCTGGTATCGCCACCGGCTTGCTTTCGATCCCGCTGCGTTACATGCACACGCCCAGTGAAATGGTAGATCTCGAGGATATTGAGCATACCGTGCAGCTGCTGGTGGCTGTGGCGAAGTCGCTCAAAAAGAGGGACCGTGGCATTTGGTAACAAATGAGCTCCAAAAACCTTAAAATTATTGGCTGGAAGGAAACGGTTGATCTGCCGGACTGGGGGATCGAGTCGATCATTGCGAAAAGTGATACCGGCGCGCGGCGCTCGGCACTGGATGTCTGCAATGTCGTCGAGTTGCCAGGCAATCAAATTCAGTTCGACATCGTGCTGGATCGCAAAGATCGCTCGCGCACCAAGACGGTGGTCGCGCCGATTGATCATCAGACGCATGTGCGCTCGAGTAATGGAGAGCAGCATGAGCGCTACTTTGTGCGCACTCGCTTAGTGGTGCACGGTCGAGAAAAGGAGGTGGAGTTTAGCCTCGTTTCGCGGGAGAGCATGGTCTGTCGCATCCTGCTCGGACGAAAAGCGCTGGAAGGCGATTTTCTAGTCGATTCTTCGCAAAAACACGTCACACGTCCACGCAGGAAAGTTCGCGATCTGGATGATCCACAAGTTATATGAATATTGCCATTCTCTCTCGGGGTCCTAAGCTCTACAGTACGAAGCGTTTACGTGAGGCTGCGCTTGCGCGTGGGCATCGCGTGCGTATTTTTGATACGCTCAAATTTGGCCTATATCTGCGACAGGGCGAGCCGGATGTGACTTATGCGGGCAAGCCGATCAGCCACTACGACGCGATCATTCCACGTATCGGGACCTCGGTGACTTTTTACGGCACCGCAGTGGTGCGACAGTTCGAGCAAATGGGGACCTTTTGTCTGAACACTGCGGACTCTATTCTCGCTTCGCGAGACAAGCTTTCTTCAATGCAGGCCCTTAGTCGGCATGACATTGGGATCGCGGAGACTGCCTTTGTGCGCAATCAAAAGGACATCTTGCAGGCCATTCAAGAGATGGGGGGCGCGCCGGTAGTCATCAAGCTGCTTTCAGGTACTCAAGGCGTGGGCGTGATTTTGGCGGAGTCAAATAAGGTGGCCGAAGCGATTATTGAGACCCTCTCCAGTGTGCAGCAAAATGTGCTGGTGCAGAAATTCGTCTCCGAGTCCAAGGGGCGCGACATCCGCGCCTTCGTGGTGGGCGACCGTGTGGTGGGCGCGATGCGGCGCACCGCCGTGGGGCAAGAATTTCGCAGTAATGTCCACCGTGGCGGTAAGACGGAGCTGGTGAAACTGGACGAAGCTTACGAGCGCACCGCGGTGCGGGCGGCTCAGATACTCAACCTCAAAGTCGCTGGCGTGGATATGTTGGAAGGCAAAGATGGACCTGTGATCATGGAGGTTAATTCCTCGCCGGGGCTGGAAGGCATCGAGGGAGCCACTGGCTTGGACATCGCGGGCGAAATCATACAATTCACCGAGGAGCAGATTAAATTTGGTAACTTCAATATTCGAGAGCGCCTGTCGTTGACTAAAGGGTATACTGTGACCGAATTCAATGTGGCGCCCAATGCGCCCATCGTTGGGCAGACCATTGAGTCGAGTGGTTTGCGCGAGCGTGACATCGTAGTGTTGCGCCTCTCTCGTGGGGGCGAGCAGATTGCCAATCCGCGCAAGGAACGCGAGATCTTAGAGGGCGATAGCTTGCTTTGCTATGGCAGTCAGATTGCTTTGAGTACCTTTTTGCCCGAGCGCCTAGCAAAGAAGAAGCGGCGTAAGCTTAAAAAGATGCCTGTAGAAAGTGAGGCTTCCTAAGATGCCAGGACCCCAGCCATTTTTGATCGCAGGTGAGCGCATCCGGCTAAGAGAATCTAAGGATGTGAGGCTGGAGATTTCGGAAACTTACACCGGAGATAAAATCTGTATCCCGCTGCGTGTGATGCGGGCGATGGAGCCCGGGCCGACCATCTTTATAACGGCTGCGATACATGGTGATGAGGTTAATGGCACCGGAATTATCCACGACTTCTTATTTGGCCAAACGGTTGATTTGAAGCGAGGGACTTTAGTGCTGGCACCTGTCATCAATGTGTTCGGATTTGAGACCCATGAGCGCTACTTGCCCGATCGTCGTGATCTGAATCGCTCCTTTCCGGGCTCGAAAAACGGCAGCCTCGCCAGTCGGATCGCCAACACTTTGATGACGGAGCTGGTAGATAAATGCGATTATGGAATCGACCTCCATACTGCTGCGGCCCAACGGACGAATTTTCCCAACATTCGGGCGGATTTGACCGACCCTGCAGCGCGGCGCCTAGCTGAAGCTTTTGGCTGCGTCATGGTGGTGGACGGTAAAGGACCGCTTGGATCTTTTCGACGTGAATCAACCCGTCGGGGCTGTCCCACTATCATACTCGAAGCTGGAGAGCCCTGTAAGGTGGAGCCCAGTGTGTTGCAGATCGGAATACAAGGCATTCGCAATGTGTTATCGAGTCTCGGCATGATTGACGAGCCACAGGTCCGGCCGCCATTTCTTGCCAAAGTGCGCAAGATGCAGTGGGTTCGGGCGACGGTGGGAGGCATTTTGAAGTTTCACGTCAGCCCCGGCGACTTTGTCGAAGCGGATCAAGCCGTGGCGACTAACTATAGTATCATGGGAGTTGAGCAGAACGTGCTGCGCTCTCCGAATCATGGTATCATCTTAGGCATGGCGACCATGCCTGCCGTTAAGCCAGGTGAACCGATTTGTAATGTGGCCACGCTGACTGCGCAACAATTGAAGCGTTACCGTGCGAAATTGGAGCAGGCTAAAGCTGATCCGCATGCTCAAGCCCAGAGTGATCTGGCCACTAGTATGGATGTGGTGGACGCGTCGCAGTCCGGTGCTTGATGATTGATTGTGCCTTATGTCATCGGAATCTGAGCCTATTCAATCAAGCTCACCGCAGCCTGCGATTGTGTGTCGCGAGCAGGGCGATTGTGACGATCTAGATCTTAAGCTTTCGCGGGCTTGGCTGCGAATTGCGATTGCTGGTGTGTTTGCCGGGCAGGGGATGGTTTTTTCGCTCGCACTCAATATGACGCCGCCTCCCTTCGGTTCGTTACCTTATTGGATTTTGCATGGCGGCTTGATTTTTTCATCGCTGGTGGTGATGGCTTTTCTTGGCGGGCCACTCTTTGCGTCCACTTGGGGGATGGTGCGAGGTCGCCGACTCTCGATTGAAGGCCTGTTTACGCTTAGCTTGTTGGGGGCCTTTGTCGGTTCGGTGGTGGGCTCAGTTACGGGGCAGGGCTCTGTCTATTATGAGGTGGTGGCGATTGTCATCGCGATTTACACCTTTGGGCGCATGTTGGGTGAGCGCTCGCAGTCGCGTATGAAGTTGGAGAGTGCCCGCTTGCGGGAGCGCTTTGAGCGGGCGGAAGTTTTGCAGTCATCGGGCGAGTGGATGTCGCAGGCCGTGGCTGAGGTGGCGGTAGGTGCCAGGGTGCGGGTTGAGCCTGGAGCGGCCTTTACTTTGGATGGTGTCATACGCAGTGGAGTGGGCTATGTGCAAGAGACCGCCCTAACTGGAGAGCCTTTGCCGGTGGTCAGGCGGGTGGGGGATCGCGTCCGCGCGGGCACGTGGGCGGTCGACAGTCGTTTTGAGATGGAAGTTGAGCGAGGGGCAGGAGCGCGTGAGCTTGACGAGATTCTAGAGGCTGTGGAAGGGGCGGACGGGCAGGCATCCGATTTGCAGACTCAAGCGAATGCTTTAATTCGAGTGTTTTTACCCCTAGTGGTCAGTGTGAGCTTCGTGACTGCGCTCGTGTGGTATTTTTTAGGCAGCTGGGTGGATGCAGTGTTAAATAGTATGGCGGTGCTACTGGTGGCTTGCCCCTGTGCTCTGGGCTTGGCCACGCCGGTCGCAATCTCCCAGGGTCTCTTTCGTTTGGCACAGCTTGGTTTGGTCACCCGTGATGGAGCCTTTATAGATGCGCTGGCACGTACTGAGCGGATTTTCTTCGATAAAACAGGCACCTTGAGCGAATCGACATTGCGGGTGACTGAAGTGTGGGTCGAGCCAGACCTGCCTTTGCCTCGGGCTGATTTGTTGGTGGCGATTCTACTGGCGGAGTCGAGCTTGGCACATCCAGTGGCGCGTGCGCTGGTGCAGTATCTGCAGGCAAATGAGGGAGATGCTGCTTACACGACCACACGGGGGCGCGCCGGAATGGTGGTCGAAGATCTTCATTTGCTGAGCGGACAGGGGGTCGCGTTTCGCCTGCAGGTGTCGCAGCATTTCTATTCATTGCAAGTGGGGGAGGCGAGTTTGCTGCCATCGGAGGCTGACAGGCTGCGAGTGGGCGCGCAATTGCACGAGTCGCAAGGTAAGCGCGTATATGTTTTAATAGAGGGAAGAGCCGCAGCTTGTTTTGTTTTACAGGAGCGATTGAGAGCAGGCGTGCCAGCAACCTGGCAGCGGCTGGATGATTTGGGGGTACATGCGAGTATTTTGACTGGAGATCCCTTTCCTGAAGTTGAATTACCCAGTCATGTGTTGCTTGAAGCAGGTTTGAGTTCGTCAGATAAGGTCAAGCGCATCTCTGCCGCACGGCAGGCGGGGCAAACACCCTTGTTCGTGGGCGATGGAATTAATGATGCAGCTGCTATGACGCAAGCGAGCGGCTCCATTGCGATGCATTCGGGCACAGGTTTGGCCCGCTCGGTAGCCATGGCGCAATTGACTGCCGATCGAGTTGAGGTGATTCCAGCGGGTATTGGCTTGGCGCGCGATTTGCATAGACGCTTACGCGGGAATCTTATCTATGCGGCTGCCTATAATGCGGTGGGTATGCTGCTCGCTGCGCTGGGCCTATTGCATCCGATTGCTGCGGCTTTAATTATGCTAGTGTCGAGCTTTTGGGTGACTGCTCGCGCTCTTAAGCAACCTTCGTGCCAGTGAGAAATTGTAGCTGTGCTGTTGCGATAGTGTCGCTTATGGCGACTATGCAGCCCACTTATTTAATACTAACTCTTGATAGAGCTGAATCTCAATACTTAGGCTCTGTTTTTAAGCCGCTGATTTACCTAAAGCCCTATTTTGTGCGGGTTCGCGGGCAATTTGCCATCTTTGTTATTGAGACTGATACTCAGTCGCTATTGTGGCGATGTGGATAAGTTCCACTCTTTTGTCATCAATTGCAAAAAACGGTTGCCATGCCAATTAGGGGCACTTTTAACAGTGCTTTTTTACGACGCATGGACAGCGAACCTACCACTAACCGAAAAGGATTTCTAAAACGCGCAGGCCTGGCAATAGCTGGGGTCTTTGCCGTTTCGTCGATTGCGCGCACAAGTCGCAGTGATCGCAGTGATCGCAGTGATCAAACACAAACGGCCTCGCAGGGCATTTCAACGAGTGCATCCGCTAATATATCTGCGAGTGCACTGGCACGGGTTCGCACAGCTAAAGGTGCTGTTGCGCGCAAGGTATAATATAAGGGGCTCATGGCGGGCCCTCGATCAATATAAGGTTCACCGAATTTTACTAATTAAAAGCAATGGCGAATGTATTTCCTAAGTGGGTCAACACGATCCCTATCAAAGTAATTGTTGCAATTATCCTCACCGTGACCGCGGTCGTGTGTGGTGTGACGTATTATGCGACTCCTAAATACACCCGTGTGGGCTATGCACCGATTCAGCCGGTTGCATTCAGTCACGCGCTGCACGCAGGTCAGTTGGACATTGACTGTCGCTATTGCCATACTTTCGTGGATCGCTCAGAGCACTCCAATGTGCCGGCTGCCAATGTCTGTATGACATGTCACAGTATGGTGCGTAAGGACGATCCTATGCTGGCTCCTGTCAAAACGAGCTATGAGTCGGGCGAGCCGATTCCTTGGGTCCGTGTGCACAAGACACCTGATTACGTCTACTTCAATCACTCTGTGCACGTAAATCGTGGTGTGAGCTGCGTGGGGTGTCATGGTCGCGTGGATGAGATGGATGTCGTCACGCACAAAGAATCCTTCAGCATGAGCTTCTGCCTGGATTGCCACCGCAACCCAGAGGAGCATGTGCGCCCACCAGAAGAAGTGTATAACCTGGATTGGGAACGTCCCGACACTGAAGACTTTAAAAAGGAAGCTGTTGGTTTTGTTCACGACTGGAAAGTCAACCCACCGCAAAGCTGTTCTGGCTGCCACCGTTAATCGATTTTATTTGAGCTATGAATAACTCTGAATTTTCAGGTCCTCGCTATTGGAAAAGCCTCGACGATCTCGCAGAAACGCCCGCTTTTTCCGAGTGGGTGCAGCGTGAGTTCCCCACAGGTGCCTCTGAGATGGAAGGCGTCAATCGCCGTCAATTTATGAAGGTTATGGCCGCATCGTTCGGCTTGGCTGGTCTCGGGATGGCGGGTTGCCGTCGTCCGGAGCAGAATATCCTTCCATATTCGAAGCAGCCAGAGAACTTGATTCCTGGTGTGCCCGTATACTATACATCTTCTCAGCCTGGCGCGCGTGATAATGTGCCAGTGATCGTGGAAACCCACACCGGGCGCCCGACTAAGATTGAAGGTAATCCTAGTTACAAGCCATACGGCGGAGCGACTTCGGTCTACACTCAGGCCAGCATCTTGGACCTGTATGATCCAGACCGTGCAACTAAAAGCAGTGTGAGCGATACTGCTGTGCGTGATCGCCTCGCAGCAATCAGCAAAGCACATGCCGCTGATGAAGGAAAAGGTCTGGTCTTCTTGGCCGAGCCGAGCACTTCCCCTAGCCGTGCGGCTCTGGTTGCGCAGATTAAGAAAAAATTCCCACAAGCGACTTGGACGGAATACACCGCGATCGATCAAAGCACATCTGAACAAGCAGCCAAAGCTGTATTTGGCAAGACGCTGCGTTCGATTCCTGAGTTCGACAAGGCCAAGCGTGTGCTTTCCTTGGATGCGGATTTCCTTCTGAATGCCGATGCTTCCATCGGTCTGGCTCGCGATTTCGTCAAGACTCGTAAGGTCAAAGACTCGAAGGATGCGACCAAGATGAGCCGCCTATACGCGGTTGAGAGCTCTTTGACTTCGACGGGCGCCATGGCGGATCACCGCTTGCGCTTGAGCAGCAGTCAAATGGGCGCCTTTATTGCGCAGCTTGCTGCAGCGATGGGGGTGAAACTTTCTGCCAGCGCTCAAAAGTCCGCTGCCACACTCAAGGTCGACAGCAAGTGGGTCGAGGAGTGTGCTTCCGACCTAGCAGCCAATAAGGGCCATGCGATCGTCGTCGCGGGGGAGCATCTCTCCAAGTCGGCGCATGCGATCGTGATTGCCATCAACGAAATGTTGTCCGCTCCGGTCAAATATGTGCAAGTTGCAGACGCTGAAGCAGGCATTGCTGATGCAGTGGCTCGCCTCAACCAAGGCGATGTTGAAACACTTTTCATTCTTGGTGGTAACCCCGTTTATAATGCGCCCGTTGATCTCGACTGGGCCGCTGCGCAAGCAAAGGCCAGCGAGAGCATTTATTTCGGTAGCGATAAAAACGAGACAGCAAAAGCTGCAAAACTCGTGATTGCCGCTTCGCACTACCTCGAAAGTTGGGGCGATGGACGCACTTTCGATGGCACACTGGTGCCCGTGCAGCCTATGATTGAGCCACTCTTCCCGACCTTCAGTGAGTTGGAAGTTTTGGCACGCCTCGCAGGCGCCCGCAAATACGATGCGTATTCCATCGTGCAAGACACGTTCAAGGCGCAGGGAGGCAGTGACTTTAACCGATTCCTCAGCGATGGTGTGCTCGATGGCAGTGCTTTCAAGCCCGTCAAGACTGGGGCTGTCGATCTTAGCGCAGCAGTGCTGGCTGCTGACTTGGAAGCGCCTGAACTGAACGCGTCTAAGCTTGATGTTCGTTTTGCAGCGAGCTCGCATGCGGGGGATGGTCGCTATGCGAATAATGGCTGGATGATGGAATGTCCCGATCCTATGACCAAGTTGACTTGGGACAATGCGATCCTGATCAGCCCTCGTCTCGCTAAGGAATTGGAAGAGAAGGATGGTATCCAAATTTTCCCAAGCAAGAAGCCCATGAATAAGGACAGTGAGTTCTTCGAGGGCGCAAAGGGCACACTGCAAACCAACAAAGCTACTTTCAAGCGCGGCAAGGAACAAGCTGTGGTTGCCGAGCTGACGCTGAACGGTCGCACCGTTAAGGGCCCGATTCACGTCGTGCCTGGTATGGCGAACTACACAGTCGTCTTGCCGCTCGGCCTCGGTCGCGAAACAGTCGGTCGTGTGGGGGCAGGTGTCGGTTTCAATGCTTACACTGTTCGCTCTTCGAACGCACTTGGAGTCGCGACTGGCGCTGCCTTGCAGCTGACTTCTGAAATCAGTCCACTGGCCAATACGCAAGAACACTGGTCGATGGAAGGCCGTGCGATCATCCGCGAGGGCAATGCTGATTACTATAAGAAGAATCCGGAATTTGCCAACAAGATGGGCGTCGAATCCCATGCTCCGGCCAATTACGGCAAGGATGCGGACAAGTCGCTACAAGAGAAGTCCACTAGTCAGTTCCGTGGTAACTCTGCGTATAAGCACCCCAGCTTCGCTGAGCCGGCACCCAATGTAAAGGTCTGGCAGGGCGAGGAAGCTCGTAAACAATATCCCGATATTCAGCAGTGGGGCATGGCGATCGATTTGAACAGCTGCACCGGGTGCACCGCTTGTGTCGTGGCTTGTCAAAGCGAGAACAACGTGCCGATCGTCGGTAAGGATCAAGTTCTACGTGGCCGTGAAATGCACTGGATGCGTATTGACCGTTATTTCTCAGCGGAGAAATACGATCAGACTGAAGTGCCCGAAGATGTGCAGGTCTCGTTCATGAGCGTTATGTGCCAGCACTGTGAGAATGCACCTTGTGAGCAGGTTTGCCCTGTCAATGCTACCGTGCACGATACCCAAGGCCTCAATACCATGGCTTACAATCGTTGCGTCGGCACTCGCTACTGCGCAAATAACTGCCCGTATAAGGTGCGCCGCTTTAATTTCTTCGATTGGAACAAACGTCAGATCGGCGAAGTTTACAAGGGCCCATTAGGTCCTGTCGACGAGCCTGAATTGCAGAAGATGCAAAAGAATCCAAATGTCACTGTGCGCATGCGTGGTGTTATGGAGAAGTGCACCTACTGCACACAGCGTATCGAGTCTGCCAAGATCGAGCAGAAGCGCCTTGCAGGAGCGACCGGCAACATCAAGATTGCCGATGGCACAATCAAGACGGCTTGCCAACAAGTTTGCCCGACCGACGCCATCACTTTTGGTGATGTTTCCGATGCCAACTCTGAGGTGTCCAAAATTAAGGCGAGTGATCGTAATTACTCTGTCCTGGGCTACCTCAATGCACGCCCACGCACCACTTACCTGGCACGTTTGCGCAATCCAAATCCGAAGATGCCCGACGCTTACAAGAAGCCTTATGCTTATGCTCAATACGATGAGCGTTACGGCCACGGCAGCGGGGCTGCTCACGGTGACCACGGCGCACACGGTGATGACCACGGCGCACACGACGCACACGCGGCTCCCAGCCACGATGCACACGGTGCAGCCGACCACGACCACTCCTCTCATGAACATGAAGCCGCACCTGCCGCTCACTAAAATCTAACACTTGCGAACCGAATCAAATGGCTACGACTACTCAAGATAGTTCAATGGATGCTACACAGGCCGCTTTGTTGGCCAAAGTGCAGCCCGCTGAGCTCCAAGAACAGCCCCTCGTTACGAACAACCGTGACTTCAACTGGGTAACTGACAAGATTTGCCGCATCGTCGAAACAAAGACACCCACATGGTGGTGGATTTGTATGGCGGTTGCGCTCATGACTGCGTCCTTCACGGGCCTCGGCTTGCTTTGGCTCGTCAGCTCCGGTGTCGGAGTCTGGGGCTTGGCCAATCCGATCAACTGGGGCTGGGCGATTGTTAACTTCGTTTTCTGGATTGGTATCGGCCACGCCGGCACGCTGATCTCCGCGGTGCTTTGTTTGTTGAAACAAGGCTGGCGGACCTCGATTAATCGAGCGGCGGAAGCGATGACCATTTTCGCGGTGGTTTGTGCGGGTATTTTCCCGCTCTTCCACGTCGGTCGTGTTTGGTTCGGCTGGTGGCTCTTCCCGATACCTAATTCCAATGGTATCTGGCCTCAGTTCCGTTCGCCACTGGAGTGGGACGTGTTTGCGGTCTCCACTTACGGCACCGTATCTGTATTGTTCTGGTATATGGGCATGATTCCTGACTTGAGTGTGCTGCGCGACCGTGCAGTGCAACGCCTCAAGAAAAATGCCTACGAAGGTGCGGGTGCACTGGCCAAGGGCATGGACATCTTCCGTAAGAACTTCTACGCCGTCTTCGCGATGGGTTGGCGCAATGCAGGTAACCACTGGCGCAACTATGAGATGGCTTACCTGATCCTGGCAGGTATCTCTACACCGCTCGTTCTTTCCGTGCACACCATCGTGTCCTTTGACTTCGCACTTGCAGTCTTGCCAGGCTGGCACACCACAATTTTCCCTCCATACTTCGTGGCGGGGGCGATTTTCTCCGGTTTCGGTATGGTGCTCACACTGATGCTCCCATTGCGTGCCCTCTACGGCATGCATGACTTGATCACACAACGTCACATCGACAATATGTGTAAGATCTGCTTGGGCACAGGTTCGATCGTCGGTTACGCCTATATCATGGAGTTCTTCATCGCATGGTATGGTGCCAACCCTTATGAGAGCTTCGCTTTCATCAATCGTGCCTTCGGTCAATACTGGTGGGCCTACGTCATGATGTTTAGCTGCAACGTGTTCACTCCACAGCTCTTCTGGTTCAAGAAAGTGCGTGAGAACTGGGCACTGGTTTGGATCATGTCCATCTTCATTAACGTCGGTATGTGGTTCGAACGTTTCGTGATTACCGTTACTTCGCTGGCCAATGACTTTATGCCTTCGAGCTGGGGTTACTACTCGCCAACAATGGTCGATATCCTGACCTTCTTTGGCACCTTCGGCCTCTTCAGCGTCCTCTTCCTTCTTTTCCTACGCTTCCTCCCACTCATGCCGATTGCGGAAGTTAAATTCGTAATGCCAGCCGCCGACCCACATGGTCACCACGGTGACGCGAAAGGAGACCATCACTAATGTCTGAATCATACGGAATCATCGCGAGCTTTCCCGATACACCAGCTTTCTTCCACGCGGCAGAAAAGGTGCGGGATGCCGGTTACAAAAAGTGGGACACGTACTCATCGTTCCCCGTTCACGGGATGCCAGCTGCACAAGGTCAGCCACGCTCTAAAGTGCCTGTCTTCACCTTTTGTGGTGGCGTCAGTGGTTTCACTTTGGGCATGACAATTGTGTGGTTCATGAATGCCTTTAATTATCCACTGATCGTGGGTGGCCAGCCATTCTTTAGCCCTGTCTTTCCATTCCCGATCATGTATGAGCTCACTATTTTGCTCTCAGCATTCGGCACATTGGGCGGCATGTTTATCACTAATTTGCTCCCGCAGCACTATAACCCACTCTTTAACAGTGAGAAGTTTCTGGAAGTTTCCGGAGACCGTCTCGTCATCGCGATCGAAGCTCGCGATGGTCAATACGATCCTGTCGCGACACGCCGTTTTCTCGAAGAAATCGGCGGCACCGACATTGAGGAGGTCTCAGCCTAGGACATCATCATGCGTATCTTCTTAGCCATTTATGTTTTTGCGATCATCGCAGCGGTATCGATTCTCGGTTTCCGCGGTTCGATCAGCACCAAGCCACCACTGGAGGTCTTTCCGGATATGGATCGCCAGGCACGTTATAAGCCACAGGCCGAAAATGATTTTTTTGCCGATGGGCGTAACGATCGTCAGGTGCCCGCTGGCACAGTCGCTCGTGGTGATTACTTCAACCAAGTCGAGGTGTTCTCCGAAGACTTCGAAGACCCACGCCTCGGTGATACGGTCTTCAACCAAGGCAAAAATGCCGACGGTTCTTTAGTTAAAAAGATTCCTGTGGAAGTTAGCTATGAGCTCATCCAACAGGGCAAAGAGAAGTATGATATCTTCTGTTCGAGCTGCCACGGCGCTGCGGGCGATGGTAATGGTGTGACCAAGCCTTATGGTGTGCTCGCTGCCAACTATCACGACGCACGTTTGCGCTCTGTCGATGATGGTCACATTTTCGATGTTATCACTAATGGTAAGGGGCTGATGCTTCCTTTCAACGATCGTATTTCACCCGAAGAACGTTGGGCTATCGTCCTCTACGTTCGCGCTCTACAACTTTCGCAAAATGCGAATGCCGAAGAGCTGACCGCCGTTCAACGCACAGAGTTGGGATTATAATTATATGAGTTCGGATACAACTAACTCCAAGGGTAGTAACGTAGGGCTGATCGCTCTCGTCGTCGGCATCGTCGGCATCGTTATTGCACTATTCGGTTTCAAGCAGGGGTGGGACGACGGCGACGTGCGTCCTATCATGAGCTGGCTCATCGGCATTGGCTTCTGGCTGTCGATCGCCATTGGTATGCTTTTCTTGACGCAAATCTGGTATGTCTTCCATGCCCGCTGGCCTACGATCATTCGTCGTCAGTGTGAGCACGGCATGGCTGCATTCCCTTACTTGCTGGTCTTGTTCTTGCCACTTTTGGCGATTCCATTCTTCCACGAAAACCCAGGCTTGCTCTGGAAGTGGATGGACGGGCATAACGCCTTGCCAGGACATGGCACTGTGGGCGAAGATCCACTTTATCAGTGGAAGTCGCCATTCTTGAACATTCCATTCTTCGCGGTGCGTGCCGTCGGTATCTTCGGTGTTTTCATCCTCGTTTCGGAGCTGTTGCGTCGCTGGTCCTTCAACACTGACACCACAGGCGATGTCAATAATCTGCATAACGCACGCCGTCTCTCATCGCTCGGTCTCTTCCTGACTTCGATCGCGATGACACTCGGTGCTATCGACTGGTTTAAGTCGCTGGAATACCACTGGTTCTCGACCATGTATGGCGTCTGGTTCTTCGCGGCAAGTATGCGCGCTGCGATCAGCACCTTGTTGATCCTCTGTGTGATCTTGGCTTGGAAGGGCTACCTGAAGGGCATTCTCAAGCAAGCGCACCGTTACGATCTCGGTTGCTTGATGCTGACTTTCACCATCTTCTGGACCTACATCAGCTTCTCGCAGTATTTCCTCATCTACAGTGCGAATATTCCGGAAGAAACATTCTGGTATAACATTCGTGAGATGAACTACGACGGCACTCGCAACAGTTGGTGGTGGGTGAGCATGGGCCTAATCTTCGGTCACTTCCTGACTCCCTTCCTCTTACTACTCTGGTATAAGACCAAGGTCGTGGTATGGCGCACGGTGATTGTGGCCAGCTGGATCCTAGCCTTCCACGTGCTCGATCTCTACTGGAACATCGTTCCCGGCAAGCTAGTCGCTCCAGACCACGCTCCTGGATATCTAGTACGCCAGTTCTCGATCTCTCCTTACGATATCGCAGCCCTCATTGGTATTGGTGGTATTTGCATCTTCGCCATGTGCCGTAGCATGAAAAAGGCAGAACCAATTCCTGTTCGTGACCCGAACATTCTTACATCACTTAACTACAGCGAGTAATTACGATGTCAGCAACTCAAGTATCTAAAAGCAATTCATTGCTTTCCTTTCTCGGAGGTCTGGGCGCAATCCTGATTTTCGCGCTTATTCTCTTTGTCGCGTATCTGCCCAATCGTGCGGATCCCGTCAATGCACAGGCTGGCATCGATCGCCAGGCCAAGGCGGACGAGGCACGTGCCGCGGGCTTGGAAAAGCTCAGCAGCTACAAAGTCATTAACGCGGAAGCTGGCACGGTTGCCATCCCCATCGCGGATGCGATGGAGTTGACCGTTGCTGCCTATACAGAGTCGGCCCAGGAGGCAGACGCCGCCGAATAGTTCATCGTATGGATGTCGATAGCTATACTAACATACTGCCGCTGATCGTTCTGGGAGTTCTCTTCTTTATCGTGGCGGTGAGTATGCTGTATTGGTCTGCTAAAAAGGGCCAGCTTCGCAATTTCGACTCCCAAGCTAAAGTTATATTCACTGAAGAGGAGCCGGAAGGTGAAATCTCCGACTCCTTTCCCAGTAAAAAAAATAAGAAATAAGAAATAAGAAATATGATATGGCTCGTTTGCTCCACGCATCACTAGAAGCTCGGGCTGCTCAAAACTCTTAATTCGAAACTCTTAATTCTTCATTTCCACTTCACCCACAATGTCCAACTCATCCAACGAAAGCCCGTATTCTGCCAACAGCGCAGCTGTGCGGGCGGAATTGAGCGAAATCGATTCTTCGATTCGTTCAGCCGCGCTCTTCTTTGTCATCTCAGCCGTCTCCTGGCTGATGGTTGGCACCGTGTTTGCCTTGCTTGCCGCCTTTAAAGCGCACGAGCCGGACTTCGCTAGCACCTTTGAGTTTCTCACTTTTGGGCGTGTGCGTTCGGCTCACTTAAATGCGATGGCACTCGGGTGGGGGAATAACATCATCTTTGCCGTAGGCCTGTGGATCATGGCGCGCTTGTGTCGTGCGCCGATCAATCACAAGGGCCTCTTGCTGGTGGCTGGTATTTTTTGGAACATCGGCCTAACTGTAGGCATTGCTGGCATTCTCAAAGGGGATATCACTTCTGTCGAATGGTTGGAGATCCCACATTATGCCACACCATTGCTCGCGATTTCCTATGCCCTGATCGGTGTCTGGGGCGTGATGGCCTTCCGCTTCCGTAAGGGGGATCATGTCTATGTTTCGCAATGGTACATCCTGGCGGCTCTTTTTTGGTTCCCATGGCTCTATGTCGTTGCGCAAATCATGATCATCTGGTTCCCCGCACGGGGCGTTGTGCAGTCGGTGACTAATTGGTGGTTCGCACACAATGTATTGGGCCTTTGGTTGACTCCCATGGCACTTGGCACGGCTTACTACTTAATTCCGAAGGTATTAGGACGTCCGATTTATTCATACTATCTTTCCGTGCTCGGCTTCTGGGCATTGGCCATTTTCTACAACTGGGCCGGAGTGCACCACTTGATTGGTGGTCCCATCCCAGTATGGCTCATTTCTGCAGGTATCGTGGCTTCAGTCATGATGGTGATTCCAGTCATCGTGGTGGGGATCAATCACCACATGTCGGTGGTCGGTCTGCACAAGGAAGTCTGGCGTAGTCCCACCCTTCGCTTTATCGTGTTTGGTGCGATTTCCTATACATTGGTTAGCCTGACAGGCTCTGCAATGGCACTACGCTCGGTCAATGAAGTGACACACTTTACACACTTCACAGTCGGCCACTCGCACCATGGCGTTTATGCCTTCTTCACCATGATCATGTTTGGCGGCGTGTATTACATGATGCCACGCTTGCTCAAGCGAGAGTGGCCCTCGGCCTCTCTGATTAAGATTCACTTCTGGGCAAGTGCGCTGGGGATCACTGTCATGGTGGTCGCGCTCCAGACTGGTGGTTGGATTCAAGGTCTGGAAATGAACAATGCCGAAATTCCCTTCCTCGAAACCGTTCAAAACACGATCCCATGGTTGAAAGCCCGCTCAATTTCTGGAGTGATGCTCACGATCGGTCATATCGCTTTTGCAATTAATATTGCTTGGATGCTATTCGCTGCCGGCGCTGTCCGTGCCAAGCAAGGTCCGACCCTCCTCGCTGATACTAAGGAAGGAGGCAACGTTTAATGAAAAACTTACCATTACTTTTCTGCGGCATTTTCTTTGCCTTAGCCTTCTCCTTTTCAGGGCTAATTTTGAGCAGCCATAAACAACTCGGTAGCCTGACGCGCACCACCGAAACTTTAGTGCCTTCAGATAATGATCCTACAGTTATGGTCATGCCGGAAGGAGAACCACTCTTTCCTGCGATGCCAGGGGGAATTGAGCAACAGGGCAAGGAAGTCTATATTTCGATGGGCTGTATCTATTGCCATACACAGCAAATTCGCCGTTCCGGGTTCGGAGCGGATTTCGACCGTGGTTGGGGCCCGCGTCAAACCGTCGCCCGCGACTATATCACTCAGGATCGCGTTTTGCTCGGCACCATGCGTGCAGGGCCCGATCTAGCCAATGTGGGTGGACGCATCTTTCAACAAGGCGGCCGCGACTGGCACCATTTGCACCTCTACAATCCGCAAATCACATCTGAAGGCTCCACCATGCCTCCATTCGCATTCCTCTATGAAGAGCGCGAAATCGATGGCGCAGCTTCAAAGGATGCATTGAAATTTCCACCTGATTCCAAATACGCACCCGCTGCGGGCTATGAGGTCGTGCCGACCCACCGCGCTAAAGCCTTGGTTGAGTATCTACTGAGCCTCAAAATCAATTACAGTCTCCCAGAGGCACCGATCATCGAATAATGAGCGAGCAACCACACAATTCCAGTTCCAACTCGAACAGCCGCGAGGCTCTAGAGAAGGCTGCTATGCAGGATGAGCACATGCAGGATGTGCATGCGCAGCTAATGCGTGAGAAAGAAGAGCCCCATGAAGGCTTTTCTCCCGTGCCGATTTTCCTCATGTTCGTCTTTGCCGCCCTCTGCTTTTGGGGAGGCGTCTACCTCGTCGAATACTCGGGTAATTTCCAGGCCAACGCATTTTCGCCACATTTCGATCCGAATGCCAACGCGCCCAAGCCTGTTGAGATTTCGCTCTATGATCGGGGCGCCAAAGTCTTTCGTAATCAGTGTGCCGCCTGCCACCAAGCTGAAGGTAACGGTGTCCCCGGCGTCTATCCACCACTGGAGGGCTCAACATGGGTGACTGGGCATCCTGAAGTTGTTTCACGTATTTTGATCAACGGCCTCAATGGTAAGATCGAAGTGAAGGGCAACAGCTACAATGGTAACATGCCAGCCTTCGGACCGAGTGGTCTCGCATTGAGCGAAAAAGACCTTGCAGGCGTCATCACCTTCATTCGTCAGTCATGGGGCAATGATGCATCTGAGGTCACCGAGCAAATGATTGCGGATTACAGCGCCAACTACAGTGCACGCTCCACTCCATGGACTGCAGCTGAACTGAAAGAAGGCCTAGGCCCCATTCCAGAAGCAGCTCCCGCTGAATAACTAAGTAGCGGGGTGCTTTAGCCCCCGCTGCAGCAGCCAGCTACATCGATCGATGTAGCATGACGGTGATAGCCGTTGTTTCGCGATAGGCCGCCGAGCCGCATCACACTGGTAAGCCAACATTGCGCAACTGGGGCTAAAGCACCCAGCTACGGCTGAGTCTACAGCGATGAGAGCACGCCAGCTACGATGACATTCAATAATCCAGCAAGTATCATAATCAGGCTGGCGATTGCACCTTCTTCGTGGCTGATTTCACGTGCGCGGGCTACACCGGCTCCGTGTGCGCCCATGCCAAAAAGGGCTCCGCGGGCAAAGCTTGAACGGATGGGTAAGTAATAGAGTAAGCTTTCGCCGACGGCTGCGCCGAAGAGTCCCGTGATTGCGGTAAAAATTGCAGTCAATTCTGGCACCCCGCCGAGCCGCACGGAGGCTTCCATTGCTAAGGGTGTGGTGATGGAGCGTGGTAAGAGACTGGCCCGCATCTCGGGGCTGAAGTGAAAGATACTGGCCAGCCCCCAACTGCTCGCAAAGGCCAAGAGGCTGCCCACGCTCACGCCCACGCAGAGTAAGATCCAGTGCTTGCGTATCAAATCCTGTTGCCGGTGGATGGGAATCGCAAAGGCGACTGTGGCGGGCCCTAGGAGCCAAATCATCCAATGGGTGCCGATCAAATACTCCGCGTAGCTACGGTGCAGGCTACAAATTAAGAGCCCGCAACTCAGCCAGGTTAACAACATCGGCGAGCTCCACCAGCGCCCGTAGCGTTGATGTAATTTGCGTGCGCTCAGATAGATGACTAGGGTGCAGACGCACCAAAAAATGCCTTTACCAAGATCAGTCATGTTTTAGCCGAAATCCGATTTCGACGACACATGCGGTGCCGCACATCACAGCCAGTGTGCTGATTAAGACCGCGATTAGTAACTTGACGCCCAACATGCTCAGCAGTTCGGGCCGATCGACTAGTGCCAACATCGCGGGCACAAAAAATAGCATCAAGTGGTTCAACAAATCGTTGGCTCCGTCTTCTACCCAAGCGGCAGGCAGCACCTTGCGGTTCAGTAAGAGCCACAGCACGAAGAGACCGACTAAGCTGCCAGGGATGGGCCATTGTAAATGGCTTGTTAAGAGTTGGGCCAACCAACAAAGCAGCATCAGGGTAAGTATTTGTAGGCCCCGCAAGCCTGCGGAGCCATGGGTGAAACGACGGATGATTGTCTCTTGCGCTTTCATTATGGGCAGCAGTATAGCAGAAAAATTTATATTCCATAAATGAATTGATTGAATACTAGTCATTCCATATAGGGATGGTGTGGAATTAAGACATTTAGAGTATTTTGTAGAAGTGGTGCGCTTGGGGGGATTCACCGCAGCCGCTCGATCGCTGGGCACGACTCAGCCAACAGTTAGCAAAGCCCTGTCCTTGCTGGAGCACGAATGTGCTGTGCGTCTCTTGGATCGGCTCACCGATGGGGTCAAAGTCACCGATGTGGGGCAGATGGTTTTACGCCGCGCTACGGCGATGTTGGCCGAGCGCGACTATTTACAGGCAGAAATCGCGGAGCACAAGGGCCTGATCACTGGCCGGCTACGCTTGGGCCTCCCGATTCTCGGCAGTGGTGTACTATTTGCCCGCTTAGTGGCGGCTTATCGTCAGCGCTATCCCGGCATTGAAATTGATTTGCACGAGCAGGGGAGTCGCCACCTCGAGGACTTGTTACGCTCCGGGCAGATTGAAATGGGGGCCACGCTGTATCCAGTGCCCACGGATTTCGAATGGGAG
>CEUD01342457.1_pt1 | contig 42642 bp, 39 predicted proteins | sample 356481 | NCBI WGS metagenome assembly CEUD01 (sample SAMEA2623314, study PRJEB7988) | marine metagenome | isolation source: saline water (ENVO:00002010), including | reverse complement strand
GGACTGTGTGTGAGAATAGCTAAATGCTCCCATTATTTATATAAAAGCCCTCTTTATGAGGGCTTTTTTTTTGTCTTTATTGTGACATCCTCTTTTTTTATATAACATTTTATAATGATTGATTCTAAGCACATTGGTGCAAACTATAATTTCTTTGTTTTTAAAGATGAGATTTCTGTGGAATTAACACAGGGACTTTTAAAAACTACAGAGAAGTTAATGAATACTAAATTCTCAAATAAAAATAGTGTTAGTGATAAATTACAAGCACAAATTTATAGCGGTGAACAGTTCTCTATTCCAGAAGTGATGATAGATCAAAGTTTATTATCAATAATTGAGAAAAATATTGATCTCTATATAAAAGAATTAAGTTCAAATACTGTTAGAAGAAAAAAGTCTAAGTTAAGTAGTTTCTGGTCAGTAATTCAAAGAGCAGGTGATTATAATACTGTTCATTATCATAAGGGAACTTTATCAGGGATACTTTATTTAAAAGTACCTAGTGAAGTTGCAGATGAAACTAATCCAAATGGGAAGTTAAATTTTATCCATGGGGAGAGAGATTTTAATCGACTTGTGTTTAACGGAATTAGAAGAATCACCCCAAAGCCAGGCGATTTATATATATTTCCTAGTTGGCTTCATCACACTGTCTATCCTTTTAAGGGAGATGGCGATCGTATTTCTGTAGCATTCAATTACGATATTGAACTTGAAGAGATTAATTAGAGATATTTATTCAAAGTTCTTGTGCGCGATGCGCAATGTTAAATAATTTGTCATCTTTTGTGCAGGCGCTTAAAATATTTCTATGACTCAAAAAATACTTAAAATCAATTATTACATCCTATTGGCCTTAACCATACTGAATGTATGTTTTTTCTTTTTTGGTAAAACATTTTCAGATCATGGATTGATGATTAGTTCTCAATCAGAAAATGTTTCTTATATTAGTTATTTTCTTGGTAGCTTGTTTAGTTTTACAAATTATTATTCAGGTATTTGGATTGTTGCTCCTTTTATAATTTATTCTCTTATTCATTATTCAATTTTAATTAAGCGAGAGAAAGAGTTTGATCTCTTTGTTTCACTTTTAATGGTTCTAGTATTCTTTGATTTTACTTATTTATTTTTCCCATCAACTTTAGGGGCAGGTATTGCAACAAAAGCGAATGAATACTTAGATGCTTATGTTGCTTTTTTCAGTGCTGTTGTGTTCATGTTTCTTGTTGGGGTTATCTCACTAAGAGGTTCATTCTTTTTAATGCTAAATTCATTTAAAGATACTTTAGAGAGCTATGGTCTCAAATTCTTTAAAGTAATAAGTGTCTTTTATAAGTACTCTAAAAATACCTCAGATAAGGTAAAGCTTTTAGGTAATGGTATTAATCTTAAACAAACGGCTACAAAATATCTAAAAGATGCTCCTAAAATTGATATGCAGAAAATTAAGCCTAAGTTTAAAGAGAGGAAAGAGGATAAAGCGGGCAGTACAAGTGCTAAAATTTCAGGAGATATTAAGGCCGTCGATAATAAATCAATTCAAAAAGAAGAACAAATCACAGCGAAAGCCGATTCAACAAAAATTGATTATGAATGGAATGGTCAAGATGAAGTTGAATTTATAATGGATGATAAAGTAGAGACTCCTACTGCAGCTGTAACTAAGAATGTAGGCCCTAAAGATAATACTTTTTTTGAAAGCGATACGCTTATTGATTGTATTAGTGATAATACAAATCATCAGAGAACTCAAAGTCCAGATGATATATACTTTCAAACAATTGGTGAAACAATTGAAAGTAAATTAAAAGAATTTAATGTTAAGGGTGATATTATAAATATCCTTAAAGGGCCAGTGGTTGATACTTTCGAATTAGATCTAGGTGAAGGGATCAAGGCCTCAAAAGTTAAAGGTCTTGAAGATGATATTGGTCTTGCATTGAATGGAGCTCCAGTTCGTGTTGTTTACCCACTTAAGGGGAGATCAACTATTGGTATTGAAGTTCCAAGAAATCCACGTGAGTTTATATATCTAGATGAAGTTTTACAGGCTGAAGCTTTTAATCAAAGTAATAAAAGACTGCCTATTGCCATGGGGAAAGATGCATTTGGTGAGACCTCAGTTGTTGACCTTGCGGGAATGCCACATATGCTTGTTGCAGGTGCAACTGGTGCTGGTAAGTCAGTATTTATTAATACGCTTCTAGTTTCTTTAATAATTAAAAAATCTCCACAGGAGTTAAGGCTAATACTAATCGATCCTAAGCAATTAGAACTTGCACTTTTTGCTTCTCTGCCTCATCTCCTTTTACCGGTTATTACTGAAGCGAGTAGAGCTGCGGTATCATTACTTTGGGCGGTTGAAGAAATGGATCGTCGATATTCGATCTTAAAAGATATGGCCGTTAAAAATATTGAAGGCTTTAATAAAAAACTAAAATCAGCAAGCCCTGCTCAGTTATCTAAAATTCATGAGCATTATGAAAATGCTGATGAGGATGGTTATGAGCTTCCATACATAGTTATTGTTATCGATGAATTTGCTGATCTTATTTTAACTAAATCAGGTAAAGATATTGAAACCAATGTTAATAGATTGGCAGCTAAGGCGAGAGCAGCTGGTATTCATTTAGTACTAGCAACTCAGCGTCCTTCTACTGATGTTATTACAGGTGTAATTAAAGCGAACTTTCCTACTCGTGTTGCCTTTAGGGTAACAACAGGTCACGACTCTAAGACAATTCTTGATCAACATGGTGCCCAGAAATTACTTGGTAAAGGGGATATGCTCTATAAGCATGGAGTTGATTTACTTAGACTTCACTCTGCCTTTGTTGATGAAAGAGAAATTGAAGTACTTGTTGAAAAACTTAGTGAAATTCAGATGGAATACTCTGAAACTGCGATGGAGTTCGTAGAAACTGGCGGTGAAAAAGAAGAAGAAGTTAGTACTTCTTCTGGAAGTTTTGTTTCTGGAACCAGTGATGACCCGGTGTATCAGGAAGCGTTGCAGGTAGTGATGGAAAGTGGTTCAGCATCAGCTTCAATGTTACAGAGAAGACTGCGTGTTGGTTATAATAGAGCCGCCAATCTGATAGATGAATTAGAGAGAAATGGCATTGTTGGTCCAGCGCAAGGATCGAAACCAAGAAAAGTGCTAAGTCGCCCAGAATAAATGCTTTTGGCGTAGAGTCATCCTCAATTCCTTATTGCCCTATAAACATGCTTATGCTATGTTTCGTAAACTTATTTTGCTAAATGATAATCGCCTTGCTGGTATGGTCTCACATAAGTGAGCACGGGGCGATTCGATAACAACCAACCAGGAGACATTTATGGCAAAAACTCTAGAATTAAAAAGCCTTTTAGAGGCAGGTGCTCATTTTGGACACCAGACTCACAAGTGGAACCCAAAAATGAAGCCGTATGTATACGGTGAAAGAAACGGGATCTACATCATCGATCTTCAACAAACAGTTCCAATGGCTCAAAAAGCTTATGACTTCGTAAAGAAAACTGCTGCTAGCGGTAAGTCAGTTCTATTTGTTGGAACAAAAAGACAAGCTTCACAAGTAGTAAGAGATCATGCTGAAAAGTGTGGTGCTTATCACGTTACTAACAGATGGTTAGGTGGAATGCTTACAAACTACAAAACTATTGCTCAATCTATTGATAAACTTAGAAAAGTTGAAAAAATGAAAGAGAATGGTGACTTCAAACTTCTTACTAAGAAAGAGCAATCTAAAATTGAAAAAGAAGTTCAAAAACTTGAGAAAAACTTAGGTGGAATCAAGAACATGAGAAAAGTACCAGGTGCTGTTTTCGTTATCGATCCTAATAATGAAAGAATTGCTGTTAAAGAAGCAAACAATTTAGGTATTCCTGTAATTGCAATCACTGATACAAACTGTGATCCAGAAGGTGTTGATTTCATCATCCCTGGAAATGATGATGCAATTAAATCAATCACTCTTTTTGCTGACTACTTTGCTTCTGCTGTAGCTGAAGGTTCAAAAGGTGTAAAAAGAGATTCTAATGAGCAAATTAAAGATGTTGATTTAGAAAAAGAGATTCTTGAGAAATACGAGAAAGACGTAGAGCTTAAGATGGAAGAAGAAGGTGTTGAATAATAACATTTAAAATATAAGGATTTTATCATGGCTGCATTTGGTGCAAAAGATGTAAAAGAATTAAGAGAAAAAACTGGTGCCGGAATGATGGACTGTAAGAAAGCTCTTACAGAGTCTAACGGTGACGTTGAAGCTGCTGTAGATTTTTTAAGAAAAAAAGGTCTAGCTGCTGCTGCTAAAAAAGCAAGCAGAGTTGCTGCTGAAGGTTTAATTGGTGCAGTTGTAGAAGGTAACGTTGGTGCTTTAGTTGAAATTAACTGTGAGACTGACTTCGTTGCAAAAAACGCTGACTTCCAAAACTTTGTTAAAACTGTTTCTAATCACGTAATTGGTAGTTCTGCTGCTGACGTTGATACTTTAAGAGCTGAAACTGTTGATGGAAAAACTATTCAAGAACATGTTCAAGAACTTACTTTAAAAATTGGTGAGAAGATTGATGTAAGAAGATTTGCTAAAGCTACTTTAAGTGGTGAAGGTAAAATTGGATCATATGTTCACGGTGGAAAAATTGGTGTTTTAGTTGAAGTAAATACTGAAAGTGCAGACCAAGCTAAGAGTGATGATTTTGCTGAATTAGTAAATGACTTATGTCTTCACGTTGCTGCTGCTGATCCAAAGTTTATGACTGCTGATCAAATTGATGAAGATTTCAAAAAGAGAGAAGCAGATGTTTATAGAGCTCAATTACTTGAGCAAGGTAAGCCTGAAAATATGATTGATAATATCATTAAAGGTAAATTAAATAAGTTAGCTTCAGAAGTTTGTTTAATGGATCAAAAATTCGTTAAAAACCCAGACCTTTCTATTGCAAAACTTATTAAAGAGTATGAAGGAAAAGTTGGTGGTAAGATTACTGTTCAAAACTTTCACAAGATGAATCTTGGAGAAGGTATTGAGAAGAAAGAGGATAATCTTGCTGAAGAAGTTGCAAAAATGACTCAAGCTTAATCTTAATATGGGGGACTCTTAAGTCCCCCTTTTTTATTTCTTTTGGTGGTAGAGATGAAATATTCAAGAGTATTACTTAAATTATCAGGTGAAGCTTTAGCAGGAGATGCTGGCTTTGGAATTGATGGTGCAATGTTAGATAAAATCGCCACTGAAATCGTTGATTTACACAAAACTGGTACTGAGATTTCAATTGTTGTTGGTGGAGGAAATATACACCGAGGAGTTGCTGGTGCAACCACGGGTATGGATCGATCAACTTCAGATTATATGGGAATGATGGCAACAGTAATAAACTGTCTTGCTCTACAGGATAACCTTGAGAGAAAAGGTGTTTATACAAGAGTGTTAAGTTCAATAACAATGCAAGAAGTGGCAGAGCCTTATATTAGAAGAAGAGCTATGCGCCACCTTGAAAAAAAGAGGGTTGTAATTTTTGCTGCAGGAACTGGTAACCCTTATTTCACAACAGATACAACTGCAGCTCTAAGAGCAAATGAAATAAATGCTCAATTAATTATGAAAGCAACTAAGGTCGATGGTATTTATGACAAAGATCCTATGAAACATGACGATGCAGTGAAATTTGATTCGTTAAGTTATATAGAAGTATTAAACCGTGGATTAAAAGTAATGGACTCAACGGCCATTAGTTTATGTATGGATAACGATATGGATATTGTCGTTTTTAATATGTTTGAAAGTGGAAATATCCAAAAAGTAGTTGAAGGTAAAAAAGTTGGAACACTTGTTACTAAAGAGTAACAGCTGAGGAGTATAAAAATGATTGATGGAATTAAAGCAACATTAAATGAAGATATGACAAAAGCGATTAAAAATCTTCAAAGTCAATTTACAAAAGTAAGAACTGGTAGAGCAAACCCTAGTGTGCTTGATGGTGTGACTGTTGATTATTACGGAAGCCCAACTCCAATTAAAGGTGTAGGTCAGATCTCTACTCCAGAAGCTCGTCTTCTGCAAATTCAACCATTTGATAAAAGTATTATTTCAGAAATTGAAAAATCAATAATTAATGCCAATTTAGGATTAAACCCTTCAAATGATGGGAACTTTATTCGTATTCAATTCCCTGCACTTACTGAAGAAAAAAGAAAAGAATTAGTAAAGTCAGTAAAGAAGCTTGGTGAAGATGCAAAAATTGCAATCAGAAACTCTCGTAGAGATCAAAATGATCTTGTTAAAAAGGCTGAGAAGAATAAAGAAATCACTGAAGACGATGTAAAAAAATTCTCTGATGAAATTCAAAAAGTAACTGATAAGTATGTAGCTGAAGTTGATAAATTAGTTGAAGCTAAAGAGAAAGAGCTACTTACAGTTTAAGATGAATAAAATTAAGCATGTCGCTATTATAATGGATGGAAATGGGCGTTGGGCACAAAAGCGCAATCGCCCCCGTGTATGGGGACATGTCAGAGGTGCAAATAAAGTAAGTGATATTGTCACGACTGCGAGTTCAATGAATCTTGAAGCACTTACCTTGTATGGATTCTCTACTGAAAACTGGGCACGTCCAATGCCTGAAATTAAGTCTCTATTTAAATTATTAAAAAAGTTTCTTGTCGGTGAAAGACAGAAAATGATCGACAATAATATTCAATTTAAAATGATTGGTAATATCTCAAAATTAAATGATGAGACAAAAGCAATTATAAAAGAGATTGAAGAAGTAACTGCAAATAATGATGGAATGAAATTAAGCTTAGCTTTTAGCTATGGCGGAAGACAGGAAATTGTTGATTCAGTTAATAAATATATAAAAATGAATCCAGGAAAAGAAATTACTATGGATTCTCTGAACAATTCTCTCTATCGCCCAGAGTGCGGTGATGTTGATTTATTAATCAGAACCGCTGGAGATCAAAGAATTTCTAACTTCTTATTATGGCAAGTTTCATATGCAGAGTTATTTTTCTCTCCAACTCTTTGGCCTGAATTTACTGAGGTAGAGTTTAAAGACATAATTACCAATGTAGAAGGAAGAGAGAGAAGATTTGGCTCGGTTGGACTTGATAAAACATCATTAGAAAGTTCAAACGTAATTGCTAAAGAAAATCTAGCGAGGATATCAAGTGGTAGCTGAAACTGGGAAATTATCTAATACTCAACTGAGAATTATTTCTGCACTCGTGATGGTGTTAATTGTTATAGCTGCTTTGGCATTTGGCAGAAGCTCATCACTTATTGCTATAGGCTTTGTAGGCTTTTTTGTTATTGATGAAATCATCGTAAACTTTTTAAATTATAAAAGATCTCATGTGGCTTATTTAGTCTCAATGCTTTCTTATGTACTTGGCTATGGGTATATAAACTTTTTAGATTCTTCTAATGGTTTTTACATGGCATTTAATAATCTAGGGATTTTATTAAATATCGTTCTTATTGCATTTTTATTTATTGCTAAGAATGACTCGAAAATTTTATTTAAATTTTTAAATAAGAATACATTTCTAGTTGGGCTAATCATATTAATTCCTATGATGAATCTTGCTTCTTTAATTAAAATTGAAACCGACTGGATATATTACTTTGTTGGATTATTCTTATTAAATTTTTCAGTTGATACATTAGCTTGGTTTTTTGGCCGTAAGTTCGGAAAAACGAAATTATGGGAAAAGGTAAGCCCTAAAAAGACCGTAGAAGGACTTATTGGCGGAGTACTTTCCTCCGTTATTATCATGTTTTTGTATTGGAAAACCTCTTTTGGTAGCATTTCGATCACACTTTTTGCAAGTTTTCTCATAATTGCCTGCTGTGCACAGCTAGGAGATTTGGTACAATCTAAAATGAAGAGACAATTTGAAATAAAGGACAGTTCAAATCTTATTCCTGGACACGGTGGTGTTTATGATAGAGTTGATAGTCTCTTATTTGTTGTCCCATTATATGTATTTGTATTAAGAAACTTGGTTTAAATTATGTTATTAGAAAAAATTGCAATCTTTATTATCTTTCTAGGTCCACTAGTATTCTTTCATGAATTAGGACATTTCCTTTTCGCTCGCCTTGCAGGTGTTAGAGTTGAAGTCTTCTCAATTGGTTTTGGTCCAAAGCTTTTTAAGTGGAAGAGAAATGATACAGAGTACACCATCTCTGCGATTCCTTTAGGTGGATACGTTAAGATGTTTGGTGATGATCCTTTGAGTACAGAAGAGTTATCGGAAGAAGAAAAGAAAGTGGCCTTTACTCATAAGACTAAGTGGCAAAGGTTTTGGATTGTCTTTGGTGGACCACTTGCTAACTTTATCTTAGCTTTTTTTATCTATCTATTTCTTGTGAATATTGGTGAAAATGTTCCTCAAGCTCGCTTTGGTGTGATCACTGAGGGCTCTAAGTATTATAAAGTCGGCTTTAGAACAGGTGATGCACTTAAAAAGATTAATGGTAAACCAGTTCTTAGTTATGATGACTTAAATCTTGTTGATTCTGAAGTTGAAACTATTACGGTTGAAAGAAATAATAAGAATATTCAAATTGATTATAAAATAGATGGATATGAATTTGTAAAAGAATTCTCATCTTTTAAAAATCAATTAAGAGCGCCTGTGGTGATTGGAACAAATGGTAAGAAGTATTTTGTTTCAGATAGCTCAGATAAAAAGAATATTGATTTTTACAAGAGTATACAGCAACTATTCTTAAGTGATCTCTCGACAGTTTATCTACATGAGATGGAAAAAGATTTAAAACAATTAGATAAGATTGAAGATATTCAGCTTATTAACGATGCGATTGAATTAAATGTAGAAGGATCACTAAAAGAGACTCTATATAATAATGATTTTTATACAATAGACTTAATGGTAGAGAAAATTGCTGATGATTCACCAGCTAAGACTGCGGGACTTGAGGATAAAGATATTATTCTTTCACTCGACGGTACCAAACTTTACAATTTTGATGACTTAAAAAAATCTGTACAAGCTTCAACCGAAGGTGTTGAGAGACAAATCACTGTATTAAGAAATGGTGAAAAGAAAGATTTTATTATAACTCCAACAGCTGTAGAGGGAGAAGAAAAGAAGATTTTCCGTTTAGGTGTCGTGAGTAATGTAATGTTTATTCCAATGAAAATGGTTGAGTCAAAAACTGAAGGTTTTATTGACTCTATTTTAGTTTCTTTATGGAGAACAAAAGAAGGAATGATTAAAACCTTTGTTGGTTATAAAAAACTATTTACTTTAGAAGTGCCTCTAAAGAATATTGGTGGGCCAGTGGCAATTGGACAGGTTGCTGCGGACTCTTTTAATATCAGCTTATCGATGTTTTTTAGATTAATGGCAATTATATCGTTAAACCTAGGTATTATTAATCTTTTTCCAATTCCCGTTTTAGATGGTGGACATATAGTTTTTATTTTTCTTGAGTTAATAAATGGTGGACCACTCTCAAGAAAGAAAATTCAAATCGCTCAGCAATTTGGATTGTCCCTATTATTTTTATTAATTTTTGTGGCCCTCTTTAATGACTTTTCAAGAATATTATCATGAGTCTAACTCTCTTTCTTGATACAACCTCTAATGCTCATATAGGTCTTTTAAAAGATGGTGAGTTTATTGGCTTTGAGAAAGGGAGTGAGCAAAAAGCTTCTCAAAAATTTCACTATCGTGTTTATGAACTATTAGAGAAAAATAAATTAAAATTAGCAGAGATTAAGCATATCTTCCAAATGGCCGGGCCTGGGTCATATACCGGGATGAGATTATCAGAAGGCTTTGCCAATATTTTGGAAATCAATGATACAAGAGTAAACTCTTTATACCATTTTGAAATTCCATCCCTATTAGGCGAAATGGACTATACTTTTATTTCAAATGCTTTTAAAAAAGAATACTTTATTGCTGATTACACTGATGGTCAGTTATCTAAAAGCTTAGTTGCTCATAAAGAGTTTCAAAGTCATAAAAAGCTTTATTCTCATGAGGCTTTTGAAGATATCGAAGCTTCTAGCACCCTAGAATTGATTATTCAGAATCCCCAGTTAATAGAAACAGCTATTCAAAATGATACTAAAAGAGAACTATACTATTACCGAGCACTTGATGATGAATTTAAGGTGAAGGCGGCTCAGTCATGAAAATGTTCTTCATTAAAAAAGATAAACTTATAAAGTTATTACTAATAACACTTATTATAATGAACTTTTTCCCTTGGAGTATTATTACTCTTTGGTGTCTTGGTTTAATTATTTATTTTTATACATTAAGAAGAAATAGAATTAACTATAAAGAAGTAATTAATATTCAGCCTGATGTGATGCTTAGTCCAGTCGATGGAGTTGTAAAGGAGATCATTCCAAATATTAATGATGAATTTCATAATGTAATTGGTACTAAAATAAGATTTGCACAAGGATGGTTTGATCCATGTGGGATATATCTTCCAATGGCATGTCAGATCAGAAATACAGAACATTATGATGGTGAGTATTTTATAAGAAATCGAGAAAGCTTAAAGTTTACCCATGGCTTTTATCGAAATAATATTACCTTGAAAAATAAGGCCAATAAAAAATCTTATATTGAATTGGTAAAATGTCCTTTTGGGCGAAAACCTAAATTATGGGTTGAAGCAGGAGATAAGGGCAAATTGGCTAGTTGTATTGGCTTTGTTCCTTTGGGAGGGACTGTGGTTATGACAGTGCCAAATGATTCAGAAATTTTTTGTAAAGTAGGAGATAGAGTTAGAGCTGGTGAAACAGTTATTAGCGGTATGAGGGATTAATATGAGTGAAAAGAAATTTGATAAATTAGTATTTTTTCTACCAAATACATTTACTGCCCTAAATATGGGGTGTGGATTTGTTGCAATTATGTATTCGATGCAAGGTATGTTTTACAAGGCATGTATGTTTCTTGTTCTTGGTGCCATCTTTGATAGTGTTGATGGAAGAGTTGCAAGACTGACGGGAACTCAGTCAAGTTTTGGAGAGCAGTTTGATTCATTAAGTGATTTAATTTCATTTGGAATTGCACCTGCATTAATTTTTTATAATAAATTTTTACCGAATACTGGCCGAATTGGAATTGTTATTGCGTTTTTATTCTTGCTTTGTGGAGCACTAAGGTTGGCAAGGTTTAATGCAAATATTAATACAGTTTCCTCTGATTATTTTCAAGGTTTACCAATTCCTGGAGCAGCTTTAGCGATTTTAAGTTATATTCTTATTTCATTAGAGTTTGGAGAGTACTTTAATAATGTATATGTAGCAGCTCCTTATTTAGCTTTTTATGCCCTCTTAATGATTTCTAATATTCCTTTTCCATCATTTAAGAAAAGTGATTCTGTAAGAAAACATAGACGTAAGATTCTATTTTTGATCTTCATTGTTATTTCACTTCTTTTCATTTACGAGGAGCTAATGATTGGGGTTATTATTACTCTTTATGTTTTAAGTTCACTTGTAACAGCAGTCATTAATAGAAATAAGTTTAAAGGAATTATTAACTGGGATGAGTCAGAGTAAGTTTTTTTATAAATTAAAAATAGCTTATAATGGAACTTATTATAAGGGCTGGCAATCTCAAGTAGATTCTGGTCCTACTATTCAGGACAATCTAAACCTAGCTTTAAAAAAGATTTTTAAATCCGATGATATAAGCTCACTTGCAGCGGGACGAACAGATGCTGGCGTTTCTGCAATCGATCAGGTTGTTAAAATCTCAGTGCCTTTTGAAATTGAACCATTGGGTCTATTAAAGGGATTAAATACAAACTTGCCTGATGATATAAGGGTAATTCAACTTGTGAGTTGTGAAGAATCATTTCATCCAATCCGTGATGCTAAAAAAAGAACTTATCGTTATTACTTTACCAATGAAGAAATTCATAACCCATTAATGGTGGGTCTTATTTATAATTATCCATATAAATTAGATATAAGTGCGATGAAACTTGCGTGTAAACTCTTCGAAGGGGAACATGACTTTGAAGATTTTCACTGTAAGGGTTCAGAGCCAGCTGATACAAAAAGAATAATCTTTGATTGTGATGTTATAAAGGTTGACTCAGAGCATCCATATATGGCTGGATCTTATTATTTAGAGGTAAGTGGAGCCGGGTTTTTAAAGCAGATGGTAAGATGCATAATGGGAGCGTTACTTGAAGTTGGCCGAGGCAAAAAACAAGCAAATGACATTAGTTTACGTCTTAAAAATCCACAAGGTTCTAATCTATCTTTTGTCGCTCCAGCAAGTGGTTTGATAAAATATTCTGTCGAGTTTTAGAGTAAATTTTTTGACATTCAGTGGCTTTATAGCTATTTTCGCACTACTTTAAAATTTAAATATAACACAAAGCAAAATTAAGGAAATTCTATGGGTTACACATTAGAAAATGTAAACAATTGTACGAAAAAATTAACTTTTAACTTTGAAGATGTTGATTTAACAAATCAAATCGAATCAGCTCTTAAAGAAAAGCAAAAGACAGCAAATATTAAAGGTTTTAGAGTTGGTAAAGCTCCATTAAGCATGATTCAACAAGTTTATGGACCACAAGTTGAAAACGATGCAATTTCTCGTTTTGTTTCTCAAGAATTCTATAAAGCTATTCAAGAAGAAAACTTAAAAGCTGTTGGATATCCAACTTTTGAAAATACTAAATTTGAAGGAAAAAATATTAGCTTTGAAGCAACAGTAGAAACTTTTCCTGAGTTTGAATTAAAAGATTATTCTTCTTACGAATTTAAAAAAGATGATGAAACTGTAAATGATGAAGACTTCAAAAGTCTTGTAGATAATTATCTTGGGCCAAAAGCTGAAATGGTAGAGCTTAAAGATGAAGCTGCAAAATTAGAAAATGGTATGTTTGCTGTATTTAATTTTGAAGGTGAAAAACCAGATGGTTCAAGACCAGATAACATGAAAGCAGAAGAGTTCTTACTTGAAATTGGTTCTGGTCAATTTATTCCTGGATTTGAAGAAGGAATGATTGGAATGAAAAAAGGTGAAAAGAAGACCTTAGAGCTAACTTTTCCAGCAGATTACCATGAAGAAGATCTAAGAGATGCATTAGTTAAGTTTGATGTTGAACTTTTAGAGATTAAAGAGAAGAAAACTCCAGAATTAACAGACGAGCTAGTGAAAGAATTTGGTTTTGAAAGTGTTGATGATTTCAATACTAAAAATAAGAAACGTCTTGAAGATCAAAAGAAAAGACAAGTGCAAGCTAAGCTTCAAGAAGAAATTTTAAATAAACTTATCGAAGATAATTCTTTTGAAATTCCAGCGGCATTAATTGAGCAACAAAAGCAAGCTGTAAGACAAGATCTTGCAAATAACTTAAAGCAACAAGGTTTCAATGATCAAATGGTTCAGACATATTTTGAGAAGTGGGACTCTGATGTAACTCAAAAAGCTGTTTTCCAAGTTAAGTCTGGTCTTATCTTAGATAAATTAGCTAATAAATACGCAGTTGAAGCTAGTGATGCTGATCTAGATGCGAAAATTGCAGAGATGGCCGATTCATCTGGAATGGAAGTAGCTCAAATTGAGCAATTCTATAAAGGTAATGAGAATATGAAGAACAATATGCTCTACGCTATCAGAGAAGAAAAAACTTTTGATAAATTAATCAGTGAAATGAAAGTAAAATAATTTTATTACTCTACCCTGATGCTCTTATCAGGGTAGAGCTTACACCTTCCAATAAATCCACTCCTCGTACATTTTCTATCCATAAAGTAATTAACATTTTTTTTGTAATTTATTTTCTCTTTAAGACTTGGAAAAGGGTAAATGTAATTACTAAGTTCTCTATATAGGTCTTTGTCTGCGTTTGTGTAAGAGTTTAAAAGTAATGTTGCAAAGATAAGCAATGACTTTTTTTGTTTGAGAATGCTCCAGTATAAAATCAGAAGCAAGAAACTACTAGAAAGAGTTAGAAAATCATTATGTACGAAATCGATACTTTTGTGGATAAATTCATAAATTAATTCTCGTGTATTTGTAAAAATCCCAAGAGCAAATGAGATAGCTAAAAAAGGGAATATCAAAGTTAATAATAGAGTGAAAATTGGATTAATGAATAGGCCTGCTAGGTTTATTTTTTGATCTAAAATAAAACTAATGAGTATTTGTATGCCAAATAAATACAAAACTAAATAGGCCTTGTTCTTTTTATGGGAAAGAATCATATACCAAAATATAAAGGAGAATAAGTAGCTCATTGGACTCTGAGTGTACTGCATTGTAATTAAGCAGATTAAAAAAGTTAGTGAAAATGACAGCCAGGTATTCTTTAAAAAATAATTTATACCATAAAACATACTTACTCTTTGAAGTGCATAAAGATGAGTAAATAAAAATGAATAAAAGATTGAAAAGAGTATTAACAAATATCGCAGATACTTAGATCCAAAAGTTAATATAAATAAAGAGGATAAGTGCAAACCTGAAGGGGTAAAAATATGCAATAGACTTAACTCTTTTAATTTTTTTTTGAGCTTATAGGGAATGCAATGTTTCTCACCAAGTATTAATGCTCTCTCAAGTGAGCAAGCTTTTGTATTATAAGCTCTCTTGGCATAAAAGCCTTCTTGAGCCTCATAGGCCAAAAGGTATACGAAGAGAATGAGCACCAATTGTTTCATAATATAGTTATTGCATGATTAGTGAAACTTTCACTCTTAGTAAGTGCTTGAATTTACGTTCCTTTGAGCTAGGCAAGTAATTGATATCCACTAGATAGAATTGCTTAATTGCTTGAAAAATTATAAGTACAGAACATGAAAAACTTAGAGATTAATCAGCAAATAGAGGCATTTTTAAAGGAAGACGAGCTCTTTAAAAATATTCAATATATTCAAAAGTTACCAAGTCATAATGTTAAGTGCTCTTTAAAAATTAAAGACGATTTAATTCTCGCAGGCCTTCCATATTTTGAAGCAGCTTTTAATATTTTAGATCCTAAGTTGGAATTAAATCTTTCAGAGTATGAAGGAAAGCCATATGCAAAAGGTTCAGAGATAAACTTTGATTTACCTTTTAATATTGCATTAAGTGGAGAAAGAATAGGACTTAATCTACTACAAAGAGCTAGTAGTATTGCTAGCTTTACAAACTTATTTGTTAAGAAGCTAGAGGGCTCAGGTATTAACCTTCTCGATACTAGAAAAACAACACCAGGTCTTAGAAGCTTAGAGAAATATGCAACTCAAGTAGGTGGAGCAAAGAACCATCGTTTCTCCCAACTAGATGCATTTATGGTTAAAGATAATCATAAAAATTATTTTGGTGGTATTAAGGGCGCTCTTGAGTTCTTTAATAACTTAAATGGCTTTTACACACCACTTATTCTAGAGGTCCACTCAAAAGATGAGTTTCTTGAGGCCAGTGAACTAGGTGTAAAACATATTATGTTAGATAACTTTTCTCCTACAGATGTAAAGGAAGTTATTGGTTATAAAAAAGAGTTTCAAACAATTGAAGTTTCAGGTGGAATAAATCTCGAGACAATTGAGAATTATAAAATTAACGGAGTCGATGCCATTAGTGTTGGATCAATAACTTATGCTGCTCCAGCAAAGGATATTTCTTTAAAGTATGGAAAATAATTTTGATGTTCTCATTCTAGGAAGTGGCATTGCTGGATTAAGTTCAGCGATTAAGTTGGCTGAAAATGGTAAGTCAGTTTGTATTGTGACTCGTGAAAAAAAGCCCAAAAAAACGAATACCTATTGGGCTCAAGGTGGTATCATTTATGTTCCTGGTAATGAAGCTGATAGGGCGAGCCTTGTAGAAGATATTCAAGTTGCTAGTAGTGGGACTGCTAATCTTAATGCAGCTCAATTACTTGCTGATAGATCTGCTGAAATTCTTGAGGAGCTGCTTTTAACCAAAGCTCACTCTGAGTTTAATCGAAATGATGCTGGAGAGTTACTCTTTACCAAGGAAGCTGCTCACAGTGAAGCACGTATTATTTATCGCGGAGACTACACTGGGCGAGAAATTCAAATCTCTATGCTTAATTACTTAAATGATCCTGAACGTTTTCCAAATATTACTTTTCTTACATCACATACAGCGATTGATTTGATTACACCAAGTCACCATGGTGTGCGTATAGAGCAACGTTATGAGGAAGATAAAGTTGTTGGTGCATACATTTTTGACCAAGAAAATAATAAAGTGAAAAAGATAATTGCAAAGAAAACTATTCTGGCCACTGGGGGAATAGCTTCTTTATATTTACATAATTCCAACTCTGCTGGAAGTCGTGGCGATGGTCACGCGATGGCAAAAAGAGCTGGAGCTCGCGTAACAAATATGGAATTTATACAATTTCATCCAACCACTTTCTATTCTGGAACGAATCAAAGAAGATTTCTTATTTCTGAAGCCGTCAGAGGAGAAGGAGGAAGGTTAATTAATTCTAAAGGTGAATACTTTATGAAAAAGTATCATCCAGATGCAGAGCTGGCTCCACGTGATATTGTTGCAAGAGCAATAGTCTCTGAGATGATTGATTTAAAAGATGATTGTGTTTTTCTTGATATTACTCATAAAGATCCAGACTGGATTGAGATGAGGTTTCCAACAATTTATAATTATTGTAAGGAACACAAAGTTGATATTACAAAACAACCAATACCTGTTGTTCCAGCTGCTCATTATACTTGTGGTGGGGTTAAGACAAATTTAAAAACAGAGACAAATCTTAAAAATCTATATGCTGTAGGTGAAGTTGCTTGTACTGGATTACATGGTGCAAATCGTTTGGCATCAACCTCATTACTAGAGGGACTTTGTTTTGGTTATATTAGTGCTGAAGTTATTTTAAGTGATATTGAGAATGAACAATTATATTGTGCAGATAATATAAAGAGCTGGAGTCTGGGCTCAACAGAAATTGATTTGGCCCTCGTGGCACAAGACATAATTTCAATAAAGCAAACCATGTGGAATTACCTTGGACTTTCTAGATCGAAGAATAGGCTTTCTCGTGCTCGAGCTATGTTTAGAGAGTTAAGTGAAGAAATTAGCAAGTTCTATCGAGATGCTCAGCTTCATGATGAATTAATTGGTTTAAGAAATGCAGTTGAAGTTGGGGTTATGGTCTTAAATTCGAGTATGCAAAATAAAGAGTCTATTGGTTGTTTTTATCGAGAGAATTGAGTTCTTTTAACTCTTCTATAAATTCTAATACTTCTTCATTTGAGTAATGTGTTTGATCAGAGAATAATGAGTTTTCAAGGTCTATAATTTGCTCTGGTGTTAATTCAAAATAACCAGCGTTTTTTCCCCAAGCATTTCCCCATTTTTTACTTTCTATTTTTATAGGGCTAAGTCCACCGATAAACACTCCAGCACCCATAACCCAAGCATGAAATCCATTTGAAGCTTCTTTGATACATGCTTTTAATTCTTTATCAGCTTTCTTTCTGTTCTCTTTGCTTCCACCGGCCCACATTTGAAGGTCGTGTTTTTCACAGCAGTGAGACCAATCATACTTTCGAGTACCATCAATCCAGCCTGTACATCCGTCTGTAAGAAATGCCCTTTCAATTTTTACGTCTGTATCCTCTTGAGCAACACCGCCTGCAAATAGACAAGATGAAAATAAAAATGAACTGATAATTAAAAGCTTTAACATATTGAAATTGTAACATAGGTTTCAAATTTTTGGGATGCTGTATACTTTTTACATGCTCATGGCCAGATGGTGCCGAGAGTGAGATATAACCCTTTGATATAAGAGGGATATATATGCAAACTTTTGAAAGTAAATCTTTATACTTTAGCTCACTGGGCTGTTCAAAAAACTTAGTTGATTCACAGGTTATGTTAGGTCACTTAAATCTTGATGGATTTAGTATTACTCAGAAACCTGAGGATGCTGAAGTTATCATCGTTAATACATGTTCATTTGTTGAAGCTGCCAAGGTGGAATCAATTGAAACTGTTTTAGAACTTGCAGATTATAAAGAGAACGGAAATTGTAAAGCACTTGTAATGAGTGGTTGTATGGCACAGAGATATTTCCATGATCTTGAAAAAGAAATGCCTGAAGTTGATATGTTTATTGGAACAGGTGAGTATCATAAAATTGTACCTCTTTTAAAGGCTTTTGAAGAAGGTAAGTTAGAAAAAAAATCATTCGTAGAAATTCCTAAATATATCCATACAGAGTTTGATCCACGTATGAATACATCACCTGGTTATATGGCATGGCTTAAAATCAGTGAGGGATGTAATAGAAATTGTACTTTTTGTATTATTCCAACTCTTCGCGGAAAGCTTCGCTCAAGAAGTGTAGAGTCTCTTGTTGAAGAAGGTACGAAATTAGTAGAGTCAGGTGTAAAAGAATTGAACTTAATCTCACAAGATTTCTCTGATTATGGAAGTGACTTTGCTGGCTTTGAGAAGACTGAAGGAAAAAACCCTGAAATCTATAATATGTTAAAGAGCTTAGAGGGCACGGGAGCTGATTGGATTAGAGTGTTCTATTTCTACCCAGACGATCTTACTGAAGACGTAATGGATCTTATGGCAAGCTCTGATAAAATTTGTAAGTATTTAGATATGCCTATTCAGCACTTTTCAAATAAAGTTTTAAAGAGAATGAATAGAAGAGTAACAGAAGATATTATTCACCAGAAAGTAAAAACTCTTCGTGAGAAAATTCCTGGAATTGTTCTTAGAACGAGTGTCATTGTAGGTTTCCCTGGTGAGACAGAAGAAGATTTTGAGGCACTTTTAAAAGGTGTAAGAGAATTAAAATTTAATCACCTTGGGGTCTTTAAGTATTCTGATGAAGAAGGAACACCTGCTCTCAGATTAAAAGATAAAGTGCCTGAAGAAGTTATTCAAGAACGTTTTGAAAAAGTATATGAAGTTCAAAAAGAAATAGCTGAAGAATTGAACTCTCAATTTATCGGTAAAACAGTAGATGTTTTAGTTGAGGGGGCACACGAAGAAACGGATCTCTTATTACAAGGACGCCACCAAGGTCAAGCTCCAGATATCGATGGTAAAGTTATCATAAATGATGGATGGGCACATCCAGGTGAAATAGTAAAAGTCGAGATTACTGAAGTTCATGAATACGACTTAGTAGGGAAAATACTAAAGTAATTTACCTTCTTAAAAGGTGTAGAAATTACCTATTTTTACACCTAAAAACAATCTGGTTTCACAAGGTAAAACCTAATAATTCTAGGCGGTTGAGTTGCTTTTTGACAAGAAACCACCATATCTGTCAATGAATGAAATTGAGAAGAATCCGATAACTGGTACATTGGAATTGATAAGGAGTTCAATTATGAGTACAAAGTCAAAGTATGCAGTTATAGGAGCTGGTCCATGTGGTCTTGCAATGGTGAGGTGTTTAAAAAAGAAAAACATCCCTTTTCAGGCCTTCGAATACAGTGATGATGTTGGTGGTATTTGGAATCAAGATAATCCTCTTTCGACGATGTATAATTCTGCACATTTGATTTCTTCAAAAACCATGACTCAATATGATGAGTTTCCTTTTGGTGATGACGTAGCTGACTTCCCATCTCAAAAAGTATTAAAGCAATATTTCAAAGACTTTGCTAAGAACTTTAATCTCTATGAAAATATCCGCTTTAATAGCATCATTGAAAAAGTAACTCGAAATGATGATGGTTCAATGAAAGTTGCCTATAAAGATAGAAAGACTGGCGAGCAAATTGAAGAAGATTATAAAGGTGTAATCTTTGCGACAGGTCTTTTTAATAAAGGAAATGAAAACACTCCAAAATGGGAAGGAGTTGAAACATTTCCAGGTGAAGTTATGCATGCTGCAAACTATAGATCAAATGATGTCTTTGCTGGAAAGAGAGTTTTGATTGTTGGATGTGGTAATAGTGCTGCTGATATTTCTGTTGATGCTGTTCATCGAGCAGAGAGTGTCCACATGAGTGTTCGTCGTGGATATTACTTTGTACCTAAGTATATCCTTGGTAAGCCTATGGATACTGTTAATGGTGCTGTTAAGAAGATACTTCCAGAAAAAATTAAAAAAGCCATTGATAAAAGAGTTTTAAAGGCCTTCGCAGGTGACCCAGTAAAATTTGGTTTTCCAAAGCCTCATTATGATATTTATGAGTCACATCCAGTTATTAATTCTTTAATTCTCCATCATATTGGTCACGGTGATATCGATGTAGTTGGAGATATAGAAAAAATTGAAGGAAGTACTGTTCATTTTAAAAATGGTGAGAAGCACGACTATGACTTAATTCTAACAGCAACGGGTTATCACATTAAGTTTAAGTATATTGATAAAGATTTAATTAATTGGAAAAATAATTGTCCAGATCTTCACTTAAATATTTTTCATCCTAAATTTGATAATATTATGGTTTTAGGCTTAATAGAGGCGACAGGGATTGGTTGGCAAGGTCGATATGACCAGGCAGAGTTAGTGTCTGAGTATTTAAAACTAAAAGAGACTGATCCAAAAAATAATAAGCTTCAAAAGTTTGAATCAGAGATTAAAGCCAATGAAACAGACTTAACCAATGGGATGAAATATTTAAAGTTAGATAGAATGGCATACTATGTTCATAAAGAAACATATATGGATACTGTAAAAGAAAAAATTGCAGGACTAGCATGAAAAACATACTTATCACTGGAACCAGTGGGTATGTTGGACAAGAGCTAATTCGCAAGCTTATCCAAAAGAAAGAAGAGACTGGTGAAATTGATCAAATTGTTGCTCTTGATATCAAAAACCCATCTCTTTTGATTGCTGGTGTTGATTACTATGAAAAAGATATTCGAGATAAATCGATTGAGAGTATTTTTGAAAAGCATAGTATCAACACCGTCATTCACTTGGCCTGTGTGATCAATCCAAATAAGTATATTGATAAAAAAGCCATGTATGAAATTAATGTGGAGGGAACTCGTAATATCATTGAGTGCTTAAAAAAGTTTAATGTTACAACCTTTTCATTTGCTTCTAGTGGGGCTGCATATGGTTATTATGAGGAGAGTCTTAATTGGTTAACTGAGGATAAGCCTGTTCGAGGGAATGAAGAGTTTCCTTACTCTTATCATAAAAGAATTAATGAAGAAGATTTAAAAAAACTAAAAAAAACTCACCCAGAGATAAAGCAATTTATTTTTAGAATTGGTACCGTCCTTGGTAAGAATGTTAATAACCCAATTACTGACCTTTTTAAAAAACCTGTTATTTTGGGTATTAAAGAGTCAGATGCCCCCTTTGTTTTTATTTGGGATCAAGACCTTGTAAATATTTTCATAGAGTCAGTGTTCTCTGATAAAGATGGTGTTTATAATGTTGCTGGAGATGGTGCTGTTCCTATGTCACAGATTGCTAAAAAGTTGAACAAAAAGTATCTTCCTATTCCTTCGAAATTTGTAGAAGGTGCTCTTTTTATTTTAAGCCGTTTTGGTTTATCACAGTATGGTCCAGAGCAAGTAAAGTTTTTAAAATATAGACCTGTACTTTTGAATAAATCTTTAAAAGAAGTTTATGGTTATATACCAGAGAAAACTAGTGAACAGGTATTTTCTTATTATCTTGAAAATGGAACTATTTAAAATATCGATTAAGAATATGGCAAGCGCTTGTCACATCTTCTCTATTTAAACCAGGGAAAGTCACAAGTCCTAAGTGAAAAGCATATAAAGCTTTTAATTCAGCCTCGTCCATATTAGGAAAGAACATACGTCGCTTCTTATGCCCTTCATTTTCATACTTTCGAATTAGCTCTCCAATTTCATTTTCTTTAGAACGATATAAAAAATAAAAAGGTACTAGGTAGGGATAGTTCTTAAAAAGCTCACGAGTTTTTAATAAACCATTTTCTATTTGTCCTTCTTCCCAGTAGCGCATTCTCTCTTCAACGACACCACTTAATTCCTGACCAAAAAGTAAGGTAGCTTCTTTAAGAATATTGATTTTTGATTTTCCAAAATAATAATAAATTAATGATCGTGAAATTTTCGATCGTCTTGCAAGGAGAGTATAGGTCCACTTTAAGTGACCTAGCTGAATCTCTAGTTCAACTGCTGCGTTTAAGACAGCTTTATAAACTTCTTCTTTGGATGATTCTTTTGCCATAGCTAATTATTATCTTTTTTTTCTCTTTGTAGAAGGCTAATTGTCCCTTAAAATACTAACATATTTAATTCATTAAGGAGAAATGGTGAAAGTACTTGTCTTTTTTAGTTTGCTAATTGGTCTCAATGCACATGCTCTTGATCTAGATAAATACAAAGAAAAATTAAGATCACATATGCAGAATATGTTAGGAACAGATACAACTAATAAGCTCTTAGGTAAAAAAGAAGCTGCACCAGAGTACAGTTTAAAAATGCCAAAGATTCCTGAGTTCGAAAAAAGTGCAACTGATATGGAATCATTAAATAAAAATCTTCCTATTTATTTTCAAGGTTCAAAGTTTAATGACTTAAGCACAGCTGAAAAAAGACCGTATCGATTGTCTTTTATTAAGGAATTATACAGTGTAACGACTCAGGCACAGGCCAAGGAAGAAGATATCATTAATTCTCTTAATGCTCTTGAACAAGGTGGAGATAGAGAGGGTGTTTACCGTGGAATCGTATTGGGGCGAGTTTATGGATCGATGGAATCTTTTGTACAGGCTCCAAGTGATAAGCTTATAGGCTTTGTTAATGAATATGCAGCGATGTTTCTGAATAAGGGGTATAATAATGATTCAATGAAAAAGTTAAGTCTTTACTCTTTAAAAAGAATTGTAACAGAGCAAACTTTGGAGTTATTAGATGTACTGGCTCCTGAGAAGGAAGATATATATAATTGGTATGGAATCTTCTCTGCATTTATGGCGAGAAAACATCCAAATGTTTTAACTAATAACGTTCGTTCAAAAACAAATGATCTTTGGCACTATGAGTGGGCTAAGAATGTTCCATTTCAACAGATTAAATCTGAAGTGATTATAAAGATTCATAAAGTTATGAATAGCTTGGATGAACCAGTCGCTAAATAATTACTTATAAAAAGCATTATTAATATCGAGAAGTGAGAAGAATAAGCGCTCTACGCCTAATGCAATTCCGGCGCTACTAGGGAGACCTCGCGATAAGGAGTCATAGAGAACATTGGGCTCATTTAGTGAGTATCCGTATATTTCTTTTTTCTGATTAGCCTGAAAATTAAATCTCTTTTTCTGTTCTGCTAAATTTGTTAATTCATTAAAACAATTACAAAGTTCAATACCATGCAGATATACTTCAAACCTTTCACAAACTCTTGGATCACTTTCTTTTAAAGTTGATAAAGCAGCTAATGGAGCTGGAAATTCTTTTACTAATAAGTACGGAAAGTTTTTAAAGTGTGGTTCAATTAAATTTAAAAATAATAAGAAAAAAGAGTCTTCATATATTAGTGAAGACTCTGGCACTGGAACTTGCTTAAAGTCGAGACGAAGTTTTTGTTCAAGTTCTTTTGGCTCATTAAAATCAAGGATATCAAAGTCACAGTATTCAAAAAATAAGTCTTGTACCGTAACACTCTTAGCTTCAAAGTTTTTAAATTCCTTTTTCAAAGGCAATTGTTTTTGTGAGATATCTTGAATACAGAAATGAATAAGTGCCTCTACATCTTGCATAACTTGGGTGTAGTGTGCATTTTTGCGATACCATTCAAGCATAATAAACTGTTTACGATGAATTTCGGAATCAGGTTCATCTCTAAATACATATGACATGGTAAAAATCTTATCTAAATTTTCCTCAGTCATTGAGAGGAGTTCTTTCATATGAAATTCTGGTGAAGTATGTAGGTATAGTTCAAGATCTTTTTGACGGTACTTAGATTTAACTTGAAAGGGATGAATATGTGTCTCCATACCAGGGTTTTCAACCATCGGAGGAGTTAGAACATCTATAAATCCTTCTTGAATAAAGAAGTTTCTAATGGCCTGTATAAGCTGAAATTGATAATTTAAGCGCATGAAATTCACCGAATATCTTTCTAAATTACAAAAAATTTCTACCACTCTTGATAAGAATGTGACAAATGCTGGTGTTCAGGGAGCGGTAGTCTTCTTATTTGTTAGAGACTATTTGCTTTTAATTCAACGCTCAGAGCAAATGAATTCTCATAAAGGACAACTTGCCTTTATAGGCGGTCACGTGGATGCAGGTGATACTGATGTTATGGCCACAGCAAAGCGTGAATTCACTGAAGAAACCCATCGAAAAACAGATGATATACAATTCTTGGGACGTTTACCTGCTGTAAAAACAATGCGTTCAAAAGATATCGTTCCTATTTTGGCCTATCTAGATACAGAACCCACCACATTTATTGATGAGATTAAATCAAATGGAGAATGGGACGAGGCAATATTGGTAAATTACCAATATCTAATGGATCAGGACTTTTGGACACATGGCAAAGCCTATTCAAAACGAGATGATTACTCTATATTATTTCGAACATTATCAGTTAATAAAATCATTACAAGTGCTCACAACCAGAGAGACTTTTACGTTTTATGGGGAGCAACTGCTAGAATGATTTGGAACTTTCATCATAAATTTTGGAGTAAGTTATGATTATACTAAATATATTACCTCTATTTATTGCGATATCTATTATTGTATATTTTTTCTTTTTCTCAAAAGCCTCTTCTAAGCAAATTGTATTTTATAAAGAAGAAAAACCAAAAGCGATAGCGAAAACAAAAGAGGAATCTCAAGAGCAAATTGAGACTAAGCCAAGAGCAGAAGTCGAAAAAAAAGAAGAAAAGCCAAAAGTTTCTTTTGCTCAAAGACTTCAAAAAGGACTCTCAAAAACTAGAAGTGATATTTGGAAAAGAGTTGGAAATTTAATCGGTTCTAATAAGCTCGATGACAGTGTTGTCGAAGAGATTGAAGAGATTCTTTATGCCTCAGATATGAGTCCTGCAATGGTTAGTGAACTTATTGATGAACTTCAAGAAAAATCAGGTGAAGAGGGTTTTAATTATTTAAAAACCATTAAAGAGTTTATGCTAACAAAAATGCAAGATACTCAAAGTAAAGTGAATACAGAATTATATGATTTTTCTAAAAAAGGTGACGGACTTAAAGTCATTATGATTGTTGGGGTTAATGGTGCTGGTAAAACGACAACGATTGGAAAACTTGCAACGAAGTTAAAAGCTCAAGGAGCAAATGTTGTTGTTGGTGCTTGTGATACTTTTAGAGCAGCAGCTGTTGAACAGTTAGAAGTTTGGTGTAAAAGAGCTGGAGTAGAAATGATTAGAGCTGCTGAAGGTGCAAATCCAAGTGGTGTTGCTTATGAAACAGTTGAAAAGGCAGTTGCTATGAATGCAGATTATTGTTTAATTGATACTGCAGGGCGACTTCATACGGCATCAAATTTAATGGACGAATTGGCCAAAACTAAGAAAGTTATGAGTAAGGTTATGCCTGATGCACCTCATGAAGTATTATTAGTGGTTGATGCTATTACTGGTCAAAACGCTTTGCGCCAAGCGCAAGAATTTCATAAAGCATTGAATTTAACGGGCTTAATTTTTACGAAATGTGATGGTTCTGCAAAAGCTGGTAGTGCTGTTAGTATTGTAAAAGATTTAAGTGTACCGATCGCTTATATTGGTGTCGGGGAAACTGTTGAAGACCTAGATATATTCGATCTTAATAGCTATCTTGATGCATTGCTAGGAATGAGTGAATTAGCTGAATAAAATTGACTTGTTTACCCCTTTTCATTAATCTGAAAGTATGACCGTTAACAATAAAGGTTTAGAATTTAATATATTGGGATCTCAGGTTCGCTTGAGTGCCCAACAGAGTGAAGATGCAAAAGCGAAACTTGCTATTGATTTAGTGCAATCAGAAGTTGAAAAACTTAGGCATCAAAACTCTCGACTTAAAGATACAGATATAGCTGTGCTCGTTGCATTGAAAATGGCCACTGAGAAAATTGAAGTGGAACAAGATTTTAAAGAGAGTGTAAGTTCTCTAAAGTCTGGAATTAATGAGGCACTAGAGTTTATTGAAGTTGTGAGCCCAGGCTCTATTCAAGCAAAGAATTAGAGGTGGATAAGCGAGAGCTTAGAAAGCACTTTAGAAGTGTTTTGTCACAAATGAGTAGTGAAGTTAGAGATATAACTTCAAAAAAAATAAACGCTAATTTAGCTAACCTTCTTCAAAAGTTAAATTCCCAAAACTTTATTGATAATGGAAATTGGATTGGATGCTTTGCACCCCTTCCTGATGAGTTTGCATGGTTCGATGGAGATGATTTAGGGAATTATAAGTTCTCATTGCCACATCTTCTTGGAGCAAATGACATGTGTTTTGTTCCAACAAAACTAGCGCAAATTAAACAGGGTGGGATTGGTTTAGAGCTTGATCATTACGATGGCTCAAGTGTGAAACCAAACCTTTATCTTATTCCGGGTCTTGGATTTTCAAGAAAGTTTCAAAGACTAGGCAGGGGGAAGGGTTACTATGATAAATACTTGGCAGATTTACCAAGTGCTATCAAAGTAGGGATTTGTTCCGAGGAGCAATTGCTTGATGAGCTTCCAACCGATGAATATGATATAGAGATGAACTATATAATAACAGACCAAATGATATATGCTAAAGAGGAGCCCAAATGAGTACTGAATTAATATTAGCTACAGCTCTCTCATTTGTTATTGGTGCTATCGTTGCTTACGTAATTGCAATGGGCAAGGTAAAGAATATAACAAATGAAAAAGAGAAAGAAGCTGAACTCATTATAGAAAAAGCAAAAGAGCGCGCTCAAGAAATTAAGAGAACTGCAAAATCTGATGCTAAACAAATTGTAAATGATGAGAAAGATGTTCTTGAAAAAGAGTATCAAAAGAAACAACAAAGTTTGATTGATCAAGAAAGAAACATCACGAAAAAAGAAATTGCTCTCGACCAAAAAATTGAAGCAAAAGATCGTGAAATGGATCAGTTAAAAGATAAAGAAAAACAATTAGAGAATGAAAAAACTCAAGCTATAGCTGAAAAAGAAAGAATGAAAATTAAACAAGCTGAAATTTCTGAGAAATTAGAAAAAGTTGCAGCTATGTCTAAAGATGAAGCTAAAGCTGAATTAATGTCAGTGATGGAAGAAGAAGCTAAGCTTGATGCAGCTAAAATGATTGCAAGAGTTGAAGAAGAAGCTCAAGAAGATGCTGAGAAGAGATCTAAGAGAATTCTTGGAATCGCACTTCAAAGATTCGCAGGAGAGTATGTTGCTGAACAAACAATTACTTCTGTTGAACTTCCAGGTGATGAAATTAAAGGTCGACTAATTGGTAGAGAAGGTCGAAATATTCGTGCCTTTGAACAAATTTGTGGTGTTGATTTAATCATCGATGATACTCCAGGAATGGTTGTTATCTCGTCATTTAATGTCGTAAGAAAACAAGTTGCTAAGATGACTATTGAAAAACTAATTTCTGATGGTCGTATTCACCCAGCAAAAATTGAAGAATTCCATGATAAGTCTAAGCATGAGATGGAAATGACTTTACGTGAGCTTGGTGAAAAAGCTCAAATGGAAATCGGAATCCATGGTCTTCACCCAGAAGTATTAAAAATGTTAGGTGCTCTAAACTACAGAACATCATATATGCAAAATCAATATCAACATTCATTAGAAGTTGGATTCTTATGTGGTGCTATGGCAGCTGAACTTGGAATGAATGTTAAGCAAGCACGTAGAGCTGGTTTACTTCATGATATTGGTAAGGCGATTGATGCATCTGCTGAAGGTTCACACGCAGTTGTTGGTGCAGACTTCTTAAAGAAATACGGTGAAGATCCAGATATTGTTCACGCCGTTCGTGCTCACCACGAAGATGTAAAACCAGAAACAGTTCTTGCTCACTTAGTTATGGCTGCAGATGCTCTTAGTGGTGCAAGACCAGGTGTACGTAAGTTCTTAAAAGAATCTTATGTTAGTCGTGTAACTGATATTGAAAACATCGCTAATAGCTTTGATGGTGTTAATAAATCATACGCTATCTCAGCTGGACGTGAGATTAGAGTTCTTGTTTCTAATGATAAAGTTACAGATGAAGAAACTATTGTATTATCACGTGATATTGCGAAGAAGATTGAGCAAGAAATGTCTTATCCAGGAACAATTAAAGTTTCTGTCATTCGTGAAACACGTGCAGTAGGTATTGCGAAATAGATTATGAAAATAGCAGTGGTAACAGGTTCATCACGCGGAATAGGGGAAGCTTTTACAGCTTCCCTTTTAGAATGTGGCTATCTTGTTTATGGCGGTTCTAGAACAGAGTCTCGTATTGATCATCCAAACTTCATAGATATTGAACTCGATGTGCGAAATAAAAAATCTGTTGAAGCTTTTTATAATGAAATTGCAGAAAAAACTGAAGTTATTGATGTTCTAGTAAATAATGCTGGTATCTGTGAAATGAGTTCATTTAAAGATACAAATGAAAAAGAATTTCTGAATAACTTCTCCACTAATGCCTTTGGCTCATACCTTGTTTTAAAAGGCTTTGAAGAGTTTATCATTGAAGAAGAGACTAAAGTTTTTAATATCCTTTCAAGTGCTCATCGCGAATTGAATGAAGGAACTCTTGCTTATAGTAGTTCTGAAAATGCTAAGTTTGCTCTCACTCAAATTGTTAAAAAAGAATGGCATAAGTATAATATTTCATTTACCGATATTATTTTACCTGCAGTTGCGACCAATCTTTGGGATGACTATGAGGACATTGATACTGATATCATGATGCATGTAAATCAAGTGAAAGCATTTTTTATTGATTTGCTTGGCATGAAAAGTGGCTCTAAAATTTCTCAAATTGAACTTTCTCTCTAGGGCCAGTTTCAAGGGATAAAGTTTAAACTCTTGTAATAATCACTACTTTTATTAGAATTCTTAAGAGAAGTGAAAAACTCAAACCGTATCTATAAGTTATTGATTTCTTAAATTAGTGCCCAATCTAAATGGCAGATGAAAATTCCTTTTAAATCAAAAAGTTTAATTATTATAGATGCTTAAGGCATATTTCTGAATAATTCACCAATTTGATCAATTTCTTACTTAAAATAATAACAGATATTACCGATACGCCATTTGGTGGAGTTTAAAATGATTGCTAAAAATTTACTATTATTTACGTTGAATTTCCTTTTGATTTTTCCTGCTGGATTATTTGCACAGGATGATATTCCTAACTTTGAAGAAGAAGCAGCAAATGGATTTCCAGCAGCCTCAGGAGCTTTAGGAGTTACAGGTGGCTCTGGATCAGTAAACAATCTCCACGTTGGAAGCATAGCTACTGGAGCAGCAACAGGTTTCGTTGGAGGAACTAATACTTGGCCTGGTCTCTACAACCATCAAGCTTCTCTTGGAATGTTTAATAGTCTTGTTGCAAACTTAAAAATTGGAAGGTGTGTTAATGCTCGTAATACTGGATGTACAACTGTAACAAGTTCTACAAATAATATTCAGATTCAAGACAGAGCTGGAGCTGTTTTATTTGAAGGAAGTGAAGTGGCTTTAGAGAATAATATTAGAAATGGATCAACAGCTTTATGTAATATTGTTGAAGCAAGTACAGAGAGTATGTTTAATGAGTTAAGAAGTCGTTCAACAGACAAAAACACTACTCCACATAGAGTGTATAGTCGTGTTCTTAGAGATGAAATGGCTAATATTCTCTTAAATGGAAGTGAAACACAAGAGGATTTGGATGGAAGAGTTAGTCCAAGTGAGTCTATAGGACTATATAATCGCAATTTGATGCAAAACCTTTTTGAAGGAATTGAAAACTTATGTAGAACTAAATTTAAAGCCACTAGCAATAGCCAAGAATATTGTTCAAACCGTGGAAATGGAGCAATAGCAAATGCTTGTAAAGAATATATGAAACAAGTTGCCGATCCAGATCATAGAATGGATGCTTTAGATGATGATTTTGACTCTGTTCCTCGTATCTTAACAACTCACTCACAGAACTTTGAGTCAGCTATGACAAATGATAATGTTGAGAGTGGTGTTGCCGCTGCTGAACCAAGTGGCTCCAGAAATAATCGCAATGGTGGTCTTAATACAAGTCTAACCTCTACTGAAGAGTCAACTTGTGACAATAGTAGAGGGTTATGTTTTTTCACTCATAGTGAAAGAAGAGTTAATACCGGTAATCTATGTAATGAATTTGATTGTACAATGATAGGAAATGCAGAATCAGTTTTTGGACAAGATAACTCACAGATAATGAATTATCTCTCTAATTGGGCTGGTATTGATGAAAGTTTAAATACTATTGGTGATGAAGCCTACTGTAACGGTTGTATGGAAGATAAACATCAACAATTAAGTACAAATAAGGACTTCACTCAGTCTAAAGAGGATATGCGTCAGAAAGTTAATGATAAATTAAAAGAGATGATGGCTAAAAGAGCTCTTTTGGATCACGCAAGCTATATAGAGAATATTTTAGATATGAATGCAATTATGCAAGCTGGACAACTTTCTCGAAGAGGAAGACGTCCTTCTAATACTGACTTCAATGCTATCCAACCAAATGATATGTTCTGTGCAGATGAAATTCAGGGTGTTATTGACATGACTGCTTGTGGAGCACAAGGGCTTGAAAGAGATCAATTAAGAAGTCGTAACAGAGAAATTTTAAGTAGTGTATTAAGTTCACTGGATATACCTGTTTCTTCTGTACATGGTTTAACAGGTGAAAAAATTAAAAATAGTTTAATTGTTGCATCTGAAGGAAACTATAGATCATCATGTGATGGAGATAAGTCCGTAGGTAAGACAAATGGTAGAACTCGTTTTGTTATGGATAAGATGGCAAAGTGGAATATCGGAGAGGACAGGTATCAAAAAAATGAATTAAATGAATTACTAAATAATTTAATTACCACTAATGGTATTCATAATAGCAATATTTTGGCTGATAGCATGCAATCTATCTGCTCTGGTGAGACATCAGGAACTCAACAACCACGAGTTAAAATTGCTGAAATGACTTCTGAAGTTATTGATACATTAATTTTAAAAATTAATTCTGGAGAGGTTTCTTGTAATGAAAATTTACCTGGAAATAATAAATATAGCTTTGATACAAATTCAATGTTTTATCGTGTGATTTGTGATCAAGGTACAGATGGGTCTCAACTTGGACAGACTTTAGCGAACTTTGAATCTAAGAATTATTCTTATACAAGTGATATTCAAAATCATATTCCATTTAGTTTAGTTGAAAGAGCAACAGCAAATCCAAGTATTAACTCTCAATTAAGAAGAGCATATATAAAAGACAAAGTAGAGGACTTAATTGCTAAAAGTATAAATTCAGACCCTCGTTACGGTGCTACTTTAGGTTCATGGGATAATATGTGTGATGCTTATAATAAATCAAATGAACTTGAAAGAGATAATGATGCATCTACAAACTTTGAATTTGGAGATTATTTGTCATCTTACAAGGACTTAGATGAAGATGCATTGAGATCAAAGTTTACAGCTTTAAGAAATACAAATTGTGGTGCAATAAGTAGTAAGCTTAGAGCTGTAATGTGTGAAGATTCAGTAGATATAGATCCGGAGAATAATATTCAAAAATATGCTGGTTTAAACTTTAATGCTGAAGATATTGCTAATGCAGTAAGAGAAGTAGCAAGTGATTTAAGTGACGCAGATAAATTAGCTCTTAGTAGCTATAGTTGTGAAATTAGATCTTCAATGATGCAAAATGAATTAGAAGATAGTATATCTGATATTGCACAGGTTGGTCTCTTTGATTCTATTCTAGATTCAGCAATGGATAGACCGGTTGGGAGTATTTCAAGTATTGAAAGAGAAAACAATCCAGAGTTAAGAGATCGTTACTTGGCAAGTGGTGGTAATGAATTCGATGAAGCTAGAATGTGTAATGAAGGTATGTTTTGTAAAAATGTAAATGATTTAAGTGCAAGTTTTGGGTGGGATATCGACTGTGAGTATGATCCTCAGACAATTGAAACTAATAATAATGTAGGTGGTACAACGAGTAATTCTGGCTCTGGCTCTACTACTAACCCTTGGGATGTAACTAGTGGTGAAGTTCAACAAACTGTTGCCTATACTCCTTCAAAATCAGGGACTATTAGTAATTCACCTAGCTCTAATAATGTAGGAAGTACAACTGGGAATGTAAGCTCAGGGAATATAAATGGTTTTGTTGGGGATGTCTCTAATGGCATAGCCGGTGCAAGAACGAATGCTGATTCTGGTGTGGGAACGAATACTGGAATAGAAAATGGATCGGGGCCACAAGCTGGTTTAACTCAAACGGGTGGTGCAGATTTATTAAGTTCTTTTTCTAATGGAAATGGTTCTCTCGGCTCATTTAATGCTAATGGAAATGTAGGAAATTCTAATACAGACTTCTCATTTATGGAAAAGCAGATTAGCCAACTTCAATCAAAGCAGAGAGAAGATATGCTTAATGCAGCTAATGATGAAAATCAAAACTCAAGAGGTCCTGCCAGTATAGATATGCCTTCTGATATGGACATCGCTAATATGTCTGAGGATGAATTAAGAGCTCTTTCTGAAAGACTTGGTATTGATATGAATGAGCTAAGAGGAAACTCAGCTAAGACCAGTAAAGAACTTAAAAACGAAGACGAAAATGCGATCGGGCAATTGCTTAAAGCAATGGAAGAACAAAATAAGTCTAATCAAGATATGATTGCAGCTCTACAAGAGCAAAATTCAAATCTAACTCAAAGACTTGCAAGAATTGAATCAGCTGCAAGTGCATCTGTTTCTAATTCTTCTAATGTAGAAGTTGAGGGAGATGTAAATGCGAGTGCAGCATTTAGAAGCAATAACTTTGCGTTTGATCTTGATAGCAATTCTTTTAGAAATAAAGCAACGATCACTGGCGAAGAAAGACAAAGTTTTAGTCCAGACTTTGCAAGCTCAGGGCAAAATCTTAGTACAGCTAATTTTTCTTCTTACTCAGACTCAAGAAGATCAGCAATGAGATCAAGAGATAGTGATATTAATAGAGAGTTCTTATCATTAATTGCTGGAGAGTCAGGCTCTTATGATGCTGTTGAAACAAGCAGGGAAAGTGTTGAGAGATATGTAGACTTTGTAAATGAAAAGGGAAGCATTGTTCACCTTGTTCGCTACGATGAAAGTGGAAGACCAGTGAGTATTAAGGTTCCTTGGAGTAATGAGGAAATTAGATTAGTTGGTGAATATGCAGCACTTATGTCTAAAATTCCACCTCAGTCAGAGGCTTTGGCCAGTGAGGAGTCTGATTACGGACTATATAAAATGGTTGAATTTAGTCAGAGTTTACAGACATTCTTTGCCTCTGAAGCTCAGGAACAAGTTCAATTATCTAGCTTAATAAGTGAGCTTGATTCTGCCGAGACTTCTGTTGAATAAAAATATAGTATTCAATTCCCTTGGGCTTTGATACCCAAGGGAATATGAAAATCGTACCAATATCTATTTTGATCCCTTATTTTATTGATAAAAATTCTCTATCACTTTGGATGCAAAAAAGAGTTTCTAATGATGAGCTCAATGGACTCTTAGAGTTTCCTGGAGGAAAGATTGAAAATGGAGAGACACCAATAACTGCTTGCTGTAGAGAGGTAGCAGAAGAGGTGGGAGTAAAGCTAAGAGAAAAAGATTTGGAGCTATTTAAACTTTATCCTTATGACTATGGGGATAAAACAGTTCTTTTAAATGTATTTCTATATGATAATTCAAATGGTGAGTTTCCACATGAAATGAGTCATATTATTGAGGAAAACTTTGAGTCTGAGTTAAAAGTCCCTAAGGCAAATTTCAGAATAATTAAGGACTTAAAAAGCTATTTAGTTTGAATAATTATAAGTACTTATGTAATCTTTTCATGGTAAACTATTAAAATGACGAGGAAAATAATCTTTGTTGAAAAACCTTGTCTTTTTAATGATATAATTTTATTTGTATCATCGTTAAATCAATTAAGGAGAAGCGCTATAGAGCCCCCTTCGAGAAACTTTAAAAATATAATCAAATCAAGTTTAAAACATTCAAAAAATTTCGGTAAAGAACTATGACATCAGAAGTACAAGATATACTTATATTTGTTGTCGGCGTTTTATTATCTGCTTTTTTCTCTGGATCAGAAGCAGCTTTAATTAGTATTCCTACAAAAAGAGTTAAGCAATTAATTGAAGATGGTGGTTCAAAGGCCAAAGCACTTCGTTTTCTTTCCGAGAAATCTAATGAGATATTAACTACTATTCTCATTGGTAATAATTTCGTAAATATTTTCGTCTCAGCTCTTGCAACAACTATTGCCCAAAAGCATTTTGCTAGTGATGCGATTTCTTATGCTGTGGGATTTACCACTCTAATGATTCTAATATTTGGTGAAATCATTCCAAAAACTTTTGCTCGAAACCATGCTGAAAGATTAGCGTTTCCAATGATAAGAGTATTACAACTCTTTTACTTTATTTTATTCCCAGCTGTTTGGGTCTTTATGAAAATCATTTTTGCTGTGCTTGGTAAGAATGCTCAACTCAATGAGAGAATGGTCACAAAAGATGATATTGAATTCATGGTTAATGAAGCTGAAAAAGAAAAATCAATCGACTCTAAGCAAATTGATTTATTAAACTCTATTCTTGAATTCCCAACCATTAAAGTTAAAGACATTATGGTTCCGAGAAACCAAGTTCATGGAATAAAAAAAGATGCATCTTTTAGTGAGATTATGGATCTTGTAAAAGAGGTAGCTCACTCAAGATACCCTGTTTATGATGAAGACTTAGATTCTACTATCGGTTTTCTTCATATTAAGGATTTATCTGTTTTTAAATTTATTGAAAAAAGAGATGAAGCTGAAATAGATATTACACAATTAGTTAATGAACCATTCTTTGTTTATGAGCATATGAAAATCCAAGCTGTATTTGATCATATGAATAGAAAGAAAGTTCACTTAGCTCTTGTTAAAGATGAAACTGGTTTAGTTGTTGGTATTGTTACTCTTGAAGACATTATGGAAGAAATCTTTGGTGAGATTCAAGATGAGCATGATGATGAAGATGACGGTGTTCCTAAGATTGAACAGAGTCCACTTGATGAGGGCCTTAAAGTTCCTGCCGTTATTTCTCTTAGAGACTTATATAATGAATATGATATAAAAATACCTCTCAATGATAATTACTCAACACTTCGTGGTTTCTTATTAGATATGCTAGGAAATAATTTTCCAAAAGAGGGTAATATACTTTTCTGGGAAGGGCTTTCATTTAAACTTTTAAAAGTAGAAGAAAATGAAATCGAAGAAGTTGAAATCGAAAGTACCGATGGGGAAAGGCATATTATTCGTAAAGACGATGAAAATGACGAAATTACTCAGGATGAATACTCGTCTTTAAACGCTAAATAATTACTTAAATGATTTGAATTTTACATCACCAAGAACTCTTGCTCGACAAGCAAGTCTGATGTTTTTACCCTGACAAGCACCTTCGCCATGCTTTCTCTCGTAGCTCTCTACAATGGCCTCAATTGTGTTATTTTCGATAGCTGAGGCAGGTTTTAAATTATCTGAGCCTTCTATTATTTCAATCCTACAAGCTCCGCAAGAACCCGCTAAGCATCCATGAGGGAGTTTTTCACCGGCGTTATCAAGCGCGTCAAACACTACTTCATTTTCTTCAACTTCGAAGTCAATTTCCTTATCAATGTATGACACTTTGTGCATATAACTTTTATTCCTAAAACAATATAAATGGTTAGTTTTAAAGTAATTGTACTGTTTTTAACATAATATACAAGGGGTCAAATAAATGCTGACGTTTGAAAAATTATACTCGATGGGACACGAAGAAGTTGTCTTTTTTTCTGAGCCTTCATGCAATCTTAAGGCAATTGTTGCTATTCACGATACTACTTTAGGTCCAGCACTAGGTGGAACAAGAATGTGGCCATACGCTACAATCGATGAAGCAGTTGAAGATGTTCTACGTCTTTCACGTGGGATGACTTATAAAGCATCTGTTTCTGGATTAAATCTTGGTGGTGGTAAAGCTGTTATCATTGGTGATCCAAAGAAAGATAAGAGTGAAGCTCTTTTCCGTGCTTATGGACGTTTCATTGAATCATTGAATGGTCGTTACATTTCTGCAGAAGACGTTAATATTTCTGTTAACGATATTGATCATATTTATACTGAGACAAATTATGTTTGTGGTATTGATAAAGCAAGTGGTGGATCTGGTAACCCTGCTCCTTATACTGCTCTTGGAGTTTTTAGAGGTATGCAGGCCTCTGTTCAAAAGGTTTATGGAGACAAATCTTTAAAGGGAAAAACAATTGCACTTCAAGGTGTTGGATCTGTTGGTCTTGAGCTTTCAAGATTAATTCATGAAGATGGTGGACAGATTATTTTCACTGACATCAATGAAGATAATATTCAAAAAATGAAAGCAGAAATTCCAAATGCTGAGTATGTTAATCCGGATGCATTTTATGACGTTAATATGGATATCTATGCTCCATGTGCTTTAGGAGCAACGATAAATGATGAAACGATTCCAAGACTTAAGTGTAAAATTGTTTCAGGTGCAGCTAATAACCAACTTAAAGAAGATCGTCATGGGCAAATTCTTAAAGAAAGAAATGTTCTTTATGCTCCAGATTATTTAATTAATGCTGGTGGGCTTATGAACGTTTCAATTGAATTTGAAGGTTGGAATGATGCTAAGTCGAGAAGAATGATTGATACTATCTTTGATACGACATTAGATATTTTTGCTATTGCTGAGAATCAAAATATTCCAGTAAATGAAGCTACTGATGTTCTTGCAGAAAGAAGACTTGATTCCATGAAAAAGATTCAAACAACTTATCTTGGACGCGGATCAGATCACCGTTTCCCTGGAACTAAAGTTCGTCATAATAAATTATAATTAAATATTTGTAATAAATATGTTAGAAGCCTCACTTAATATAGTGAGGCTTTTTTATGGAAAAAATACAAAAATTTGAATTATTAAATAAACAAGTAGAATCAATATTAGACGGTGAAACAAATTTGGTAGCAAACCTTGCTAATACTTGTGCCCTCATAAAAGAAACTTTTAATCACTTTTGGATCGGCTTTTATTTGGTAGATAAAGAAGCAAATAATCTTGTGCTTGGGCCGTTTCAAGGACCAATGGCCTGTACACGTATACCTTTTGGCAAAGGAGTTTGTGGTAGTAGCTGGAGTGAAAAGAAAACTTTGGTTGTCGATGACGTTCACCAGTTTCCTGGACATATTGCATGTTCAAGCCAATCAAACTCAGAAATTGTGATTCCAATTTTTAAAGATGAGGAAGTCTTTGCTGTACTCGATATTGATAGTGACAAATTGGCCACATTTGATGAAGTGGATAAAGAGTATTTTGAAAAACTTGCAGCAATTGTTTCAAAAAAACTCATTTAGTGCCAACTTGACCCCAGAAAAAAGCTTAAAACCCCCTTTATAGGCCATTTTAGAGCATTTAAGAGTTAGATACTATTAGTTGAATTAATTTCTAACATCTGTGATTATGACTGCAGGGAAAAGACTCCAAGGAAAAAGGGGAACACATGAAAAATCTTGGCCTATCATTAGTCGTTTTATTATCAACTCAAGTATTCGCTTCAAACAAAGTCATTTATGGTGACGATGACAGGCTTGATGTTTTTGAAGAAACAAATTTTAAATTATCAGATCTAGCAAAGTCGACAGCAGCTATGATTCCAAACTCTAAAATTACTGAGCTTAATAACGAGCAAATTATTTTAAAGGGAGACTCATTACAAGCTAGAGGAATGTGTGCAAGTGAAAGGTTCTCAGAGCAACCTACAGTTGCAAATTGTTCTGGCTTCTTAGTAGGGGAAGATAAGTTAGTTACAGCGGGACACTGTGTTGAAGGAGAGTTTGATTGTAAAAATAACTCTTGGGTATTTGATTATAAAGTAGATCACGCAACTCAATCAGAAGTCGTTGTTGATAAGTCGAGTGTTTATAAGTGTAAAAAAGTTATCAAACAAGAATTAAATAGTGCTAATGAAATGGACTATGCTCTTATCGAACTTGAAAAAGTTGTCGAAGATAGAAAATTCTTAAAGGTTAGAAAAGAGGGAAAGCCACAAGTCGGCGACAAGCTAGTTGTAATCGGACATCCTTCAGGGTTACCGACCAAGATTACAGCTGGTGCGAAGGTTCGTAGTGTAAATGATGTTTTTCTTGTTGCTGACCTAGATACTTATGGTGGAAACTCTGGAAGTGCAGTTTTTAATGCGAGCACTGGAACGGTTGAAGGGATTTTAGTAAGAGGAGCACAGGATTATACATGGGATAGCGATCAGGGCTGTCGAGTTAGTAATGTAATCGCTCAAGATGAAGGTCGTGGTGAAGACGTTACTTTAATTACAAATATTGCTGAATTAGCATCTTATCCAGAACCTCAAGAGGATCAAGTTGATGAGGATGAAGATCAAGATGACGGTTCAGTCGATGATGGTTCCGCTGATGATAGTGATGATCAAGTTGAGGAACCAAAACCAGAAGATCCAAAACCGAGTCTACCCTGGTGGTTAAGATGGTTATTAGGATTATGAAGAGCACTGTTTAATTAATAAACTTAATTAAACTTGAGACCAATCGAAATAAAATTTTAAATATATTAAATGGGGAATTAAGGAGTTCCCCATTTGTTTTTTAAATAAGTTTCAATACTTGTCATTTCAGCGGCACTTAGTTCGCGATCAAAGATTAGAAATTCACAGATATATCCATGAAGTTCATCACCACCTGTTTGATCATCTCCTAAAACATATCCACCAGAGCCTGTAAACGCTGTAGATTTTCCTGAACCCCAATTTGCTCTATCTGTATAAATTGTTTGTCCATTTTCATAAAGATCTGTATGGGTACTATCATCATAAGCTGACCATAGATTTAAGGTTGTATCATCAAGATTGTGATTAGTACTTGCTTCATTGAAGCCGTAATTAAAAAAGAAACCTCTGGCACTATTAGTATTTGAGAAGAACTCAAAGAATGCTTCTCTTGAATTATTTGTATCCATTTTCGCCACAAGGATGACTGTTAGTCCACCATTATTTACTCGATTAAATGTTCCTTGCAGGCCTTGAGCCTCTCCATTAAAACGAACTGCAGGCAAACCATTAAAAACATTTTCTTCATAAGTTGGTTGCTTGTTTACATCAACTTCAGTTGCATCACCTGCAACTGAAGTAAGATCAGACCAAGCTGCGATTTTATCTCCATGACTTGGTTCAGTTCCACCATTTGTTATATTAGTTGCGCTTAACCATGCAATTGGATTTAATGCCGAGATATCAAAAATTTCAGCAGTTGATGTGCTTGAGTATGCTCCAAGTAATCCATTATCTGCAGCTACTCTTATCTCATAAGTTACACCACTGCTTAAACCACTTACTGTTGTTGAGTTAGATGTTGGATTTGGGCTTATACTATTCCATGTTGATTGACCTTGTTCACGGTACTGAACACTATAGTGAGTAATACTTGTTCCATTATTACTTGGAACTGACCAAGCTACACTTAATTCATCGTTTTGAGTTGTAGGAGCAGTTGTAACACCACTTACTTGATCAGGAGCAGTGATGCCAGAAGATGTATTTACAATTACACCTGCAAGGGAATCTAGCTCACTACTAAAGTCTGTTGAGATATTAGAGGAATCACTTAATTTAACTAGGCTTCCCCCGTCTAAGTCAATATTGGTTGAACTTAATTCAATACCATCTAGATCGTTATCACCTGCTTGAACAAGATATGAAAACTCAATCCCACTTGTTCCACTGCCTGACTTATAAGTTGCATAATGTGTTGCTCCACCAATATCTAAAACAAGTCTACTGCTGGCAGAGATAGCAACACTTTCAGAAAAATTAACTTGAAATAATAATTCACCACCACCATCAGCATAAGTTGCATTTGCCGGCTCGATAAAAGATGTAATTAAATTTTCTAATGATTCATTTTCAGAATTTGTTGCTGAACTATTTCCATCAAAAAGAGACTTAGAACTTTCACCCTCTTGAGCACAAGAAGTTAAAATTAACATCGTGAATATTAGTAAAAAAGTCTCTTTCATTCTCATAATACTTATCGGCAAATAGCTGATTTATTTGAGCTATTTAGTCCACTTTAATATTATAAGCTATTGTTTAATTATTTCGTGAAATCGGGGGGTTAGCGGAATGGTTCATTTATATTTTGGCTCAAAACTAAGGCGTTTTATAGGCCCCATTTATTCTTTAGGTAATTCTCAAGTGTTGATATTTCTGAAGGAGTCAAAGCTCGGTCGAAAATTAAGAACTCAGCGATATATCCGTTCATTCTATTATTACCAGTAATATCATCTCCTAGTACATAGTTTCCAGTACCAGTGAAGTCAGTATTAAAATTTGTGCTTCCATTAAAGTTTGTTGTAACAGAATTTTCCGTCACAATAGCATTGTTTCCATCATCCTGAATTGTCCAAAGGTTTAGGCTACCTTTGGTGAGAGGTGTAACATAATTAGAATTACCAGCATATCTTCTATCAATAAAAAATCCACGGGCACTTCCACCTCCGCTAAATTCAAAAAGACAAGTATCTGTTGAACCAACATCAAATTGGCCAACAATTACAAAAGTAAGATCTGTTCCAATACTTCTAGAAAAAGTTCCTGCAAGTCCACGATCTAGATTGTCAAAGCGAACAGCAGGTAAGCCATTTTGAACATTAGTTTCATAAACGGGTTGTTTAGCTGGATCAGCTTCAGTAGCTGCACTAGCAGCTCCTGTTAAGTCCTCCCACTGATCAATTTTATCATTATTACTTGGTTCACTTCCACCATTGGTAATATTGGTAGAGCTTAACCATGCAACTGGGTTAAGTGCTAGAACATCGAAAATTTCTGCCGTAGAAGTTGCAGAGTATGGTCCAAGCAATCCATTATTAGCTGCAACTCGAATTTCATAAGTCACTCCACTACTTAACCCATTTACAGTCGTCGAGTTTGAAGTTGGATTAGGTGAAACATTTAACCAAGTACTCGTACCTTGTTCACGATATTGAACGCTATAATTAATAATTGCTGTGCCATTATCACTAGGAACTGCCCAAGCAACACTTAGTTCCGTATTGCTAGTTGTTGGAGCAGTACTCACTCCTGTAACTTGATTTGGTGCTGTTATTGCTCCACTTGTATCTATAAGTACACCACTCATTGAATCTAAGTATGTCCCAAATTCAAGAGCTGCAGGATCACTATCACTTGTGGCTACAATTCCACCGTTTTGAATACTTGAACTATTTAAAGTAATCCCATCAGCATCATTATCACCAGCTTGTATTAAATATGAAAATTCCAAACCTGAAGTACCACTACCTGATTTATAAGTAGCAGCTACTGTCGATCCACCAATATTAATTGAAATTTCTGGAGATCCTGTTACGTTCACATTTTCAGAAAAATTAACCTGGAATAATAATTCTCCACCACCATCAGCGTAAGTTCCATTGGCCGGTTCAACAAATGAAGTAATATAAGGTGCTGCTGAGTCGACTAGCACACTTGGGAAGCTTGTCGTTACTAGATTTGTCTGAGCATCATTGGCCGCAGCATCTCTAATTGATCCACTATTTAAATCAATACTACTGGCAATTAAAATTCCATTTGCATCATTATCTCCACTTGCAATGGTGTATTCGAAAACTAATGTGCTCGTACCATTACCACTTGCAAGAGTCGCATAGAGTGGAGAGCTAGATTGTGATTCAAAAGTTAATTCAACTCTTGGAGCTCCTAAAACCACTACGGCCTCTGAAAAGTTAATACTTATTGATATTGTTTCTCCAAGGCTATATGTATTGGCTGAAATAGTATTAGAATCTAAAGTTGGAACAGCTGTATCTTTGAGTGCATTAACAGAGTCACTTGCACTTCCATGATCTACTTGTATTGCAATAGCTGCATTATCAGCAACTGCACTGACATCAAGTGTGAAATTAAAACTTCCACCACTACAATTTTGAGAGTCAGTTACTATCGCTCCTCCAATGTCTAAAGCAACCGCTTCTCCATCGTTGGAACAAGTACCACTTACAGTATAGCTACTTACATTATTACTATTAATCGCAACTGCACTAACAATACTTACTGTGTAAACTGCAGTATCTTTATCCACAGTATCAGTGGCTTGGGTTGCAGGATTACCTGCAGCATCTGTTATATCTGCAGTTAGACTTATGCCTATTGCATCAGCTTCACTACTTACATCCCATCCACTTATACTCCAATTTGTTCCATCACATGTTGCCGAATTACTTAGTCCACCTAGGTTAATGCTTACACTTGCACTGGCTTCATCACATGTACCACTAAGTGAATATGTTGCAACATTACTTGCATCGATATCAAGTGCACTTGTAATCGCAATACTTGGTGCAACGGTATCTTTAAGTACGTTTGTAGTATCACTCGCACTTCCGTG
>CEUD01122298.1_pt1 | contig 45047 bp, 38 predicted proteins | sample 356481 | NCBI WGS metagenome assembly CEUD01 (sample SAMEA2623314, study PRJEB7988) | marine metagenome | isolation source: saline water (ENVO:00002010), including | reverse complement strand
ACCGATGTCCTTGTGCTATCTGTTACCGATGTCTTTGTGCCGCGCCAGCCACAGTTGATTCAGGTCCGTGCCATCACCAGCTTCGTCGAGCGGATGAATGTCGTTCACCTCGCCCCCAACTCGAGTCAGAGTTTCGCCCTCTACCATCGCAGTAAAACCACTAAAATTGGGTGTGGTATAGCCATAGCGAACGCGCAGCGAGTTCCCCTCACGATCGTTTGCAGCGACTCCATTTTGCAAGTCGAAAGCTTCGTAGCGCCAACGCGCATCGAGATTAAATTTCCCAGGCATACTGGCTTCAAGTTCTTTAAAAGTCGTATCTAAATAAGATTCAACTGAGTTGGCGCTAGTAGCACTCACAGTAAGTAAAACGGCGAGCGAAGAGACTTGGTATACGGATTTCATGGTCAGTTTTGTTGTTAGATTTTGTGTTTAAACACAGAATCTACAGCACCAGTAACCATGCCATATTTTCATAACAAACCGAATTGAACATGATCAAAATTCATGCATTCAGTGAAAAAACTTTCTAGGTGTAAAGTTCTGCCTCAGGACGCTTGCTTGCTAAAAACATCCAAAGTGGTGCTCTCCAAGAAATCACACATTTGAGCATCCAGCTCGAACAATTTGTCATGCAAGGGGCACGGGGCTCCATGACCGCACCATCCGGGGCCAAAGGGGCATTGCAAACGATCATCCGATTTCTCGAACTGCACAACGATCGCGTGCAATGTGATTTCTGCGGGCGGTTGAGCCAACCAATAGCCTCCACCAGGGCCTCGGGAACCATCGACCAATTGTGCCTGCGAGAGCACAACTAGAATCTTAGCCACTAAGGTTTGCGGCAAATTACGCCGTTTAGCGATATCGCCCGAACTGAGTTTAGTCGTGCCGCCATCGTAAACTTCGGCCAAATAACTCATGGCCGAAATCGCATTTTGTGCCATCTTTCCGTATTTAAGCATGTGTATCTTATTCGAAAAGCAGCTTCGCTTGAAAAAATCATGATGGCAATACGGATTGCCAAAGAATGAATCATGCCACGCCAATCCGGCAACTGAGCAAGTATGCAGAGGTCGACTTTCTCATTCTTCAGCAACTAACCAGCAGATAAGTGAGAGCGCCTGCCGTAAAACTCCTCCTTACGTGGTATGATATAAACTAAGACTACGATACCTAATACCGTCCCGACTGGAGCTAGCAACAAAATCAACGCCGAGTAGATGGTCATGAACCAAAAGAACCAAGGCGCCCGATAGCGGCTCGCAAAGAGCGCGAAGAGCAAACAAATATAGCCAATCATATTCCCAAGAAGACCAAGCAGAGGCGCATACAAAGCCACCACCATACTAAATTCAAGCGAGCTTTCAGAAACTCCTCCCAAGTGATCAAAGTCACTCATGTGAATCACCCCACCAATCATCGCGAGAATTGACACCATGAGACCAAACAGGGGGCCTAATTGTAAGCAGGCTCCGACCACTGCAAATATTTTACCTTTTTTCATTTTTTCTAGCTACTGAGACAGTTCAGATGCTGCCAGCCGATTTAAGATCGTCCGCGCCAGTTGCTCCGCCTCGGACCGAGTCAAATCCCCCACAATCATCTAACTTTTCATAACAATAAATTAATTAACCTCAACAAATCAAAAGTCGAACTAAATTCCAAAATAATGATAAGCAAAAAAAATCATCTTCCGAGCTTAAACGAATGGCAATAGGCGCACAAACCCAGCACAACTTGCAAACTTTTTGCTAATTTAAGCAGATTGCCGTGCTAGCGACTATAGATGAAACAAATCGCCTCTGCGGTCTTCCCAAGCACTTAATTTAGAGCGAACTTTGCTCACCAGCGAAGGATCGATCTCCACATGCAACAGGCATGCCTCCTCCGAGGCTTCGACCACAATTTCCCCCCATGGATCCACGACCATGGAGTGTCCAAAATACTGCGTTTCCCCCACACTGCTGCCGTGCCCCTCGACACCGCATTGATTGATCGCGATGAAATAGTTTTGATTTTCGATCGCACGTGCACGCACTAAGCTGCGCCAGTGGTCTAAGCGTGGATGCGGAAACGCGGCTGGTAGGATCTGCAAGATCGCTCCGGCTTCAGTATTGCGCCGGAAAAGCTCCGGAAAGCGCAGGTCGTAACAGATTGCCGCCCCGATCCGACCAAACTCGGTCTCAAAACTCAGGCATTGCTCCCCCGCTTCAACATGCCGCTCCTCATGAAACAGCGTGAACAGGTGCAGCTTACGGTAACGGGCACACAGCGCCCCGCGAGCATCAAAGAAATGGAAGCAATTCGCCGCATTGCCCGACTCGGTCCGCTCGAGCATGGAGCCACAAATCGCGATCCCATGCGCCTTAGCGAGAGCCGAAACCGCTGCCGCATCATCGGCCGCGGCGTCTAAGTGAGCGCGATTATAGGCCCAGTCAAAACCAGTGGTGCACATTTCGGGCAAGCACAGCAGGTCAGAACCTGCGGCGCTCGCCTCGGCAGCCAGTTCAGCGATCTGCGCCAAATTGGCAGCAGCCTCCGCGCGAGCGACTTCAAATTGTGCGAGAGATAATTGCATCATAAACAGTTCGAATGGGAACCCTCCGAACTTAGCGCATTAAGCCTTCTTTACAAATTCAGACTTCAGTTTCATGCCGCCAAAGCCCTTAATCTTGCAATCAATATCGTGATCTCCACCGACGAGGCGGATGTTTTTCACCTTAGTTCCGATTTTTAGTGTCGAGGAAGTCCCACCGACCTTGAGATCTTTAATCACGGTCACAGTGTCGCCATCTTGGAGCGGTGTACCAAAAGCATCACGAAATTCAACTACTTCCTGCTGAGATTCCTCCAAAGATTCGAGCGTAAACTCATGCCCACAATCGGGGCACACGATCAAGCTACCATCTTCGTAGGTATATTCAGAGTCGCACTGAGGACAATTGGGTAATTCTGCCATCTATCTAGCTGAGCCAATCCCAAAGCCTAGGCAAGCTTTGAAAGTCTAAAGCCTTCCCCTCGAAGCACGCTCAGCAGCGCCCCCCCGCATGTAGAACGACGGCGAGAGCCGTTGTCTCCAGGCACAACCTCGCAGTCAAGAAGGTAGCACTTGACAATGAGGCGCGAGGCCCGTTTGTCTAGCGACCTTCCTTAGGGGTGACCTGACATGGTCTGAGATGCTTTCGAATATGGCGTAAGCGATCCCTTTGAACCTGATCCGGTTGACACCGGCGTAGGAAAAGGAATGGATCGCCCTCCTTTCGGCGGTTCACCTTCAATCGCCCAAGGCCGGATCTCAACAACACTAACATTGAGATCCAACATGAAACACCCAATCAGCGCCATCGCGCTAATAAGTATCAGCAGCGTCGCTTTCGCACAAGAAAACGACATCCAAATGCTGCCCACCACCGTCGTGACTGGCGAACTCTGGGAGTCTGACATCCAGAACACCACAGCTAGCGTCACTGTGGTCGACGGTGACGACCTACAAAAACGCAGCACTCAACACTTCGGAGATCTAATCAACTCAATCCCAAACCTGAGCTGGTCAGCCACTTCCTCGCGTCCTCGCTACATTCAGGTTCGTGGAATCGGCGAGAATTCACAATTTGAAGGTGAAACGCCGGACTCTTCTGTTCGCTTCATAGTCGATGACCTCGATTTCACTGGAATCGGCAGTATTGGTAACCTCTTCGACACCCAACAAGTTGAAGTATTACGCGGTCCTCAAGCGGGTGCTTTTGGCGCAAATGCCGCCGGTGGTATCGTGAAAATTGTATCGAACGATCCAACCCCTTACTGGACTGGTCAAATCGAGGGAACCGCTGGAAACGACAGCCTAATGGCAGGCGGCATCGCAGTGGGTGGCCCGCTGCTTGAAGACGACCCCAAACAGCTCACCTTTCGATTCTCCGCATACCAGCTGCAACAAGATGGTTTTCGAGACAATCAATTCCTCGACAAAGACGACACTAACGAGCGCGACGAGTTCAATACGCGTCTCAAGATTCGCTGGATTCCAAACGAAGATTGGCAGTGGGATGCGACTCTTTTCTACGCTAACGCGGACAACGGCTACGATGAATGGACTCTTGATAACACGCGCTTTGATACCTACTCGGATTTCGAAGGTCGTGATGAGCAGGAGAGCTTCGCAGCAAGTCTTCGTGGGACATGGACTGGACTCAATAATGTTGATGTCACTAGCGTGACTAGTTTCACGGACACAAACTCACTCAACAGCGCCGACGGCGATTGGGCAGATACTGCAACCTCGACTGTGCTGACCCCAATCGACCACGACAACAACCCACTCACTCCCGACGTCCCCACCCTAATCGATTACAGTAGTTTCCTAATTACCGAGCGCGAACGCCAGCGCTGGAGCGAAGAGATCCGCTTCGACTCCGTCGAGGAGGAGGATAGTCTTGGCTTCATTGATCGCTGGACTGCTGGGATTTACTTCGAAGACTTCAAAGAATACACAAAATACAACGTTTTTGGACTCGGCGAAACAAATTATGAAACGCAGACACTTAGCTTTTACGGGCAAGGTGTACACTTATTTAATAAAGAGACTCGCCTCATAATAGGGCTGCGCACTGAATATTACGATCTCGATACAGTCGTTGATTACGAAAACCCTAGTTTTTCAAATTCCAGCAACAATCCTAATTTTAACGACTGGCTGTTCGGTGGAAAGATCACACTAGAACACGACTTGAGTGATGCACATACCGCTTTCGCATCAGTGACCAGAGGCTACAAAGCTGGTGGGGCCAACATCTTCCCGGGTCTAGAGGGCGACGACGACGACACTACACAGATTGAACCAAACTTCCCGACGAGCTACGACACCGAAGAGCTTTGGAACTATGAATTGGGTCTTCGCTCTAGCTTACTCGAGGGAGCGCTCGTTTCTCAAATCACACTCTTTTACCTAAACCGCGAAAATGCCCAGCTTCGCAGCTCCGCAGGAGTCGGTACTGACTTCACTTATGGCACCACTAACGGAGGGAATGCTAAACATTACGGCGCTGAGCTAGAGAGCACTTGGTTTATCAATGAAAATTGGACGATTTCAGCAGGTCTAGGACTGCTCGACACCCAGCTAGATGCAACAGGTGATGAATTATCGAGCGCACCCTCCTATACCTACAACGCACGTATTGAATACGTCGCAGAGAACGGATTCTTTGCGAACTTAGAGCTCACTGGTAGCGATGAGTTCTATGAATCCAACAACCCCGATAATCGTGATCAACGTCTACGCAGTGAGTTTACGGTCTTCAACGGCGCCATAGGTTATCGCTATGAAAACTGGACGCTCACCTTGTGGGGCCGTAATCTCTTCGACGAAGAATACGAGAAGCGTGTCTTCTACTTCGGAAACGAAGCCCCCGATTGGACAGAAACTCGTTACGAAAACCCAGCGGACCCACAGCAATTTGGAGCCACTTTAAACTACAGTTGGTAAACCCTCGATCGTAGGGGCTCCACTATTTGAAAATCGCCGGATTCGTTACTATGCCTCGGTGGTCTTCATGGGTGAAGCCCCGACGACGATTCACAGCCCTCTTAGAATTCCCAAATTCTACCGGCTCTGAGTCTCGCTCTCATTGGACAAAACTCAACGATCTAGTTTACGAATGATACTGAGTAAACTTCACAAAAAAAATCCCGGCACATAAGTGCCGGGATTTTTAATCACTCAAGACATACTGAATTCGCTACTTCCGGCGTCGCAGCATGACGAAAGTCAAGCCCAAGCAACCTGCAAGCAAAGCATAGCTGGACGACTCTGGAACCACGGTCAAATAACCAGTGGTTTCTGAGAACTGCAACAAGGCATTGGAGTCATGAGTCCAAGTGCCGTCCAACTCGGAAAAACCAGCAACGCTGAAAGTGGCTCCATAGGAGACCGTTAATCCAGCAACCTCCACAATCAACCAAGAATTCCCCTCGGTCAGATCCGCACCGGTGAGGTCGAAGGTTAATTCACCATTCAGATTCAATTCGCTCATGTTCGCATCGCCACTGGTGATGGAATTACTCACGCCATCTGCCCCGATGACAAACTCAACGGAGGAACCATCATTAAACGTAAAACCGTTGGTCTTACTAATGGAGATATCCAAATCACCGCTAATATCTCCGGAAAAATCACCCTTATCGATATTAAGCGATGTGTTATCTCCGGCTTGAATGCTACCAGTGCCGTAGAGTTGCCTGAGCGAATCGGAAACGCCCTCGTCCACTATGAAGAGGCCGTTTACAGTTAAAGGATTGAGTTGGTCACTGGTAGACAGTTGCAATGTTCCAGAAGCCCCCACGACAATACTCTTCAGCTGCTTAGTCGCAGTGCGATTGACAACGACCAAACCTTCATTCACATTAATAGCATAGTCGCTATTCGCCGAATCGGTTAGCGTGAGAGTGCCGCTCCCCGTCTTGGTAAATGTTTTACCTGCTCCAGCAAGCTTCATGCTCGATGTCCCCTCAATGATGAAATCGGAGTTATCTGTAAGTGATACGGCATCATTAAAAGTGGCTGATGCTCCACTGGATACTGTATAAGTCGCCGAAGTGCCTAGCTTCAAATTACCATCAAAAGTATATGTTCCCTCTTCAATGGTCAAATTCGTCGCGGTAGGTGTGCCAGTCGCAGTAATTGCTGCTGTTGCCACATTGTTCCCTGCAGAAAAGACCACACTATCCGTATCCGTAAAAGTCGTCACCGCCGCGGTGCCATCGGATGTGGTATTCCAATTGGAAGTCGTCGCGATATCCCAAGTGCCCGATGCATCTGTGGAGTCCGTTGCACCTGCGTTGGTACCGTTAATATCCCAATATACTTGGGCATGAAGCACGCCGCAAATTGCAATCGAGGCAGCACTGACAGTAGATAACTTCTTTAACATATTCATTTTCATTATTTTTGATTAGGGGTTATGCAGTGGATAAAATAACTAATATATTTATAATATGTAAAATTTCTAATAGGCGACAAGTGCCACGTCACGCAACTAATTGCACGCGACACGAAGAACTGTAATGTACTTAGATTTATTGGCCTAAAACAGCATCCGCAGGACACATCAGCACCGAGAAATTAGCGACTGCGGGGCCATTCTCCAAGCGCAAGAGAACGCTATTGTATCCAGGCTTCAACAACACCCGGCGAAAGCCTTCATCGAGTTGCCAACCGGAGAGGCCCACGTCCTGAAAGACGACCAAATTATTGATCCACAACTTCGCCCGATCATCACTGGCCACTGCGACAACGACATCCATTGCACTCTCACAGAAAACCTCCGTATAAGCAAAATACACAGTCGAGCTCAACTCGTCGGGCGGCTTAATCCGCAGGCTGCCCGACTGCACGAAGCGCCAGCGCAATTGCATGGCCTCTTTGGTTCTGGGATGACGTTTGCCCTCATAGCTCGCATCCAGATCGACCATTGTTTCCGGTGGGAAGGATTGCTCAAACTCCGGCCCCTTAGGTAAGTCCCAGGGTCCGATAATATACCAGGTATCCACAAAGATCCAACCCTTGCGACTGGACTCCTGATCGAAGCGCCGTCCCGGTAAGGCTTGAGCAAATGTCTTACGGCTATCCAAGCGAATGCCTGATGGGTTGTTTTGACTCTTATCTGCTCCAAGAAAAGACTCGCGATCATACGAAGCGCTTAAGCCCGCCTGCCCGGTGTCGTCGTCGCCACCGGAGAGCGATGTATTGGCATAGCTTTGCTGCATCAAACTGCGCAGGTCCTGCAAATTTCCATTCGATCGCCCCATATTGGAGCCGGCCATCGCCATTTTTGCTTTCAGCGAGGCCGCCTTGCTCAGTGCCTGCTTCAGTTGGTCCGCGGTCTGAGAAGCCTTATCGTCAGAACTCTGAGCACCACTGGCCGAGATCAAGCGATTCTCAGCCTGCCGTGCGATACGCTCACTCGACTGCACGGCTTGGTTGAGAGCTTCGTTGAAAGCCTGAAATTCTTCGCTAGAATTTGGCTGATTTTGCTTCAATGGTTCTGCCAAATCCGGCCCAAGATCCGTCTTGGGTGCATAGACCTGCTCTTTCGCCTGATCCAGCGGAATCTGCTTAAATTCGGCAAGTTCGGCCGCTTTGTTTTCCGCAAACGCTTCGTCGCCTCCACGCGTTCTGTCATAAAACGCACAATTTTCTCCTGCTCCCGATCCGCGGGCAGGGCGACCCCGCTCTCATACGCACTGGCGATCGAAGCTTGCGCGGGTGTAATCTGCACAACGACCTGCCTAGCCTGTTCCAAAGCCGACCAGGCGGAATCACTTTCTACTTCAATTTGCAAAGCCAATACCCGCATTTGCTTGGAATGTGTATCCGTCATATTACGCAACTGTATCAAACTTTTCGCGACACCTTCTTGCTGCGTAAGAAAGCGGCTCTTTGTCTGCCAATAGCGCATTTCATCGGCCTGCTGCATCAGATGACTGCTTTGGGCGGCCAACTCATCCCAAATGTCCGGCGTGCTCAAAGATTCTTTTCTGGCTTCGGCCACCTCTTCCAGCGATAGGACAGTCTTACGCAATTTCCTAGCATTTTCCTTCAACTCCTCCCGTTTCTTCAGCTCCTGGTTGCGGGCAATTTCACGCATTTGTTCACGGTTTGGCTCAGGTCGCTCTACTTTGACCTTCCTGACGATTTCGCCCTCGTCGTCGACTTCCACCTCCAGAATGGCAAAGGTGGTCTGACGCCAATCATCGTTAAAATACAAGGCCAGTGACGCCGCAGCAGCCAGCAGCAATGAAATCAACAGCGCAGCCTGGAGCGGAAATTTCTGTATCAAGCCAATCATTTATCGTATTTCTCATGGTAGGTGCGCACCCCTACATTACGTAAATTCCGAAAGCTCAGCGCATCGAGCACTTCGACGAAACGATAGAACGGTGTATTTTCATCGGTATCCAAGCGAATACGACGTTCCGCGTCCTCTTGTTCAATGGTCCGCAGCTCGTCCAGCAATACCATGATTGTCACCGACTCTCCCTCATAGTAAATCTCACCCTCAGCATCGATTGCGATCGCCACGACGCTGTCATCCGGTGGCACCTCCAGCGACGAACGCGAGATCGGCAAATTGAGGTGCTCCACCTCTTTGAGGTCCTTTTTCAACATCGTGGTCACTAGGAAAAAAATCAGCAGCAAGAAGACACAGTCAATCAAGGGCGACATACTCAGTGCCACATCCTCGTCTTCCTCTTCATAAGGACGGCGACTCATTAGCGATAGCCTTTCATTTCAAAATCCTCCGAGCCGCGATAGCGCAAGCGCACGCCCACTTGTTCAAAGCCCTGCAGGGCCAAAGTATCCAAGGCATCGATCACACGCTGCACGGGCACTTCGCGGTCCGCATCCAGGCGGATGCCGACACCGGTTCCATGTGTTTGCGCAACCGACTTAAGTTCCTCAATAAAGGATGGCACCGGACTATAACTGAGCCCTTGCATAGTGCGTGATGCCCCATTGGCTCGTAGGATTTCCCCACGATCATCCATCGCATAAATAATCACCTCCGATTCCGCAATCGGCGCCAAGGCGGAAGTATAATCCGGTAAAACCACCGGGATCTGCTTTTCCAACTTCTTCAACATGGTGGTCACCAAAAAGAAAATGAGCAGCAAAAACACACAATCGATCAGCGGCGACAAATCGACCTCCACATTATCATCCTTTCGATGCCGATTACGCAGGCGCCGCATCACCGCCACCCGGGAGGTGGAAGAAGTAGTCAAACTCAACTTTGGAGTGTTAGAAGACATCAGACGAGGGCAAGGAATGACACGTGAAGCATTCGATCACTCTTTCGACTCTGGGGTTTGCGCATCCTCCGCATGCAGCCAGGGCGACATCAGGCTGTCCATGGTCTCTTCCAGGCGTATTCCGAAACTGTTGATTTTTGACTTAAAGAAATGGTAGGAAGCCAAGGTGGGAATCGCAATAATCAAGCCGAGCGCGGTCGTAATGAGCGCTTTACCAATCGAATCAGCCAAGACCGAAGCATCCCCCGTATCCCCCATCAGCGCCACTTTTTGAAAAGACTCAATCATCCCGATAATCGTCCCCAACAAACCCAGCAAAGGCGAAATCGTCGCAACAACTGCCAGAGGATAATTACGCAACTGCTGGCGACTGACCGCTCTGGAAATAAGATCAGATCCTCCTAACGCCAAGATCTCAAAGGGTATATGTTTGTGCGAGGCAATGTAGTTTCCCACCGAGGAAAGCACACTCATATTTCCCTTACAAGCGGCACTCATTCCATCAAAATCCGAGCGCTCCGCGCACTCCCGCAATTGCAGCTCCAAGTGCTTGGGAATAAAGTTCGCACGCCGCACGACGATCATACGCTCGATAAAAAAGACCAACCCGACAAAGCCCACCAGTAAGAGGACGATCGAAGTCGCCCCGCCCTTGAGCACTTGGGCCACCCAGTCGATGGTGCCCACGGCATCGGATTCCAATTCAATGGACGCGGGTTGAGCCATTAATATCTGAACGAAGAGGAAGGGTAATAGGATTAGAGAGAGGCGTTTCATATGATATGGATAGACAATCTTAAACAATAGTATTTCGAGAAATTAAAGACATGGAGCGCAGCCAGTGCCTATAAGAAATCCAAACGATTCCAATAAGTAGAATATTGCCGCACAAAACAAGTACCCAACCACGCAATCATTGCGTATCTAACGGAGAAGCAAATGATGGGCTAGTAGGTATTCTTTTCGTCAGACTCGGACCATCCACCCACACACCTTCCACCATGGTGGTCAAAGGAACGGCCGGCACCCCGCGTTCCCCACGCTGCAAGGCCCCCACAATCAAGTCCGTCGCGGCCGCGCCGATATCGGCAGGGCGTTGATCCACTCCAGCAATATCAGACTGCCCTTCGAACCAGCCTAAACTGACAAAGTCCACTTCACCGGGCATATGGATACCTGCACCAGTCAGCTCTTCCATCACTTCCAAATTGTCGCTAATCACCACATCCAGCTTTTCTTGACGACACCAGGCTGGCGTGTCCTTCAATGTCGTATCGTTAAATAGAAAAGTGCTAATATTAAACTCTCTATCCTTTTTACCAATGCCCTTCAACCGATCATACTGTGCCAAGAGCACGGCTGACAACCACAATTCATCCACCCGTCGACTGGTATCTGTAAACACACACAAGCCTACACGCTTATACCCCAAGTAATACAAGCGTTTAAGCGCTTCCTACATCGCGTGAAAATGATGCGGCGTGCTACGATGCAATATAGGCGACATGTGCGAATACCCAACCGTCGCACAACTGAATTTCTCCCAATCCAAATCGAGTGGTTTATGCACATTCGGCGTCGGCGCGAGAAAGAGCCCCAAAATACCTCGGGCATAGAGTATTCGACTGAGGCGCCCCGGCGTCATATTGGGTTCCCCCAACCAAAAGTGCTCTAATTTATACCCCTGCCCCTCCAATCTCCTTTTCGCCCCTTCATAGCAACGCAGATAAAACGGATTCTTCAGCCAGATGTCACGGCTCTTAAAGTTGGTAATATAGGCGATCGTCGTGACACTAGAACCTGTTGAGCTACCACGACGGCGTGCCGCAAAGGCAGAAAGCAAGGGATCGGGCCGATATCCTAACTGATCCGCAACCGCCTGAATACGCTGACGGGTCGCTTCGGGGATTTGTGGATTCGAATTTAAAGCGCGACAAACAGTGGACGCAGACACACCAGCCGCCTCCGCCACTTCCTTCATCGTCACACGACCACCGTCCATTGAATGCTTAGTTGAAGTCGACACAGGCAAAATATTTTAAGGGTTAAATCCGTAGATTGCTGTATAAATTACCACGAATTATGATGAAGGCGAACATCCCAAAACTGGCTCACATCGCTGAGAAATCAACCCTTAAGCGCAATCTATTGCACGCACTTTGACAATTACACATATTAAAGTTTGCGACGCGCCTGCAAAGCGATTAAGTCAACTCAATCGCTCGCGCGCAGGATTCCAATGCATAAAATGAAGGCTTGGGTAGTCCCTGCTGATTAAGCAGTCCCCATGCGGTCTCTGCAGGGCAATCCGGCTCCTGACATTGCCAGCAATTCGCAGCATCACGCCAATTATAGTAGGTTGCTCCAATGACAAAGGGCTTCTCGATAAAGATCTTCATCGACTCTTTGATATATTCTGCTTGCACCGCCTCACTATGCTCGCCTCTCCAGTTGAACTTCCAACGCTTCACATCGCAAGGATAGGCACCTGCATCAATGTCCGCTGGGGTCATATTTCCGCCTGCAGAGGCATAGCCAAACTCTTGAATAAAAATCGGCTTGCCTGTGAGTGCGTAAAAACCGTCCAAATACTCGTGCCAACTTTCCGGGCCGCCTTTGCGCCAAGACCCAGGATAACTATCAAACCCCGCATAATCGACTGGCAAAGAGGGGTCCCCATAAATGCCTTTCGCTAGAATCAAGCCCTCATGCGCATCCGTATTCCCGTCGACCTCACCGGGTAAAGAAGGAAACAAGGTGATATTGATGCCCACCTTCAACGAGGGAACTGCCTCCTTCATCGCACGAATCCCTACCTTCAGAAACTCGACCGATTGATCCATGTCCAGGTTATCGCGAAAGATCCAGATATCCAATTCATTCGCAACCTGCCACCACTCGATTAAACCTTCAAACTTCAGAGCAAAAAAACGACTCACCGCCGCATAAGCCTCATAGTATTCTTCACTGCCGGGAGTCAGTCCAAGCTTAGCCATCTCGCGCGGCCCGGGTGACAGTCCCATTAATTGAAATCCTGAATCTCTCAAATCCTGCACCGCTGACAAGCTTCCTCAAAACCTGAAGACTGTGGCGCATTCTTCATAAATGCAGCTGCATCAAATTGAAAGTCCCCAAAGCGTAACCAGCGAATGCCGACGGACCGCATCATCTCCAAGTCTTGACTAGTTAATTAAGGAAGTCGCGCAGCGACACCAAGCATAAAATCGTTTCCATTCTGCATTATACGAAGGGGGTTGTTTATAGAAATAAATACGGGCAACATGCCCACTCCGCCTAACATGTGGCGAATGCTTGGTGTGGATCAACAGCCCCTCCACGCAATTAGTTGCACATACAAAAGAGACTTAGCTTAACTTGGCGGTGAACGACTGCGGTATCACAGCGCACCACAGCTACGCAATTAATTGCGTGGCGGCAACCTTGCGAATGATGACTCCAAAGATAATTAATTAATGCTATGTTGCTTCCCCAATGCCCTTCGTATTTCAGAAAGAATATCGTAGTCCTGACCATCATTGCCGGCCTCATCGGCTCGATCTCAAGCCATGCCCTTGAGCCCATCCGCTACGTGGCGACGGGAGCACGTATCGGCGTCTACACCCAAAACACAGACACCGAGAAAACTGCCTACTGGCACCGCACACCTCACCAACTGGGGGGCCCGGTTTCTGAAATGCAAATTGGTTTCATGAACTGGTTACTCAGCTATTCTGTTGAAGCCGCCAACAGCAGCGAAGTCACCATCGAATACGCCTGGTTGGAGCGCGCTTCCGATGGGCAAGTCGTACCCATTACCTTTAGCGGTTCCCGCAGCCTAGTCATGCCTGCCAACGATACAGAACCTTACTGGCTGGCCGACCCAATCGATTCCAGTGTATGGACCAGCGGCACTCCGCAAAGAGACGAAGTCTTTTGGCTCAATATCAAAGGCAGCATCCCCGCTAGCGGCAAAGTTTGCCAAGGCAATCCAACGGGCTACAGCGGCTCCAAATTCATTCTCTACGATCCAGCCAACGGGCCCGGCAGCTACGACACGACAGGTCCAGTCCCGTCGATCACCGGCCAATACGCACGCACCCGTGGCTTACCCACCATGTTCCTCGGACGTTTCACCGAGCCAGGCTATCCCTCCGTGATCGGAATCGGCGATAGTATTCTCGACGGCTCAGGCGATGCCACGAGTTCCTACAGCACAATTTCCGGCTTCGGCTTCTTCTGCCGTGCGGCGGTCGATGAGGACGGCAAAAACACCATCGCCACTTTTAACCTCACCCGCCATGGAGCCACCACCACCGCGCTGCTCAAAGCAAGCAATCCTCGTCAGGCTCACTTTCTGAAGTATGCCAATGTCGCAGTGGAAGAATATGGCACCAATGATCTGGGAAGCAACGGGACGGGGGACGTCAGCGAGATTCTAGGCCGACTCGAAGACATTTGGACACTCTGCCGCAATGCAGGCATTCAGAAAATCATTCGCACCAAACTCATGCCGCGCACGATCTCCGCATCTTACGACTGGGTCAGCCTGGCAGACCAAAGCCCCAACACCGGATGGGGCGACGCCAGCCAAGGAGACAGCGGGAAACGCGACGCGCTCAACGCCGCTCTGCAGACCTCATTCAATAACGGCGACATCGACCTGCTACTCGACACACTCACGCCACTGGCAGACCCCACAGACGACCACTATTGGTTCACCAACGGCACCAATGATTACATGACAAAGGATGGAACCCACCTAAACGGCACATCCAATGCCATTATCGCGATTATCCTACGCGAGGCCTTACTCTCACTCACCGTCGACGAGAACGCCCCGCGCTATAGCAGCTGGGCCGAGGCGATCGATTGGGCCGGCGAAGATGACTCCCCTGAAGCGGACCCCAATCATGACGGCATTACCAATGCCATGGCTTATGCCTTCGACCTCCCCCCATTGGCAACCATCCCCGCATCTGCTAGGCCCTACGCCACCTACGACAGCACGAGCGAGAATGGCCCATGGCTAAACTTTATCTTTCGACAAAACGTCAACGCCGAGGATGTCATTTTCAACTACCTCTCCACCACGAATCTAAAAGATAATTGGTCCACTCTGGTCACCGACGACATTGAAATCATCGAAGAAACTATAGATCCCGACCCCGACGGTGACGGCAGCGCAGTGCTCAAAAAGCTACGCATCAAACTCGCATCTGAAGACACGCAACGTTTCCTCAAATTGGAACTCACACTCTAGTATACCTGGGCTCAATAGTATGCCTGAGCTCAACTGCTCTCAATGAGGCAATCGTCTATTGCCCTCAAGGCCTTCTCTTCGTGAGCACTCCCATGAGTGTATAAAAATTCATCATACACCCACCAATCAAACAGACATCCATTTCCGAGCCGATCACCACCTTGGCGTGCTGGCACTCGGATGACTCCAGTCAGCGGTCGAGCCAGTGAAAGCAGCGCAACGCTAAATAGTAAGATTGCCATGGTTGAACCGGAGTGATGTTAAGCTTCAACTGCGCATTTCAGGGGCATGGCGTATGATCAGCAGCAGCGCCGATGATCGACAATAAACAAAAAAAGGTGGGCCACACAACGCAGCCCACCTGATGTCTATGAAATTTGAAGAGTAGATGAAAACCCAATTAGCAACGGCGCCGGACCACAACTAAGCCCATCAATAAAGCCCCAACAAACACGCCAGTATGAGCAGGCTCTGGAATCGCAGAAGCACGAATCGACTCCAATGCTGCAGTATCCAAAACTCCGTTATAAATACGAACATCATTAAACAATGCAGTCGGCGTACGATCAGAGCTCGTTGCCGGAGTGCCACCGATTTCAAGATCTGATGAGCTCGCAACGATCGCTCCAGACTTCGCATCCGAATCGTTCATCACGACCGAGTCTGTTTCGCTCCCCAAATAGAAAGAGACGTTATCCCCAGTGCCAATGCTACTATCATAAGTAACAGCAAGAAAAACCCATTCATCAAGTTGATAGCCGACATTATCGGAAGATTGCACCGCCCCGGAAGTACTATTAAAACCAAAAGAAATGCGGTAGTCACCATCCGTTAGCGCGCCTGTTTTTAAATTCATTTCAAAACCACTGGCACTACCACCAATATTCGAAATCAAACGATCACTATCACCAAAAGCACTCACATTCACCCACATGCTAATGGTAATTGCGTTCAAAGCAAACGCAGCATTATTGGAAGTATCAGCTCTAAAAAAATCCTGCGTACCATCGGCAGTCGACAAAGCGTAATCAAAAGTCCCAGCTCCTCCGGCCTGAAAACTCGCACTATTGATTAATTCACCATCGATCTCCAGCGTACCCGAATCTTCCAGACTATTGTCCATCGTGTAATGCGATAGCAAGGTCTGCCCTTGAGATCCAGTTGCGGCTAAAGTAAGTAAAACAGCTGCTTTAGTGAAGATAGATAGAGGTAAAAATCGAAATGAGTACATATTAATATTAATTAGTTAGAATGAAAACTGAGGTGCTCGCCTAGCCTTTTAATTCCTCAGATCGAGACAATTCAATTTACTTGCCATAATTGCTCAAAAAATTACTAGATTTCAGCATGCTCACTGAGGACAAAGATCAACTGCGCTATATTGACTGGAATAATCTGCACTTTGCGCTGGAATGGATATACGAAGGCAAGCCTGCCCAAAGAAGCTGCCGCAGCTACCACAGTTTCCCCGGACTATCTGCATGGCTAATAAACAAAGGCAGCATTAAAGTGGTCGGCGAAACTTACTCAGTCGAAGCAGAGGCAGGTGACTGGGTCTTCCCACCGGCCAAAAAAGATGAGCGCATTTTCAGCAACGACCTAGAAATACTCTCCCTACGCTTCGAAGCGAGTTGGAGCGCCGACCATGAACTTTTTAAAGAAGCCAATCCACTGACTTGCAGCTCGAAGGATTTCCCAAGGTTAGAACGGCTCGCTCGATCTTTACTCAAGACAGCAGGCCCACACCTCACACATCATAGAAGTGAGATGAAATTTCAGTCGATCGACATCTACAAATACACTAAAACACACAGGGGCTTCATGGATTGGATCGAGGTATACTTGCGAACTATGCAAAAAATAGGCGCACAATTCCATCGAGTAAAAATCACCGATGAACGTGTTCATGTGGCCAAAACTTACATCGATACCATAGACTTGAACACCAGATTTCGAGAAAAGATACTCGCAGATAAAGTCGGTATTAGCGTCGCGCAGCTCAACCGTATCTTCGTCAAAGATATGGGGATCACCCCCACCGCATACTACAGCGAACGAAAATACCGCAAAGCCAAACAAATGCTAATTAACTCCCCCGCCCCCATCAAACAAATTGGCTACGAACTCGGGTTCAATAATCCCTCCAACTTTACTAACTGGTTCTACTCAAAGTCAAAACACAGCCCAAAGGCCTTTCGCCAACAAGCCATGCAGTGACGGCTCAACAAGTGAGCAGTCGTTCCAGCCCACGTGCAACTAATTGCAATTCGCGGACCTTGTGAAGAATCGTAGATTGGGTTCTCCTAAGATCGACTACCCCTGGTCGAGTTCCCATTTGGGGACCATCTTACCCACTCCTACCCCTAAACATTATGATTCGACACATATCGCGATCTGTTACGCTGCGCTTACATCACTGGTTTAAAGCTCTGACTGGCCTCCCCCTCCTACTCTGCCTCGCAGTAGAAGCCGCACCGCCGGAACTCCAAACACAAGGGAACCAAATCGTAGTCAAATCCACTGGCGAACCCATCCGACTGGTCGGCGTCAACATCCCCAGCCTCGGCTGGGGATATGGTGAAAATCTAAGCGCGTCCGTGGATGCTGCCTACTGGGAATGGCGAGCAAATATTATACGTCTTCCCATCAGCCAAAGTCATTGGCTAGGCCCCAATCAAGTCACCTACCGCGAGATCGTCGACGATGTCATTCAACAAATTTCGGACTACAACATGTATGTGATCTTCGACTTACATGAATTTCATAAGCCCACCAACACGAACCTCAGCTTTTGGCTAGATGCTGCCGATCGCTACAAAAATAATCCTGCGGTTTTGTTCGGATTGTTCAATGAACCGAACAACCTCGGTGGTTGGGATGCCTGGCTCAACGGCACCACCAATCAGCCGGGCATGCAAGACTTACTCGATACCGTTCGTTCTACGGGCGCCAACAACATCGTTCTAGTCGGCGGCAGTGACTACGCCTATGATCTAAGCGGTGTCTTCGATGGCTACGTGCTCACAGATACAACAAATGGAAACGGTGTCGTCTATGACGCACACCTCTACCCCTTAAAAAGCTATTGGCAATCGCGCGTAGGTAATATCGGACAAGAACACCCAATTTTGCTAGGTGAAATCGGCCACCCGGGCGGCACCTCCTTTCTCGGCTACTCCATCGATGACGAATTTAGTTGGGTACCACAAGCGATGGATTGGGTGAACTCGCACAACTTCCACTGGACAGCTTGGTCACTCCACCCGACCGCTAGCCCAAATATGATCAACAGCTGGGACTTCACTCCGACCAGTTTCTGGGGAGCGGCGGCAATCGCCCACATGCACGCGAATTCGAATCCATCAGCCGAACGCGTCATAGGTGGCACCGTCATCGGCACAACGGGCACACGAACCGAACCACTCTCCGGCGTTCTAACTGATTGGAAATATGGAGCAGTCACCCCTTTCAACGGAGGATTCAGTACTTACTTCGATGCGGCCACAGCCGATGGAGCTTGGACCGGACTCGATCTGATTACACCCCAACGCATCACCCGTATCGAATACATGCCGCGTGAAGCTTACGGCAGTCGTATGGTCGGCGGTGTTTTCGAAGCGTCTAACACCGCCGACTTCAGTTCAGACGTCACCACACTCTACACGATTACCAACAGTCCAGACGACTCTGGCCTCATTTACACATCTGCAATAATCAACAATACCAACACTTTTCGTTACATTCGCTATGTCGGTCCCGATGGCGCTTATTGCAACGTCTCTGCCCTCCTATTCTATACCGGCGATGGCATTGCCGATACAAGTGCTGGCGAAGATGTTATCGTGGATAATGCCGATGGCAGCGGACTCCATACAGTCGGTACATGGCTCAGTAGCACAGGAACCAGTGGTTACAACGCCAGTAACTACTTGCATGACAATAATTCATATAAAGGACAAAAGAGCGTTCGCTTTACTCCAAACCTGGCCAGCTATGGCGACTACGAAGTCTTCGCTCGCTGGACAGCCAGCGCCAACCGTGCCAGCAATGTCCCCGTCGATATTATCCATGGTCACGGTACCGCGTTCGATCAAATCGATCAAAAAATCAATGGCGGGGATTGGATTTCGCTCGGTGTCTTCCCTTTCGGCGCAGGAACCAGCGCGAGCCTATTGATGGGTAACACCAATACCGATGGCTATGTGGTCGCAGATGCAGTTCGCTTCGTTAAAATCACAGACGACATTATCATCGATAACAGTAATGCATACGGATTACATGCTGTCGGAAACTGGCGTATCTCTTCTGGTTCTGGCTACAATGGCTATGCACGTCACGATAAGAACACAGATAAAGGCAATAAGAGCATGCGCTTCACACCGGACATATCCATTGCCGACGATTACGAAATCTTCCTACGATGGACCGCGCATCCTAATCGCGCAAGCAATGTCCCGGTCGACATCATTTCCTCTCAAACAGGAACAACGACTGTAACGATTAACCAACAACAAAATGGCGACATCTGGTACTCACTCGGCACCTACCCGTTAGGTACCGGCACAGGCAACAGCGTCCTGATTCGCACGAATAACACTAACGGATACGTCATCGCAGATGCGGTCCGCTTCATCCGCGACACTGCGACTGAATACATCATTGACAATACGGAATCCACCTATGTCACACTGAACGGAAGTTGGAGTAGCAGCACCAGCACTTCGGGCTACTTCGGAAGCAACTACCTACATGATAATAACAGCGGCAAAGGAAGTAAATCGGTTCAGTTCACACCCAACCTCGCCAAGGCGGCAACCTACGAAGTATTCGCACGCTGGACTGCCTATACAAACCGCGCGAGCAATGTCCCAGTCGACATCAACTACAATAGCGGAAACACGACCGTCACGATCGATCAAAAACAGGATCACAACCAGTGGATCAGCCTCGGCAGCTACAGTTTTAGCGCCGGAACCGCAGGCACCATCACTTTCCGCAACGACGGCACCAACGGCTATGTCATCGTGGATGCCGTGCGCCTCGTCGAACAATAAATGTCCAGTGCAATAGCTCACATGGCTAAGCGGCCTACTCGACCTATCCCTAGCTCGACCTAGGACAACAACCACATTCTAGGTATAAGACCACATTCGAGCTTTCCTAAGAATATGCCACCGACACCCACATACGATCTTGGTGTCTACGGAGACTCCCCATCCGCCATCGCAGCCGCGATGGCGGATGGGAGAATAAATTACCGTGCCATCCTCTAACCGACCACGCGGCCCGGCAAACCTAGCTTGCCGATTTCACAACACCCCTCGCACATACCCCGGACGCCTGAGGTAGGGACGCCTGCCCCAACCGTCCGCGAGACGCGACCGCCGCACAAAGCTTGCCATGCTCTACCGAACAAACGAAGTCCCCCGCAAGCGCCTCCGACGCCTGAGGGCAGGCGTCCCTACCTTTAGCGCATTCGCTTCATTTCAAACTGCTTGCCATGCAAGGCCTCCTTGGCAAATACGCCCCAGAACTCGGTGGGCTCGTAAGTCCAGTCTTTGATCAACACTGGCGTCGCTCGAGGATGAAAGCACCAGGCGGTCCAGTTCAGGCGGTATTTTTGAATAAAGCCCAACATATCCGGCACCCAAGTATAGGGCGACTCCTGAATTTCATGCGGAATAAAGTCCATTTTATTGGTATCGGCCCCCACTTCACCGACAAGGATCGGATACTGCTCGGCCACTGGAAGCACAGTCTTCGCCCATCCCGTATGCCAATTGTATTGATGCCATGAATACATGATACCGTTGCCCCCTTCGTGCTCATCAAGCGCATAGCCTTGGACCACACCAGATAAGTCTCCCGACCATCCGATGCCACCGACAACGACGATGTTTCTCGCCCCCGTCGAGCGCACCGCATCCAACAGGCCCTGCATACCTACAGACTCGTAGCCTTGATTGGCTTTCTTCTCGGCATCGGTTAAAAAACCGGATTCATCTACACCTGTCTTGGTGCCGACCCAGCCGCCATTGCGCCAGACCTCCCAGGAGATTCCGTGCGGCTCGTTCATCAGATCAAACAAGACAGCGGGGTGATTCTTGAAGTGTGTCGCCGCATCGACCCAGAACTGTGCGTGGATCGGCTTTGGTGCGCGATAACGGTGCAGATCCAACACAAGATAGGCCCCGCGATTGGCGACGAGCGTCACGATCTGATCGATCGTATCGCGATAGCCTTGTCCACCATCTTTCTGGTAAACGCTAGTGCCATACCAAAACTCTTCTTTAACTGGTAGACGAATGACATTGGCATTCCACTCTTCGATACCAACTACAGCCGACTTAATCACCTGTGTATCGTGTGGCAGCGTCTCCAGATTACCGGCATTCAAGCCCTGCAACCATACTTCTTCGCCATTGGAATCCACCAGACGATTCCCTTCAGTATGTAGTTCCAAGGGCCAATTTTCTTTTTGCGGCTCCTCAGGCGCCACGTAGCGCATACGTGCTTCTTCCGCTCGTTTAGCAGCCGCAGCTTCTAAGGCTTGTGTGTCGGTCGGCTCCAACTTGATATCATCAATATCCATGGTGCCACTTGCCACACTAAACAATGCAGGCATTAACTTAATGCTCACAGCGCCTTCTGGCACGAGAAAATCCCGGCTCACATGCACCCACCCATCGGTGCCACGCGAATAGGATGGGCTTGGCTGCGGCTTCAACTTCTTACCATCGGTATCGAGAATCTCTGCGATGAGCCGCGCATCAAACCAAGGCTTTTCCCCCACTTTCAAATCCGTCACACGCCAGCGCCAAGACAACTTCAGCGCCTTCACATCGCTGGGCAAATCAATCTCACGATACAACATAATCAACTTCCCGGGCTCGGTCGACTTCATGCGAACAAAGTGATCGCCCGCTTCGTCCTCGTAGCTACCGTTTTCCTTAAGCTGCCCCCAATGATCGGGCCATGCTGGATTCTTTTGAGTCGACTCAAAGTTACCATTAGAAATCAGCGAACCTGTCGCATCCAACAAAGCCTTCGCTTTAGCCTGTCGTTTTTCAATATCAGACTGTTGCTGTAAGGCCTGCTCCGATTCTTTTAATGCAGCCGCTTCGAGTAATGCCGTGGGATCAATCGGTGTCAGTACTAGATCATCTAAATCATAGGTGCCCGCCTTTACGTTAAACAAGCAAGGCATGAACTTAATAATACGCGCCCCCTCTGGAACTAAGAAACTCGCTTCTTTCTCCTCCCACTCGGGGTGATCTTTGCCATAGGCAAATGGCTTCGGACTTGGCGTAAGCTTCTTGCGATCCTCACCCATAAACTCGATCAGAATCCGCGCATCAAACCATGGCTTTTCCCCACGTTCCAACTTTGTGATGCGCTGTTTCCAATTAAATTTCAAGGCACGTACGCCCGCGGGAACCGGAACCTCACGATAAGCCATAATCAGCTTGCTGGGGACAGTCGAATGCATACGCAGAAAACGATTATCGCCCTCTTCGCCCCAGATCAAATTATCTCCAGTGGGCCAGTGATCCGGCCATTGATTCAAATCCACATCCAATTCAATATCAGGATTTGAAATTAACGAATCTGCAGAAAGCAAGTTTGAACCAAGAAGAACAGAGACAAGAAAAACCATCAAGTATCTGAGCTGAGAAGTAAAATGGGGGGAGCAAGAATTCATAGTATAACGTAGGGTTTGAACAGCTGTGGTGATAACACCACTGATAAGAATAGAATATCTGATATTTAGCCAAACCAGAAGCGCAACCAAAGCCCTATGCAATAAGTTGCATACGACTCGTATTGTACCGTTAAAGATGAGCATACATAAATACACACACAGCATCCCTCGAAGCCCCCGACTTTGTATGCAATTTAAACAGCTTATCACGCTAGCTGCAACAGCACTCCCACTAATTAGGACTGCCGAAATCAAGGATCGCAACTACCCGACAGACCCGCCAGCGGAAGCCGCTCAAGTCGCACAGTTTCCCTCTCCCATCAAAGTCAGCGGCAATCGCATGAGCATGCGGGGGCTGGCTCCAGGGTGAAAGCACCAGCCGGTCCAGTTTAATTTGTACTTCTGAATCAAACCGTGCATCGAAGGCACCCAGGTATCCCAATCTTCCTACTGCTCATGCAGCAGGAAGTCCAAATATTAGAACGATCTCAAGGCATGGCTGATGCAATAAGTTGCCTCAACATGCCATCGAGAAACTTATTGCGGAGACCTAAACTTTCACAGCACAGCATCCGTGCACAGAGTCTATGCTCAATGACCGATCCCAATCCAAATCCATTCTTATTATGGCATTTAGATTAAAAAAAGCAGGTTTTACCGAGATCCCCGAAAAAGATCGCATTCCCTTTAGCCAGAAACTCGCCTTTGCCATGGGCACCAATACCGAATGGATCGGTAGTGCCTTGGTCACCAGCACGCTATGGATGCCCTTCTTCAACATCGGACTGGAGATCAGCCCCATTGTGCTGGGCATCATCCTGATGATCATGCGAGCCTGGGACGCGATCTCAGATCCTTTAGTCGGTAATTTCTCGGACAATGCGCGCACCCGCTGGGGGCGGCGACGGCCCTTCATTTTCCTCGCATCCCTGACCACCGCTGCGCTCTTCCCCTTCATCTGGAACTTCCCCGAGAGCGTCATCAACGGCAGTTTCTGGCTGGTACAAATCGCGGACTACATCCCCTTCCTGAGCGATGAACTAAGCAATCAGGATAAGGCATCGTTTGTTTATCTGACTGGCATTGGGCTCATCTATTTCACCAGTTTTACCTGCTGGTCGATGCCTTACTACGACGAACGCACGCGCTTGACCGTCGTCATGACCTTTGTGAGTAAAATACTCTCCTTCTTCGCCGGCTGGGCCTTTGTGGCCATTGTCTTTGTCGGCACTATTGCCAAGGGCGACCTGAGTAGCCTAGAAGGCAAGCCGCAATGGATTCAATCAATGGTCGCGGGCATTCAGCCAATGCTCACCAGCTTCGCCGGAGATCATTTGGACGAAAAGCCGATCGTTTTGGGCATGATTATCCGCTGAGCCGTGAACGAGCAGCCAGTATTCGTAAAGAACTGGAAAAACGACGTGGCTATGTTTAAGCTACCGCATTAAACAGTTTAACACGCCGTCAAGTAGAAGACTCTAAACAATGAATTACAAACGAATACAAAGCTACAGCCTGGGAATCCTACTTGTGCTGCAGATGTTCTCAACGCTCCACGCAGCAACGATCCCGGCGAACGACCCCAACATCCATTACAGTGGGCGGATTGATGACTCAACCCCCGGCGAAGTTGTGTTCGCCTACTCTGGAGCCCGCGTGCGCATGGCCTTTGAAGGCGAAAGCATCGGGGCCTACATCGATGATCTGCATAAGAAAAACTCACTCATCGTATTTATCGATGGCCAGCGAGGTGAGAAAGTGACGCTAGAGGGCAGTGGCGGCTACTACGAGTTGGCAAAAGATCTCAGTCCTGGGCCACACACCATTGAACTAGTCAAAGCGACCGAAGGCAATATCGGTAACATTCGCTTCAAAAGCTTTGAGCTACGCGAGGATGGCAAAAGCCTGCCCTGGCCGACTCCGGAAACCCGTCGTATCGAATTTATCGGCGACTCGATCACCTGTGGCTATGGCATCGAAGCGGCCGACCCGCACCAAGCCTTCAAAGCTGAGGAAGAAAACTTTTGCGACACCTACGCCTTCCACGCCATTCGAAAGCTGCAGGCCGACTATTTGGTCGTCGCCCGCTCCGGAATCGGGATGCTGCGCAACTACAACGGCCCCGCGGACGGAAGTGAGGATAATATGCCGGCCATCTACGAGCGAAGCCTGTTCAAATCCGAACTCCCGAAGTGGGATTATAAGCGTTTCACACCAGACGTGGTTTGTATTAACCTCTGCACTAACGACTTCAGCACCACTGGGCCCAATGTCCTCAAATTCGAAAGTAATTACACTGAATTTGTGCAACGCATTCAGTCTCAATATCCAAATGCCAAAATCGTGCTGCTACTCGGACCGATGACCAATGACCCCAAAATCAAAACCATCCTTGAGCGCGTTGCCTCGGAAACTAACAAGCCAAACAATCCAGTCTCATTTTTTGAAATGTCGGCACATGGAAAATACGGATACGGTGCCCATTACCACCCCTCTAAAAAACAAGCCACAGTGAATGGCGCCGAACTGACGAGCTATTTACGCCAGCTCATGGCATGGGATTAAAATTAGGCACGTTTTGCCGTAAACATTTGAGAGGAATTTCTAACTAAGAATATCATCAACCGGCCAGAAAGGCGACTCCCCACGCTGAACTAGATAGTTCAAACGACAAAGACTATTAGTCTACGACTTCTACACACTCCCTTACCGAAAAGTTCATAGAACGCCCTGAACACATGACCGCGGTTACACTTAGTAGAGCACGACCATCTGATGACAAAGCAGCTTGGGAACGTGGAAACGGGTGTGACCATGAGACTCTGTAAACTCAAGCCCAGTCCCCTCCGGTTGCAAGCGAACTGCTTGCAACCGGTAATTCGACTCTCTGCAGCCTGCTGCATCAAAGAAACACGGCCGGTCGAGGAGAAGCCCGACACAGTGATGTGCACGGGCTTCGACCAACAAATAAGTAAGGGCTTTCTCCAAAGCGATGCGTCAGGCAGCATTCAGCAGTTTACTCTAATCGTCCGTACGGAAGGGCGTCACTGGTAACCCATTGCGATCTTGTAAGTTCGCGACGGGATTGATAGCCCAAGCGTAGCGCACAGCCACGGGATTCTCAATGAGTTCACTGGACACTTCGACCGTGTCTTTACCCACAATCTTGGCCTCGGCCCAAACAAATTCCTGATCTTCACCCGCGATGCTGAAGCCTTTCACTTCTTTGACATCGAAGGCATACAAGCCCTGATCAACATGATCGAATTTCAATGTCACGGTATTGCCCTCAACTGACATGGAAGCATAGCGTGGACTGTCACTGGCCATATCATAGCCGTAATCTTTAGCCAAAGCGTGGCGCACTAGACGGTCGGCCACGGTCTGCTTGTCGCGTGGGTGAATGTCGCGCCCCTCACCGGCATCGATGATCACCGCTTCACCGGTATTCGGCAAAGAAAGGGTCATGGTCTGCGCCTCACGCAGATACGCCCAATTGTTATCTGAAGGCATCGATTCTTCAGATTGAAAATCTGCAAGTTGCACCCAGTAGAACGGAAAATCACCCTGCCCCCAGCGCTCGCGCCAGTTACGAATTAACAAGGGAAAGAGTTCACGGTATTGCTCCGCGCGACCAGCATTTGTTTCGCCTTGATACCAAATCACGCCGCGAATGCCGTATCCAGTCAGCGGATGCACCATGCCATTATAAATATTACCAGGGCGATGCTGGTTCTTACGTGGATCGCTGGGCCAGCGCTTACGCGGTTCTGGCTTGCCAGCCGCCTCCCACGCGCGAAATTCTGCAATCTTCTCAGCATGCACTTCATCCGTGTAATCCGCAGCACGTTCATCCCATGATGTAATATAGTTATCAAATGTGCCCTGCGCGACCAATACCTCGCGTGGGACCCATGCTTCTGCAGCTGAACCGCCCCATGCATTATCAATCAATCCAATCGGAACATCTAAAGCGTCGTTCAAGCGCTTACCAAAAAAATACCCGACAGCAGAGAAGTCAGCCACCGAGGCCGCGCTGGCCATTTTCCATTCGCCCTTAAAATCCTCCTGCAACTCTTGGGTGCCATTCTTTGAGACCGTAATGAGGCGAATCTCTGGATGCTCCGCAGTGGCCAATTCCACCGCCGCATGGTTGGATTTCTTAACAGTCCATTCCATATTCGACTGCCCCGAACAGAACCAGACTTCGCCAACCAGCACATCTTCAAATTGAAGCGTATTGTTACCCGCGACGCTCAAGGTGTAAGGACTGCCCACAGCCAAGGGCTCGAGCTCGACTCGCCATTGTCCCGCATCATTGGCCACAGTCGTATGCAACTGCTCCCCGATCGTGACGGTCACAGACTCGCCCGCATCAGCCGTGCCCCAGACGGGGTTGCTCTGCTCGCGCTGGAGCACCATGTGATCGCCGAAAATACTCGGAAGATTCACGTCTGCTTGCGCTGTAAAGCACAAGCAGGAAATTGACAGGATTGCGGGGATACGAGAGGTAATCGTCAACATAAGATGAGCAAGATCCATCATTCGATGCGACAAGTGAAGCATAAAATGCCACAAATGTTCCAGTTGCAATCGATCAAGCCCGTATCGGTTCTCGCCTTTCATCGCAAAAATGGTCCATGCTAAGATATGCTCGATGGACATTTCAGTACACAAGACCAGCGTGAACAATTACTACAAGCGAAGGCGAATACCTTTGGCTCCATTCACAACGACCGCGTCGACGAACTCTCCGAACTCGAATACCTGGACATCGAAATCAAGGAGACCCAAAGCAATCGCCGCAGTCACAGTATGCCATTCTTCGCGATCGGGGCGGTCACTACTTTCTTTTCTTTTGCAGCCAATACACCCCTCACGCACCTAATGGGCTTGCTAATGGGCATCGGCGCCTTCTGCGTCGCCGCATGGGTGCTACGGCACTATAACCAACGACTGCGTGTGTTGAAGGATAAACTCAAAAACGAGCAACAAAGCAACGCAGCCGATCAGTGCCAACAGCGCCAAAATTAGCACTCTGGCTACAGACCCGGTGCTAGCACCGATTCAATAAATTGCACGATCTGACACGTGTTAGAGCACAAGAAGGTGGGACTCACTGCGGCGGGACATTAGATACTGCGAATCCTGTTTAATTAACAAAATTCGCGTATCCCCCGCCGCCCATGACCATCGAATACCTCAGCATCCTCATTTATCTCGTCTTCTTAGTCGGCCTCGGCTTCTGGGCATCGAAAATGAATTCCTCTGTCAGCGACTACGTAGTGGGTGGCGGCAAGGCCACATGGTGGATGGCAGGCACCAGTATACTCGTGGGCGGGATCAGCGCCTTTACTTTTACCGGCAATGCCTCGGCCGCCTTCCTTTCAGGCCCTACTTTTCTGGTCATCTATGCTGCCGGCTGTTTCGGCTATTTGATTTGCGTCTTTCTGGCGCCTTGGTTTCGGCAAACCCGCGCGGAAACCTGGGCCGATGTGATGCGTGATCGCTTCGGGGTGTCCGTAGAGCAATTCAGTGTCAGCATCTCGGTACTGACCTCTCCCCTGACCGGAGCCATTCAACTCTATGCGCTGGCGATTTTCGCCAATGTGCTGATCCCCGAACTGGAAGTGCACTGGATGATCTTGATCCTTGGCTCGGTTGCGGTCTTTTACTCCACCACGGGCGGACGCTGGGCCGTGATGGCCACGGACTTTGTGCAAGGACTGATCATGTTTGCCGTGACTTTGCTAGTGTTCCACCTGTCCCTTAAAGCAGTGGGCGGATGGTCCGCCTTCTTCGGCTACTTCAGCGATCCGAAGTTCGCAGAGGATTTTCAATTTATTAAAGAACCCGGCGCCTTCCCTAAAGATAAGTATTCTTTGAAATGGATCATCCTTATTTTCATCATGCAGATTCAGGGCTACATCAACCTTGGCACAGCGGGACGCTTCCTCACAGTCAAAGACGGCCCCTCGGCGCGCAAGGCGGCCCTACTCGCTGCGGTGCTGACCGCACTCGGCACTACAATTTGGTTCCTGCCGCCGATGGCCGCACGCTTTCTGATGGAATCTGAAATTCTCTCGATGGATATCAAGGAGCCCGCGACTGCCAGCTATGCAGTGATTGCGATTCACTTGCTTCCTAATGGTCTCACCGGACTACTATTGGCCGCCATGTTTGCCTCCACCATGAGCTCCCTCGACAGCAGTCTCAACGGCACGGCAGGGGTCATTATTCGTAATGTCATCCCCTTCTTTCGTCGCTTGTTCAAACTCCCCGAACTGCCCGATCAAAATGGACTGCGCTGGTGCCAGATCATCACGCTCTTTCTGGGGGCCGCGGTCATGATCCTAGCAGTCGGCATGTCCGTGCAGCAAAAATTCGAACTCTTTGAGAGTTTTCTAATGATCACAGCCATTATCAGTATGCCACTGACTATTCCTATAGTGTTGGGCCTGTGGTTCAAACGCTTACATTGGTGGTCCTACTACATCATCGTCGCATTCGCCTCGATGCCCTCCTTGTATTTCTTCCTAGACGAGCGCTCAGGCGTGCGTGAGTGGTTCATCCAAGACCGTCTGCCCTGGATCTACCTGGCCGGCGCCATCGGCTTCCTCATCAGCCTTCCCCTTTGGCGCTACGCCAAAGATAGCTATAAAGCACGCGTGGATACTTTCTTCACGCGCATGCATACCCCGATCGATTTCGAAAAGGAAGTCGGCGAAGGCAATGATCATGTGCAGCTCCACATGGTGGGCGTCGCTTCGCTGATTATGGCCTGCATGGTCTGCCTCTTACTCTTCGTACCCAATACGCTGCTACAGCGACTGCAGATACTCTTTATCGTATGTTTCATGGGAGGCATCGGCACATTGTTGACCTTGAAGGCCCGCAGCATGAAGCGAGAGCAGGCACACAAAGCGATTGTAGATACAGAGAAGACTCCCATACCAGAAACAACCAAATAGCCCAGGATTCCGCAGGGGCTTCACTGCTGACGCCCGCATCAAGCGATGCGCTTACTAGCTAGACGATACGAGGAAGAGCCTCCCCCCCCGGTTCAGAGAACCGAGGGGAGGCAGAATAACATTCTCCAAATCAGTCTGTTAGCTTCGCTTGAAAGGCTGTGACGGGTAAGGCGTTTTTCTTATCCTGCAGGTTCACCTCTGGATTGTTGGCCCATGCGTAGCGAACGGCGACGGGTGCCTCGACCTCGGGGTGACTCAGCTTAACTTGATGCTTGCCGACAATCTTTGCGCTGGCATCCACAAAGGCTCCATCCGCTCCGGAAATCTTAAAGCCTAAGACTTCCTCTTGGCCAAAGGCATACAGCCCTTGAGAACTGACTGGATCGAAACTTAGAATCAGCGAACTCCCCTGCTGTTCCATTTTGGAGAACCGAGGGCTTTGGTAATCGAAATCATAGCCGTAGTCGCGGGCCAGTGCGATGCGAGCGAGACGATCGGCGACGATGGATTTATTGCGGGGATGCACATCGCGCCCCTCGCCCACGTCCAATATCACAGCTTCGCCGGTATTGGCTAAGGACAAGGTCTGCGTTTGCGAAGCACGTAGCTTAGCCCATCCCGTTCCAGCCTTGGGGCCGCTTCGGGGGCCGAAATTCGCCAGTTGAGACCAGTAAAAGGGAAAGTCCCCTTGTTGCCAGGCCTCGCGCCACTGCGTAATTAAAAGTGGGAACAGCCGGCCATATTCTTCACCTCGTCCTCCATTGCTCTCACCTTGATACCAAATGACACCACGAATACCGTACCCCATAATCGGGTGGAGCATGCCGTTAAAGATATTGCCTGCCCGGGCATTGCCATAGCGGTAATCGCGCGGCTCGCGCTGGTGTGGCGCTGGTTTTCCATCCGCTCGCCACTGCTTATAGGCCGCCATCGCATCGGCATAGATTTCATCTGAGCAGGCCGCGACCTTTCGATCCATATCAGCTAGTGTTTTCTCGAAACCACCCGCGGATTCGAGCACTTTGCGCGGCACCCACGCCTCCGCCGCAGCCCCACTCCATGAATTGTCGATAATACCGACCGGCACACCCACGGCACCGTGTATGCGATTGGCAAATAGATAGCCGATCGCGGAAAAGTATTTAACAGTGTTCGGACTTGCAACTTTCCAGGCGCCGTCGAAATCGTGCTGCGGAATCGGAGTCCCCTTATTCGGCACACGCAGCAAGCGTATTTCAGGACAATTTGCGGTCGCGATGTTTAAATCTCCTTGGTCCGCCTTAATCAGCTTAAAGTTCATATTGGACTGCCCCGAGCAAATCCACACCTCTCCGATCAAAACATCTTCGAATTCAATACGGTTCTGCCCTTCAATCGTCAACTCGGTCGGCGCACCAAGCGCCAGCGGTTCCAAGACCACGCGCCAGTTGCCATCTTTGTCGACCACTGTTTGATGCGATTGATCGCGAATGCTAACAGTGACTGACTCGCCGACCTCGCCTTTGCCCCACACGGGGTTGGGCTGATCACGTTGCAGCACCATATGGTCGCCAAAGACATTGGGCAGAGAGAGCTCCGCAGAGAGCGACCAAGGAAATATGCAAAGCGCAAAGGCGATGAGAGGCTTTGTATTTTTGAATATAGACATGTGTATTTGTTATGAATTTAGCGTAATATAAAGAAAATCGGTTGCGATCGACCTGAACGAAAAAGCCCTATCAGTTTCCTGATAGGGCTCCCACTAACCATAAGATCGCTCTCACACTATAACCCTAAATCTTGATTAACCTAGGCGCGACGCTCACGACGGCGCAACATGATAGCAGACAGTGCACACACACCTGTAAGCAAAGCATAAGCACCTGGTTCAGGAATCAGCGACAAAGTCGTCTGCCCTCCAATCGAAGAATCTACTGCAAAGTCTGCAAACACACTTGTAGCATTACCATTTATACGAATTTCGCCCGCATTAACCATTGATTCAAAATCGAACCCTGCCTCTGTAATGGTCAGACTACCTGTGCTCCCGGACGTGAAATTGAAATAGTTAGAACTATCACCATTCTCATCATTCACGGTCAGTCCACCTACAGTCACTGTGCCTGCGGAAAGATTGAAGATATTGCCGGAAGGATCCGCATTATAAGGCCACTGAAGCACCATAGTCCCGCCGACAACAGTCGTGCCTCCGTTTTGATTCACAACTACTGTACTATCATAGCCCAAATAAGCGGTACCTCCTAATTCGAGTGATGAACCTGCATTCATATGAATCGTCACTGCGCCACCGCGACCGAGATAGGACGTTTCAGCCGAATCAATGTCTAGATGGCCACCGTCCAAAGTAAGTGTTGAATTCCCCCAACGGAAGCCGTCGTTGCTTGTATCTGGAAAATCCCCGACTGAGTGAATGGTGGAACCATTAGAAACGGTGTAATTACGACCATTCAGGTCGGAGCGACTTTCGAGCTCCACCGTAACAGGCGATCCGCCCACTAAACCGATAAAACCCTCACTCGCGGGATCGCTATTAGTCGGCAAGCCATCGCTCCAGTTCGCAGCATCTCCAATATCGGAACTAGCGGCATCCGTCCCCGCTCCGATCCATGTGGTGTCGGCAGAAGCAGTTGCTGTAATCAATGTGAGGGCGAAGAGAGTATAGGAATATTTGTTAAACATATTTAAACTTTTAAACGACCCGCTTTAATATACCCTACATGTCCCACCTAACACATGTAGGGTCCCAGGCCTAAATCACAAAAAGCCCCGCCTGCAGAGCAGACGGGGCTTCAACCTAGGATGCATCACTACATCCAACCCTATTACTAATAAAAAAGGCTTACCCTCGGCGCCGCAGCATGATCGCAGACAGCGCACATACACCTGTAAATAGAGCATAAGTGCCTGGCTCAGGAACAACTGTCAAAGTGGTTTGACCGCTGATAGAAGAATCTACTTTGAAATCAGTGAATAAGCTCGAAGCATTATCATTGATACGAATCTCTCCATCATCAATGAATGATTCAAAATCAAAGTCACCCTGAACAATTGTTAATGAACCTGTGCTGCCAGTGGTGAAGTTGAAGTAGTTAGTTCCGCTGCTGTTCGGATCAATAAGCAAATAGTTCGCAGTCACGTTTCCGCCAGATAGGTTATAGGTGCTACCGTTCGCCGTACCCCTAGCATTTTCCGGCACTGACAAGGTACCATTGATCAGCATAGTTCCGCCGAATTGGTTGACAGTGGCTATATGCTCCCGCCCAACATTAAGATTAGACGCAAAAGTGGCGGTTGATCCACTGTACAAATTTAGGGTCGCCGAGCCGTTCCGCCCCATTTGCGTGGATGAAGTGTAATCACTGTCTAAGTTCCCTCCCGAAATCAAGTTGATCTCTGAGGCGCCCCAGCGAAATCCATTTATACCACTCGGGACCAGGATGGTGGATCCGCCAGATACAGTAATATATTTACCATCCAAATCTGAGCGACTTTCCATCTCAACGATAGCTCCGTTGTCGATCGTCCCGAGGTTGGTCGAACTCGGCAAGCCGTTACTCCAGTTCGCAGCGTCGCCAATATCGGAATCGATTGTTCCAGTCCAAGTCGTTGCTGCATGGGCAGACAAGGCTGTCAGCGCTAGGGTGAAAGAAGAGAGGGCGAGTAGTTTTGTATTTTTTTTGGGGTTCATGTTGCTGTTAAAACAAACCTCCCACGCACACACCACACATTCTACATCTAACACAGGTTAACCGACTTCAATAATAGTATTTAAGTAAAGTCTACGGCTTCTAAAAATGCCCGCGCAAAGATCATGTGCCCCTCCGCTCCCGGATGAATGCGATCCCACGCCAAGGCGGTCGGATGCATATGTTGCAGCACTCGATCCACGGCTGCTTGCGTATCCACAAAAAGGGCATCGAAGTCTCCCGCAAGCTGGCGAACGAGCGAGCCATATTCATCCATGCGCGCACGCATGGCATCGGACCGATTGGCTTCGAAGACATAAGGCGTCATTAAAACAAGGCCTTGCAACTGCGGGCGCACCTGTTGCAACAAGTCGTGATATGTGCGCTGGTAAGTCTCGGGGGATATATGAGCTTCGCTTCGACGCGGGACATCGAACTGGCGCCAAACATCATTGATGCCGATCATGACTGACAGCCAATCAGGCTTGAGATCTAGCACGTCTGTTTGCCAGCGTGCTGCCATGTCCAATACAGTATTGCCACTCACACCACGATTGATGACTCGCAGCTTCAGTTCGGGATCGCCGGCAGTGAGTATAGCATTTACCAAGTTGACGTAGCCCTTCCCCAGCCCGAGATGCACGTCCCACGGGGTGGTTTCGCCGGAGTCGGCTCGGCCGGCATCGGTAATTGAGTCGCCAATAAATAAGAGCTTAGATTGAGCAGGTATAATCATCGTAATTATTCAGAACTTCGCTCACTTAAACGTAATTTCAACTGAGCTTCGTAGAGCGACTGTGGCTCGAGGAACTCTCCACGTCCGCGTCCTTCAACAAAGTCGAAGGGTTCCGTGCCGACGAACTGTTTCTCTAGCCAATTCAAATTCGGCTTTTGTAAGTTTACTTTAGCCATGACTTCCAGCGAGTCCGACAAACCAATCAAGTAGCCCCAGCCATATTGCGCCGAGCGAACGACTCCTTCGCCGTCGCAGTTCCAAAAGACCGATTCGGTCGCGGTATGGCCCGCCCCTCCGCTCATCGCTCCACGATTCATAGCCTGCCAGCCATCATCTAAAGTGCACGAATCCACCAAGCTGGCAATCGCCAGCGAGTGGTGAAAATCCGACGGTCCAAGATTGTTATTCCAATCACTGAGGGTCCCGTCGCGGGACACACAGCGCAGATATACATTCCCAACATTTCCGAAATACCAATTAGTGGTGAATGCATGCCGCGCTCCGATACCTTCGCACTTGTTAAACAACACATCATTACAAGCGGTTAACTCATAAAAATAACCGTGACCGCCCGCATCGCGACGTTGGGCGTGTTGCAGCACGCAATTCTCCACTGTTATGCGCTTGCTGCGTAAGAGGCCGATACCTTTGTCGTAGAGGTGATATTTGGCGTCAAATTCTTCCCCCTCTGGCTTGAAGGATGCGATGTCGCGCACCCAGCAATTTTTGGCAAGACGGAAGTTAATCAATTGGCGACGCACGGACTGTGCATAATCATCCGTAGTTCCCGCCAGCATCGGATTCGCCAAAGAAAGATTCTCGACACCACATTCTTCAATAAAGCGCTTCCGCTTACGCATGGTCGCGCCATCGAGATATTGAATCGGATATCGAATCGGCGTATCCACTTCGACTCGATGCGGCGTAGTGGAACGATCAATCGAACGAATATTGAGTAAAAAGAATGGCAACCACTTACCGTTGTGCGGCTTCCAAGTGCCTGTCATGCCATGCGCCTCCACGAAGCGATCCGTGATCACCCAGCCCACATCAACATCATCGCCGACTTCGAAGCCACTGGCATCTTCAACCAGCAGCACTTGCGAGTAATTTGCGACATCCGCAGTGAGCGCGGTTTCCTCGATCACCGCGTCGTCCCCAAGGAACTGTATATTTACAGTTTTACTGGACGAATAATCTGCGAATAACAGGCGCGTCTTTCCCACACCAGCGCCTCGAATCACGATATGGCTACGGCGGATGGTGAAATTCTTTTCGCAGCGATATAAGCCCTCCGGCAAATAAACCACACCGCCGCCCGCTGCCTCCGCGGCTTCGATCGCCGTCTGAATGGCCACGCTGGCATCCGTCTCCCCACTCGCATCAGCGGCAAAGTCTTTAACCACATCGAAGATCGGCCCCGCGACCACTGGAATCTCCACGGCCCCCTGCTGATAGCCGGCATAGGAGAAATCATGCAAGAAACGCCCCTGACTATCGGACTGGCCAGGTTGCCAATCGGAAGGAAAGAGCTCACTACGCCAAGCATCGGCATGGGCACTGGCACAGATACAGGCTGCCAAAACGACATGCCGTAGTGGCTTTAAAATACGGTTTTGAAGTTTCATTTTATTGAGCAATGCAGTCGCGTGGAAGAATGAAGCTTACATTTTGCGCCTCTAGAAATTCAATTATCTGCTTAAACACTTCAAACTCAGCGTCGTCCCACAACATCGGATGCCCTTGCAAGACCAACACTTTGCCTGGGGACTGAGACAAATACGCATTCGTAAATTGATCATAGTCCAACTGTCCAGTCTTAGGCTCCAGGTTCAATTTGTAGTTTCTCTTTAAAACATGTAGCGACAACTGATCACGCTTTGCCCCATACAACCAGACCTGGAGCCCTGGCATCTGCGCCAAAACTTTGTCCGTGTCTGCATCCGTGCCATTAAACGGCGCCCCAAAAGTGACAAAAGTCAGCCCCAGTTTCTCACGCCCTAAATTCTGCGAGCGTTGCATGTGTTCGAACTGGTGCTCATAACCAGAACCTTTGAATTCACGAATGCGAGCCTCCCCCTGCTTCCACATTTTATGATCATAGCCATGATTCCACAGCTCCACCCGACCACTGGCCTCCCAGGCCTTTAAACCTTCAAAATACTCGGGCGCCTCGCCTTCCAATGAATTACAGATCACCCCAGCCGAAAAAGCTATACCACGCTGCTCGGTATAATCATAGACGCGCTGCCAAGTCGCGGGGATCGCGCCTCGCTTTTGCTGCATATCATCCAACTTCAAAATGACCGAAACCTCAGCCTGATTTTCAGATGCGGGCACGGCATTAGCTAGGAGCGGCGCACAGGCCAACCAGCATGCACAAAGAGACAAAAATCTTTTTTTCATAATAGGGATATAGGGCGCATCCGTGCGGTGAGTTGAAGGATTGAGCCAATGATATTACATTCGATGCGCCAAGCGCGGAATCGCTCGGCGACAGATCACAAGCTAGCAGTGACAAAAGCATCGACAACAAGCGCGGGATCGAACACATGTTAGGACTCACCCTACCGCGATAAATAGATACCCTAGTGAAGAAAAGAAGTTCAGGCAAACGCCCAACCCAGGCGGATGTTGCACGTGCAGCAGGCGTCAGTCGTCCCACCGTCAGCATGGCACTCAAAGGCAGCTCAATCGTCTCCGAAGCCACTCGTGCACACGTCCGTGAAATCGCTGAAAAAATTGGTTACGTCCCCGACCCGATGCTCAGCGCGTTGGCTAAATATCGCAGTCCCGACAAAAAGCAAAGCTATCAGGGCACACTGGCGTGGATCAGTGCCTCCCCGAAGAAAGAGTCTTGGGATCGAATTACCCCCTACCACGAATATTATCTAGGTGCCTGCGAGCAAGCTGCCCGCCTAGGTTATAAAATCGAATGTATCGACTTGCTGCAAGAGCAACTCAGCACACAACGCCTTAACAGCATTCTCGCAGCTCGAGGCATCAATGGCCTACTGGCCTGCCCGCCTCATACCTACGGCCAGCAGATCGACTTACCTTGGGATGCTTATCACGTAGTTACGTTCGGCTACAGCATCCCCGAGCCCAATATCCATCGCGTCTCCTCGTCCCACTTCCGCGCCACTAAAATGGTGTTCGAAAAGCTCTGTGAGATGGGCTATCATCGCATCGGTTTCGTCTTTAGCGAACAGGTGAATATCAAAACTCAAGAACACTGCCTATCCGCCTATTTATGCGAGTGTCAAAAGACCGGCATGGAGCATCCGCCCCCCTTGGTGCAAGATCCTTTAGATGCAGAACATTTCATAGCCTGGCACACGCGCCATCAACCCGACGCGGTCATTGTCAGTTCACCGCTATGGGAGATGCTTCAAAGCACAGCGATTGATGTGCCACAACAACTAGGCGTGGCCTCGCCGATGGTGCCCAAGCACAGTCCCGAACTGTGCGGCATCATTGAAAAATGCCAAGAAATTGGCTCGGCCGCAGTGGAAACCCTAGTCCACATGATTCAGCACGAGGACAAAGGCCGCCCGCAAACGCCCCGATTCATTCTACTCGAAGGCCAATGGAATTCGGGGCAAACCACCCGATCGCAATGACCTAACCTATGTTCGATCAAAAAGAGTATCGAAAACAGTCGAAGTGCGCACAATAGCGGGCACGACTATGCCTTCGCAGAAAAATAATAAGAGTTCCAAGCGTCCCACTCAACTGGACGTAGCCAAAGCCTCTGGCTTCAGTCGGCCGACCGTTTCACTCGCCCTCAAGGACGATCCCATCGTGGCGAAAGCGACACGTGATAAAATTCGTCAGATCGCCGACTCCTTAGGCTATGTACCAGACCCCTTACTATCGGCGCTATCCAAATATCGCAAGCAACTAGGCACTCAAAGCTATCAAGGCACGCTCGCCTGGATCAGTTCCTCGCCACATGATTATAAGTGGAACGAGATCACGCCCTACCACGAATATTATTTAGGAGCATGTAAACAGGCCCGACGGCTCGGTTATACGATCGAAGAACTCGACCTGCAACAACAGCAACTCAGCCCACAACGCCTGGATGGCATTTTGAGCGCACGCGGCATTCACGGCCTTCTACTCTGCCCTCCCGTCCATTCGGAAGAACAGTATGCGCTGCCATGGGATCGCTACAGTATCATTACTTTCGGCGACTCCGTGACATCACCCAATTTGCACCGCGTATCCGCCTCCCACTACCGAGCGACGAAACGTGTGTTTCAAGAGCTACGCGAGTCAGGACATCAAAACATTGGCTTTATTTTTAATACCGAAGTCGCTCGCAAGACCCAGGACCTATGCCAATCCGCCTACCTGTGCGAGGCCCGCAAATCGAATACCAAGTCCATCCCACCCTTGATCCAAGATCATATCACTGGCGACGATATCGCCGCTTGGTTTGAGTGCTACCAACCTGATGCCGCAATCATTAGCGCTCCCAACTGGCCAGCCGTGCAAGCCAGCGGCGTTCGCATTCCAGAGGAGCTGTCGATCGCGTGCCCGATGACCCCCAAGCATTCGCCGCAACTGAGCGGCATCTTGGAAAAAAGCCAACAAATCGGAGCCGCAGCCGTCGATACCCTAGTGCAAATGATCGAACATGACATGCGTGGCATCCCTGTAGATCCTAAATATATCCTATTGGAAGGACATTGGAATGCCGGCAGTAGTATTCGCATGCCCTAGCGATTTAGCTGCCTGAATGATAGCCGATGCAGCCGCTATAAAAGTATCGGCGCAAGCACGCCGACTAAGACTAAGATCATGGCACCTCCGAGACGGGAGGATATTTGCATGAACGGCATCAGCTCCATCCGACGTGCCGCGGAGAGCACCGCCACATCACCGGTGCCGCCCATATCGGCCATGCCCAGTCCCGAGGTTAGCGCGGACTCTACAAAGTAAAAGCCAACCTTGGTGCCGATATATCCAGATGCCAATACAATCGAAATCACAGAAGTTGCGACCAAAATCACAAATGTCGGCGACATGGTCTGAAGCACTTCATTTAGATCGGTATAGGCAATCCCGATGCCCACCAAAAGTGCAGGGGTAAAATTCTTCACCACGAATTGATACCATGCATGGCAGGCCTCTTGAACCGTGGCTGGCACACAGTTACTCAATTTCAACACAGCGACCAGCATGATCATCAGCGCATAGGCATGCACGCCGGGAATCCAGTGTTCCAGAATTTGCCCTGCCACGTAAAAAACGCAGGCAAAAAACAGTCCGACACCCAGTGAATCGATCGGATAAGTGAGCGACGGCTTCTCTTCGATCTCGAAGCCCTGCATCAGCACGCCATGACCAGTCAGCTTAGGAAAGCGGTGACCTAATTTATCCAAAAATCCTGCCGTCACAATCGCAAACACATTCCCCAAGGCCAGAGCAGGCACAAAACGCGACAAAGCAGTCCCCGCATCCATTTCTGCATGGATCGAGCTGACGATCTCAGACATCGGCACGGCCCCCGCCCCCATGCCTCCGCCGATAATCGGGAAGCAGACAAACATTAGAGTCTCTTTCCAACCGTAGAGCAGCAACAAGCCTAATAGCGACGTCACACACATGGCACAAAGAACTCCGCCTACCAAAGGAAAAATATAGCGCACACCTGCACGCCTTAATAACACTGGGTCCATGCCTAAGATGGAGCCCGAGATCAAGCCAGCGATGTAAAAGTTTAAAAATCCACCACCTCGCATAAAATTGCTTACATTCTGTGCGATCGAATCTGGCAGAACTGAAAAATAGACAGAGGCCGCGGCTCCAAAAATACACAAGAGCGGCGCCCCACCTAGATAGTCCTTCAGGATCGGGCAGTGATCACCGACATAGGCCAACAAAGCCCCCGATGCCATCAAAAAGGCAAACGCTCCAATCAAACCATTGGGCATGAGTTCTAAGTAAGCAGCCAACACTAGAGTTGTTGCCGCCAAGCAATAAGGAATCAGGGGAATACCTGAAATTCGGAGAGTTTTCATCAAATTAGAGTGCAGTGGGGAGTGGTATGCATGCGTGCCCAAGTTTCAAAGAGCTCTGAGCCTGCAAATAGTAGTTAGCCGCATCACTGCCCACGATATCAGAAATTGACCAATTCTATCATTCGCCCCCCACTCCATGCACTCAGTCAAAAAACTGTTCTACTTACTGCTACTGACACTATCTATTGTCAGTGCACATGCCCAGTATAAGGTTCTTTTCATCGGCAACAGCTACACCTTCGGGCGCAACCACAACGAGACGGTCGAGGAGAGCGTACCGGAGATCTTTCAGGCACTCGCCACAGCAGGTGGACACGTAACCCCGACAGTTTCCATGCGAGCAGTTTCCGGGCAGGATTTCGAGTATCACTATCAAAATAGTCAGTCTCAAATCTCCACTGAAGCATGGACCCATGTGATCCTGCAAAACCAGTCCACGCAAGCCACCCATATTGGTGATATTAGCGCCCATATGGAATACGGAGAACGTCTCTATGAGAGCATCATTGCAAATCATGCCGACACTCAGGTGATGCTGTATCTAACATGGGCCCGCCAAGCGTCTCACTCCATCATCACAGGAAGCTCCACCAGCAGCACATTTGCGACTACCGATGAAATGCTACAGGAACTGCTCAGCAACTACCATGCACTGGCTGAAGCCATCAACCTCGACTATCCACAGGCCACGCCCGTGCAAGTCAATCCTGTCGGCATCGCCTTCCAATCCGCCGGAGGAAACCTAGCAGCCAGCGATCCGAACTACCTCGATCTATTCTCCGATGGCAGTCACGCCAATGACCTGGGCTATTATTTGTCTGCCTGTGTCCACTACAGTTGCATCTATCAATCCAGCCCACAGGGTCTATTCGAGAGCCCGGTAGTGAGCGCTTTGGGGCTTAACAATTATACCTTGATCAACCGTGGGCGACGCATCGCTATCGACTCGGTCCAAGTATCAAGTAGCGGACTAAGTCTGCGCCTAAGCTTCGCTACCGAGCTAGTTGGTAATTATGCCTTGGTCGTGAATGACACGCTGACCGACCTAGCCGGCAACCCGATGCTCGAAAATGCCGTGCATACCGGCCAGCGTTACGCGAGCTCCATCCTGATCGACTTTGGCGCTAGCTATAACGTCAGTGGCGTTAGCGAAACATGGAATCAAGCGTCTGCAATCAATGACTCAATACGCACACAAGTCGATGCCGGCAGTCCCTACATCTTCAATAGCGACTTGCTCAACGCCGCAGGACAATCCACTGGAATCTCACTCAGCATGAGCGACAACATGCTCTCCACCAACTCCGCGGGTACTGCTAGCGGCCCCTACCCTGCTGGCGCGACCCGCGACTCTTTCTTCGGATTAACTGGCAGCTTTGGCGGCTATACAGAAGACGGGCAAGGCGTCTTCGAATTCAACAATTGTAATCCAGCTCAGGCCTATAGCTTTAGAATATATACCTCGCGCATAGGAGGTTCCGAGAACCGCGAGACTCGCTATACATTGACTGGCCAGAACAGCGCCACTGGCGACTTAACAATCAGCGAGAATGTGAGCGAAATTTTGAATCTAGGCCCCATCTATCCGAACGCCGCAGGCCGCATCACACTTACGGTCTCCGCTGGGCCAAACAACGATCACTCCAGTAAATTCTATTACCTAGGCTTGATTGAAATACTCACAGGCGCAGCCAGCACACAAAGCCTCTACCCGCCCGTGGCGAGCAGCGCAGGCACCTTCCTAGACTGGACCATCGAGGGCAACTTAGAATACTGCGATTCACTCACAGTCGATTGGGCTCCCATAGTCCCAGCACCTACAGCTCCTTATTTTGATACCGAAGAACGTGATCAACGTTTTTATCGACTTAACATTTCTCAATAATTCACTCATCCTGACAAAGCTATATTATGTCATCATCAAAAAAAACATTCACAAATAAACACATGCGCCGGATCCGAGGCCTCATTGCAAGCTCCGCGCTAGTCTGCATGACCACTTGGGCCCAAGCTGAAAATATCTGTCCGCATGTGTCCACTACGCCTGCATTTATCAGGCCAGCCCTGAAGGTCTCTTTGCTCAGCCAGAAGTCAGCGCATTGAAGCTGAATATCAATGCCGAGGAAGCAGCCTTGCTCGAAAGAGTTGCTTGGGAAACCGTATCGAAGCAGAACGAGCTCAAAGCGCCAACAGCCAGCAGCTGTTGCTCCGTGAACTGATAGCTCGGCGACGAGCTCGTAACTCCCAGAACAAAGATTAATGCAAGAGCACGCGCGCTTGATAGCGCGCGGAGCCTTGCTTTTTCGGTGGCAACACCAAACACAGTACCCGACTGCCCGGACTGATGCTGAGGCCTGCGGCGTAGATTAACTCATAGTCGCCCGCCTCCTCAACGCCCACAGCCAGCGGCATACCTGGGTTTGCTTCGCTTTTGTCTTCCTCATACGCTTCATCTTCGATCACCTTATCTATCAAATGATAATCGAGTGTCGAAATAGGCTTGGAGAGCTGCAGTGAGTTGAGTCGGAACTTACGTGTACCGGCCAATGTATAAATGCTTTTGTCCAAGCCGTTGATCACCTTCAAGCTGTCCACAGGGAAAGTCTCGAGTTCATCGTCGATACTCAACACAGTTGGCTGGGGTTTCCCATCGACCATCACCACTGCGAATAAGGCCAGTTGGCTGTCGCCCGGCCAAGGCAACAAGAGCACGGGCTGGTAGATCGTCTCTCCTTCTTCGTTTAGCATGGGCTTGACTAGGCTAAGGTCGCCACTACCTGGTGCAGAATACTCAGGGGAACGCCGCTGCCGGCTCCATTTCAATTGTTGAAAATCGCCCTCTTCGTCAATGTAGCCTAGCTCACGTAACTCTTTACCGCCATAAGGTGCCACGACTGTGAAGCGCCGCTCCGCTCCATACAATGCAAGCGCACTTAACAGGGTCATCAGACTGGATATCAAAAATTTATTCATAATTATACCTCGTCAGGGCTTAAGAAACGAATGGAAAGAATCTTTAGTTTTCGGCCGAGTGGATACTTTTCAGTGTCGATGGAATAAGGATCGCGAGCCAGATCCATCTCACCAGTAACTGGTTCCGTCAATGCTGGCGTGCGTTGCACCAAGGCTTCACACCAGGCCTCAGAGACCACCTCACCTGTCACAGGATGTGTGACGTCGCCATATGCACGCACTCGAAAAGTGTCCGAGCGTGGTGTGATCATCGGTGCGATCGTCTTCATCACATCGGCTTGAGTTAAGTATGCGGGTGAATTTTTAATAATGCCCAGATCTTCGGCTCCTTTATTGATCTCAACGAGCTCGATCGCATCTTCTAGAATGCCTGAATTCACGAACTCGCTTAGATTATCGAAAGGATAGCCTCGCAGTAAAAGACCGTCGACCACCGCGTCTGCCAATGCATCGACTTGGTCGCTCGTCAGGCTCACGCCACTGCGTGAGAAGGCATTATTCGTAGCCACGCTCTGATCGGGAAGCGTATCTGCATCTTGCCCATGCATACTGTGTCTAAAAAATGCGTGCTTAAGCTCACGTGGTCCGCTTCCGTCTGCAGGATTCCACTCTTTAATATTGATACCACTCAACATCGCACGCCACGCACCACGCGACACAGAGTTGATATTAAACGCACCACGTAGCATCATGTATTTAGCAGCATGATACACATCAAACATGATATCGACGTCCAGACCCGCCGAGGCATAGGCCTCCCCAATTTCAATTACATCCTGACCGCTCAGAAAATACTCCATATAGCGGTTGGGCAATATCGGCAATGAATCGAGAGTCCATTCATGCCAACGCGGCAGGGAAGAAAAAAAGTATTTATCGAAGTATTTATTAGCTTCGCTCCCCCAAGAATTCCCCAGCATCTGCGGACGAGTGCCGATCATGTGGGTCAGAGCGCCCACCGAGACAGGCTCCTGAGTGGGCAAATCGTAGAGTCTGTAGCTCTGTTGCGTGTTATAGCTATCGCCCCCACTTAAATTAATCGCTCCCAAATTGTCTGCGGGATCATCCGACCAATATTCGAAGTCGGCATCGGCATAATCGACTTCACTCATATCCTCCAGCCGAGGGTCGGCTGCATTGTCCAAGCTTCCATCGATCCAACGCTCCATCTCGTCGTCCATTTCAAAGGCATAACCAAAAAGCCAACCACTGCTGCTCAATGTATCTGTATCATTCGTGACCTCTGCTGAGATATATTGAATTTGTGGACTGTATTCGGCAATCGTGTCGTAGGTCCACAATCTCACCTTAAAGCGATTCCCCTTTGCCTCGCTTATTTCAGGCAGACGCACCGTAATCGACACCTCACCGAGCTCTGGATCGGGCACGTCGATCTCATTGCCATCCGAATCCAGAACATATTCAGAGCGCGCCGCAGCATCCGATGAAAGCACTAGACTGGATTTTTTACGACCACTGCCTTTAAACCATTTGATTTCGCCAGCAGCCCATTCTGTGCCGATCGGAACATGAGGGCCCCGCGCGCCATAGGGATCCTTAAAGTAATCATCCGCCTGCACCACATAGGTCTCCCCATTCACGATGACTTCAAAATCAGGCATATGATCGAGGTTCACAAATAATTTGTGAGAGGCTCGAATCGGCACCGCATAGGGGTTCCAAAGTTCTATCTGCAACTCTTGTTTAATTGTCAGCTTTCCTTGATCGTCACGATAGCAATTAAAACGAACCAAAAACTCGGTCATCACTGGCCCAATAGAAAAGTGAGGAAAGACATCACTGTAGGCCGCCGAATCATATACATGAAAACTATATCCCTGCCCACCGCTATCCAATTCAATCGGGCGGGTGCGATTAAA
>CEUD01342458.1_pt1 | contig 47269 bp, 49 predicted proteins | sample 356481 | NCBI WGS metagenome assembly CEUD01 (sample SAMEA2623314, study PRJEB7988) | marine metagenome | isolation source: saline water (ENVO:00002010), including | reverse complement strand
TTTGGGAGCAGGAGGTCGGAGGTTCAAATCCTCTCACCCCGACCATTAAAAACCACTCATCTGAGTGGTTTTTTATTTTCCAGCAAATTTTTAAAAATTCTAAACACTTAAAAAGACTAGCAATTGGAGATTGCGCTTAGGTCACTATTTCTTGAAATTTCCCCATATTTCTATGTTTGGTAACATTTGGTAACTTTTTTGGTAACAAGTTTACACTATTTTTTAAGTAATCTTTTAAAATAGTCTTTATTTGGAATATTTAAAGAACAGCCTCCACCTTCTGCCTCAGATCCAAAAATCACCTCATTTTCTTTTAAAATAGTTGGAGATGAGTAAGCTTTATTAGGGTTTCCTTCCGGGAGAGATGTTTGTTCAATAACTTCAAACTTTATACCTAAATCACACAATATATTTCGAACTTTGTTTGCATTTGGGCAACCTTCAAAATATATAAACTTCAATTCATTCATTAGATTCTCCTTACTTAAAGAACATCTCCAAACTGATACCTATTTTTCAGTTGTCCAATCTCAAACGCTTCTTTTAAACTCAGACTAAAGCAGTCTTCATGACCATCCTGTTTCCATGTATTGAATGCCTTCTTGTCTTTGAATGCATGAACAAAGCAGCAGAAGTTTTGAATAGTATTATCACCAAGCTCTTTTGGTACGATAAAGGATATAACAGCATCATTATTTGATATGTTAGAAATTTCATTTGGTTTTACTGTTAATTTGGTTACAACACCACTTACTGGGCAAGTAAGTTCAACTTCAGCGGTACTCTGTACCAATTCTGGAATAAATAAGGCATCCCAAGCACACCAAGTATTTAGAACGATGTCATTAAAGGTTATCTTGTGTGGTGAATTGTAATTTATTGCCAAGCCCCAGAAGCCAATAATTTCACTATTCTCTCTTTGTATTCCTGGGTAGTTTTTTATTTCTTCTTCAATCTCTTCTAGCGTTACGTCTAAAGCATTCTCTAAATTTTTTAATTTAACAGGCTTCCCTTTCGATAAAGCTTTGTAAGTTGCTATGGAGAATTTTTGCATGAATAAGGTTCTTTCTGGAAGACATCCTTTTAGACACTCAAAAATTTTGTCTACACCTTCTTTCATTATCACTCCTTGCTGACTAGTTCTTGAGCTTTTTTAAGCCATGCCATATTGTTTGCTAAGCAACAACCTCCTTGAGGATTGCTTGTCTCGCAAAAACAACCGGGGTCTTTCATTTTTGCCTTAATGTCCTCTATAACTGTTGATGTTCCAGTTTCTCTAAGCTCATCTAAAACACTTTGTCTTGTATGGTTAAAGCAATAGCAAACGTGAACATCAAGAGAATCATCTTTTACAGTTGCTCTAACTTTCAATTCATCGGCTTTAAAAAAATGATCAGATTTGCTTGAATAATATGAGATTTCACAGTCAGGAGTTTTACACCACTTATAGTCAACATTGTCTTTTATCTTACTTACACAGCAATCATTTAATAAAGCTTTGGGGGTTTCGAACTTAACTTTTGCACCCTTCTGTCCACAAGAGGGACATACATTGTCTAACCCTTTGCTTTGGCTAATTTCTTCTTCTGATTTTGAATCACAGCATCCCATAATGACTCCTTAAGACTTACAAGCCTTTTTTGTATGCTCCTTATCCATAAAAACTTTAAACTCTGTAAATTTCTCAATCGCTTTACTTACTTCACAATCAGTTTTTTCGGGCAAATAGTTCTTTTTTTCAAATTTTAAATCAGTTACGCCCACAGATATTTCTTTGTCTTCTATTTTTAGGCTTTCAGCTTTTTTAAGTGCAACTTTTACTCCTAAGATACAGCCACCACAGGTCATGCCCTTTACAAAATATTTCTTTGATATCAAATCTTCAGCATGTCCAATTATTGAAAACATCGAAATAAATAATATAGCTACAAGTTTCTTTTTCATAATTTCTCCTAAACTAAATAAATGCTCCAATATGGAAATGTTAAAAAACTTAGAATTAGTATTGTTGCAATCCACAATATACGCCTGTTCCATTTATCAGATTTGGGATTTGCACAATAAGAGTCTTTTTCACATTCTTCAGCAGGTTTTTTCTTATAGGTATAGAAGAATGCTAATCCGAGTAAGGCAAGAGTTAAAACTGTTAAATATGGTCTGTAGGGTTCCATTTTTGATAATAGTCCTGCACTCGAAACTCCCAATACAGCAAATATAACGGGGCCAATACAACACGATGCTGCCACAATTGAGGCTATCAGCCCTCCAAAAAGTGTCGCCTTTTGGGCTTTATTGTCCATGTTTTACTCCTGTTAATAGCTCTAAGAAGTGGCACTGCGATTCCTCTGATGATGATTCACATTTCTCAGAGACTTTCTTTAAAGCCTTTTTGATTTTTTTAAGCTCAAGAATTTTATTATCAACATCAGCTTCCTTTTCTTTGATTTTGCTTAAGGCTAAAGAGCACTTTCCCTTCTTTGAAATTTGAATTTCTAGAAGTTCTTTAATCTCTGTTAGGGTGAAGCCCAAGTCTTTTGCTGATTGAATAAAATTTAAAATATGAGGTGCCGAATTATTATAGTAACGGTACCCGCTGGACGACCTTTTTTCTGGAGTCAGAAGACCCTTGTCTTCATAGAAACGAATTGTATCTATAGTTGCTCCTGTTTCCCTTGAAAGCTCTCCGATCTTGTATAGTGAATCCATTGTCATACTCCTTACATATAATCAATTATAAACCATGGAGTATAGTCCAGACTCAAGGGTTTTGTGGCACGAAGTTACGTGTTTTCGTAATATCTAAAATTAACGAATAAAATCAACGAGTTAAGCTAGAAAAGAGCAAGTTAACGCAACCACGAATACGAAAGTTCGTGTTTTGAAAATAGCTTAATAATTCCATATGGTTAAGCCACATTTTCAGGAATGACTTGATGAGGTATACGAAACTTCGTATTCTTGTTATCAGAACCGATGAACTATCATCAGTAACTAAATAAATAAAATCATTCGATTTCTTTAATTTTACGACGAAGTCTCGTCAGCCCGTTCTCAAAAATGAGAAATGTATTTCGACAGTTAAACTCTTAACATTATTTACTTTTTTCTCCTCTTAAGGGAATAGTTAAAAATCCCTTCTCAAAAGTGATAAAATTTCGTCAGTCACTAAGTGTTTAAATTAATTCGATTTCTTTTTTTTACGACGAAACGTCGTCATTTTTGAGAAAGTATTTTGGTGACGATTTTTCGTCGTTTTGGGTTTTTACTTTTATTTCGGTTAGTTATCTATTTTTTATTTTTGGCATTGTAATTGCTTTAATATGGTTTCATTGGTTTGCTTTTTCTTTTGGGGAGCGAGCCATGTAAACCGACTACGCCGATTTACGAAACTTAGCTCACTTCGTTTGCTATTTTATTCTTGGAGGCAAGCCCCAAGAATCTCTTTTAAGAGAAGCCTGAGAAGAAGCTGACAGAGTATGCGGATAGTTTGTTTAAAATATTTTTTGAGTGTTTGCTTATTCATTCTTACCTCCTGCGCCCTTGCGGAGCAGATGAGGAGGTAAAATGAAAAACAAAAGCTCATAGTTTTTGAAATTAAAGTAATCAAGATCGGGGTGGCGAATATCCTCAGCGATTAAATGGCCCTAAGTTTCTAGTTTGCTGGTTTTCAGTAATTTTTATTAACGATAACCACATACTACGACCACAAACGAGTATGTGCTCTTTTAAAAGGAGTGCATTCATGCGCCAATTTTCTAAGAAGGTAAAAAAAGACATTCGAGACAAAGTCATACCTGTGAGATTCACAGCAGAAGAAAGAGATTTTGTCGAAATCATTTCTACCAAGTTCAATATTAGCTTTAGTGAATTTATCAGACGATCGGCCCTGCAGCGACGAATGCCCGCTCAAACTGTCTCAGAAGTAAATCGCAAAACGTATCAAGAGCTATGTCGGATTGGTAACAATATCAATCAGATTGTGAGGCATTTAAACTCTGGAATATTTCTAAGAATTGATAAAAAAATATTCACAGAGCTAAAGGCCTTAATCAAAAAGATTGGTTTTGAGGTCATTGGTTCTAAAGCTTGATAGCCAAACAAATTAAGGGCAAAAGTTTTAGAGGTTGTGTTTCTTATGTTCTCTCAAAAGAGGGAGCTGAAATGATTCATACTAATATGCTTGGCGAAACAGTTAATGAATTATCCCGTGAGTTTGGACAAACGAGAAAACTAAAACCTAATCTTAAGAAATGTGTTTATCACGCTAGTCTTTCACTTCCACAGGGCGAGGGCCTAAACAAGCAGCAATGGGGTGAGATTAGTCAAAAGTACATGAAAGAAATGGGTTTTGAAGGTTCTCAATTTATGGCCGTTATTCATAAAGATACGGAACATCAGCATATTCATATTATCGCATCTCGAATCAGACTAGATGGAACTGTTGTTAGTGACAGTAATGATTATAAGCGTAGTGAAAAAATCATTCGAGGTTTTGAAGTTGAATATGGGCTTGAAAGAGTAAGGCCAAGTAGAGATGTGGGAATTTCAGCACCTACTCGTGGAGAACTAAGAAAAATATTAAAAGAACGTAACCCCAGTATAAGGATGAGGCTTCAAAAAATAATTAACGATGCGACTACTGAGAAACAGTCTATGACGAGTTTTATAAATAAGCTTGAGTTAGAGGGTGTCGGTGTCATCGCTAATATTTCAGAAAAGACCGGTCACATTTCAGGAATTAGTTTTGTCCTAAATGGAGAACAAATGAAAGGCAGTGATCTGGGTAAGAGTTTTACATGGGGCAAATTAAAGAATAGAGGTATCAATTATGGAATTGAACAAGAAAAACAAAGAGTTATTGAACATGCAAGAAGAGTTCGTGAGACAAGTCTGCAACACTCACATAATAAAAATGAAAGATCTAATGCAAAATACGTTGAAGGTTCTAGAGCAAGCAGCTCAAAAAATAGTCGTTCAAATGGAAAAGGACTTAACGAAAGAAGTGAAAGAGATAAACTCTCAAACTATAAGCATGGGGAATCAAATCTCAAATTTATTTCAGAACTTTTCAAAAACGATGGAGAAGATCGAATACTTTCAGACGGTCACGACGAAAGAGAAAGTGAGTTCGCACTTAAAAGAAATAAAAAAGAATCAAAGAAACTTTTTAATAATCACAACTTTGATTGTCCTTTTGGCACCGATAGTTTCACTAAAGACCTATTTCGGGATTCAAGAAAGCTTCCACGAGAGATGGAATCTATTTTCTCAGATAGAGAAGAAAGCGACGAATTGGCAGAGTTTCGAGGAGAAAGTGCTTCCGACATTCAGCGAAAACGATCAGAAAGCGATAAAACAAATGATCGAAGCCGGAAAAGAAGACTAAAGGAAAAAGATAGACGCAAGGCCAAATCCAAAAAACGAGGACTTGACCTTGGCCTCTAATTTTTTACCTGAAACATTTGTGAACCTAATAGAAATTAATTTAAGGATATGTTATGAATTATTCGATAAATGCTGATGACTCAGCATTGTTCTTTGACAATAGAATATGGGATGAATGGCTTTCTACCTGTGAAGCCGCTAAGTTTTTAAGTACAACACCAAATGCAATTCGCATTATGGTGTGTAGAGGAAAACTAAAAGCTTCAAAATTAGGTAGAAGACTGAGATTCAAGATAAGTGACCTGCGCAATCTCCTTTCAAGCAAAGGAGATTAATTATGATTAATAAATATCAAGCAGGTAACAAATTCTTGTACGAAGTTTTTGTAAAAGGAAGAGATAAAGACGGCAAACAAATTGGAAAACGTCGTAGAGGTATTACTTCCATTAGAAAGGCAAAAGAGATTGAAGTTGATTTAATAAATGAACTTCGCTCAAAGGCCAGTGAGACAAAAACTTGGACGTGGCAAGAATGGCACTTAGAATGTATCAGACGAATGAGGATGACCTTAAAGATGGGAACCGTCATGGGATATGATGGTGATCTGAAAAAATGGCTTCCTCAAGATTGGTGTGAAAAGGAGATGAGTTCATTTTCTAAAAATGACGTTTATGACCTTATCTTTAATTACATTGGAGATCGAGCCTCTGCACATATAAGGCAGAAGACTTATAAAAGAGTATTAAGACTATTTGAGCTGGCCGTAGAAGATGGAATTATCAATCGCAATCCTGCAAAAGGGATTCGAGTTAGAGTTCCAGAGGCCAATAAGAAAGTTTTAAATTCAAACGAAGCCGATCTTTTATTGAGACTAGCTAAAGAGTGTCACCATCGTTTTTATTACCATTGGGCATTTGCTCTTTTTACGGGTATGAGAAATGGTGAAATGTATGCTCTTAGATGGAGTGATATTGATTTAGAGACAGGATTGATTTCTGTAACTAAACAATGGACTTCTAAGGATGGTCTTCACCACACCAAGAGTAATCGAAATCGAGTTGTGCCAATTAGTGCAGAACTTAGGCTATTACTAAGCGAGCTTAAAAAGCTAGAACCTATCAAGGCTTGTTTAAAACCATCAGTAGCTCATCCAAGAGCAAAGGAAGTAACCTTTAATGATTTGGTTTTACCACGGCTACGAGAATGGAGAAGTGGCGATCAAGCGGCAGTATTAACAGACTTCTGCAAATCAATTGATGTGACTCCTGTGAAGTTTCACGATCTTCGAGCGACTTTTATTACGAACCTTCTTTCTCAAGGGGTTGCACTAGTAAAAGTGATGTCAATTGTGGGACACCGCAAGATGTCTACCACGGATGAGTATTTAAGGCTTGCTGGGGTTGATGTCAAAACAGGCACAACAGAAAAACTCGGTTACTCAATACCAAAAGAGACCTCAGAGAATGTGATTTCGCTCTTTGGAGGAAAGAACTAGACCAGATGGTAACTTTTGGTAACATGGAAAATAATTTAATGAGTGATATTAATAGGTTGGGGGGCAAGGTTCTCCCCGACCATTTTTTGTGCGATATTTATTGCACTATTTTTAAATCACTGAAATTATTGTTTTTTAGCCCAAAAGCTTGGTTCGTCTGCGATATTTTTCAACGAAATTGCGATATTTAAATCATGATTGTGAACTATTTATTTGCGATATTTAATCACAGCGATGAATGAAAATTAGTAATCTCTAAATTTATGTTTTACTCAATCCCAAATCTGAAAATTTATGAAATCTCTAAAAGGTTAAGACGACACACTCCCCGCTCTTTTTTGTTCTCGACTGGATGGAGAAACTTTCCAGAGAGCAATCCTCACTGTTAGGCATGCTTGACAATATTAGAGATTAAAAATATGTTAGGCATACCTAACATAAAAAGAGGATGCCTTGGAATTTCAATTTGGACAGTACTGGAAGGAATATAGTGAAAACGAATTATCACATTCTGAAACGCACTATCTCTTAACTATTTATTCATTTTTACAAAAAAGTGATCAACTCAGAGCTTCCACTATCGCCAAAGAACTTGGTGTTAGTAGAAATGCTGTTCATTTACAGCTCAAAAAGTTATCAGAAAAAAAACTTGTTAAAATAAAAGATAACTTTATATCACTTCCAAAGCATTCGATAGTGTTAGTCGAAAAAATCGCTAATAAGAGACAAACGATGATTGTCTTGCTTACAGAAGTGTTGGGACTCCCTGAACATATAGCTGTGACGGATAGTTGTAAAATAGAGCATTTACTATCTGATGAAACGGGTGAATCTCTACTTAAGTTTGTTCAATTCTTACGTTCTGATCGCAAGGTCGTTTTGCAATTTTTAAAAGAGTTTCAAAAATATTACCTACAATGTGACCCCGAAATTGGCTGTGGTCTTTGTGAAAATATACATTCTATGGAGAAAGGCAATGAGGATGATTAAGATATTTTTTTGTTTGTTATTTGTTATTGGTTCTACAGCATTTGCATCGACTAAAGAGAACCAATTAGCTGTCCACCTTTTAAGCTATTTAGCTCAGGACTACGGTGAAGCTGTTGCCAATGGAAAAGTTATAAGTAAAGGAGAATATGAGGAACAAATTGATTTCTCCAATGAAGTTATTAGAATTGCAAAAGAAAATAATTATAATCAAAGTTTAAGCTCTAGTATTCAAAATCTTAATCAGTCAATTCTAGCTAAAAGTAAGGTTCATGAGGTTTCTGCTCTAGCAAATAAAATAAAGTCTGAAATTTTAAAACAGTTCAATCTTTTAACTTATCCTGAGACAAAAATTGACCTAACTAGAGCGGCCAATTTATATAAGAATAATTGCATGAGCTGTCATGGTCAGAATGGATATGGTGATGGTGAGGCCGGAGAAGGGCTAGAGCCAAGTCCTACGAACTTTCATGACTTAGAGAGAATGAGAAATGTATCTCCTTATGGGGCATATAATACCATTACCCTAGGAGTAAATGAAACAGGAATGGCCGCTCACGACTATCTTTCAAAAGAAGATCGTTGGTCGTTAGCTTATTATGTATCTAGCTTTCGTTTTAAGAACATAGAAAAGAGAGCAGGTTTAGTTTTAGATGTTAAGGAAAGCTCTTCCCTTTCAGACAATGAGATTCAAAAAAAATTCGATTTGAAAGAGGATGATTTAATGGGAATGATGGCAACGATAAGAGACATCAATTCACCACCACCTTCAAACGGCAATAAAGGGCAAGTTGAAATTTATTTAAAAAAGGCAATCAAGGACTTAAAAGCAAGCTTTTCACTATATAAGGCAGGAAAATTAAAAGAGGCCAGGAATCTTTCATTATCTGCTTATTTGCAGGGAGTTGAGCCTGTCGAGGGAATTTTAAAGTCTAAGAATGCAGACTTAGTAATTGAGCTAGAGACATCATTGGCAAAATATAGAGGTTTAATTAGTGAAAGTGCTAATCATAGCAAAGTCGAATCCGTTTTAAACCCCATACTGAGTAAGCTCCAAGGGGCCATAGATACCTCAACGATCAAGAAAACAAATGTATCATCATTTTTAGTGTCTTTTGGCATTGTACTAAGGGAAGCATTTGAGGCAGGCCTTATATTATTTTTGTTACTGAGCCTTACTAGGAAGTCTAATGCAACTGCATTTAATAAACATATTCATTTAGGCTGGATATCTTCAATAGCAATCGGAGTTGGTGCATATATCTTGCTGAGTAGATATATTAGTATAACAGGGGAAGTTGCTGAATCTCTTGAGGGATATACTGCGTTAATCGCATCCTTATTATTGTTTTATGTCGGATACTGGATGCATAAAAATACTGATATTCAAAAACTAAAAGATAAATTTACCTCAGCAGTAGACACTACTCTCGGAAGTGGGAGAGGTTTGACTTTATTTTTTATTGCATTTACTGCATCTTTTAGAGAAATATTTGAAACAATACTTTTTCTTAAAGTATTAATTCTTGACGGTTATCAGCAGTACTTTGTTGGAATTGGAGCTATATCAGCAGTGCTATTAACCTTTTTTGTCATTTTGGTTGCGATTAAATTCTCAATCAAGCTTAACTTAAAGTATCTATTTAAGGCATCAACTATATTAATTTTGAGTTTATCGACAATTTTTTTAGGAAAAGGAATTGGTGCTCTTCAAAAGACTGGTGTATTTCCACAAACTTCGCTAGATATTTTTTCTCTACCATCAATAGGCTTTAATTCGACGCTAGAAGTTCTAATCGCACAAATGATTATGGTTCTTTTAGTCCTCTCTTTTTTCATCGCTTCCAGATTAAAATTGGAAAAAGGTATGGCATAGGTGCAAAAAACATCTGTAAATATAAAAAAAATGGATTGTCCTTCGGAAATAAAAATGATCGAAGGATTGATGGAAAACTTAGATCCAAGTGCAAAGATGGAGTTTGATTTAGAGTCTAGGACTGTGCATTTTTATCATAGTGTGGATAAGCACCAAATAATAGAATCTTTGAATACCATATCCCTTCCTGGTGAGTTAATTAGTACAGAAGAAATAGGAATTGATGAAGTTCCAGATATTGCTCCTAGTGTAGAAGCGAAAACGTTAAAATACTTACTAGGCATAAACTTTACGATGTTTGTTATTGAGATCATGTTAGGGTTTTATGCTGAGTCTACAGGGCTTCTCGCTGATGGACTTGATATGCTAGCTGATTCATTTGTCTATGGCCTAAGTCTTTACGCTGTCGGAAAGTCGATCTCAATGAAGCACAAAGCAGCATACTTTAGTGGAGTAATGCAAATCTCTCTTGGCTTGCTTTGCCTAGTCGAGGTCGGTAGAAAGTTCTACTTTGGGAGTGAGCCACTTTCTAATTATATGATTGTCGTTTCAATGATCGCTCTTATCGCGAACCTTTGGTGTCTTGTTTTGATTCACAAGCATAAAGACGGCGAAGTTCATATGAAGGCCAGTTGGATTTTTTCTGCTAATGACGTAATTGTTAATACAGGAGTAATTGTTTCTGGTGCGTTAGTTTATTTTCTTAATAGTAATATACCAGATTTAATTATTGGTGGAATTGTCTCTATTATAGTAATTAGAGGCGGTATTAGCATAATTAGGTTATCAAAAATCAAGAAAGTAGAGCCAGTAAAAGAGACATGTTGTTCTAATAAATGTGATTAACTAGTCATTAAGCCTTTTTGAATTTTGGTACTAATAGAGCTATGGCCAAAAGGGGCTTAATTTCTCTGAATCATTTTTAAAGTAAAATCTTCTAAGCTTGGCAGACCCCTTTGTATTTTTGTGAGAGCTTCCTTTTTGATGGCCTTACTAGAGAAGTTTAAAACTGTCGTTCCAGTAACGGCTGTAAAAATTATCGCAAGAATGATTTCAATAACTGCACGCATGATTATTCCTCCTGCTTGGTTTCACGCTTTATAATGGTAGAAATAACGGACTTGTCCCAAAGACCGCCGTACTTACCTTTAATTTTCTTATCATTTAGAATTCGAGCTATTTTTCGCAAAGAGTTATCTTGGGAATGAAGTTCCAAGATGAGCTTGATGATTTTCTGTTCTTTCTCACAAAGAACAAGCTCCCCATCTTTTACAATGTAGCCGTACTTAGGTTTAGAAGGAATTGGAGTGTCTGACTTCTTAATTCCATGGGTCTGAAGAGCCTCGATGATGGAGGTCTTTGGCCACTTTCCTTCAGTGAGTTCACTGATTTTGCTCATTGAGAGATCAAAATCGAGGTAGAGTTTCCGTAAAATTCCGATATTTTCCTTGGGATTATTGAAAAAATGTGTAATAAAAACGGATAGATATGAGCTATGATGGTTTGGTTCGTATACGGTATCGGCGAGCCGACCACTTCTTTATTGATTTGAAATGTCCCAGATTTCAGATAATTTAAAAAGCCCACTTAATTAGTGGGCTTTTTTTTTGTTCAAATTCAATATCTACGTTTTATTTTTGAATACTATTAATTAAGGATTTGGTCTAAGGACTCCTGGTAATCTAGGGATAATACGAATAGGAGTATAAGTACAACTTGAACTTGGATAGAGAAACTCATAGGTTGTACCACCTGCAACTTCATCAAGAACATCTCTTACCGTTACACTTAGCTCACATGTTGTCGTAAGATTCTTCTTATATTTGATTGTTACGATAGAGTCGATATGGATTAGAGTAGGACATTGGTAAACAGGTTCTTCAGCGAGGATACTTACATCAAAGTTTTGCACGCTTATTTTAGTGGCCTTAGTTAAGTTGATATTAAATTCATTTGCAGCAGCTGCTACTTTTGAGTTTTTAATATTTTGTTCATTGAATCCAACTGAACAAGCAATACTTGCGTAAGATGATAAGAGTAGAAAGAGGCTGAGTAGAGTTTTCATTTTTCTCCTTTTTTAAATGACACATTTATAAGGAGCAATGACGGTGCCAATAAATTATAGCTGAGCACCGGGTCAAGTGCTGTGCAAGGTGCGAATTAGCTCTAAATTTTAAGACTTTAGGACACCAATAGCTTTTTTAAGTTTGTTGAATCTTCCTTTGAAGGATATCTTATATAAATAAGAGTTTTTATTTAGAGGAATAGATTATGCAAGTAATTGGTGCGGGATTTGGCCGAACGGGAACAAAATCTCTACAAAAAGCTTTAGAGTCTCTTGGATACGGTAAGTGTTATCATATGACTGAATTATTTACTCATCCTGAGCATGTTCATTATTGGCGTAAAGCTCATAATAAAGAAAAGGTAGCTTGGAGTGAACTTTTTCAAGGTTATCAGTCAATTGTAGATTTTCCTGGAAGCTTATATCTTGATCAATTAGCATCTGCGTACCCTGATGCAAAAATTGTTTTAACCATAAGAGATCCAGATAAATGGTACCAATCAGTTAAGAAAACTATTTATTCTTTTGATCCAGGTGTGATGGTTAAGTTAAAGGTTTTATTAAAATTTCCATTTAGTGCCAAAGCAAGGAACTTTTTAAAAGTCTTAAAGTTTAATGATGACTCTATATGGGATGGTATTTTCTTAGGTGATTTTGAAAATGAAGAAAGAATGAAACAAATTTTTCTTAGTCATATTGAAGAAGTAAAAGAGAAGTATAAAGATAGATTATTGGTTTTTAACGCTGGAGATGGATGGGAGAGTTTATGTAACTTCCTAGATAAGCCTGTGCCAAGTGAGCCTTATCCACATTCAAATAAAGGTGAAGACTTTCATTCATGGATTAAAGTTTTTATTAAGGAAAATGTTTTATGAGGCTATTGATTAGTGTCTTATTAGCTTTTTTTATTGCAGCTTGTTCTAGTTCAAATATCCCTCGAAGTAAAAAGTTAGACCCTACAAATGGAAGTGTTCTCATTGTACCAAGTGCAATACCTTCGGAGAAACTTGAAAGTCCACTAAAGATAAAACTTATTGATAAGAATGGAACGACTAAAGTTTCATGGGAAGTAAATTACCCCGTTCTAAATGCTAAGCTAGATAAAGAGAAAAATCTCTTTGTATTAATGGATAAAAGTGGCACTCAAAGTAAACTGGCTGGGGGGATCTTTAATACCATTCAAATGAGAGATCAGAGCAATAATGTAATTTGGACGTATACAGATGATTACTTACATCATGACTTTTATTTAAAAGAAAATGGAAATGTAGTGCTTTTAAGATACTACCCAATGCCTAAGAGCTTCTTTAAAAAATTAAAAGTAGTAACTAAAAAACTCTATCAAGATCAATTATGGTTTGATGAAATAATAGAAGTGAATCCAAAGAGTAATGAAATTGTTTGGAGCTGGAAATCACATAAGCACATGAATTGGGAAGAAGAATTAATTACTCATCATGGAGATGTGCTGCATACCAATTCAATTGATTATACTAATCGCTTTGTAAAAACTAAAAAACCTGCATATATGATTAGTTCTAGGCATTTTAGTCAAGTGTATGTAATTGATATTGAATCAAAAAAAGTTGTTTGGAATTCTCCCAAAAATCTTTTTAAACATCAGCATGATGCAAGCTTTTTAAAAAATGGAAATATATTGGTGTTTAATAATAACTTTAATAACTCTCAAGTTATAGAGTACTCAATCCCAAAAGAAAAAATAATATGGAAGTATAATGGTGGAGATAATATCTTTGCTTATTCAACTTTTTATTCTGCATACGTCTCAGGTGCCCAAAGACTTACTAATGGGAATACGCTGATAACTATTGGAACGAGAAGTTTAATCATAGAGGTTGATGAAGATGGAAAAGTTTTATGGAATTACTTTTTATATGATCAACAAAACCAGATGAGCACAGCTTGGCCGTTTAGAACAATCTTTAAAGCAAGACAGTACTAGGAATTAAAATGCAAAATATAGAAATTAAAGCTAAGTATGAAGACCATACCAAACTTAAATTGCTTACAAATAATTTAGGTTGCGAATACGTAGGGCTTTTACATCAAGTTGATACCTATTATGCGACTAAGAGTGGAAGATTAAAGCTAAGAGAGTTTATAAATGAGAAGGATAGAGCTGCAGAACTTATTCCCTATGCAAAGGATTACTCTACTGGACCAATGAAAAGTATGTATTCTGTACTTAAGAGCACAGAGCCTGAGAACTTAAAAACTATTTTAGATAATATTTTAGGTGTAATTGCTATTGTCGATAAAAAACGTGAAGTTTATCTTTATGAGAATATTCGTATTCATATTGATTTGGTAAAAGATCTTGGAGCTTTTATGGAGCTCGAGGCCGTTTATGAAGAGAATGGGCCAAATGCTCGTGAAAAAGAAGTTCAAAAAGTTAATAAATTAATGAATTTATTACAAGTTCCAAAAGAAAACCTTCTGGATAAGTCATATGTAGACTATCTTTTAAGTAATGAAAATACATGAAGTCAATGCAACAAGTATGTGTCCGATTGGTGGAAAGCTCTTACCTAAGGCCTTTCCAAGTGAAGTTATATGTCATTGCTTAATTATTGAAAGTGAAGAAGGATTAATTTTAATTGATACTGGTCTTTCTTTAGAATCATTGCATGAGCCTCAGGACCGCTTAGGCCTATTAAACTTAATGCTAGATGTTCAAGCAGAACCTGAAAAGGCAATGATAAATCAAATAAGAAAATTAGGTTTCTCTCCTCGTGATGTTCGCCATATTATACCAACTCATTTAGATAATGATCATTGCGAAGGTATTATTGATTTTCCTCTGGCTAAAGTGCATACATCAATGCTTGAAATTAATAATGCAAGAAACCCAATTAGTATAAATGCTAAAGCTCGCTACCGACATTTTCACGAACATCGCAATTGGAAGATTCATCCCTTTACTCAAGGAGAGAATTGGTTTGGATTTAAGGGAGTTAAAGCCATCGATAGTTTAAAAGATGAATTACTATTAATTCCATTGTATGGACACACCCCAGGACATTTTGGTGTAGCAGTGAAAAGCGATCAAGGATGGCTATTACATGCTGGTGACGCCTATTACGATCGTAAGGAGCTAAGTGCAAATCCACCACTTGGAATGAAACTTTTTATGAAAATGGTGCATGAAAATCCAAGTAAAGCACAGGAAAATGTGGAGTTACTTAAAAAACTACATACAAAGCAACCGGAGATAAAGATCATGTGTTCACATGATCCTTCCGAGTACCCATGTTTATGTCAACACTAAGCTTTTACTAGCTTATTTATTACTTTAATCTGTTTGTCGTATTCTTTAATTATTTGATTATACTGACTAATTTGTTCCTCAAGAAATGTCGTACTCTTAAAGGCCTGAGTTCCCGGAGCGATGAGAATCTTCCCTTTTTTACCATAGGCCTTTTCAAGCTTAGTAATTTCCATATCTAGTAAAGCATTCTGACTTTTTATTTTCTTCAAAATTGTCTTTAGTTCAGCCAGTTCTTTAAATATTTTTTTCTTATTTTTATGATTAGATAACTTTAACTTCTTTTCAAACTTTCTTAAGCTATTTTTGATTTTCACATCAGTCTTAGTTAACTCTTTCTTATGCTTTTGAAAGCTATTATAGACTGCTTTGGCATCAAGTAGCTTTAGTTTTTCATCCCTTAAAATTTCTGAAGGTTTATTACAGACCTGTTTAATTTCTTTAAATAACTTATTGGCCTTAGCTTCAAAGTCTTTGTGAGATTCAATGTAGGCCTTGATTTTTGGATAGCTTTTATCTTTTTCTTGATAGTTCTTCTTTCTTTGTATTTTAAGCTGCTTATATTGTATATTTCTTTCTTTTTTTAATTGGATAACTTGGTCTTGATAACTAATACATTTATCAATAGATGTCGCGAAACTCTTTTGTATTGTTGGCTTTACACTAGACTTTAAAAGTTGCTGGTAAATGGCCTTACTTTCTTTAACTTTATCAAATTGTTTTATGGACTTATCTAGCTCTCGATTTAACTTTGTTTGATTCTTCTCTAGATCTTTCCCCTTGTAATAGTATGAGATAGAACAAGCGCTTAAGAGGCATAATAATATGTACTTCATAGGTAAACTCCCGAAATTTTACAGTTTTCTTTAGACTGTCAAATAATTTTACACGTAAGTAAATCCTACATTTGGGTGCTTGAAAACAAAAGTTTTAAGTTAATCTAGAGAGTAATAAATGAGGTAAAAATATGAATGTAAGATTAGGTCTAGCCGGACTATTAGTATTTTCAAGTTTAAGTTTCGCCCAGCAAGGTGGAGATCCTGTTGAGAAATTAACAGATATGGTACCAAAGCCATTCTATGATGTTCAAAAAGTCTCTGATGGTTATGAAAATAAAATGACATTAATAGAAACGGGTGTTGCAGGTCTAAAAGACCGTTTGGATATAATTCGTAAAGCTGAAGAACATATTGAAGTTGAATACTTTATTTATAATCATGATCAATCAAGTAAATTGATCACACTCGAATTAGTAAAAGCAGCTGAAAGAGGTGTGAAAGTTAGAGTTCTTGTGGATGCATCAGTAGCAGTCTTAGAGTTAGATGAATTCCTAGTAGAACAAATGGAAAAAAGTGGAATTGATGTACGTTATTATAATACAGCAAGTATTTTGCGTGTTAGTTCAATCCAGTTTAGAAATCATAGAAAATTAATATCTGTTGATGATAAGTATGCCATCACTGGTGGACGCAATGTTGAAGATGATTATTACGATATGTCTCCTGAGTATAACTTTATTGATAGAGATGTTTTAATTGAAGGACCAATTGTTAAAACCATGCGAGAAAGTTTTGATGAGTTCTTCACTCTCAAAATTGCAACTGATGTAAAGTATGCAAAAAAACCTCGTGCAACTAGAAGAAAGATGGACTCAAGAACTAGACGTTGGATAACTGTTCCAAATACTAAGGCCATTGCTGAGTATAATAGAAGAGTGCAGGAAGCGATGAACTTTGTAACAGAGTTTCAAGAAGATATCATTATTCGTGAAGAAGTAGATAGGATAGGAGCAGCCGTACAGGCAACAAGAAAAACACATGTTTGTCCAGAAACTACATTTAGTTCAGATATGCCAGGAGGGAATTTCTTTTCTCGTCTACGTGAAAATTACTCTGATAACTTTAGAGGTTTAAGAAAAGCTCTCTTTGATAAAATGTCTGTGGTAAATAAAGAAGTTATTATTTCGTCACCATATATGATTAATAATAAACACTCTCGTGCAATGATGAACTTGTTTTTAGATCACGGTGTAAGAATAAGGCTTTATACAAATTCTCTGGCATCAACAGATGCTGTCTATGTTGCGGCTAATTTATATGATAGGGTATTTGATTGGCTTAATATGGGAATAGAAGTAAATCTTCACTCAGGTTCATATGTTGAATTATCTGAAGTTCCTGTTGAAAAAGCTGCAACTGAAGCCCGTTGGGGAACCCACTCTAAAACTATGGTTTATATTAGTGAAGAGGATGGAGAACTGGTTAAAGAAATTATGATTGGTACATATAATATAGATAACCGTTCAAATTATTATAATAATGAAATGGCAGTATTTTGTAAGGGCAATAATGAACTCGCTGATGAGCTTATTGCCAATATCGAAAACCGTATGGATCAAGGTTATAAGTTAAATGCAGACAGAACAGCTACTGATAAAGACGGTAATAAAGTTAGCATTTACGGTATTGATACTTCAAACCTAACAAAAATGAAGTGGCTTAGTATTCCATCGAGACTTTTAAAATTTTTATTATAAAGGCTCTGTATACCTGAGTGAAAAATACTCCTTTTTTTAAATCAAATTATGGTTATAATGTGATTAAAAAAAGGAGTGCCTTATCACAGAGTCATCAGATATTAATAAAAATGTTTTTTTCCCATCCGCTTTCTTTATCCTACTTATTACTTTATTTGGTTCCATTTTTCCTGACGAATTAAATTCATTTTTTAAATCAATTCAAGGCTGGTTAATTTCAAATACTAGTTGGATCTATGTTCTAAGTGTTGGAACTATTTTATTTATATCCTTATGGTTAATGATGAGTCGAGTCGGAGATATAAAGCTTGGACCGGATCACTCAACTCCTGATTATACAAATTTATCTTGGTTCTCTATGCTCTTTTCAGCTGGTATGGGAATTGGGCTTCTCTTTTTTGGAGTCGCTGAACCAATTATGCATTTCACAGCGCCTCCGGTTGGAGACCCTAATACTATTGCTTCTGCTAAGGAAGCTATGAAGATAACCTTTTTTCACTGGGGACTTCATGCATGGGCCGTATATGCTTTATTAGCAATTATTCTGGCGTACTTTTGCTATCGTAAAGGCCTCCCTCTTTTACCTCGTTCTTCTTTTTACCCGCTCATCGGTGATAAGATATATGGAAAGATAGGGGATATGGTAGATACCTTTGCCGTTATAGGTACTATGTTTGGTGTCGCCACATCACTAGGCTTTGGTGTTGCACAGGTTAATGCTGGTTTAAATTATCTTTTTGAAGTACCACAAACCACAACTGTTCAAGTAATACTCATTGCCATTATTACTGGCTTTGCCACTATTTCGGTTGTGCTAGGTTTAGATGGTGGGATCAAAAAGTTATCAAATATAAATGTTATCTTAGCAGTTGTATTAATGTGTGCAGTTCTCCTATTAGGTCCAACTGTTGATATCTTACAGTCTTATGTGCAAAACACAGGTGCTTATTTATCAGATATAATTTATAAAACTTTTAATTTATATGCATATGAAAAGAAAGAGTCTTGGATTGGTGGATGGACCTTACTTTATTGGGGTTGGTGGATTTCATGGTCACCATTTGTTGGTATGTTTATCGCAAGAATTTCTCGAGGGAGAACAATTCGTGAGTTTATGATTGGGGTTCTTTTTGTTCCAACTGGTTTTACCTTTTTATGGATGACTGTATTTGGAAATACGGCAATCAGTTTTGCATTACAAGAAAAAGGAAATGAACTCTTAGATGCGGTTGCAACTAATGTTCCAGTTGCTCTCTTTAAATTTTTAGAGTTTCTTCCAATGACTAATGTATTGTCCATTCTAGGTGTACTATTAGTGATTACATTCTTTGTGAGCTCGTCTGATTCTGGCTCACTCGTTATTGATACCCTTACATCAGGTGGTGCAATGGAACCACCTGTTTGGCAAAGAATATTTTGGGCGGTGACAGAAGGTGTGGTTGCAGCAATTTTATTATTAGCCGGTGGACTTGAGGCATTACAAACAATGACTATCGCAAGTGCATTTCCAATGATATTTATGCTGCTCTTGGGAACATTCTGTCTTATCAAGTCACTGATTCAAGATCATCTATTAATGAGTTCGGTAAAAAATCACAATACACTGGCCCAGTATAATCAAGACTCAGAGGCTTGGAAGAAAAGGTTGGATGATCTGGTGTCACTACCTAATGAAAGTACCATTCAAGACTTTATGAATGTAACTGTCACTGAAGCTTTAGTAGAACTTAAAAACGAACTAGAAAAAAGAGATCTAGAAGTTGAGTTGCAGCATAGTCACACCCACCAAAAGAAAATTATTGTGAGGCATAAGAATGTTGAAGATTTCATATATCAGGTACAATTGAGAAACTTTGAAAAGCCTGAATACTCAATAGAAGAAGTAGATAATTATTATCGTGCTGAAGTCTTTTTAAGAAATGGTGGACAAGGCTATGATGTGTATGGTTATACAAAAGAGCAGGTATTAATGGATGCTGTAAGACAGTACGAAAAACATATCCACTACCTGCATACATATAATAATACGATTATCATAGAATCCTAATTTGGGAGTAAGAAATGGAAGAGTTTAAAAAACAAATTTTAAAGAACCTTGAGGCAAATGGCTTTCCTGCAAAGAAGGTGAGCCTACCTACGGAGAAGATGTATGAGGTTGCAGATAATAAAGGATTAAGTTTAAATAAAGTCTTAGAAGAACTTAAAGCTGATGAAGGGCTAAGTTACGATATTGGCGATGATAAAATTGTTTTTGCTAAAGTCGTGGTTGATGAAAGTAACTTTCCAAATCTTAATCCAGAAATGATGAAAAAAGCTCAGGAAATGATGGCCGGAATGGACCCTGCCGAGTTACAGAAAATGCAGGAGCAAATTCAAAATATGAGCGAAGAAGAAAGAGAAGAAATGCTAAAGCAGGCTAAGAGTATGGGATTATTTTAAGCCAAGGGTAAAGTTATATTATACTGGGTCCCACTTCGATCTTCCTCTGTACTTGTGTGGACCTCCAGTTTTCCCTCTAACAATTCACATATAGACTTTGCTATTAACATGCCAAGTCCTGTACCTTTTTCATTCTCAGTTCCAAGTCGTGTCGTAATCGTATTTGAGTTGAAAAGATTTCTTAATATTTCTTTTGGGATACCAATTCCTTGATCGGAAATACTTATATAAACTTTGTTTTCATGCAGTTGTTGAAAGTTGATTTTTATTCTTTTTCCACGCTTTGAAAACTTCACAGAATTAGATAATAAGTTAACGAATACTTGTTGAATTAAAAGGTTTGGTTCAGAGCTAATAATAAAATCTTGACTTGGTAAATCAAAAGAAACTTCTTTTTCTCTACTCATCTTTTCTATTGACCTAGTTGCATCATTAATACACTCGAGTAAGGAAATCGGCTTTAAGTCAATGTTCCGATTTTGTTTTTCATAAATGTAAATCGATCGTACTGAATGAATTACAGAATTAACATTTTTGCATCCATTGCTTATATTTTCCCGTCCCATATTTATGAAACGACAGTCAGTATTGACATGGTTTAAAAGCTTTGAGGAGACACCGATAACTTGCACCTGATTTGAAATATCATGTAAGAGAACTTGTAGAAGGTTATCACTTTTTTCTTTTTGCTGATTGAGCTTGTCTTCGATCTTTTTATTTAAAAATAAAAAGTATGCAACGACTGAAGTTGAAACGATAATCCATCCAAAGACTAAAAGTGATTGAGCAATAATCCAACCTTCCTTCGTAATGAGATATGGAAACTCAAATCCAGAGAGATGAAGAACAAAGTAAGCTCCTGAAATGATAAAAACTGTAATACTAGTTATAATAAGAGTTTTTAGTCCAGCTATAATTCCAGCAAGCATTGGTATAATTCCATACCAAATTAAGATATGACTTTCGTATCCACCAGTGTAATAACTAAATGTTCCTTGATGAATAACCCCACTAATTAACATCACTAGAGTAATTAAAATAACATTATTGCTTACTAAGAAAAGCAATGGACTAAAAAGATGAATTATAGAAGTGATAAAACCAACAATTCCTGGCACAGGTGAGGATATTGTATAGAAAGCTGTAAAGGCGTATGCCCACATTAGTAAACCCGTTAGGATCGTTGACAATAAATGAGTATGTATACTTCTTACGTCAACATCGTTTGCACGAAGTCTATAGTGGGCAACTCTATGAAAAAGATTATAATAAACTTTACGAATCATATATGAATTTTAATCCATATAAAATCTATAGCAATGATATTTTATTAATTACCTTTTTGTTCTAAATACTAGATCCCACTTATCAGTAATTACTCCGTAATTGGCCATAGGGTATTTCTTATGGTGCTCCATGTGATGTACTTGTAATTTCTTAGGAACTAGTTTGCTTTTACTATGTATTCCTTGGTGAACGCCCTCATAAAATGCATAACCAAAAACAAAGCCTATGCTCATACCAATTGCAGAGTACAAGGGAAGAAAGGTAAAACTTGCACCGAAGAAAATCACTCCTACAGTTAGAGCGAGTATGATTTTATGAGTAACCTTAGTGAATTGATCATTGTTTTTATGATGATTAAAATGTTCTTTTTTAAAAACCTTACTCCAATTTTTTTCATGTCCTAAAAATCTATGCAGGAAATACTCTGTGAAAGACCAGATAATTAATCCACCGATAAAGAATAATGTTGTTTGCACAATTGCCTCCTTTGCTACTAATAAACTTTACGGCAAATTAAAATGGTGTTCTACTCGCTGCTTTTAACTATGTAACTTTGTAAAAACTTAGTGATTTTAGTGCGTTAGAGAGTGAAAATTTGTTCATGGGCTTCAATGCTCGTATTTGTTATAATGAAGTATGTTTGAAAAACTTATTAAAGATAGTAACATATTTTACTCAGTCTCTTTGAATGCAATCGCCATTTATGATCATAAAATTTATGATCGTTCCGACCTTGATATTTTGAATGGTGCACAAAGAAGCTTCATAATTAATAAACTTAAAAGTTTCGGATTTAAGTTAGTTTCTGGAAATAGACTAGAGAGTGTTGAGGCTAAGATGTTATTTCCTAAGAATGCACACATTGCTAGTTCACCACTTGATTTAATAAAGTATACTAAACGCAAAGACGAATGCTTGATATTAACTCCTATGCAATTGTTTCTTTATCTCTTAGATGAGGGATATAAAAATACTAATGAGAATTACATTAAGGAATCTATGGAGCTTGTGCAGAAGATGCCTGTAAACCTCAAAAAAATAAAGGATATCTGCCAAAATGAACCTTTTTATGTAAACTTTTTAAAGAAATATAAGATCTATGATCAATTACAAGTAAAAGCAATTGAAACAAACTTGAAAAACAAATTACATATAGGAAAAATGCTATGAAAGCTCTTTGTTTATTATTTATATTAACCGCATGTTCTACACCGATAGTAACGCAAGAAGATTTTGAATTGATTCCAAGTGGAAAAGGCATTGATGGTATTACTAGAAACTCTTCGATGAATTATTATTTAGAATCAACCTGTGTTGCAAATAATAAAAGATTTCAATTTCTTATTAACGATCAAGATGAAAAAGTAAAACTAGCTCGTTATTATAAAAAGTTTAATTTGGAATTAATCGAACTTTATAAGATGAAAGGCATTATTGGAGACTATGAAGTAAGGTTTACTCAATCAGGGTGTGACGATCAATCTTTAAATATCGATTTGGCCTATAATAAAACATTTAATAATCTTAACCATATTTTAAATGATTTAAAATTAACTCTTGATGATGTTCCTTTTAAAAGCGAAACAATTGAAATCCGTGCTGAGTTTAAAGAAATTGTTAAAAGATTAAAAAAGAACTCTAAGAAATATTGTAAAGTCGATAAGAACTTTGTTGCTTTTAGTGAAAGAACACTGTGTAATATCAAAAGTAATGGCCTTTATTATCAATTTCTTTGGGGAAAACTTGATAATGGAAAAGTAGTTATTAACCTTTCCTCTTCTGCAACTTTTTAAATACAAGATAAGAAAGAAATATGAGCATACTTGGTATCCAAACCAACTTCGCTTCTGACCATAGTACTTCTAGACCACGCATGCTTAAAAAATTCCTTATTCCAATCGGCGAAACCTCTATAGGTGTGAATGGAAAAAAGTAGCGAGTTGAATCAAATGGTATAAAGTATCCAACTCCTAAACCTCCATTAGTAAAACCATCAAGTATACCATGACTAATTGTGCTAAGAAAAAGTACGATTACTCCTTGGTATAAGTATTTACCAGTGTATTTAAGTCTAAATTTTGCAATGAGAAATGAAACGAGCAGAGCAAAAACAATTGAATGAGAAAAACCTCGATGACCTAGCATATCTTCATATTGAATACCTAAACCAAATCCGATGACATCAGCATCAGGTAAAATTGTTAGAAGGATTGAGTACATTAAGAGTGAGCGTTTACTCGGTATATCTTTTGTAAATTGATTAACTACTAAGGCAGGTATAGGGTGAGTTATGATCGTTGCCAATATTTTCTCTCTGTTAATAAATTGGTTAACACTTATAATAAGTACTTAGAATAATATAAATTTGAAGTATATCAAAGCCGAGGTTTTTATGGAAAAAGTTATCATTCCCAAAGCAGGATTATCTGAAAAAGAAATCTATGATCAAATGGATGCAATGAAGGGAGATGATTATAGTTGGGATAGTGGACGAGTATTTTGTCTTGTATATCCAGTTGATAATTCTCATCATAACTTTTTAAAAGAATCATATGGAAAATTTATTTCTGAGAATTTTTTAAATCCAATGGCCTTTGGAAGCTTAAAGAAAATGGAAAGAGAAGTTGTTCGCATGTCGATCAATCTTATGAATGGTGATGATAATTGCGTGGGAACAATGACTAGTGGTGGTACTGAAAGTATTATCATGGCGGTTAAGGCAGCTAGAGAGATGGCAAGAAAACAAAGACCTTGGATTTTAAAACCAGAACTTGTTGCTCCAGACTCTGCACACGTTGCTGTCGAAAAAGCTTGTAAGTATTTTGATATAAAGTATATCCCAATTAAAACAAAAGATGACTTCACTGCAGATGTAAAAGCAATGAAAAAGGCCACTAATAGAAATACAATTATGATTTATTCTTCAGCACCACAGTATCCTCAAGGTGTAATAGATCCCATTGAGGAATTAGGTGAATTTGCTTCAAAGAAGAAAATTCCTCTACATGTAGATGCATGTGTTGGAGGATTTATGCTTCCATGGCTTGAAAAGATTGGTGAGCCTATAGAAAAGTGGGACTTCAGAGTAAAAGGAGTTACTAGTATTTCAGCTGATTTACATAAGTATGGCTTTGCTGCCAAAGGTGCCAGTGTCATCTTATATAAAGATATGAAGTACATGAAACATCAATTCTTTATTACAACCAATTGGCCCGGTGGGATCTATGCCTCTCCTAATTTTCCAGGAACAAGACCAGGGGGAGCAATTGCTGCTGCTTGGGGAACGCTTAAAAAATTTGGTGAAGATGGATATATTGAGCAGGCCAAGAAAACAATTGAAGTTGCTAAGGAGTGGAGAAAAAGGCTTAATGAAATTCCAGAACTTGAAGTGTTGGGAAATCCTAAAGCGACTTTATTTTCATTTAAGAGTAATAGTAAAGATTTAGACATCTATGCTTTAGCTGATGTGATGATGGAAAAGAAATGGTTCTTTGATCGTCAACAATATCCAGCAAGTATTCACATGACCATAATGCCAAGCCATGAGAAATCTATTGATGATTTCTTTACTGATTTAAGTGCAGCAATTGAACACGTAAAAGCTCACCCCGAGCTTGCTAATAGTGGTAACGCCGCTATGTATGGGATGATGGCAAAGTTACCAGTCAGAGGCTTTGTTAAAAAGAGTGTCGAAAAAGTTATGGAGAGTATGTGGGGAGCTACTGGAGAGCTACCAGATCTTGAAAATATGGGTAAAGATGAAAATGCTCCATGGTTTATGAAGCTTGCTGATAAGTATGGACCAGAAGCAATGAATGCTCTTAAGAAATTAGAAGAGTCTAAAGAAACAATTCAGTCCAAAGCGAAAGATAAAATCAATCGATTTAATATTTTCAGATAATCATTAAATCCACCTCATATCGTTGAGGTGGAATTTTTTTGATTCAATCTTCTTATCATTAATAAATAAACTTATATCTAGTTCAGGGTTATTAATGTCCATTTTTACATCAATGTATAAATAGTGGGCAGGCTTAGTGTCATAGAAGCCAAGAAAGCCTTTGTGGTGAAATAATTTTGAAGTATGTTCTAAGCCAACACCATTTACTTCAAAGCGAATGTTTTCAGAATCCTGATAAGTGAATAATTCAATTCTTTTATAAGTAGTATCAATCGTTTTACTTACTGCCACTCCATTATTCATTTTAACGTCTAGTATCTTTCTGGGTCTGCGGCCTTCTTTTAATCCAAAATTCTCTGCAGGTTCTCCAAAAAGAATTCTTGGAAATTGGCGTTCGAAAAATCTTTGATAGGGAACTGGGTTGATATCTCTCTCGTTGGCCCAAGATTGAAATTTTTCCCATAAGTAATATGAGGTCAACATTTGTCCATGTAAATTATCAAAAGACACTAACTCTTCTAACTCATTCTCCAACAGCTCCGAGTATATGTATAATCTTAAATCACTAACTAATTTAAAGTCCTCTGGTGAGCGCAGTGCCTCTTGAGCTCTGTCTTCAATAAAATAATCAGGATCTTTAAATTTTTTTATTGATGGAAATGAACATTTATCTGTTATGAGATTTGTTTTTTCAAAATAATTATAAATATCATGCGCTTTAATTGAATTTAAATCGATACTATCAAATGCTTTTTTAACATCTGCATATCCATCTTTTTCATCCATTCTTTGGCAATTACCATCGGGCCCTACATCAAGTCCCATAAACGGGTAGTGTAGCCATGGACGATTATGAATATAAGCACAATACTTTACAACTAATGCGGGGTACTTTTTTAAGGGATTTGTCTCTGGTGAAAAACCTCCAAGGTTTACATGGCAACCACCTTCAGTTCCACCCTGAACTCCATACCACCAATTACGGTAAGGAACTAAGTTACAAAGACTAGCAGCTTGAAAAAGGGGTTCACTCATTTGAGCAACATCCTTGGCAAGAACGGGAGGGGTTTTTACTTCGATTGACCCCGGATCCATTGTTACATAGAAACTTTGATTTCCATCTTTATCAAAGGTTTCATATTGAAGATGTTTCCAAATATCCAGACTTTCTTTATAACTTCCTTTCATGACTTGAGCTAATGCCTCAGCTAGTTCAAGCATTTTTTGTCGTTTTAGAGGCGTGTCGCTTGTGGCCGTAAAGCCTTCATCGGCCCACCAATCTGGAGTGGTAAAGGTTTGTTCAAATCCAAATGTAAGGTTATCTGCTAATTCTTTATTTATTTTCATGGGCTTATCATAACATGAGTTTTTATTTTCTGCGCAATCTTTGTTCAATGTGAAAAACCTAGCTTTCTGGTAAGATAACTTTATGAAAATACTAGTAACAGGTGGTACAGGTTTTGTTGGGTCTAAAGTTTGTGAATCTCTTGTCTTAAATGGGCATGACGTTCATGTGATCACAAGAAATCCGGAACGCGCCAGTAATAATTTAATGCTTCCAGTTAAGTTTATTCAAGGTGACTTATCTAAGAACACCGTTAAGATTGATAGCAATTTCGATGGTGTTATCAACTTAATGGGTGAGAATATTGGTGAGAAAAAATGGACACCTAAGCAAAAAAAAATAATCTTAAATTCTCGTAAAGTCTCTACACAAAATCTCTTTGAATCTTTGAAAGGTAATCATGGAGAATTTTTTATTCAGGCCAGTGCAATTGGTTATTATAAGGACTCGGAAGGTGACGAGCTACTAGATGAAAATAGTGCGAAGGGAGATCATTTTCTTTCTGATGTTTGTGAGCAATGGGAAAAAGAAAGTAAAGTTTTTAAAGATCTATTTAAAAACCATATAACTTTAAGGATTGGGGTCGTACTTGGTTTTGATGGGGCTCTAATGCATAAGTTATTACCTCTATATCGTTATGGTCTAGGTGGAAAACTTGGAGATGGTAAGCAATGGATGAGCTGGATTCATGTTTTAGATCTAGTGAATATAATAAATTATGTAATTGATAATAAGCTTAGTGGTCTTTTTAATGCTGTCGCACCGGAGTCTGTTCAAAACAACGAATTTAATAAACAATTAGCTAACTTTACTAATAGATTAGCAATTTTTAAGGTTCCAAAATTTGTTTTAAAGCTTCTTATGGGAGATCAGTCCTACCTAGCTCTAAGTAGTCAAAGAATAAAGTCATCTATAATGGAAAAGGGGTTTGAGTTTGAGTACCCAACTCTAAGTAGTGCCTTAAAAGATATTTGTAATTTTTCAAAACTTCCACCTGCAAATGTTTTGTCATTTCATCATCGCTTGAGACAGGTTCAGTATATTGATCAACCTATAGAGAAAGTATTTGATTTCTTTGCTGAAGCAAAGAACTTAGAAAGAATTACGCCAGAGTATCTAAATTTTAGAATAACTTATCAATCTACAAAAAAGATTACTCAGAAAACAATTTTTAAATATAAGTTAAAAGTGCATGGGATGCCAGTGTCATGGAAAACAGAGATAATAAATTGGAAGCATAATGAGCTATTTACGGACTATCAAATGAAAGGGCCTTATAAAGTTTGGTATCACACTCATTATTTTTACCAGCTTGGAAATGGCACTCTAATGGTTGATGATGTGAAGTACTTATTACCAATGAGGTTTATTGGTGAACTCTTTGGTCTTTGGTTAGTTAAAAAAGATGTGCCAGATATATTTAAATTTAGAGCACAAGAAATGAAAAAGTATTTATTATGAAAAAAGCATTAGTTTGGATTAGAAGAAGTTTAAGATTACATGATCATACAGCTTTAAGTTATGCCACCAATAATTTTGATGAGGTCTATGTTGGCTTTGTTTTTGATACTCATATCTTAAAAAAGTTAGACGATAAAAAAGATCATCGCATTACTTTTATTCATGACACTCTTGATAATTTAAATAAGCGTCTTGAAAATGGTGGCGTATATGTTATGTATGGAAAACCTGAAGACCATATCGTTCAATTGGCAAAAGACCTAGAAGTAGATGCTGTTATAACTCATAAGGATTATGAGCTATATGCTCAGAAACGAGATGAAAAAGTTGAGTCAAAGCTAAAAAAAGAAAATATCGAATTTAAGCGCTTTAAAGATCATGTGATATTTGAAGCAGAGGAAGTGAGAACTGGTAGCGGAGACTTTTATAAAGTTTTTACTCCATATAAGAATACATGGTTTAGTAAAATAAAAGAAAATCCAGACGTCCTAAGTGAGAGGAAAGTTGATATCTCCAAAATTACTTACAAAAGAGTTAAAGGCTATACAAGTGATTTAAGTTTAAGTGATATTGGTTTTGAAAGAACGGAGAAGGAAAGAGAATATTCTCCTGATTATAAAAAACTTTTAAAAAGCTTTAACCAAGTTAAGGATGAGTATAATAAAAAAAGAGATTACCCTGCAGTAAGAGGGACATCTAAGCTATCTGCATATCTGCGCTTTGGACAAGTATCTGTGCGCGAGCTTATGCGAAAGAATTGGCCCTATGAGAATGAGGGAGAAGAGATCTGGTTATCAGAGTTAGCATGGCGCGATTTCTACTTTGGACTTTTGAAAACTTTTCCTCATATTGAGAAATTTGCCTATAACGATAAGTATGAAAATATACCTTGGATTAATAATAAAGATCATTTTAAAAAGTGGTGTGAAGGCAAAACAGGTGTACCCATTGTCGATGCAGGGATGAGAGAGTTAAATCAAACAGGATGGATGCACAATCGTGTCCGTATGATTGTTGCCTCTTATTTGACGAAGATATTAATTATAGATTGGCGTTGGGGGGAAGAGTACTTTGCTAAAAAGTTAATTGACTTTGATTTGGCAGCAAATAATGGAGGTTGGCAATGGTCTGCCTCAACAGGTTGTGATGCAGCTCCATATTTTAGAGTATTCAATCCTTATAGACAGTCTGAACGTTTCGATAAAAATTGTGAATACATTTTAAAATATGTCCCAGAAGTTAAAAATCTTCCACCTAAGTATATTCATGAGCCAACCAAGATAACTCAAAAAGTTCAAGACGATAATAACTTTAAGTGGGGAGAAGATTACCCTAAACCTCTGGTTGACTATAGTGAAAGAAGAAAGGAAGTAATTCAAATTTTTAAAGATGCACCATATGAGTAAATTATACGACACCATAATTATTGGAGCTGGATTAAGTGGAATACATATTGCCAATAAGCTAATTGAAGCTGGTGAATCAGTTCTTATTCTAGAAAAGTCTCGCAATATCGGTGGACGCATTGCAAATCGTCGCTTTCTAAAACATAACTTTGCTCTTGGTTTGAATAGTTTTCAAGCTTGGAATCAAGATCTCATTATGTATGCAGAAAAGGGGCGTAAAAGCGGAGTGCTTAATTATTCTTGTGCTCACTATTTTTCAAATGGCGATATTACTAAGTGGACTAAGTCTTTATTAGGTAAAGAGAATATAAAATTACAAGAGTTAGTTCATAGAATTGAGAGCTTTACTGCTTTTAATAATGTTTACACTGAGTCTTCTAAGTATCAAGCAAGAAAAGTTATTATATGTGCTCCTGCTCATCAGAGCTTTTCCTTATTAAAGAACTCTGGGCTTAATCTATATGAATTAAATGATGTTCTCTATAGTCAGGATATTTTTTATTATACCAGAACAATTAATACATTAGATATTAAGGGCTGGACAAAAATTAGTGAAGCTCGTGAGAATAACTATCTATATGCTAAATTTAAAAAGAATGATTGGGTCGAAGAAGATCGAAATGCACTCAGAAAGGAACTTGATAAAAAATATGTACCATTTGAGTCTCATCTGCATAAATGGCGTTATTCGCAAGTACTTAGAACTTTAAACCCTCGCTATCAAATTCATTTTAAAGATAAAGGTATATACCTTGCAGGTGATTACTTTTTTGGAAGTGATCTAAATAGTGCAATAGCTAGTTCTAACTTCTTAATTAATCAACTTTCTTAGGAAACCAAGGAAAGAAAGCATTGGTTTCTTTCATATACTTTTGAAAGGCAGGGTCATCTTTCTTTTTTTCTTCAAGCATAGGAATTCCAGAAACCTTTAGTATTAAAAAGCTAATAAGTAGAGGTCCAATAATGGTCCAGATTGGAATTTGTGGCATCATGCTAATCCAAATACCCCACCAAAGTGTTACTTCTCCAAAGTAGTTTGGATGCCTCGTATACTTCCATAGGCCAACTTTACATATCTTTCCTTTATTGGAGGGGTCTTTTTTAAATTTATTCTTTTGGTAGTCTCCAACAGCTTCAAAGAAAAAACCTATTAACCATAAAGTAATCCCAAGATAAAATAATATTCCAAAAGAAAAAGTACTTAAATGTGCCAGTGGGTATATCGGAATCATTATTAATAGAGCCAAAACCATTTGTAAGAGGAAGACTCGATAATAGGCATTTACATATGGGTTACCTTTCCAACCTTCACGCATTTCAGTGTAGCGTGTATCTTCTGGTTTGCCATGATTGCGCTTAAAGAGATAAGCACTAAGTCTAATTCCCCAGGCACCAATTAAGTAAAGATAAATTATATGGTGTTGCTCAAGATAACCTTGCGAGATAAAGCTAGCGCCACTAATGATTACAAACATTAATCCCCAACCAATATCAATATGAGATAAGTTCTTATCAAGATAAGACCATAGGAATATTAAATTAATAAATACAAATGCCGCTAACGTCGCGCTTAGTATGACCATGGATTAGATATTCCTATATTATTAGGTCTAGTATAAGTTAATTGAACAACAGAAATATTTCTCATATAAAAAGCGGCCTCACAATAATTTAAATAAAATCGCCATTTACGAGCAAATGTTTCATCAAAGTTTAACAGTTTTATCTCTTCAATTTTCTCGTTAAAGTTTTCAAACCAAGTATGTAGAGTCTTAGCATACATAGGTCCCATATCGAGCATTTTGATCATATGCATATCACTTACTTTATTGATAACCTTATTCATTTCACCAATACTAGGAAGTAATGAACCTGGAAAAATATGTTTCTGAATAAAGTCGACTCCTTTTCTAAATTCATCATAGCGTGAATCAGGAGAAGTGATTACTTGTACGCTTAAAAGACCCTCAGGTTTTAATAATTGGTGACACTTTTCAAAGTACGGCCTTAAAAATTCATGTCCTACGGCCTCAAGCATTTCAATACTAACTATTTTATCAAATTTTCCTTCGACTTCACGATAGTCTTGATACCTTACTTCAACTAAATCACTTAGACCTTCATTCTTAACTCTCTGACGAGCATATTCTAATTGCTCTTTAGAAATAGTAATGGTTGTGATCTTGCACCCATACTTTTTCGCCGCATAACAGGCAAAGCCCCCCCAACCGGAACCAATTTCTAATACGTGGTCAGTTGATTTGATCTCTAAATTCTGACAAAGGTTTTCATATTTATTTATTTGAGCTTGCTCTAATGTTTCTTCATTAGTTTTAAATAAAGCACATGAATAAGTCATTGTAGGGTCTAGCCATAATTTATAAAAGTCATTAGAAAGATCGTAATGATATTCAATATTCTTTTGAGAGCCCGCCTTATTATTCTTATTTAATACATGGAAAACTCGGTTAAAGACTTTCATAAAATTAGCCGGATCAAATTTTCTTTTTGAGCCAGAGACTGTAGGAGCATTTTCTATATTAAGAATCATCCATTTGATTACATTAGTGATGCTAGATGTATCCCAATCACCATCGATATAGGCCTCTCCAAATCCAACATCTCCTGAAAGAACACACTTTTTAAAGAAAACATTACTATTAATATGAATATCAGCAATGATTTCATCAGTTTCCCCAAGAGTTATCGTATTTCCCTCTGGAAGCGTGATCTTTAGGCGACCTTGTTTCATGGGTGATAATAATTTTAAAGTTAAGTTACGATAGAAATTATAATCTTTCGCTTTTGGAAGTGAGTCTATGATTTCCATACATAATATCCTTTTTGAAATTCAGATTCATCTGATTTTTTATAATACGGTATTTTCATTATTAGTAATTTTAGTGCATGCCAATGTATGAGAGCGATTACTTGAATAGTCATCAAGGGAAAACGAAAAAAATTATACCAAAGTCTTTTGGTGCATAATTCTTTTTTTACCCCACTCATTGATGTAATAATCTCAAGCTCACCACTCTCTCTTTTGTCTTCAATATTTATTTTTATACTCTCAGCAGATCTTTTTAATCTAAATGTCATAATGTTTTTCATTGAAGCAAAGGGAGAGATATAAAAGTTCTTAGGTGTAATATACTCTACAGAGTCGTTCTTTATGTGATCATCTGTAATTAAATAAGGCTTTATTTCATTAAAGGTATTCCCAATTTCTATGATTACTAGCTTGCGAGAATTTGTTTCAATAAAGTAATAAGATACTGGGTTAAAGACATAACCAAGAACTCTCACGGAGGTTAAAAGCTCAATTTTTCTAACTTGGTCATTTATTTTATTTTGTTTTAAATAGTCTATTACGCGCTCTTTAAGGCTACTTCCTTTAAAGGCGGGCATATAGTCTTTTTCGTAGAAGCTAAAAAAGTTAAAGCGGTTTAATGAGAATGGGAAATATCTTTGAGCTAAATTACTAAGCTCATCTAGATTAAGCATAAACCAATAGTAATTAACATCAAATTGATATCGTTTTGGTATCAAACGAGTGTGTCTTACTTTACATGAATAGAGACTACTCACTTGACCTTGGTTCATAATACCTTCTCACCTCTGAGAAACTCTGAAATATGAACTCCGCTCATAAGAGCATCTTCATGAAAACCATAGCGAAAATAGCTCCCACAAAAGTACATAGGACTCTTTTCTTCGTTTAATTCCTTTAAACGTTTTTGTGCATTAACTGCAGGGAAATCAAAAAGAGGGTGAGTATACTCGATTGTTTTAATTATTTTTGATTGATCTACCAACTCTTCACCATTGATATTGATGAAGTAGTTTTCCTTATCAGAAACTCCTTGAAGCATATTCATATTGTAAACTGTGAATGGTTCTCCTTTGGGTGGGATAATATAATTCCATGAAGACCAAGCTCGCTTAACTCTAGGCATGACAGAGGTATCGGTATGCATTGTTGCGATATTTTTCTGGTAGCGGAACTGACTTAAAAGTTCAGCCTGTAGTTTGGTAGGGTTTTGTATGATTTTATAAGTCTCATCTGCATGACTTGCAAAAAGGACATTATCAAATTGGTGAGTATGTCCGTGTACATCTTTTAGTTCAACCTTACCTTCTTCTGTTGTTTTCGCACTTACAATTTCACAATTTGTTTTTATGCGATCCCGATAAGAATTAATTAGTTTTTGCTTATAGGTTTCAGATCCATTTACAACCGTTTTCCATTGGAATTGCGTATCAAGCCCCATGAAGCCATGATTATAGAAAAACTGAATTAATGTTTTTGCAGGAAAGTCAGCCATCTTATCAAAAGGTGTTGACCAAACGGCAGCACTCATGGGAACGATGAACTTCTCGTAAAGGTCCTTTGGAAAATTTTCTTTCTCTAGATACTCTTTAATTGTAAGACCATCCAGTTCACCTGCTTGTAATTTAGCTGGTGCTGTCTTATTAAATTTATCAATCGACATTAAGAATTTATAATAGCGTGGATTAAATAGGTTTCTTCTTTGAGCAAAGAGACCATTCATACTTGAGCCATTATACTCCCAACCTGAAGGATCATGTCTTACAGCAAATGACATATCAGTATTTTTTATTGGTACTTCAAGGTGTTCAAAAAGTTTGGTTAAAAGTGGATAAGTCTCATGATTAAAAACCATAAAACCAGTATCAATTGGTATCGACTTGCCATTCTCGTCAACGTTTACTGTATTTGTATGTCCACCAATATAATCATTTTTTTCAAAAACTGTAATATCGTACTTTTCTTTTAAAAAGTAAGCACTCGACATACCAGCAACACCGGTACCTACAATGGCCAAACTTTCTTTCATCTAAGCTTTCTCCATTAGATAATGTGAAACATACCATTCTTCACCATCTTTATACTTCCATAGCTCAGCACAAGACATGTAGAAGATTCTCCAATAGGAAAACCACTTTTTAGCTTCATTGCCATAATGTTTTTTGAATAAGGCCATAATTTCATCCTTATTCTGGTCCATTTTCTCTAACCATTGTTCTGAAGTTTGAGCATAATGTTTTCCATTAATTTTTTTCTGGTCCACAACTTTCACAATGTCAGAGTAGTAATTAAATATATCTGAACTAGGCATAATCCCACCTGAGAAAAAGTACTTGCTCATCCAATCACTTTCATCCTTAACGTCAAAGAAGTATGGAACATCTTTATGAGTAAAAATATGGACAAATATTTTTCCATTATCTTTTAAAAATCCAGTCACTTTGTTTAAAAGCATTTCGTAATTTCTCATATGCTCAAACATTTCAACACTAACAACTCGATCGAATTTTTTATCAATACTAAAATCGTTAATGTCACATGTAATGACAGTAATATTCTGAAAACCTTTTTCTTTTGCAGTATTATCGATGAACTCTTTTTGAGTCTTAGAGTTTGAAACAGCAGTAATTTTTGCATTTGGAAACTTTTCTGCCATAAATAATGTTAATGATCCCCAGCCACAGCCTAATTCAAGAATCTCCATGCCATCACTTAACTGTGCGTTTGCGACAGTTTTCTCAAGCATTATAACTTCTGCTTCATCTAAAGTTTCTTCAAAAGTATTATAATAGCAACAACTGTATTTCTTTCTCGTTCCCAAGCATAAGTGATAAAATTCCGTTGGAACTTCATAGTGTTGTTCATTGGCTTCTTGTGTTTGAACAGCAATCTTATTATAAGACTTTTGTCTGGTGACAAAGCTATGTTTCTTTTCTTTTTTTTCTGTTTCAGACTTTCCAATATCTTCATTTATTCTTTGCTTTAATAGATTGCGAATTCCAAATCTCACAACACCGTCAGGGAGAACATTCTTTGCTAGTAAATAATCGATCATGCTTTTTTCCTTTTAAAGTTTAAGTAATAAATAAAGTAGATTGCACTTCCCATAGAACCTAAGAAGAAATAAATCGGTATCCAAAGAATCGCTTTTTTAAAATTATAATTTTCAAGGTGTAACGTAATAAACCAAATGACAGATTGGTTTAAATAGAAATCCAAAATAGTTGCTCTAAACCAAAGATCCTTCCATAAAATAGGAATTGCATCCATGATATGCATATTAAGTGAAGCCACGATGGTATAAGAAAACATCGTTATAAAGCATAAAGCCAGTAGTGTATTTAAGTATTTTTTATCCATGCGCCATCATAATTTAAAAGCTAGCTAAAAAGAAGCTGCTTTGAGTTGATGTAAGTTAGACAAAATACAGGACCAATTTGTCACCTTGTGAAATCAATTACTTAAGGTGTTATTTAAGCTTGCGCAAAAGTGAGACAAGACTTGTATAAAAAATGAAACTGAGTGAATATAGCTTTAAACAGATAAAAGAGGATAATATGCTTAGATGGACAATAATCAGCTTAATTTTTAACTTAAGTTTCAACGCATTTGCTATGAGTAAAGAAAAGAGTCTTTATGACTTTAAATTGAACTCTAGTAAAGGCACTCAGTTTAACCTTTCTGACTATCAAGGAAAAACAATTCTTCTCGTAAATATTGCAACAAAGTGTGGTTACACACCTCAGCTTGATGGACTTGAAGAGCTCTATGCTAAGTACAAGCAAAAGAATTTTGTCATTATTGGTATTCCTAGTAATGACTTTGGTGGACAAACACCTGAGAACTCTGAAGACGCAGCAAAGTTTTGTCGACTAAAGTATGGTGTAAGTTTTCCTATTACTAAAAAATATGTTGTTAGTGGAGAAGGTCGAACTGATCTTTTTAAATATATTGAAAGCTTAAAGGGAAAAGGTTTTGATATTTCTTGGAACTTTGAAAAATTTCTCTTTGATAAGAATGGAAAATTAGTTGAGTCTTTTAAGTCTAGTACTAAGCCAATGTCAGATGAATTAACCAGTAAAATTGAGAGTATTTTATGAGTAAAGGTTTTTCTATTCAGTTTGTCGCAAAGATTACGGGGATAAATGCTCATACTATTCGTGCGTGGGAGAAGCGCTATCAAGCTGTTGTTCCTACCCGTTCTGATACTGGTAAGAGGCTTTATAACCAAGATAATGTTGAAAGATTAAAAAAGCTTAATGAGTTAGTGAAGCTTGGGAATTCGATTTCAGATATCGCTAAACTTGATGATCAAAATCTAGGTGAAATGTATAAAAAGTATGTTGGAGAGACAGGTTCAAAGAATGAAACTTCCGTTGTTAAAAAACCTGAGATTGATATTAATACAACTCTTCAGCATTTAGTAATAGCATTACGTAGTTATAAACTAGATATTATTTCTCATGAGCTTGAGAAAGTTAAACAGGCCCTGGGTCCTAGAGAGTTTGCTCTTAATTTACTCTCTCCACTTTTATCGGAAGTTGGTGAACTTGTTGATAATGGAATAATTAATATTGCACAAGAGCATTCGTTATCAGCAATTTTAAAATTTCACATTGGTCATATGCTTTATAAGCATCTTGAATCAAAAAATAAAATGGATGTGAGTATTGGTATTTCCACACCTGCCGGGGAGCTACATGAGTTTGGAATTATGATCGCAGCCTTATTGTGTAGCTATTATAATATAAATTTTTATTATCTAGGGCCTAATATGCCAGCTGAATCTCTAGCTGAATCATGTAATCAGATTGGAGTTAAGCATTTGATTTTGGGTGTAAGTAGGGTTTATCATACGGATCCAAGTCGTGATTTAGATAAGTATGTAAGTGTCCTTAGTGAAAATCTTAATGATGATGTAAGTTTAATGATTGGTGGGTTAAGCAAAGGGTCAAATTTCTTGGATCAATCCAATATTGAGTTAGTTCCAACACTTAGCATGCTAGATCAAAAATTATCTCAATTAATTAATTAAAATTCGTTGATGCGCACTGCACAGAACTGCGTTTTTTTTCCTAACAATCCCGCAATTAATGCGATATTACCTAGACATTTAAGGCCAAAATAAGAGAGAATCAAGGCATCAAGTGCATGGCGATAAAGAGCAAGAAGCTATCTTCAAAGTGCTGAACTTGATACCACACACAAAGAAAAATTTTAGAGAGGGACATAGGTTTATGAAACTTATCCGTTTACATTTACAAGGCTTCAAGTCTTTCAAAGATAGAACTACCATCAATTTTGACGAAGGAATTACTGGGATCGTTGGACCTAACGGTTGTGGTAAATCAAATATCGTTGATGCCCTATTCTGGGTAATGGGTGAACAATCGGCAAAACACTTACGTGGAAATAAAATGAAGGACTTAATTTTTGCAGGTTCATCAAAATATTCTCCAGCAGGGTTTGCTGAGGTAACTCTAGTTCTTCAAAACGATACGGGAAAGCATATCCATATCGGTGGCCAAGTTTGTAAACCAGCTGAAATCGCTCTAACTCGTAAGCTTTATAAAAACGGTGATACGGAGTATAGAATTAATAATCTTCCAGCAAGACTAAAAGATATTCATGAGGTTTTCATGGATACTGGTGCTGGTGCGAAGTCATATTCAATTATTGCTCAAGGTGAAATCAATCGTCTCGTTCAAGCTAAGCCACAAGAACGTCGTACGATGATTGAAGAAGTTGCTGGTATCACTAAGTTTAAAATGCGCAAGCGTGAGTCTTTAAAGAAAATTGAATATACACAAGCAAACTTAAACCGTTTAAATGATTTACAAGCTGAAATTTATAAGAATTTAAAAGCCCTTGAGAAACAAGCTGAGAAAGCTGAGAAGGCAAGACGTTTAAAAGATCGTGTAAAACACCATCAATTAATTGTTGATTCACATAAGGAATTTGACTTTCTTACTGATTATGTAAATGCGAAGAGAAAGCTTGAGAACAATGTTGAAACTTTAGAGAAATCAATTCTGACTAAAGATAATCTTGAATTAACTCTTGAAGACGAAAGAATCAAAAAAACTGATTTAATGGAAAAAATTGATGGTCTTCAAGCTGAATATAATGAAATGGCAAAAGAACTTGCTGCCAGTGAAGAAAGATTAAAGCACTTAATCGATGCGAAAGCTTCTAAAGAAGATCGTATTGAAGAAAGACATAGAGAGAATGAAGATCTTGATAATGATATTGAAGTTAGAACAGAGAAGCTCAATGAACTTAAAGAAAAACTAAGTGAGCTTGAGTCAGCAAATTATGCTGAGATGGACTTCAGTGAAAAAGAAGAGAAGGTTGAAACTCTTAAAGAAGAAATGTTAGCCAAAGAAGAAGAAATCTCTGATATGACTAATATGCTTGAAGAGAAAAAATCTGATTTCACAGAAATTGACCAGATTGTATTTAGAAACGCTTCAAAACTACAAGAGTTCTCAAATGCTCTTGAAGATATTATGTCTGAGATTGAAGAGATTGAAAAAAATACTGCTGATTTCTCAGATGAATTAGTTGCTCAAAGAGATGAAGTTCAAACTCTTAGAGCAAAACTTGAAGAAATAGAAGCTCAGTATGAAGATACTAAAACACAAAAAGAAGAAGTAACTCAGGCCTTTAAAGAAAAAGATGCGACTCTACGTGATCTTTCAAAGGAAGTGATACAGCTTGATTCGAAGAGACAATCTCTGATTGAACTTAATCGTTCTGGTGTTGGAGTTAAAGAAGGTGGACTTAAGTACATTGAAGAAAAAGGGGAAGGCTCTTTTGAAATCTTTGGAAATATTGTTCAGTGTGAAGCAGATTATGCCAGAGCAATTGAAATTCTTTTTGAAAAAGACTTTGATGCACTTATTAAGAAAGATACAGAGTTAGCAAACCTCGAAGGTCTTGAAGCAGATTTAAGTCTTGATTATATTTATCCTAAAAATACAGTAGACCTATCAACTCCTGAGACAAAAGAAAGATTAGCTTTAAAAGGAATTGAAGACGTTATTGCGATTGAAGATATTATCAAAATCAGTAATTCAGAATATAAGGAAGTATTAAATAAGTACTTTAATGGTTTTTATATTGCAGAGAATTTTGATTTAGCGAAGGCACTGAAGGCCGTAACAGAATTAAATGTTAAAGGTTTGATTTCTAAAGATGGAAATCATTTTATCTATAAGTCACTTAATGGAGTTAAACTCTCAAAGCGTACTGAAGAGAATGCTTCAATGGGAGTTGTTCAAAGAAATAATTTAATTGAAGAGTTAACTCTTGAGTTTGAAGAGAAGAATAATGCTCTTACTGAACTAGAAACAGAAGTAAGTGATCTTAAAGAGAGAATGGATGACCTTGCGACAAGCTTTGAAGACCTTAGATCTCAAAGAGAAACAATTAATAACGAATTTATTGCAACTAAGTCTAGTCTAGAGTCTAAAGAGAAAAACTTTTCTACTCATAGTTCAAGGCTTGATATTTTAAATAAGAGAAAACAAGAAATTAGTGTTCAGAAACTCGAGATTCTAGAAACTGAGGAAAGTTCAGTGGATAAGAAAGAACAATTAGAGTCTGAGGTTGAAACACTGACAGAGCAACTCTTTGAAATGCGTGAAGCTTATAATGAATTAAAAAGCTTATATGAAGCTGAAAGAAGCGAGCTCCTTGAGCTGCAAGCTAATGCGAAAACTTATCATACTCAATTAGAGAACTTCCAATCACAAATTGATGATGTGAATTCTCAAATTGAAAGATACGCCCAAAAGAAAGAAGCAAATATTGAAATGTTAGAAAAGCTCGAAGAAGAAATTCAAATGAGCTTTGACACAATTGAAGAACTAAAAGAAAAGAACTCTGATCAGGCTGAGATTATGTCTGAGAAAGAGAACTATTTAAATCTGATTAAAGATGAGCTAACTGAACTTCTAAACGGTATGAACGATCGTGAAACGGAAGTGAAAAAGCTTACTAAAGATATTAATGATATTGAAAAGTCTAATGTTGAATTAAATCTTAAAACTGAGCAGATTGTAATTGATGAAGAAATTCTAGTTAAAGACTGTTTTGATATGTATAAAGTTGATTTACGTGCCATTTTAAAATCACATCTTGAGCTAACTAGTGAGTCTTTAGAAGGACTTGCTGATTTAAGCCCAATGTATGTAATGGAAACTGAAGATGGTGAAGTTGAAATTGAAATTCAAGAATATAGCTTTGAAAAACGTTTCCCTGCTGTTCTAAGAGAGTCAAAAGATAAACTTAAGCGCTATAAGTCAGACTTAAATCGTCTTGGTGAAATTAATTGGCAAGCAGTAGAAGATTATGACAGACAAAAGTTACGTTATGATTTCCTAAGGGATCAAGAAGCACAATTAAAGAAATCTCTTGAAGATCTTGAGCTTGCGATTATGCACATTGATGATAAGTCTAAGGAGCGATTCGCTCAGGCCTATAATGAAGTAAATGAAAGATTCGAAAAAGTTTTCCCAATTATCTTTGGTGGGGGAGAAGCCAGACTTGAAATCGTTGGTGATCTGGATAGTCCAGAGTGTGGTATTGATATTATCGCTAAGCCACCAGGTAAGAAAATGCAATCGATCAACCTTATGAGTGGTGGGGAAAAAGCAATGACGGCTGTTTCTCTGATCTTTTCTATCTTCTTGGTGAAGCCATCTCCATTCTGTCTACTAGATGAGGTTGATGCTCCATTAGATGATGCTAACGTTGGTCGTTTTAATGAATTACTTAGAGAAATGAGTAGTGAGTCGCAATTTATTTTGATTACCCATAATAAGAAAACAATGGAACTTAATGACACCCTTTATGGTGTGACAATGCAAGAACCAGGTGTATCAAAAGCTGTATCAGTTCAATTACACTAAGACTTGAGTGGCTTAAATATGAGAATTTTAATATTTTTAATTTTAATTGTTTCACTTATTCAGGCAGCTAATGCTGCCTTTGTTCCTAAGAGCTTTGTGGCAGAGTTAAATGAAGTACATAAAGCTGAGTCTATAAAAACAGAAATTAAATACATGCAAGGTGGGTATATTTATTATACTTCCTTTGATACTTTTGAAGAAAATCTTCCTCAATTAATTTATGTCTGTAACCCTAAAACTACTTATAAGTATGTTCCTCCATTTGATAAGAGTGAAAAAGGAGAGTTAACTAAGGGGGATTCAAATGTTTATTGTTACTCAAAAGTATTTGAAGCACTCACTCGTGGCTTAAAAGATAATGAACTCTATAAAGTAAAGCTTGGTAAAAAGAGTGCAACTCTAACTTTTTCAGAAAAGGCCTCTAAGCAATTAGGACTTTTAAAAATTGAATTTACTTTTAAAAATGAGAGTAAAAACTCAATAGCTGACATCGCAAATATGATTCTTTATTTTGAGCAGAAACCACAACCCACAAAGTTCGAATTAAAAAAGTTTAATATTAAACAAAAACTTAACAAAGCAGATTTTGAATTCCAAGTTCCTGAAAACACGAATATTAAAGAGATGAACTGAGATAGATCAAACTTTTTTTAACTAGTTAAACTAAAGATAAATCAGTATAACAAAGTCTAGATAGAAAGAGGGGACTTTATGCTTAGTACTTTAATTATACTGGGTTTATTAATTATTCATTGGTATTCATCATTATTTTTCCAAACTGTATTCTTACATAGATACGCTTCCCATAATATGTTTAAACTTAGTCCATTTATGGAAAGGGTTTTTTATTTTGGTACTTTCATTACTCAAGGAAGTTCATTTTTAAACCCTAGAGCATACGCAATCTTACATAAACTTCATCATAAATACTCAGATCAAAATGATGATCCTCATTCACCAGTTAAAGCGAGTAATGTTATGAAAATGATGTTGCATACTTTTAATATATATAAGGAAATCATTCAACACCCAGAAAGATATGATCATATTCAAGCTGGGGTAAAAGAGTGGAAGGCCTTAGATAAATTTGCAGATGCATGGATCACAAGAATACTTTTTGGTGCAGCTTTCTTTTTTCTATATATGAGTATTGCTGAGTATTGGTGGCAGTTTGCATTCCTGCCTATGCATTGGTTAATGGGTCCGATTCATGGTGCAATTGTTAATTGGTGTGGGCATAAGTATGGATATCAAAACTTTGATAATGGTGATAATTCAAAGAATACACTTCCAATCGATTTTTTAATGATGGGTGAATTGTATCAAAATAATCACCATAAGTTTCCAACTCGATTAAAGTTTGCAGCAAAAAAGTTTGAAATTGATTTTGGGTATTTATCAGTTTATTTTTTAAAGAAATTTAAGATTATAAAAATGGCATAAAAAAAGGCCCTTGTTATAAGGGCCTCTTACTTAACTTATCAGTTCTCGATTATCTCTCGAACGGAACATTTGTAATTCCAACTCTTTCATAAAACGGTAGCTTCTTTAAAAACCAAAGGTATCCGCTTTTATCAATCATGTATGCTTCACCATCATCATAGATAAAGTAGCTTGTACCTAAAAGCTCTGGCTCTTCATTTGATTTATCTTTTTCAATTGAAGTAATCACAACTTTACCTCTGTTTACAACTTCACCTTGATCAGTGATCGCAATTAATTCATTTTTTGAGTTAAAGAAGAAAGTACCACCGTGTTTTTTAGTATTTCTAAAACCTTTAACTTTTTTAATATTCGCAACATGTGTTGTGTAAGTGTTACCTTCTTCATCAACTTTTGTTCTTGGTACAAAACCAATAACAATCATGTCACCATTTTTCATAAGAACATAATTATGTCCATAATGAACAACTTTCTTTCTTTTTACTTTGATGTCTTCTTTACCTTTATAAAGTTTTCCATCATATGGGTTAGTGATATACATTTCACCTCTTCTATCAGTGAAGTAAACACCACCAAGTTTGTATGCATCACTAAATAGTTCAAAACCTTCTGCATGATGAGTTACGATAACACCATTTGTTTGAACAATATGTGCAGCAATACTTTCTGAACCAGATTTTCTAGAGAAGAAGAAAACCCCACCAGCTTCTGTTGCTGAATAATCATCTAAGTAATGCATGTCTTTATATAGATAACCTTGTGAGTCTGTTGTGTGGATAACATCATTTTTATCGATATAATAATTTGATCCACTATATTCAACTTCTTCAGGTAAAGTGAAATATCCTAAAGGTTGAGGCATAACTATTCCATTAGAATCGAAATAAGATTTAATAGTGTAGGTCTTTCCGTTATCAAGTAACATAAAGCCGGCACTGTGACCGATTTGACTAAGATCTTGAGCAAATGCAATTGAGCTCATTAGTACTAAGAATCCTAAGATTGCTTTCATGGTTCCTCCATTCAAAGTTAAGTGGGGGCAACATACATGCTTTTCTGACGCAGCGCTATATTTTTGAAAATTTTACTTATAATTAAGCTAAAAAAGTGAAGGCCCCTTAATATAAGGGGCCTGAGAAGTGAGATTAGGTAGGTTAGAGATATGCTTAAAGAGAGGAAAGCGTCCATGCTAGAAGGGTAAAATCCTTAATAATATTAGATACTTAATTTAAAATCTTGATAGTTGGCCATCCTTGGGCCAGCTGACCTTATGCGGCCAGCTGGCAGTGGCTTTCGAGAGGAGATGTATGAAAACAATCATTTATAATATTGGTCTCAATATCCATTTGGGACCAATTTTCTTCTAAATTACAGCTTTGAAAGTGGTTATAAGACCAATTTTCAAAGTTATTCTCTATATTGATGAACGTACACGACAGATAATTACTGTTAAGGGAATTCGTAATGCAAAAGTTGCAATTATCCATCGTGCACGCCACCCAGTTGCAAGATTCAAATTTAGAAAATTCGAACTTGCAATTTACAAACTTACAGTTAAGAAACTTCACGTTAGTAAATTCAGTAGCTTGGAATGTAAAATTTTCAAATACCATATTTTCAAAGATCACATTTTCAAATTTAGAGCCGCTGATAGTGTGATTCTTCATAGTAATGTCTTTTAATAACTCATCTTGCAATTTAATGTATGTACCTGTAATTAATGAGTTTTGTAAAAGTGTAATTGTAGATTCCATTTTTAAGCTCCTGCCTAAGTTGCATCCTAGAAACATTATTGCATGTTTGACTTATTGCGTCAAGAAATAAAATTGCATCAAGGAATTTTTTTTCACTCCGATAAGTATTTTGATGGCTTAGCATTGCAATGTTACAATTATATTGCATGCAAGTGACCAGAATATGGTTAAAAGGAGAAGGTATGATTTCATTTATTCCAGAAAACACTGAAATGTTCTTAGCAGTAGTACGTAAGTATATGCATTTACGTGGAGGATTAACTCAAAAGGATCTTGCAGAGATGCTAAATATAGGAATTTCCACTATGTCTCGCTTTCTAAATCAGAAGACTAAGGAACTAGATCCGCAATTAATTGCAAGCATAATTGCAAAACTGAACATTCCATTGCATGAGATTATCGATTTTGTGGACGAAGATTCTACTCAAATGTTTAAAAAGCTAGTGTCCTTTTATAAAGAAGAGATTTCTTCCGATACGGATAGTAGAGAAGCAACTACTTCAGATAGTGATATTGATAAGATTGAAGAGACACTAGATGAAGACGATACAAGGTTGAAGACCTCTGCATCTATTAAAGGAGTTAAAGTACCTTTTGGGGAAAGACGAGATCAGAGCGATAGTAATTTATCTATAAGAGATAAGTTAAATAGCTTAAGTCCTAGACAAAAAGGATTCTTAACTGACTTTTTAGACTTAGATATGGAAGGCCGTGACTTAATTGTTGATGTTGGAAACTCACTCTTTAGATACTTTAAACAAGGAAGAGCAGAATTTTAATGAAGGCAAATTTACTTATACTATTCTTTATACCAAGTTTGTTATGGGCGATGCCCAAGAAGCTTGAAGTATGGTTTATAAGTACAACTTCAAATAAAGAAGCACTTCTACACCTAGATAAGATAGAGAGTAAAAACAATTTTCGTAATATCGCACAAGCAAGTCGCCAATGTCAGCCTATGGGGGATTATTGTTTTGATCCACAAATTGGATTGTATAAGAGAGATGCTAACTCTGATAGTAATGTTGAAGCAGTAAGTGACTATACAGTTCTTGATGGAAGTGAAAAGTATGAGAAGTTTGATTCCGGTGATGGAATTGATCGTGATATGGTGAATTGTGAAGAAGGAAACTTCTTTGATCTTTATTGTGGTAAGGCCAAAGCTAAGAAAAAAATAAGTAAGGCCAAGCTTACTTTATGGATCGATGTTTCTTCGACAATGAAGCAGGTCGACTTCGAAGGATATGATAAGAGCTGTAAAAGAGAAATGCTTTTAAAGAAACTAGATCGTACCTGTCCATTTAGTAGTGATATGAAGGTATATATTTTTAATGAAACTCGCAAAGAGCTTGGGATGATGGATAGAGTATGCCTAAATTCAGGTCTCAATCGAACAGATAGAATGATGAAAGATATTAAAGTAAATAATGCTGACCATCTTATCATTATCACTGATATCTATGAAGCAAGTGAAGAGTTTATTGATTTTGTTGAAGCCAGTGGGGTTGGATCAGTTAAGGGGATCCAAAAGCCTATGTATGCAGAAGATCTCTATGAAGAAGTTCCTCGTTTAGCAAAAGTCTGTCGCTAAGCACTTTTCAAATATTGTCTTTTCCTTTACTTTGATTACATGTTTAATAAATTAATTCAATGGTCTAAGTTTCAGCACCATCATTTACCTTGGCGCAAAGAGCGTACACTATACACGACGCTTGTAAGTGAAATAATGTTGCAACAGACAACTGTTGGAACTGTTCTTAATCACTATCAACGCTTTTTAAAAAAATACCCCAGCATTGCTGAACTTGCTCTTGAAAGTGAAGATAATTTAACAGTTGCTTGGAAGGGGCTGGGATACTATCGACGTGCAAGAAATCTAAAAAAAGCATGTGAACAGATTGTAGAACACCATAGTGGAAAAATACCTTTAGATTATTCTAAATTAATAAAGATTAATGGTATTGGTGAATATACTGCAAATGCACTCCTTGCTATTGGTGCAGATAAAAAAACATTGGCCATTGATGCGAACCTTGAGCGAGTGCTTTCGCGAATCTATGGACTAACTTCACTTAAGGGTAAGAAGCTTCAAGATGAAATAAAAGACAAATTTCAAAAAGGTATTATTTGTAGTGAGATAGAGAATTATAGTGCTCGAGACTTTAATGAAGCACTAATGGATCTTGGTCGTGAATTTTGTAAGGCGAATCGTGTTTACTGTGAACTATGTCCTATGGGAGATAATTGCAAGGCCAAACTAAGTGGGGAACCTTTAAGTCTTCCTATAAAAGAGAAAGAAAAGAAGATTGAAAAATACTTCGAATTAAAACTACTAAGAGTAATCACTCTGAATGAAGGAAAACTTTTGTCTTATAAGAAAAAAAAGAATGAATGGTTAAGTGGACAGTATGAGGTGCCTACATTCATTATTTCTTCAGAAGACCAAGAACTGACTCAGTATCCCGCTAGTACATTAAATTTAGAGCATGATTTATTGCCTATGCTTAAGACAGGGATTACCAAATATAGAATTGCAAACTACCTTTTATTTGTAAGTCAGAAAGAATTAGAAAATCTTGGTTTCAAGCTTAAAGCTTATGAATGGATTGAATTGAATGAACAATCAAATTTCTCAACCACGACTTTTAAGGCATTAGATTTTTTTGGAATAAAAAAGTAAGAGGGGCGATAAGCCGGATTCTGTCTAGGGTTATCATTTATCTAGATAACTTGTTGCCAAGTTATTCAAGCATCCTACCCGCCATCGCCTCCGAGAAAGAGCACTATGATGGCCTATTTGGACTTGCACCACGTAGAGTTTACCTGGTTTCACTACAGCCGAACTGTACTTGCTTTCT
>CEUD01019768.1_pt1 | contig 50606 bp, 39 predicted proteins | sample 356481 | NCBI WGS metagenome assembly CEUD01 (sample SAMEA2623314, study PRJEB7988) | marine metagenome | isolation source: saline water (ENVO:00002010), including | reverse complement strand
GAGAAGCGCAAGAAGGAGATCGTGGGCGTGGCTCAGCAGGTGTTGGCCAACCCCGAGGCCGGGTTCCGTGAGGTCAAGACCGCCAAACTCGTGTCCGAGAAATTCCAAGAGTTGGGCATCCAGCACGAGAGCGGGCTGGCACTCACCGGACTGAAGGGCCGCATACAGGGCGGCGCAGGCCCCGGACCCAGAGTGGCCGTGATCGGCGAACTGGACTCCCTGGTAGTGACCGAACATCCCCACGCCGACCCTGACACCGGCGCAGCCCATGCTTGCGGTCATCACTGTCAGATCGGCATGATGCTGGGAGCCACGATGGGTCTACTAACTCCTGAAGTGATGGCCCAACTCTCGGGCGAGATCGTGCCCTTCGCCGTGCCAGCTGAGGAGTTCATCGAGGTCGAACAGCGGCTGGAGATGCGTAATGAGGGCAAGCTGGAGTTCCTGGGCGGCAAGCAAGAACTGATCCGCCTGGGCCAGTTCGATGACGTGGACATCGCCATGATGTGCCACACGGCCAGCGACATGGGCGAGCGTAAGTTCGCCATGGGCGGCACCAGCAACGGCCACGTGGTGAAGTTCGTTAAGTACACGGGCGTCGGGGCCCACGCCGGAAGCCTGCCCCACCGGGGCGTCAACGCCCTGAACGCTGCCTCATTCGCCATCCAGGCCATCAACGCCCTCAGGGAGACCCACAAGGCCGACGACACCGTCCGCATCCACGGAATCATGACCAGGGGCGGCGAGGCAGTCAGCGCTGTGCCCTCGGATGTGAGACTGGAGTGGCGTGTCCGCTCATCCACCCCCAAGGTTGTGGTTGAGAACTCCGTGGCGGTGGACCGTTGTTTCCGGGCCGGAGCCTTGGCCGTGGGAGCTTCGGTGAACATCACCACCATCCCCGGCTACCTGCCCATGCGCCACGATACTAAGTTGCAGGACATCTTCCGGAGGACAGCCGTTGAACTGATGGGGGAACAGGCCACGCTGGTCATGCCAGCCCGCCGCAACCGGGGCGGCTCCACCGACATGGGAGACCTAAGCCACCTGATGCCCGCATGCCACCCCTACGCCGCCGGAGCGGTCGGTCCGGGCCACAGCAGTGAGTACGTCATCACCGACTACGAGTCCGCGGTGATCATGCCTGCCAAGATCATGGCCATGGTAGTGATCGACCTGCTGGCCGACGGCGCCAAGCGGGCCAAAGAGGTCAAAGCCAATCACCGGCCGCTGATGAGCAAGCAAGCCTACGTGAAATTCCAGCGCGAGCGGGCGGAGATAACCGATTTCAACGGGGCGGCCCAGTAGGGGTACGCCACACCGTTCGTCCTGGCCAACCCCTACGTCATTCCTGCGAAAGCAGGAATCCAGGCAAACCAGACTTGCGCCAAACCATCGCCCTCACCCTCTCCTCTTTCCGCGGAAGGATGGGAGAGGGAGTTGCTTCCCCGTCATTCCGGCTTTCGCCGGAATCCACTCATCTTGAGCATGGGACGGACCGGTCCGTAGGCGCGGGTTTTCAACCCGCTACGCTTGGCATCCGCCGCAGTCCAATGGGCCAAGGCCTGTTTGGTTCCAAACGAATATTGTCCTGGCTTTAGCCTGACCTACACGAATCACGGCGGGTTAAACCCGCACCTACGACTCGGAGACCGCCTAGACTCCCAACACAAACATAACCGTCCCCGCCAGAAGGGGAATGGCCAAGTTGTCATCCGGTGGGATAGACGCCAGTTCCACAACTCCAGCCACTCCTGCCCCCACCCAAAGCGCCCAATGGTGATCGATGCCGTTGGCCACGATGAGCACCGCCGCCGCCCCGGCGCCAACTCCGACGAACGCCGCGGTACCCAGCGGAGACTTGCCGAATATCCTGGGGCCAGGCATGCGCCGACCCACCATCGCAGCCGCCGGGTCTCCCAGGGATAGGAAGAACATGATCGGGATGGCCACTTCTTTCCCAAAAAGCACGTAGACGATCAGGGCCGCTATGAGCATGTAGGTGGCGCCGGTGATGTGAGCCGCCTCGTCTTCCTTGAGAAGGGGCGCCAGCCAGCGGGTGAACAGCGCGTTCAGCCAGCCGACTCTGAACCGGACCAAGTCCAGGGCAAGCCCCTGACCGGCTAGTACCGCCAAAGCCCAAATCATGGGTGTCTCGGATACCCATATCGCGGCCAGCGATATGGAAGACCCGGCGACGATGTGGAACAACCTACGCCAGATAGGAGCCGGAGGAGCGCCTTGCACGACCCTTCTCTCGCCGCCGAAAACCAGTATGTCCAGATACCGGCGCATGGGGCGCATAGACCAAAGCTCCATCACGGATTTGACCGAATTTTACCGCGCCCGCACCAACGCCGCCATTCCTGCGAAAGCAGGAATCCACGGAACTCCTCTTGAAATCAAAGCCCGATTATCTGGGAAAGTTGGTTGCAGGTGTGTCTACATGGATTCCGGCGTGCGCCGGAATGACGAAACAAGTCCCCTCTCCCGTCGCAACGGGGAGGGTTAGGGTGAGGGCAACGATTGGGCATAGGTCATTCGACAGCCATCAGATATGCCTTGCCGTCATTCCGGTTTTTTCCTGAATGACGGGGAAAGAAACCAAAGAATAGACGAAGAGAAGGACTTAAGTCGAAAGAGCACACCGTTCAATAAGCGGCTAACGCCGCCTAGAACCGGACGGTGATGCTGTCTCCGGCCCGCCAGCGCAGGTTTTTGATCTTGGTGTCTTTGGGGATATCAAACAGCATCCACCCGTCGATCGAGGTGTCCCTGGGTAGATTAAATGAGCCCTCTAAGAAGAGGATGTTGTTCTCTTTGTTGTCCCGGACCGAATCAGCAGCCTCGACCAAGATCTGGGCCGGATGGGGGGAGCCGTCGCCGTCGCCGTCGCCGGAGCATTGGTAATTGAATGTCCCCGGTTGGTCGAAACGGTGGGTGATCGAGGCTCCCGGCGCTATCTGAAGCAGATCTACACCCAGATCAGACAGTACGCCCGGGCCAAACTGAATCGCGGAATTAGTCTCCCCCCGGTTGGTCCACTGGACGTTGGTCCCGGCATTCACCACCAGCCGGGCGTGGTCCGTGCACTCGCCAGCCTCCATCGTGACGGCGCCTTCTCCCTGGCCGCGCTGGTCCAGAAACACCGTGTCGGTGATGCTGATCGGCCGGTAATCATCCTGGAAGAAGCCCTCGATCACCGCTGCTTGCTGGTCTGCGACGACCACCGTATTCAACGCGACGTGGTTCTCCAACTTGAAGCGCATCATCAGGAGTTCTTGGCCTGGAGCCGAAGGCTGGATCCGCCACTTGCGGATGACATCTTCGGTGTCGATGGTCGAGTAGCGGAGTTCGTCGGAACGCTTCATCTCCAAAACATTCAACAACAGGATCCGGCCCTCGTGGTACTGACCCAACGTAGAGGACGCATCGCTGCAAGCCGTAATCAAGAAGGGCATCAAGATCAGAAGGAGCCAAAATATCGAGCGTTTAGAGATCAAGCCGGCACTCCGGGCAACAGGGATAACGTTTCATGGGAGCCAGTGTGGTCAACCAAGATACGCTGCTGCCGATAACAGTAGATTCATGAGCGGGCGGTGGTCAGGCTGGGCAATTGGCGCAGTCGTTGGACCAGCTCTACCAACACTCCCAACAGGTATTCCACCTCTTCTTCCGTGTTGTCGCGGCCCAGGGTGAGTCGGAGGCTACCGCGGGCGATCTCGGCCGACTGGCCCAGCGCCAACAGAACGTGCGAAGGTTCCAGCGAGCCCGAGCTACACGCGCTGCCGCTTGATGCGGCGATGCCCGCCATGTCCAGGCCAAGCAGGATGGGTTCCCCTTCCACTCCCGTGAACGAGAAATTGGCGTTGTTGGGCAATCTCTGGGTCGCGTGGCCGTTCAGGCGGCTGCCCGGTATCTGTTCCAACACCGATTCTATGATCTGGTCTCTGAGTGCGGAGCAGCGTTGGCTGGTCTCCTCCCTGGCTGAGTTGGCCGCATCTAGGGCCAGCGACAAGCCGATGATCCCCGGTATGTTCTCGGTGCCAGAACGGCGTTCCCTCTCCTGGCCTCCGCCGTGGATCAACGGCAGATAGGGCGTGCCCCGTTTTATGTAAAGCACCCCGGTGCCCTTGGGTCCGTGGAACTTGTGCCCGGACAGACTCAGCAAGTCGACACCTAATTCGGCGACTTCCAGGGACAGGTATCCGGCTGCCTGCACCGCATCGGTATGGAACACGATGGTCCGCGACAGCTCGCCGGCACGCTTCTTGATGGTTTTGGCGATCTCAGAGATTGGGTTTATGGTCCCGATCTCATTGTTGCCGTACATGATGGTAACCAAGGTGGTGCGTTCGTTGATGGCGTTGTACACCGCCTCAGGCAGCACCATGCCGTCGGCGTCCACCGGCAGATAGGTGACCTCAAAACCCTGGGACTCCAGGTACTGGCAGGCGTGCAACACGGCATGGTGCTCCACACTGGAAGTTACGATGTGGTTGCCGGTCTCGTGGAGCGCCGTGGCCACTCCGTGGATAGCGGCGTTGTCCGACTCAGTCCCGCCCCCAGTGAAAACCACCTCTCTGGGGCGGCAATTAAGCACGCCGGCCACCCGCTCCCGGGCCTCGTCCAGGGCGTAACGGGCCTCTTGGCCCACCGAGTGGAGACTGGAGGGGTTGCCGAAGTGTTGACTGAAATAGGGGACCATGGCTTCAAGGACCTTAGGGTCCAGGGGCGTGGTGCCGGCATGGTCCAAGTAAACTGTGCCTTCAACCGTCATTTTCGTCCGTATCTACATCGGCCTTCTTGGCCGCAATTCGTTGGTGAAGCCATTTTAGCATAGCTACGTTCATCCGAGCTTGGAACGGCCTACTCTGGGAAACTGCTCTTAGCCAAAGAAAATAGGAACATGCCGACGATTCCTAGCCACACGCCATCCACCGGTTCCGAGAATACTGCCAGAGAGACGCCCCCTACAACCATCGCCACGCCCACGGCCTGACCCATCCCGGCCGAGATGCGCGTCGCCTTGCGGTGGTTACCGGTGAATCCCCAGATACCCGCCCGCAGCAAGCGGCCCCCGTCCAGCGGATAGCCGGGCACCAGGTTGAACAATCCCAGGCTCAGATTGGTCCACGCCAGAAGCAGCAAGATCACTTCCACCGGGGAATCGCCCCGGCCCAACAAGAACCAGACCGCGCCGAACATCACCGCCAGAACGATGCTTAAAAGAGGCCCGATCAGAGCTACCATGAACTCGGTGAGAGGCCGCTGGGGCTCGCGGTCCAGATGTGAAACGCCGCCGAAGATGAAGAGGGTTATGCCCCGTACCGGTATCCCCTTGCTCAAGGCCATGAGGCTATGGCTGAGTTCATGGGCGAGGACCGAGAGGAAGAACAGGACCACGGTAATCATGGCGACCGACCACCGTTGGGCCACCGGCCAGAGCAGTCTGGCGTCATCGAACTGCCCGGCAAGCAGATAGATGAGCAGCAGAAATACTAAGACCCAACTGATGTTGATCTCGACCGGGATGCCGAAAACCCGGCCCAATCGCAGCGATGCTCCCATAGATACACGACCCTTCGATTCAGCCAGCCGATACCGGAAGGCTATTGTATATCCAGCATCTCACATGAACACCTGACGCCGCTATACCCGACGAATCGCCGGGCCGTGCGCTTAGGAGACCTGTTTGCCGCCACAGGCGTAGGCCACTAACTTGTAGACCAACTTGGCGGCGGTGTAAAAGCAGGCGGGAGGGCCATCCGCTGGAGCCAGTTCGCAAACATCAAAGCCGACTATTCGGCGGGACGCGGCCACCTTGCCCAGCAATGAGACCAGTTGATGCCAGGCCATTCCCCCAGGCTCCGGGGTGCCCACGGCGGGCATCAAGGCCGGGTCCAGCACGTCCAGGTCCACGCTCACATATACCGTGTCGCTGAGGCTGTCCAGCACGCTCTCCAGTGAACTGCTAACCGGGTCGGCGCCCCAATACCAGACCGGGACGTTGTTCTCCCGGATGAAGTCATGCTCTTCCTGGCACAGACTGCGCACTCCGGCCAGGGCTATCGGGCAACATTCGTAGGCCCGGCGGGCGGCAGAGGCGTGTCCGAAAGGGGTGCCCATGTACTCGTCGCGCAGGTCGGCATGTGCGTCCAGATACAACACTGAAAGACCGGGGTAGGCTTCCACATGGGCCCGGACCGACCCGATGGTTATGGAGTGCTCCCCGCCCAGCAGCCCAACGGTCTTCCCCATGCCGATATAGGAGGCGACTACGCTCTCGATACGCTCGGTCATTGGGCCGGGACCGGCCATGTGGGGTTCCAGAGCGCCCGTGGTGTGGATGCCGATCTCTGATACATCCAGTTCAAGCTCAAAATCGTAATCTTCTAGACCATAGGAGGCCGTAATCATAGCCTCTGGGCCGTCACGGGAGCCGCTCCTGAAAGATGTGGTGCTGTCGTAAGGGACGGGGATCAGGGCAACCTTGGCGGCATCAAGGGAGGACCGTTCCTGGGGCAAGGCGAGGAAGTTGTGAGGAATCAAGGACGAAGCAGAACCGAGCCCGGGTTCAGTCAAAATGACTACCTGTTCCGCTGGCTTCAAGGGCGGTGCGCTGCTGTTGTGCTTCGGCCAGGCCCTGGCGCTCATCCAGCCATTCAAGGCCGCGGTCCAACAGCCACGTCTTGACCTTGGTCAGGCCGAACAATTCTTTAACGTCTTCCAGCGCCAATTCGTGATCAAAGGGCTGGCAAGAGAAGATGTCGATATTGATGTAGTTCTTGCGGGGAAAAGTATGGATGCTGATATGGCTCTCGGCTATGATCACGAACCCAGACACACCGGAGTCTTCTCTCTTGGGCGCCTCGTACTTGAGAACGTTGGGCTCAGTTATGCGGGTCATATCCAAAGAATCGGGATATTCATACAGGAAGTTGCGTACCAAGTCCTCGTCCCACATCTTGTCGATATCTCCGCCGTAACCGTCGATAACCAGGTGCATCCAGCCTCCAAAGAAATCCGGGAAAAATACGCGGGTGATTACGCTATAGATAGCTCAAATAACGAATTCGCGCTCCTTGGCAAATTCAGTTGTATAGAATATCATCACTTGTGGCCTAGCACAATCAGGTTAAATTCGGCCCGCTCAGGCGAGCCAGACGACGTGAAATAGTTTGCAGCCCAATATGATTCAGGCCGAGGGCCTGACCCACTATTACGGTCCATATCCTGCGATTCAAGACGTCAGCTTCGGTGTCAGAAAAGGCGAGATCTTAGGATTTCTAGGCCCCAACGGCGCCGGAAAGACGACCACGATGCGCATCATCACCGGCTTCATGCCTCCGACTCACGGCACCGTGACTCTGGACGGCTACGACGTGGTGGAACAATCGTTGGACGCCCGCCGCCGGGTGGGCTACCTGCCAGAAACCGTGCCGCTGTACACCGACATGTCTGTCAACGGCTATCTGAAGTACATGGGCACCCTTCGGGGCATGGCTCCCAAGTCGATCAAGGCACGCTTGGGCGACGTTGTAGCCGTGTGCCGCCTGGGCGACTACCGCAAAACCCAGATAGGGAAGCTCTCCAAGGGGTTCCGCCAGCGCGTGGGCATCGCTCAGGCTATCTTGCACGAACCACAGGTGCTGGTGCTGGATGAACCAACCATCGGCATCGACCCCATTCAGGTGGTGGAAACGCGGCGTCTCATCAAGGAGCTGGGCAGCGACCAGACCGTGGTCTTGAGTAGCCACATCCTCCCCGAAGTCAGCATGCTTTGCGACCGGGTCTTGATCATCAACGAAGGCCGCATCGTGGCTGAAGATACTCCGAAAAACCTGGCCGCGGGCCTGCAGGGTGTCGAGCGTCTTGAAGTGGAAGTCGGTGGGCCGGCCGCGGAGGTGCTCCCAGTCCTGAAGGGCATCAAGGGCGTCAACGAAGTAGCCCACGTCAACAACGACGGCCGCCACACCTACATCATCCAGGCCCAATCCGAAAAAGACCTGCGTGACGAGATATCCCAGGCAGTGATCAGCAACGGCTGGAGTCTGCGGGGCCTACAGATGGTCGGAATGAGCCTGGAAGAGATCTTCCTCCGCCTCACCACCCATGAGGAGTTGTAGGGATGCGGACGGCACAGGCTGTGGCCTGGAAAGAGATCCAGATCTACTTCAGCAGCCCTACCGCCTACATAGTCGGACTGATCTTTCTAGCGCTGACCGGCTTCTTCTTCACTCAAGACTTGGGCGACCCGTTCCCGGAAGCGACTATGGTCCCCTTCTTTGACGGAGCCATCGTCATGTTCATCCTGCTGGCCCCGGCCCTCACCATGCGGCTGCTGGCCGAAGAGAGCAAGCTGGGCACCATCGAGCTGCTATTGACCTCGCCGGTCCGGGACTGGGAGATCATCGTTGGCAAATACGTGGCCAGCCTGACGTTCTTCTTGGTATTGGTGATTCTGTCATTCTTCTACGCCGGGTTGCTCTTCGTCTTCGCCGACCCGGATCCGGGCCCCATCTACGCCGGTTATCTGGGATTCATCCTATACGGCTCAGCCGCCCTGGCGGTGGGACTGCTCTCGTCGACGATGTCCAACAACCAGATAGTGTCCGCAGTGGTTGCCATGGGCATATTGCTGGCCCTGTTCTTCGCCGACCGTGCCTTCGGTTCGGTTAGCGGACTGGCCGGAGAGATCATCGGTGAGATGGGCGTTCGCGGCCATTTCGATGACTTCTCACGGGGCGTCATCGACACCACCAATATCGTCTACTTCCTAAGCGTGATCGTATTCTTCTTGTTCCTTTCCATGCGGACCCTTGAATCCCGCAGGTGGCGCTAGAATGACCACCCCATCTAACCAAGAACCGGGCGAAGAAGCAGGCGGCGAGGAGCAGGAGAACCAGCGGCCAAGGGACTGGCGCCGGCTACGCGGGTCGGAACGCCCTTCCTCCGATTCGGTAGACCAGGCAGGCACGCCCCAGCCTCGGGTAGAAACCTCCGATGAGGAACTCTCCCAGCCGCTCATCAGCTTCTTCGAACCTGCCCTGGAACTGGTCGGCACCTACAGTGGCCCCTTGATCCTCGCTGGTATCGTCGGCCTCGTCACCGGCATCGTCATCGTGGCTTTCGTCAGTTCCATGCGCCTCTACGGATACATCGACATCGCGATCGGAGGTCTGTTACTGGGCGGCGTCGGATCTGTGTTGTTCAGTAACGTTTTGGCCGCCTTCGTCAGCCGTACTGGCCGTTACGGGGCCAACACTCTGATATTGGTGGGCGCGTTCACGGGTATCGTGATTGTTGCCAACGTTGTCTCATTCGAGAACAACAGCCGCATGGATGTCACCGCGACCAACCAATTCAGCTTGGGCAACCGCACCAAAGAGGTGCTCAGCAATTTGAGCGAAGATGTGCGGGCGACCGCTTTTTACAAGGATGAGAAAGACACAGACTCGTCCGAATTGGTTCTACGCCGCAACAAGGTACTAAACACCCTCGAAGAATTCGACTCCCGGACAAGCAAGTTCTCCTACCGCGTCGTCGACCCCGACTTGAAACCCGAGATAGTCAGCAAGTACTTTGGCGCAAGGCCCACTAGTTTCGTGTCCGAGATAATAGTGATCGAAGGCATGGGCAGTAGTAGGTTCGACGTACTGCGGCGCACCGACGCCAACTACACCGAACTGGAACAGGACCTAGTCACCAGCACTCTGGTGGCAACAGGTAGCGAGAAGAAATTAATCTATTTCCTCTCCGGCCACGGTGAACGTGATATTGATGGAGGCACTCCCGACGGCTACGCAGCAGTACGCTTGGGCCTGGAGAGCGATAACTATCAAGTGCAAGAACTGAACTGGGGACTCACTGAAGAAGATGTTGAAGTGCCCCTCGACGCCGCTTTATTGGTCATAGCCGGTCCAACTTCGAGCCTGCCAGAAGCCCACAAGTTTGCCCTTGACCAATATTTGGAGGGGGTCCGGCCCGACGGAACGCTCAGGCGGGAGCATGGACGGATGATCTTTCTGGCGGAACCAGACTCACCGGCGTCTTTCAAAAGTTTCTTCGCCAATTGGGGCTTAATGATATCTACCGGATACATCCGGGACGTGGATAGTTCGGTGCCAGGGCTGCCCCAAACCCTGAACCTGCAAAGATTCCCCGATTCGGACGACCCGAATAACCCGGCATTAGATATCATATCGCCCAAGGGGGAGCCGCTCAGGAACGTTTCCATGGCGGGAGCCACTAGTATCAACTTGATGCCCCATGACTTGATACTAGGTATCCTCCCTTTGGCGGAGACCTCAACCAATAGTTACCTGATCACGGACCCTGACCGCACAGACCCCATTACTAACGCAGGAGTCGATTCCGATCGCCGTGGTCCCTTCGTCCCCGCGGTTCTGGTCAGATCCGTAGGACAGATGGGATCCCAACCGCCTGCCTCGCAGCCTGATCCGTCCGAGATCTCGGACATCATCGTTTTCGGTGACTCCGACTTTCTCTCCAACAGTTCTTATAACCAGGGCAGCGGGTCTGACTTGTTCTTGAATTCAGCGAACTTCTTGGTCGGCGACTTCTCCTTGGTTTCCATCCGTCCAAAGGTGTTTGGCTTCCGGGAATTCTTTCTAGACGCCAATGAATATGATTTCGTCAGGTTCTCGTCCTGGCTTTTCCTGCCGGGACTCATGGGTCTGATGGCCGCCCTGGTTTGGTGGGTGCGCCGGTAAAACCGACCTATTCTGAAATCCCATTATGAACTGGATATCATGACTATCGGGCCTGGCCAGGCCCACTCTTCCCACAGGTCTGATCTATGAATCTACGACTCTCAATCCTACTGGTGGTGGTTCTGGTGATCTTCGGAGGGACCTTCTTGGTCCTAAGATTCACCGACTCAAACGAAATCAAAGACGGGAGCCCCTGGCTATACCGCATCGATGAAGGGGATATCATCGCGGTGGAACTGGTCTACCAGGGAGAAGAAATCGCTTACTTCCGCAGCCCGGCCAGCCTGGACTGGTACATCGCCGGCGAATCGGGTGTCAGCCCAGACATCCCTGTGTTCCAACAGAAGTGGGGCGGCACCCCGCTGCTACTCAGCGGCCCCAGGGTGACCAGGCCCCTATCAGATACCATCGACGACGCCGCGGGATTCGGACTTGAACCGCCCGAGACGGCGGTGACGGTATTTGATCGATATGGAAATACGGTTGAATTTCACTTAGGCGTCCCCACGCCCGACAATGAGAACCAATACGCCCGGCTGGTAGGCGACGACGCCCTCGTCACAGTGCCCATTGAGTGGGCCCAAGTGGTGAACCGCCTGGCCTTCGATCCACCAGTGGGCCGCCTGTACCAGATCGACCCCAGGGATATATTGCTGGTCCAGTTCTTCCGGGGCAAAGATGCTGCGACCAGATATGTCATTGAGGACGGCACTGGAAGGTGGTTCCTGGACGGCGAAGACCCGAAACTTGTCGACCCGGGCCCCTGGGCCGAGTCTCTACAATCGCTGCTCAGCCCCAGGATGGATCAGATATTCGCCCATAACATAGACGACCCAGGCCTTTACGGCCTGGAACCACCGAACACCGTCGTAGTGATTCCCCGGCTCGGCGGCAAGTCAACCATTGAGTGGTCCATCGGCGACCTAACCCCCGATGGACAGTTCCGTTACGTAGACGTGATCACAGGGAGCTTGATGAGCGAGGACACCAACCTCTACGGCGTGCTTGCCTCCCGCATCGACCCGATCATCGCCCTGGCCACCGACCCGATACTGGTGGAATAACCCCCTTAAGAACTAGGCGGAGCAACCAGTCCGGCACATTTAGGAGAGAATTTGAAGGCAGAGATCATGGGCATCGGCACTGAACTGCTGATGGGGGAATTGACCGACACCAATTCCTCCTGGATCGCCAGCCGGTTACCCGCCCTGGGCATAGAACTGCGATGGGTGTCCATTATCGGCGACGACCTCGCCAGGCTAACCGAAGCTTTCAAGCGGGGCATGGAACGCTCCGACATCATCTTCACCACCGGCGGCCTAGGCCCCACCCAGGACGACCTCACCCGTGAAGCCATCGCCGCGGCCTTCGGCGAGACCCCGGTCATTCAACAAGAGGTTGTCGACGATCTGGAGCGTTACTTCGCCGCGCGCGGCGGACCCATGCCTCAACACAACATCAAACAGGCCAATCTGATCCCCTCGGCCAGGTTCGTGCCCAACCCCAACGGCACCGCGCCAGGCTGGTGGGCGGAACGCGACGGCAAGATCATCATCTGCATGCCCGGCCCGCCCGCCGAGAACCACTCCATGTGGGAAGACCAGGTCGAGCCGCAACTGGCCGAACTGATAGAAGACGAAGTGACCATCACTCGGAACATTAAGACCTTTGGCATGTCTGAAGGCGCCGTAGACGAGATAGTGTCTGAGTTCTTCGGAGTGGAAAACCCCTATCTGGGCATCTACTCCAAGGCCGACGGCATCCACCTCAGAGTCATCGCACGGGCCAAGGACATCCAAGCTGCCCAAGTCATGATCGTGCCTGTGGAAGAGGCCATCCACGAGCGGCTGGGCGAATACATCTGGGGCTACGATGACGATACTCCCGCCCAGGCAGCCGGACAGTCACTTTTGGAGAACGGTCTGACCGTTGCCGTCATCGAGATGTGCACCGGCGGCGCTCTGACCAACAGCATCACCGACATTCCCGACAGCCTGACCTACTTCAAGGGGGGCACGGTTGCCTATGACGGCACTGCCCTGAGCGCCGGCGGTGTGCCCGCCGAGGTCATGGAGAAACACGGGGTGGTGAGCCAGGAAACGGCCAACGCCATGGCTGAGTCGGTGCGCCAGAGATTCAACGCCGACCTTGGGGTCGCTGTGACCGGAGTTCCCGGGCCCGGCGAATTCGAGGGGAAACCCCTGGGGCTCGCCTACATCACCGTCACCGACGGCAAAAAGACCCGTGAGATGGAGATGCGCCTACCGCCCCGGCGGGTGACGATCAAGCGCCGGGTGCCCAACCAAGCGCTGATAGAACTGCGCCGGTTGGTAGAAGAGACCCGTTAAGAGTCATCTCAGCCGGTTAGCTACCAGGACTTTAAGACCGGCAATACCTCTTTGGCGAACAGCTTCAGGCTCCGTTCGGCCACGTCGTAAGGCGTTCCGCCAAACCGGAAAGAGACGTTCCACTCGAAGTTGCCTATCAAGTCCCGGCGCTCCTCAAGACCCCTCAGAATCTTGTCTGGCGTGCCCCAACTCGCCGCCTTCATGAAGCCGTCGACGGCCCCGTCCATACCAGCGGAGCGCGCTATCTCGGCCTTCTGTTGGTAGGAGTCGTAACCCTTCACCGACCTGAAATGGTCGCCGAGAAATTCATAGTGGTAGAAATTGCTCTCGACGAATTTTCCTTGATACTGGCGCGCTTCCTGCTCGGTCTGGGCAAGATCGGTGCCGCAGATGACAAACTCGGTCAACATCACGTCCGGCGCCTCTGTACCGTGAAATTCACGGTGCAAAGAACGAACACGATCGATCCCCGGTAGCCGCATCTCCCAGGGCCGGTCCGCGAACATCACGACATGCGCTCCCAGCTTGGCCGCGGAGAGAACAGACTCTTCGCTGGATGCCACGGCGTAGATACGGCCGTCGAAGGAGTGCTGCGGCCGGGGCCGGATCTCCGTGCGGGGTTGCTTGTAGTAGGTCCCGTCGCCTTCCATAAACCCTGTCTTAAGGGCCTCTACGATCATCGGTGCAGCCTCGTCGAACCGCTCTCTGGACTCGTCCATGTTTATGCCGAAGGTTTCGAATTCGCGCCGGGCCAGACCACGCCCAAACCCGAGCCGAAGCCGGCCATTGCTCAGCAAGTCAAGAACGGCGGCGTCCTCGGCGACGCGTAGCGGGTCATGCCAGGGTAGGATCACGGCGGCGGTCCCCACGTCGATGTTCGGATGCTTGGCCGCAAGGTGGGTCATCAGGTGGAGATTGTCTGGCACGAACGAGTAGTCGTTGAAATGGTGTTCCGCGGACCACAGGCAATCGAACCCAGAATCAGCGGCCATCTCCGCCAGGCGCAATTCCTCCTCCCACATCTGGCCGTCCGACCCTCCTTCCCAGCCGTAGCTCGAGAAGATCATCATCATTCCAACATCCATGGAAACTCTCCTTTGTTATTATTCAATCGCATTATCAAGCCAATGATACGCCTGGGCAGATATTGTAGAAAGAGGGCCGACCCGATCGATCGGGTCGGCCCTCTTTTCCATTGACATGTTGCTTGGCTGGTTACCTGACGGCGGTGAGCTGCCTATATAGCATTGGCAGCCTTTCCGGCAGAGACCAGATGTCGGCAAGGACTTCGTAGCCCATATCTCCGCACATGCTCTTTAGGTAATCGTGGCCCGCCTTGTCCACGGTGAGACAGAACGGGATGATGTCCTTGCGCTTGGCTTCCACCAGCGCCATGTGCGTGTCATGGACGGCGTATTCCTTCTCCACGCCCTCGCGGCTGTAGCCCCGGTCCTGGGGACGACCGTCGCTGATCAGGAACATGATCTTGGTCTTGGCGTCCTGGTTCTCCAGCTTGGTTGCGGCGTGCCGGATGGCGGCGCCCATGCGTGTGGCATGTAGCGGGGTGACCTTGTCGATCCTCCGCTTAACCTTGTCGCTGAAGCCTTCATTGATGTCTTTGATGACGTAGAACTCCACGTTCTCCCGGCCATAGCCGGAGAAACCGTAGATTCCGTAGGTGTCGCCGATGGACTCCAAGGCGTTGATCAAGAGGGTAGTGCCCTCTTTCTCAAGGTCGATGATCCGCTTGTAGTTGCGGCGCACCAGGCCCTCGCGGCGGCGGCGCAGCCAGACCATGTACTCCACCGGGTCGTCCGGGGCGTCACGGTCGTCAACCGTCTGGCGGCCTTCGTCGATGGCTTCAGCGGTGGAGGCGCTCATGTCCAATAGGAAGACCACGGCCACTTCCCGGCGGTTCCGGTTCCGGTGCCAGTAGATCTTCTCGTCGGGCGGTATGTCCATCTTCAGGTCAATCCACGCTTCCAGGGACGCATTGAGATCCAGGTCTTCGCCATCTTGCAACCGGTACGTCTTGCGCATGCTCTCGGGCATGATCAGCTCGAACTGGCGGCGGATGTGATTGGACAGCGCATTATAAGTTTTCAGTGATTCCTGGTAGAAGGTGATGTCGCCCTCTTCTACTGTTTTCTCTTTGACGATGCACCAGCGGGGTTTGTAATCGTTGGCCCTGAAATCCCATTCGTCATAGACGTAGGTCTCAGGCTCCCGAGCCTCCAACTCGCCGCCGCTGTCGTCGTCGTGCAGTAGCGGGCCGTAGCCCTCTCCAGGCTGGGAATTGGGCGGCGGGGCGCCGGCTTCTTTCATGATGTTCTGGGCGAACATGCTCATGTTGCTGTCCACTTCGCCCTGCTCGGCGTCCAGCTCCAACTCAGGGCTGTCCTGGAGCAGTTGCTCCAGCATCTCCTGGGTCATGGGCTGGGCCTCGCCCTGTTCGCCGCTGTCGGCTTGCAGCTTGGTCATTAGCTGGACCATCTCAGGCTTGAAATCGCCACGGTAGTCCACCGGGTCGGGGGACTCGTAAGACTCCCCGTCGCCGCCGTCTGAAGCGGCGTCCATCCCGGCCTGTAACTGATCGACCAGGGACTGGAAGTCCTCCTCCGAGAAGTCACCCGGTTCTTCCAGGTCCTGCTCTTCGAACTGGTCTTCTTCTTCCTGCTCGTTGGGCACGCGGGAGATAACCTCGTAGGCCCTGAGAGTGGCCTCTGCGGTATCTTCCACGTTGGCTTCGGCGGTGCGTAGCTGATGGAGAATAGTGGAGAGCATCTCTCCGGCTTCTTTGTACTCCAGGGCCACGGGCAAGTCTTGGAACTGGTCCAAGCTCATGTGGATCAGCAATTCCACTAGGCCTTGCTGCAACGGCATATCTTCGATCCTGGGCCGTTTTCCCAGCGTCTCGTTCTGGACGCGAGAAGAGGCTGACCGAATGCCCGGATATTCCACCTTGATGCGGTAGTCCAGTCGGCAGTCTTCCAGGACTGTGAAGATGTCGAAGCCCAAGCGGCCATTCTCGAATATATCCAGGAACCGGCCGATGTCGGTGAAGGTCCGCATGCTACCCATGTCGTTGGGGTCTTCGTACATCGGCGACATATCAACGTCGCCCTCGGCGCCCGAGGTCAGAAGCCGGGCGGCCATCTCGTACTGTTCTTTGGCAGCGGCCCGCTCCGCGTCTTTGCGTTCGATGGCTAATTTTTCCATCTCATGGCGGCGGTCTTCGAACAGGGTGGCGTCCTTCTCAAATTCGTACCCGAAGCTGCCGAACTCAAGGTGGGCCACCTGGTGGGTCGAGACGACCTTGAACCAGGAGAAGTTGTCCTGCTTGTTGGGGTAGTGGTCCACCACCGGTGGCAGGAATATCTTGGTGCCGTCGGTCGACGCCGAGTCTTCGTCCACCCAGCCGATGTTTCGTTGGATCAACTCTCCGGTGTCGAATATCTCCAGACCAGTGCCGGCCAGTGCTCGGCAATACAGACGCAGGATGCTCTTTACCCGCTCCAGTTCCAGACTAGACGACAAAGTCTCCAACATCGATTCGGACGTGTTGGACTCTATCTTGAAGAAAGCTATGCCGCTTTCAGGATTCTCTTGCAGTAGTTTGGCCCCGTGCTGGAACCAGGTATCCAGCTGGCTGACTGTGATGCGGTTCAGGACGTCGTCAAGGCTCTTCAGAAAGGGCGGAACCGCGTCCGGTGTGATCACCACCAGAGCGTCGCAGAGGTCTAGTATGTAGCCCTGGGAGCCCTGGGGCACCTTGCTGAGGGCCTGAGTGCCGTCGGACAAGAACTTGGACGTGTTGCGGAGGCCGACCTTGGCCAGGCGTTCGCCCAGCTTCAGGAAGCGGCCGGTCTGGCTCTCGTCCACCTGTTGGAGGGCTCTGGGAACCAACTCCAGGCAGGTCTTGACCTCACGCCAACTGGTGTCTATGAGTGCGCGGGACATGGCCAAGAATGGCTCCCGTTCCCGGCCCATGGCAGGCAGAACGTCACGGCCGAGCACTAAGCACTCTCCGGCAACGTCGTATGACTTATATGACAGGGCTTCGATCAATGAAGCGAAGACTTCCACGTCCCAGAAGGGCAGGTTCCGAACCAGGTCCGGGCTGACCTCAAAGAACTTGGCGGCAAGGGTGCTGGACTTCCAGGTGCCCTTGTAAAGACTGCGGCCCAGGCCAGCCCAGCGGGGGATGTACTGGGGACGCAGGTTGGGGACTATTGAAACACTGGACTTGAAGAAAGACACCGCCAGCGTGGGGGAGTCTTGTGCCAAGTAAGTGCCGCAACGCGCCCACTGCATGAACGACGGGAAGGACAGAAACTTGCTGACCTCAGGGCTGACACGGTAATACTCGATCGCCGACTCCCAGGAGCGCACCGTCTGGGTGCCAATGGTCAGGCCTTCTTTGGCCCAGAGACCGATCTCCTCTTCGCCGAAGGACTCTTTTACGGTGTCGTTGGCCTCGTAATAGGCCTCAAGAACTGCCGGGGGCAACTTCGCCAGTTCGGCCTCAATCTCGGAAATAGGACCACTAGTCAACTTGGCGTTCCTCGCTTTCCAGTCTGTCATCTAAGATATCGATGCAACTCTGGAGGATTCTGGCAGTCGCCCCAAAGACGACGTGCTCTTGGTGGGCATATGAATATGAGGTAACCGGCTGCCCGTTCTCCCATCGCGTTTCGGTCCGGCGGTTGGCCGGGTCGATCAGCGCGGGGACCGGGAATTCCAGTACCTCGGCAATCTCAATGGCGCTGGGACTGAACTTGTAGGGATATTCTATGGTTCCGGTGAACACTTGCACCCGGAATCCGCTGCGTGTGACGACTTCGTCCATCTCACCGAGCACAGTCACGTCGTCCCGCTTGATTCCCATCTCTTCTTCGGTCTCGCGGAGAGCTGTATCCAGTCCATCGCAGTCTTCCGGGTCTTTGGCGCCGCCGGGAAAAGATATCTCTCCCTTGTGGTGCTCCACCTGCTCAGACCGCTTGTTCAATAGGATACAGTATTCGCATTCCTTGGGGTAAAGGAGAATCATAACGGCCGAATCCATCAATCCGTCTCCATCAACCCGTTCCACGACGCGCTTCGCCAGGGCTTGTTTTAGAAGCTTTGGCGGCGTTTGACCCATCTGGTTCTCTACTCGAAGCCGTTACTCGAAGATCGAGGAAGAAACTTCCTCGAGACTGCGTTGCAGTTCCGGGTCGTCTGTCAAGGTCCAGACGATGGCCACCTGGGTGGCGCGGCGCGGGGGTATGCCTTCCGACATCAGCCGGCCGGCGTAGATCAACAGACGGGTGCTGGCGCCCTCTTGGAGGCCGTGTTCTTCCAGGTTACGGATCTTCTCGCCCAGCTTGGCCAGTGCGTCAGCATGTTCCTTGGAGCAGCCGCTCTCCCGTTCGATGATCTCAGTCTCGATCTCAGCCGGGGGATAGTAGAACTCGATGGAGATGAACCGCTGGCGGGTGCTGTGCTTCAGGTCTTTGAGCGCGCTCTGGTATCCGGGGTTATATGAGACGCAGAGCAGGAACCGGTCGTCGGCCTCGATGATGGAGCCAGTCTTCTCGATCGGGAGGATGCGCCGGTGGTCGGTGAGCGGGTGGATCAACACCGTGGTGTCTTTCCGGGCTTCCACGACCTCGTCCAAGTAGAGTATGGCGCCGTTCTTGACTGCCCGGGTCATGGGGCCGTCGATCCAGCGGGTGCCGTTGGCATCCAACAAGTAGCGTCCAACCAAGTCGCTGGCGGTAAGGTCTTCATGGCAGGCGATGGTGACCAGGGGGACGCGAATCTCGCCGTCCTTCAGTTCTTCGGTCTTTCCGCCCTTTTCCTTGACCACTGCCATCGGGCGGCCAAGCTGCCAGGCCATAAATTCCACAAACCGGGTCTTGCCACAGCCTGTGGGGCCCTTCAGCAAAACCGGGATGTGCTGTCGGTAAGCGGCGGTGAACAATTCGATCTCATCGCCGATCGGCCGGTAGTAAGGTTCGTCCCTAACCAAGAACTCCTCGATCGCATATTCCTTGAAAGATGCCTCTGCCGTTTCAACCATTATTTTTTCCGGTCCTTAATTTTTTTCGGCTATACCGCTCTCGTCGCTATACAGCAACTCGGCGGTCCCACAACTCTTTGATGGCGCCCTCTAGCCCTCCCATGTCGCCTGAGTTGTCAATGACAACGTCCGATCTTTCGAGCCTTTCGGCCCGGTCCATCTGGGATGATATCCGTTTGCGAGCTTCCTCTTCTGACATACCGTTGCGTTGTTTAAGCCGCTCAACGACAATCTGTTCCGGGGAGTCGGTGACCCATATTTCTTCCACCAAGGAGTCCCATCCGGCTTCAAACAAGAGGGCCGCTTCCACCACCACCACACCAACTCCCTGGGTGCGCAGGAGTTCGATCTTGTCCGCAACCATCCGCGCCATCCGCGGGTGCATGATCTGGTTCAACTGTTCAAGTTTTGCGGGGTCGGAGAAAACTACTGCTCCCAATTTGCGCCGGTCAATTTCCCCGTCTTCCTGCAGGATCTCTTCGCCAAAGGCGGCGACAACCTGCTCCCACGCTTCTGTGTTAGGGGTATAGGCCTCATGGCCTACCTGGTCTGCACTGATGAGCGACGCTCCCAGCGCCTCCAAATAACCAGCAGCCGCACTCTTGCCAGTGCCGATGCTACCCGTTAACCCTATTACCAACATCTATCTTCTATCTACCCCGGCCATTTGATCTAACGTCCTCCGGATACCCTATCAGGATACCTTTAGAACACGCTCCGTTTAGCCTGGGGCACATCGAGCCATTCTAACAATGTGACTACGGCTGGTCAACTCGATTTAAGGCGGTTACCCATCAGAATCTATGACCTTTCTTGGATCGCCTGAATTCTGTTGTGTAAATCCCATCCCGGCCGACCTTGGAAACCTGTCCTCAGGCGTCAGTATTCATCTATATCCATCCGGCCCCAACGTGTCTCGTAGGTGGTCTGCAGGCCGGCGAATAGAGTCTCATACTCTTCAGTGTCGATGGGATTGGTGGTCATTATCACCGCGTCTTCACGGTTGTCTGAGTAATAAGCTTTGCGGATCCCCACCGACTTGAAACTGTATTTCTGGTACAGGCGGTGGGCGATAAAGTTGGAGGCGCGGGCTTCCAGGGTCATCACCTTGGAGCCATACTCTATGGCGGCTTTCAGGGAGCCTATCAACAGAAGTTCTCCGACGCCCCGGCCGCGCAGGGTCTCCTTCACGGCTATTTCAGTGATGTGGGCCTCTTCGCCCTGGTACCAAACACTGACGTAACCGGCGATGTTGAAGGCGTCATCCACGGTTGTGGGCTCGATACTCGAGGAGAATCCCAAGCGCCCCAGTACACGCGAAAGCAGTTTGGGAGGACGTGGGTCCTCGTCTGGGTCCGATTGGTCGGCGCCGATCTCAGCCAGTATCTCTTCCGGCGAGACTTCTTCATCGAAACACGCCACGAGATAGTTGGCGCGTTTATTTTCGATGTCGCGCTTGAAGGACGAGCTAACCCAGAGAGGTGAAAATGCTTCTTTTTCGATGGCGACGACTTGGTCGATGTCATCTACGCGAAGCCGCCGGACCGAAACAGGTAAAGATTCTTGCAATTGGACCGCGTTGCGGATTTGGTTTTGTCGCACTTGGTTTTTGATAAAGTCAAGCGTTCGTCTAGCGGCGCTGATTTTACCATAATTGGTTGCCTTCGTAGTCATGGCCCGGCCATGCCTTCCCTTTAAACTTGCAAAAGACCAACGGAGAGGGCGGAGAAAGATCGATATGAACCGGCAGCGGTTGGCGCTAACATTGATAACTTTGGTCCTAGGGCTGGCGGCCGCTTGCGGTAGTGATGAGCAGGTCTTGCCCACTGCCATGCCCACTGCCACGCCCAATGCCACGCCCACGACTCAGACCAAGTCCGTCGAGCAGGTGGAACCACAGTCGCAAGCCCTGATGCTGCGTCTTGCCTCTCCGGAGATCAATCTAGTGACCGGATTGGACCAAATATCGGTGCGCGCCGTCACCTCTCCGGACGCCACTCTCAGCGTGAACGGACGCCTGGTCCTCCCAGACGAACAAGGCAATTTAACGGTGGACGTAGACCTTTCCGATACCCATAACCCGATGATCATCGAGGTCGTCGCCACCGCCATCACCGGGGAAACCGAGTCCCAGGTGCGCCCGGTCATCTTCTCAGAGGACCCCAGCGGTTCCGGCAGGCCAGTCAGGTCAGATAAGTCCGGGTTATTTGGTACTGTCACCTTGGCCACCCCTTCTGAACTCACGGTGCAGACAACATCTGGCCCAGTCTCGCTCTCCATCGACGACAGCACCGCCGTTAGCATCCACGGCTGGAAATCACCCTCAGTCTCCAACATCGCCCGCGGCGCCCTGGTGGCCGTGATGGCCGATGGGCCACACGCCGATTCGGTCCTGGCCGTCGTAAGCCGGCCGGTGCGGATCCGGCATTTCACTGGAGTAGTGACCGGCTCAGAATCAGCCCTGCCAAACACCGCAGGAAGTCTAACGCTGCGTGACGGCTCCGGCCGGGAGATCACGGCGATCACCGCCTATGGCTCGCCCGGTGGACCGGACAGCGCCCCCGTCGGAGAAGTCGTGACAGCCGTCCTTGAGCAGGACCTGCCAACTGGAAACCTCACGGTCACCGACATCGACCGGGCTCTCGACGGGGCTGAACGTCTCAATAACGCACTGGCGCTGAACGAAACGATCGACTCTGTCGAGGCCGCCGCCAACATGACTGCCCTGCGCTGGCGGCTGGCCGAGCATGGAGTGCGCAATCTGTCGCTGCTGGTCAACTCCCAACCCCAGCAGGGCCGGCAGGACGCCATCGACAGCGCTGACGACGCCTACGCCAAATCTTTCTCGGAACACCATCTCGGGGCGCCGTCGGCAGACGTTACCGGTCTCGTTATATCCATCGCCACCTCGCTGGGAACCGGCACAACGAGGCTGGTAACCGTTCAGCCCGTGTCGGGTCAGCCGGTGATGGTCAAGCTCTCAGACGCCACACCGGTGGCCCTCTTCGGGGAGCGCATCAAGTCTGGCCAGTTGGACCTGGCCAGCCGCATCACCGTCCGGTACGCCATCTCCGGGAATAACGCCAATCGGGTCACCGTGATGGCCGGCAACACCCTGTCCGCCGATTCCTCCGCACAACTGGCGGCCCTGGCGGGCCGCGGGGAGGCCCAGGGGGTGCTAATGAACGTGGGAGCGTTGGAGTCCGTGGTGACGATCTTGGTAGACCGGACCACCGGGCAGCAGATTTCGCTTCAGTCCGACGGGGCCGATATCTACCGAAACGGCGCGCCAACTGACTTAGATATAACCATGGAAGGCTCCAACGTATTTGCCCGTTTCGACCCCGCCTCGTACCGCCTGTTGGAACTGGAGTCCATGGCGCCCCTTCGCAATGAAGAGCTGGTCAGCGGCGTTGTCCATAGCTTCATCCCCAAGGCCGCCGACGGGAATCTCACCATCAGGACAACTGACGGCCGGTTGCGGTCGTTCACCCACCACTCTGATACTTCCATTCGCCGCGACGGCCTGCAGATGTCGATTCAAGACGTTCGGCTAGGTGACCTGGTCCGCCCCAACACCAGGGCCCGGCTGCCGGAAGGGCAAGCCGGAAAGCCCGGCAAGATAGTAACGCTCAGCCTCAAGTCGCCGGAACCGAGACTGGCCAACGGCATCATCCGGGGAGTGACCGGCGGGTTTGACGGCCAAGTCCGGGTCACTGTTTCCAACATCTGGTTGGACCTGATCAGCTTGAAGGTCAATGCCATGACTGCGATCACCCAGCAAGGCCGGACATTGGGCGTACAAGATCTGGCTGTGGGACAGGAGATCGCCCTGGGATCCTATGACCCGGTAACGCTGGAGGCCGCCATCTTGGCGCTGAACCTGCCCAGAGATTAGGGGCCGGGGCCATTAGATAGCCTTTAATCGGACGGGTGCACTGTCCCGTAATGCCCATCGAAACCGGACACGATCTCTACCTGACCGTCCCTGACTTTGGTCACGGCGATGGCCAAGTCCTCTCCCCCAACCCGCTCAAAGTCGCCGTACCAACCTTGGTCAAAACCTGCACCTCTCCCCCCAGTTCGCTGCAGATGCGGTGGTAGGCCAGACCCGCCGACTTGGCCGCCCAGCCTTTTCCCATGGTGTGGGCCAATAATTCGATGAGCGGCGCCAACTTGGTGTACGGACGTCTTTCCTCGTGATCTGACTGGCTCTCGGCCTGAGACAATTCCTGGGCCCGGTGCGGCGCCCCCAAGGTCAGCGGCCGCCCGCACTCGGGGCATCTGGTCCCGGCCTGGCGGGTCTCGCCGGCGGTCTGGCTGATCCTGCACTTGCGATGTCCACTCAGATGGTACTTCCCCTCTTCCGGGAAGAACTCCAAGGTCCGTTCCACTCGATTCTCCCTCAACCCAGCGGCCAGGTCCCGGTAGCTAGCGACACCCTGGAAGATTGTCAGCTCCCGGCCCATATTCGGCGGAGAATGGGCGTCCGAGAAGGAAACGATCGCCTTACCCGCCAGACCGGGCACGCCCCAGTTCATCTCCGGGTCGCTGGACAGCCCAGTCTCCACAGCAGGGATGTGCGGCGTCATATCTCCGAAGCATTCATCAAGGGCTTCGAAACCGGACTTGGAACCCAGCATCCCGTACCAGGGTGTCCAGATGTGTGCCGGGACCACCATGCAGGCTTCGTCGATATCCAATAACTGGGCAGTCAGGTCTCTGGAGGAAGCGCCGACTGTAGGCCGGCCGTCGCCGTTCAATTTTGATTTCAAATTCTGGAGCATCTCGCGGATGGCATGGACGGCGTCGGAACCCGGGGCGAAGACCAGCAGGTGCACCCGGCGGGAACGCCCTCCCTGTTTGAAAACGCAGCTAAGCTCTGTGCCGAGCACGAACCTCACTCCGCCGAATTCAAAATCCCCGTCCGCCGTGGAAGTGAAATTCTCTTCCAGTTAGGCCAACCACGCGGGGTGAGTGAAGTCGGCGCTGGACAATAGGTCGATTCCTTTGACCTTGGCCCAGGCAGCCATGTTCGTAAGATTGAGGTTCTTGCTGCAGGCGTAGGCGTAACGCGAATGCAGGTGCAGGTCGGCGGTGAATGCCATGGCCAAAGTCTAGCATGGGGTTATTCCGGCCGAGTCCGGGTTTGTGCGCCACGGACACTCATAACTTGACCATTGGAAGACGCGGTTCTATCCTTTACTGGGCCAAGTACGGCAACTGATACATAGAACAAAGGTACCCGCAATGACCACCAGCGCCAAATCGGTAATCGACCTTAAGCCCATGGGAGACCGGGTTGTGGTCCGCCCCAGCGAACAAGAAGGCATGACCAAAGGTGGTATATTCCTGCCCGACACCGCCCAAGAACGCCCCCAGAAAGGTGAGGTAGTGGCCACGGGACCGGGCCGAGTGCTCGACAACGGCAAGCTGGTTGAGATGGAAGTTAAGGCCGGGGACACTGTGATTTACTCCAAGTACGCCGGAACCGAGATCGAAGTACAAGACCAAGAACTTCTCGTCTTGGGGGCCAATGACATCTTGGCCGTATTCACCTAGAGAACTCAAAAACCGTATTCAAACACCCTGCGATTAAAAGACCCGGGAGAGGCCTCCCCGTCCAGAATTAAGGAGATATTTATGCCTGCCAAAGAGATCATCCGCGACGAGGCAGCCCAACAAGCGTTGCTCCACGGTATCGACACCGTCGCCAACACCGTGAAATTAACCCTGGGCCCCAAAGGCCGCAACGTTGTCCTCGAGAAGAAATGGGGGGCGCCTGTCATCACCAACGACGGTGTGACCATCGCCAAAGAGATCGATCTGCCCGAGTCCTTCGAGAACATGGGCGCCCAACTGATCAAAGAAGCCGCCGCCAAGACCAACGAGGTCGCCGGAGACGGGACCACCACCGCCACCATCTTGGCCCAGATAATCATCCAAGAAGGCATCAAGAACGTGGTGGCCGGCGCGGACCCCATGGCCATCAAGCGGGGCATCGACAAGAGCGTCGCCGTGATAGTGGCCGAACTCCGCAAGAACTCCAACGACATCAAAGGCCGGGACCAGATGGCCCAAGTGGCCACGGTCTCCGCCAACAATGAAGACATCGGCAACATGCTGGCCGACGTGCTCGATAAGGTCGGCGCCCAGGGCGTCGTCACCGTTGAAGAGAGCAAAGGCATCGAGTCCTCGACCGAGTATGTCGAAGGCATGAACTTCGACCGCGGTTACATCAGCCCTTACTTCGTCACCAACCCGGAGCGCATGGAAGCGGAGATTGAGAACCCCTACATTCTAATTACCGACAAGAAGATCTCCGCCGCGGCCGAGTTGGTCCCCCTGCTGGAGCAGGTCCTCCAGGTTAGCAAGAGCCTGGTGATCATCGGCGAGGACATCGACAGCGAGGCCCTGGCCGTGTTGGTAGTCAACCGGCTGCGTGGGACCCTGAACTGCCTGGCGCTGAAGGCTCCTGGGTTTGGCGACCGCCGCAAGGCCATGTTGGAAGACATCGCCGTGCTCACCGGTGGCCAGGTTATCTCCGAAGAGACCGGCCGCCGTCTGGACCAGGCAACCATCGCCGACCTGGGCCAAGCTCGCCGCGTCGAGTCCACCAAGGACCACACCACCATCATCGATGGAGGCGGCACATCTGAGGACATCAAGGGCCGCACCGAGCAGATCAAGGTCCAAATCGAAGAGACGACCTCTGAATACGACAAAGAAAAGCTACAAGAGCGGCTGGCCAAGCTGTCCGGCGGAGTCGCCGTGGTGAAAGTCGGCGCACCCACCGAGCCGGAGCTGAAGGAGCGCAAGGCCAGGGTAGAAGACGCCCTGTCGGCCACCAGGGCCGCCATCGAAGAGGGAGTCGTCCCCGGCGGCGGAGTGGCCTACATCCGCGCCATGTCAGCCCTCGACTCGCTGACGCTGCCCGACAACGAGAACGTGGGCAAGACTATCCTGCGAATAGCTCTGGAGGCGCCCGTCCGGATCATCGCTAGTAACTCGGGGCACGAAGCCGCCGTGGTGTTGGAAGAGGTCCGCAACAACAGCGCCGCCAACTACGGATATGACGCCAAGACCAACGACTACGGCGACATGGTGTCCAAGGGCATCATCGACCCGACCAAAGTCACCCGCGCCGCCCTGGAGAACGCCGGCAGCGTGGCCTCGATGATCCTCACCGCCCAGGCTCTCATCACCGAAGAGCACGAAGAGGAGCCAGAGGACCACGGCCACCACCACTAGGCCGTACATTCGTCACTCGTAACTAGAGAGGGACCTTCCGCAATGCGGGAGGTCCCTTTTTGTTTGTTGTAGCGACCGCCATACCTTCCGTCATTCTATCCAGCTGTCGTTCCGAGCGAAGCGAGGAATCTCACTGTTAAGGTCAGCCAACTGCCGGGTTTGTAAGTCAGTCACAGGTTTGCCGATAAGCAACGGGATCCCTCGTCGGCTGCCGCCTTCTCGAAATGACATCTGGGCGGCGCCACATCAGAAGAGATGTGTATCCTCTCGTCATTCCGGCGAAGACCGGAATCCAGGCAAACCACATCTGGGAGCTATCAGATGACGTACGCTGAACGGTAGTCCCCACGCTAACCCTCCCACGTTGCGACGAGGGAGGGGATTTTGCTCGCCTAGGCGTAGCGCAGGAGCACCTCGGCCAATTCCTCGGGGTGTTGGGCCATTACTTGGTGGCAGGACTCTATCTCAACGGTTTCCACGCCCTCGTACCGGGCGGCGACGCGGGCCTGGGCGTCCGGCGGGAACAACTTGTCCTGGGTCAATACCACGTACGTCACCGGACAGGGCAGTTCCGATGTCTCCATGGGCAAACGGGACTTCAGGACCCTGGTCGGCAGCGGACCGAAGAAACCAACAAGTTGCACGATCTCCATGGAATCCATGCCATTGCAGATGAGCCCATTGATGGCCAGGCTGGGCAGTTTCAATTCCTGACGGGAGAAGGAACTGAGCATGGACATCACTCTGAAGGCCGCCCGGGTTTTCGCCGGGCAGGCGCTGAGCAACGGGCGCTGGGGGGCGGGAACGATTCCGGCCACCAATATTACACGTTTGGGCGGGACTTCCATCTCGCTGGCCGCCTGCACCACCAGGCTAGCGGAGAAACCGTGGCCCACCAGCACCAGGTCCTTCAACTGCTCCCGCTCCACGGCCCGGGTGATCGCCTGGACGCATTCCTCAAGCCGCACTGCGGAGGTGTCTCCGCCGGCGTCGGCCCCGTGTCCGGGCAGGTCAAGAGGGTGGACTCGGTTGGCCCGGCGGCGTTTGTGCAACATGGGTGGGTGGTCCTCAGGGGCGGTCAGGTGTCCCCAGACTGGGCCCCAACTCCAAGCTCCCTGTCCTGCGCCGTGCACCAGTAGATAATCGGTCATCCAACCTTCCTGTTTATATCAGTGATTAGGTCGCTAAGGAATCAACTAGCGACTGCAAATCTCAGCGCGTCCAACAGCGGCCCCTCTTCTTCGGGTAACACCGTTCGCGGGTCCAGCAACACGCGGTCCTCTTCGATGCGGGCGATCACCGGGGTGCTGCTCTCGCGCAACCGCCGCATGACCTCCTCAGCGCTGGTCTCTTGGCAATCCAAAGATAGCACCCATGAAGGTAGGGTCTCGCCGGGAAGACTGCCACCGCCGACAGCAGAACGGCTCTTCTCCACCGTCGACGGACATTCCAGGCCGGTCTGCCAAGACTTGGCCCGCTTTTTTAGGGCGGCCTCGGTGGTAGAGATCATACGCCAGACCGGTATCTCTGTCTCGGCTTCGCCCTTCAGATAATGGACCAGCGTCGCCGTAAGGCTGGCCAAACTCAGCTTGTCGATGCGCACCGCCCGGGCCAGCGGGTGCCGGGCCAGCACGTCCACCAGGTCTTTTTTGCCGACCACGATGCCGGCCTGGGGCCCGCCGAGCAGCTTGTCTCCGGAAAAGAAGACCAATCCGGCGCCGTCCTTGATGCTTTCCTGAGGTGTCGGTTCGTGGGCCATGCCGTATCTCTCGGTCAGAAGTAGGCTACCGCTGCCGACGTCATGGAGCACCGGGATGCCTTTTCTTGCGCCCACTTCTACCAAATCCGTGGTTTCTACCGAGGCGGTGAATCCTTCAACGCGGAAATTGCTGGCGTGGACCTTCAGGAAAGCGGCCGTGTTCTCGGTCACTGCATCGTCATAGTCGCGGACGTAGGTACGGTTCGTGGTGCCGACGTCGACCAAAGCGCTACCGCTCTGGCGAAGCACGTCGGGCACGCGGAAACCGCCACCGATCTCCACGGCCTCGGACCGGGAGACCACCACTTCTTTGCCTGAGGCCAGGGCTGACAGGCCGAGAAGCATGGCTGAGGCGTTATTGTTCACTACTAGGGCCGCCTCCGCGCCGGTTATCTGGAGAAGCAGGGACTGCACCTGTGCCTGACGGGAGCCGCGGCGGCCGGTGCTCAGATCAAGCTCCAAGTCGGAATACCCTTGGGCTGCCTGGTTGGAGGCCTCGATGGCCGCACGGCTCAAGGGAGCGCGCCCCAGATTGGTGTGGATCACCACTCCGGTGGCGTTGATCACCTGCCGTGGTTCGGCCCGCATGGTGTCTTCGATGCGCTGGAGGACCGACCGGGCCAGGTTATCGGCATCTGGGGAGTCAGCGCCTTGCCTAATCTGTTCGCGCGCCGCGTCTAACTCCTCTCGGACCAGGTCAACGACCCAGTCGCGGTCGAAGGACTTGGCGGCGGCTGCCATATCCTTGTCGGCGAGAACAGTATCAACGCTAGGGAGGTTGCGAAATTGCATCTGACGATCCGATGTCCGAAAGCTCACGTATATGTGCGTAGACCGGCGTCTATTTTAGCATGGGGGCCTGCTAAAATAGTGCGCTTCAGCTACCGAATGGGCGGTTGGCCCACCAAATAACCGGGCCCAGACCTGGTTTTCGCGTTATCTTACGTATAAAATGACTCCATAACAGTGATAGGTTGAATGACCGGCGCGTAATTTTAGCGCATTTCCGCCGAAGTGTCGCAACTATGACACCAAAAATCGCCGCAATACTAGTCGTAGGGATCCTGACCCTGTCCATCGTCGCAACAGCGGTGGCAGCCATCGGGCAGGCTGTGGCTGAGCAACCGGGCGCGTCCAGTGTCGCCCTGGGTAGCTACACCAACCAGATTGGCGACACCAATGAAGACCACAACGGCTTAACCGGCGCTTTCTTCCGGGTGTGCCCCTTCCACTGACTCCGGTCCCTCGGTTTTCTCTCCCTTCCCAGACCCAATAGTTCTTTGCCCAGTTGACCTTGGGCCTCTCCGCGCTTTATGTTCTTGTTGCCCAATCGCCGCAACCGGAGAGAACTCTCATGCAAGCAGGCCTACCCCCGGAATTGGACGCCCTCAAGAACACCATCCGCCAGATAGTTAAGGACGAATGCTATCCTCTGGAGGCGGAATTCCTGGCCAACCCGTCCCAGGACGGCGTGGAAGAGCCGGGCGCTCCACGAGGGATCGCAGAGGCCCTCTCCGGATTACTTGGCGTCCTTTCAGAAGAAGCCTGGGACCGCCTAAACAAAGTCTCCAAGGACACCGGTATCTACACGTCATTTGTGCCTGAGGAGTATGGAGGCGGCGGCATGGGCGCCCTGGGCCACGTTGTCCTTGATGAGGAAGTCCATAAGAGCATCGTGCAACTTCCCACCTCTCCGGTACCCATGATGATGATCGGCTCTGCCACCCCGGAGCAGGAACAAGAATACCTGCTGCCGTCCGTGGATGGCACGTTGCACTACGCCTTCGGTCAGACCGAGCCCAACGCTGGCTCCGACCCCGGCGGCATGATGCAGACCAGCGCGGTGCTGGACGGCGACGACTGGGTGATCAACGGCACCAAGACCTTTATATCCGGCGCCGCTTCCGCCGATTACGTCTTACTCCAAGCAGTGACCGACCCGGAGAAGCGGCAGCGCGGCGGAATCACCATGTTCATAATCGACAACCCGACGCCAGGCTTGAGTTTCGACCCTATCCGGCTCTGGATGAACCCAGGTAAGTCGCAACAATGGACCATCAACCTGGACAACGTCCGGGTGCCCCAGACCAAGGTGTTGGGCGAAGTTGGCCAGGGGTTCACCCTTGGACAGCAATGGCTAGTGCACCACGACCGGATGCTCCGCGGATCCATGGCCACCGGCATCCTGAGCCGGGCCCTGGAGATGGCCGTCGACTGGGCCAAAGAACGGGTCACCTACGGACGTCCCATCGCCGACCGGCAGGCCATCCAGTACATGCTGACCGATGTTTACACCGACATCATGACTCTTCGCTCCATCACCAGGGAGACTGCCGCCCGGGCCGACGCCGGGGAGGACGTGCGGGTGGAAGCGTCAATGATCAAGTACTGCGCCGGCGAATGGGGCTGGCGGAGCATCGACAAGGTCATGCAGGTCTTCGGCGGGACGGGCGAGACTTTGGACCTGCCCATCGCCCACTGGTACCACATCCTGCGCCACGCCCGCATCGGAGGCGGCACGTCAGAGATACACAAGTTCGTCATGGCCCGCGGCCTGCTGGATGGCAGGGTTAACTTTCAGGGGTAAATCGGCCTAACAAACACGAACGCTCTTCGCCTACGGCACGGTAAACGGTGAGTATGGTTTGGCTGGATTCCTGCTTTCGCAGGAATGCCGGATAAGAAACAGGGCGGGGTCTTTGATGACCCCGCCCTGTTTCTTATCCGGCGACGCCCTAACCTTCTCCCACGCGTGGGAGAGGGAATCATTCCCACGAGATGAGCCGATTCTCACTTGCGGGGGATTTCAAGGGTTGTTAGAATTCTGCTACTCGAAAATCTCATTGGGAAGTCCCCAAACCGAATAGAAATTGTATTTTAGCGGGAGCTACATGGTCTTAAGCGACCGGACCATCAAAGAAGAGCTGGCCAAGGGTCGCATCGTCATCGCGCCCCTCGATCCAGAGGACATCCAACCGGCCAGTGTCGACCTGCATCTGGACAGCAGCATCCTGGTCTTCGCCAACTCCCGTCGTCCTTATATCGACGTCAAAGAGGGCCTGGAAGACCTAACCCAGATGGTGGAGATTCAAGAGGACAGCCCCTTCATCCTCCACCCCGGCGAGTTCGTGCTGGGCAGTACCCTGGAGAACATCGAACTGCCCGACGACCTGGTGGCCCGGCTTGAGGGCAAGAGCAGCCTGGGGCGCATCGGCCTGGTTATCCACTCAACCGCAGGGTTCGTCGACCCCGGTTGGAAGGGGCACCTGACGCTGGAGCTCAGCAATCTGGCCCGGCTTCCCATCACCCTGTACAGCGGCATGAAGATCGGGCAGATATCCTACCTGCGTCTCACCACCCCTGCAGACCGGCTCTACGGCTCCGAGTCCCTGGGCAGCAAGTACCAGGGCCAGACCGTCCCCACCGCCAGTCGGTTCAGCCAGGACTTCGCGAAAAACAAACCCGATAAGGCGTTTTAACCCAGGCGATGAACCACATGCAGAGGGCCGTTGAATTGGCCCAAGAGGTTTCGGGGTCCACCAGCCCCAATCCCGCAGTGGGCGCGGTGCTGGTCAAAGACGGGGTCGAGATCGGGACCGGCGCCACTCAGCCACCAGGCCAGGACCACGCCGAGATCGTCGCCATGAAACAGGCCTCCGACCAGGCCTGGGGCGCCACCCTCTACACGACGTTGGAACCGTGCTGCACCTGGGGTCGCACCCCGCCCTGCACCAAAGCGATCATCGCCGCGGGCATCACCGAGGTCCATTTCGCCGTCATCGACCCTAATCCTGACGTGTCCGGCAACGGGCGGGACGAGCTGGCCGCCGCCGGTATTACGGTGGTGGAGGAAGATGCCGAGGGCGCCAATGAATTGTACGAATCCTTCGCTAAATACATCGCAACTGGCACGCCCTTCGTCACCGTGAAGTACGCCATGACTCTAGACGGCAAGATCGCCACCCACACCGGAGATTCCAAGTGGGTCACCGGGCCCGAGGCCAGGGAGTTCGTACAGAAGATGCGCCGGGTCTGCGACGCCATTGTGGTTGGCGTGAATACCGCCCTGACCGATGACCCGTATCTGACCGCCCGGGACGATAACGGCACACCCCTCGAGCGCCAACCACTGCGGGTGGTGCTGGACAGCGTCTGTCACACCCCCGTCAATTCTGCCATGTTCAAACAGCCGGGGTCCACGCTCATTGCCACCACAGAATCCGCTCCCGACGCCAGGGTCATAGCCTTGGAGCAGGCGGGCGCTGATGTAGTGGTGCTGCCATCGGGATACGACCGGCGGGTGGACCTGAAGGCGTTGCTTAGCCACCTGGGTTCCCGGGGCGTGGTGAACCTGCTGGTCGAGGGCGGTGGCTCGGTCCACGGAGCCTTTTTCGACATGGGGCTAGTGGACAAGGTCTACGCGTTTGTCGCCCCGCTGATCGTCGGCGGTGAAACGTCTCTGTCGCCTGTTGAGGGTTCGGGGGTGGTCATGATGGGCGACGCTTGGAACCTGACCGGGACCCGTGCTCAGCAGATTGGCCCGGATTGGCTCATAATAGGGCATCCGCAGAAAGAGACGTTCGTTCCGCCTTCTGATGAGATGAACGAAGACCTGGATGCCGAATAGGCGTGGGGATTTAAGAAAAAGTGTTTACCGGAATCGTAGAAGAAGTGGGCTATGTCGCCAAGATAAGCGACAAAGCCATGACCGTCCGGGCTTCCAAAGTCCTGGAGGACGTGAAACTGGGCGACAGCATCGCCGTCAATGGCGCGTGCCTGACCTCCGTCGATTTCAGCAAGAGTGAGTTCTCGGTGGACCTCTCGCCGGAGACCATGCGGCGGACTTCGTTGGGCCAGCTTTCAGTGGGCGGGCTGGTCAACTTGGAACGCGCTCTGCTAGCCGGTGACCGGATGGGTGGCCACATCGTGCAGGGTCATGTGGACGGAACTGGCCGCGTTATGTCTATCAAAGAAGACGGCGACTCCATAATCTTTAGAATCAGAGTCCCCAAGCGTCTGAATCGCTATATCGTCGAGAAAGGATTCGTCGCGGTTGACGGTATCAGTTTGACCGTGGTAAAAAGAGGTGCCTCATCGTTCACCCTGGCTGTGATACCATACACTCGAGAGAATACTAATTTGTCTGCAGTATCGGTTGGGGACCGGGTTAACTTAGAGGCCGACATCCTCGCCAAGTATGTAGAGAGTCTCCTGGAGCGGTGATCCGGGGCCGGGGACTTAGCACCTTAAGGACATAATTATGCCTCTGTGCAGTCTCGAAGAAGGGCTCGAAGAGCTAAAAGCTGGTAGGTTCCTCATAGTCGTGGATGATGAGAACCGAGAGAATGAAGGGGACCTGGTGATGCCCGCCGAGATGGTGACACCCGAGGCAGTCAACTTCGTAGTAACTCACGCCCGTGGCCTGCTTTGTATGCCCATCATCGGTGAACGCCTGGACGAACTCCAAATGCCCCTGATGGTCACCGCCAACGGTTTAGAGAAGAACCAGACTGCCTTCACCGTGTCCATCGACTACAACGTGGACACCACCACCGGCATCTCGGCTGGGGATAGGTCTGCCACCATATTAGCGATGCTCGACCCAGCAACCAAACCCGAAGAATTCACCCGCCCCGGCCACATCTTCCCGCTGCGGTACCATCCCGGCGGAGTGCTGGCCCGGGCCGGTCACACCGAAGCGGCAGTGGATCTCTGCGAGATGGCGGGCATGTACCCCGCTGGAATCGTGTGCGAGATCATGGCTGAAGACGGCTCAATGTCCCGCCTCCCGGAACTTGAGCGGTTCGCTGAAGAGCACGAACTCAAGATTCTCAGCATCGCCCAGATCATCGCCCAGCGCCGCCGGACCGAGCGCCTTATCGAGCGCGTGGCTGAAGCCCGCCTCCCGACCCGCTACGGCAAGTTCCAGGCCATCGCCTACAAGAGCCACGTTGACGCAGGCGAGCACATCGCGCTGACCATCGGCGAATGGTCGCCCGACGAACCTGTCCTGGTGCGCATCCACAGCGAATGCCTCACCGGCGATGTCTTTGGCAGCATGCGTTGCGACTGCGGCGAGCAGATCGATCTGGCGCTCAAACAATTGGCCGAAGAGGGCAACGGCGTCTTCCTCTACATGCGCCAAGAGGGCCGAGGCATCGGCCTCCACAACAAGATCAAGGCTTACTCCCTACAGGACCAGGGTCTGGACACCGTTGAAGCCAACGAAACCCTGGGCTTCGAGCCCGACCTGAGGCACTACGGCGTCGGCGCACAGATCCTCCGTGACCTGGGCGTCCGCAAGTTGAACCTCCTGACCAACAACCCCAAGAAGGTGGTTGGACTCTCCGGGTTCGACCTGGAGATAGTCGACCGGATGCCCGTGGAAGCGGAAGTAACCGACGAGAACCGCACCTACATGAAGACCAAGAAAGCCCGCATGGGCCACATCCTAGGCAACTGCTAGGACCGGTCATTTACCAGCCAAACAAAAAGCCCGCCGCTAAGGCGGGCTTTTTTTATCTACTTGCGTCGCCCCCGTCATTCCGGCGAAGGCCGGAATCCATGTAGGCCGGGTCAGACAAGATGTTCGTGCGGTGGCGCCGTGGATTCCAGCTTTCGCTGGAATGACGGTTGGGGCCCGGTGGGCTTTCTTAGAGCCTACTCCCCAACCTTGGACATCAAATAGGCTTCGATGAACTTGTCTATATCCCCGCCCAGTACTGCGTCTGGGTTGGTGCTTTGCAGGTTGGTGCGGTGGTCTTTGACGGATTTGTAGGGGTGGAGCACATAACTTCGGATCTGACTGCCCCACTCAGCGGCCTTACGCTGGCCCCGCATACCGGCCACCTCTTTGGCTTTTTCTTCTTCCTGCCGGGCCAGCAACCTGGCCTTCAGGATGCGGATGGCGTACTCCCGGTTCTGGTGCTGAGAGCGCTCGTTCTGGCACGAGACCACGATGCCAGTGGGTGTGTGGGTCAGCCGCACCGCCGAGGCTACCTTCTGCACGTTCTGGCCGCCGGGACCGCTGGAGCGGAAGGTATCCATCTTGATGTCTTCCGAGCGTATCTCCACCTCGGGGTCGTCTTCGGAGGTGGGCAGAATCTCCACCTGGGCGAAAGACGTCTGGCGCAGGTTGTTGGGGTCGTAGGGTGAAAGCCGCACCAGGCGGTGTACGCCCTGCTCGGCGATCAGGTAGCCGAAGGCATGGGCCCCGCCGATCTCCAGGGTTGCCCCGCGCAGCCCGGCTTCCTCACCATAAGAAAGGTCCATGACATCGTAGGGCCGCTTGCGGGCCTCAGCCCATTGGCAATACATCTGCAGCAACATCTCGGCCCAGTCCTGAGCATCGGTGCCGCCGGCGCCGGCGTGGATGCTCACTATGGCAGGCCGGTCATCATAGGGGCCGGAGAGTGTGAGGTTGATCTCTTCCCGGGCCAAGGCTGTGGCCAGTTCTTCAGACTCAAATTCCAACTGTTCTTGAAGGGAAGGGTCGTCCTCGGCCAGGGCCAGCTCGGTCAATTCCACCAGGTTTTGAGAGTGGGATTCCAGGTCCCGCCAGAGGGTCACGGTGTCCTTCAGACGGCCCAGTTGTTGCATCTTCTGCTGCGCGGTTTGGTGGTCGTCCCAGTAGCCCGGTTCTCCCGCCTCGCGCTCCATGACGCTTATGGCGTCTTCTTTACCGGCCAGGTCAAAGACGCTCCACCACCGACATGATCTTTTGATTGAGGGTCGATAGATGTTGTCTTAGTTGCTCCATGGTCGGGTGTTCTCCAGTGCTGAATATTGCGGTTCACGCGTCTTCGATTATATCAGCAGGCAACCGTCCAATCCCAGCCGTTCCAGCACATCTGGGAGGCGAAATATCAGCCTAGGCCCAACTTGTCCGACAGCCAAGATTGCTGTATCTGGGCGTGTTCGTGGCCGCCACCCTCGGACGCCCCGTGGTAGGCCCGGAAGTCACAATCCGAGATCTGCTCCGCCAACTTCTCTCCAAAGGCCACGGGGCATAGACCCGTGTCGTTGATGCCAACGCTGAGCAGCACCGGTGCGGTTATCCTTCGGGCTATCTTGAGCGGGTCCAGGTCGGCTGTGTTCTGCTTAACGGCGTCCCTGCGGTCTGGATAGAGCCTCAAGTAGTCGTTCAACTCGGCCAGCGGATAAGCCAGCCCCTTCGCCAGCGACGCCGGGTTGCCCAGCGCCATGGGGGTGTTGGCGGCGACAGCGTGGACCGCTATCCGGCGGGCGGCAACGGCCAGGGCCAGTGCCCCGCCAAGACCGGCGCCGATGACCGCGATGTTCCCGATAATAGCCTGGTCCTGCGCCAGCAAGGCGTCAAACCCCCGCAGAGCATCGGCGAAAACCCGGCGCATGATATATGTCTCGGTGTCCGCGATGCCTTCGGTAAGCAGACCCGGAAACTCGGCCTGAATGCTGTGATCGCTCAGCCGTTGACCCCGGAATGTGGGGTTCATGACCACCACTCGTTCCCGGAGCGGAGTGTAGACAATGTCGTGAACGCTGGCGTAATCGGGCATGCGGACGATGGCCGGAAATGGCCCATTGCCCTTGGGCACCGACAGCCAGGCGTATAGCCAATAGCCGTCGGCCGAGGTGTACCGCATCTGGAAAACGTCCCAATCCGGCTGGGAGTAGAAATCATCACGGTGCAGTTGGACATCGACCGGAACTTCGTCCAGGATGGCCTCGGTCTGACTCCAGAACCGGTTGGCTGCAGTGGTCATGATTTGACCGCCGACAAGCCAATCTGGCCCTCCAGCCAAGCCCTTTCCTGGCCCGGATAGTCGTGGGCGTTGCCGTGTCCTGAATTGGGAAACAGCCACAGTTCTTTGTGGCCGGTCAACGCTTGGTAGGCCGCATAGCTGGTCTCGGGCGGGCAGACTTCGTCGTCCAGGGCGATGCCCACCACCATCGGGCACTTGATCCTGGGAGCGAAGTTCACAGCGTCGAAGTAGCGCAGGGTGTCCAGCATTTGCTCTTCTTCGTCAGGATACGCCCGGACGTAGCAGGCCAACTCATCGTAAGGATAGGAGCGGAACATGGTCATCGACTCGGGGTAGCAGCAAAGGAACGGGTACCCGGCAACCCCGCCTTTGATCTCCGGACGCAATGCCGAAGCTATCAGGGTTAGACCGCCACCCTGGCTGCTGCCACAGGCGTAGATACGCTCTGGGTCTATCTCTGGACGGGAGCGCAGAAAATCGACGCCGCGCACGCAGTCGGAGATAACCCCCCTGTAGCCGTAGTTCTCCTTGCTCTCCAGTCCCGATGTGAGCAGACCGGGATAGCCGGGGTTGAACTCGGAGCTGCTCTTCAGCTTGCCCCGCACCGCCACCGACAGCACGGCCACGCCTTTCTTGGCCCAGTCGCGGCGGACCGGGGGCTCCGACTTGTAGCCGGGGAAGTTGATCACGGCCGGGAACGGGCCTTCGCCTTGGGTTGGCAGGCTATACCAGGCCGATATCTCCAGGCCGCCGAGGCTCAGGTAAGTGACGCTGAATACGTGGGCGTCTTCGTTGCTGCGAATCGGTTCGGCAGTGATCACCGGCTTGAGCGAGATTCCGGTGAGCGACTCCAGCGTGCCACTCCAGAAATCATCAAAGTCATCGGGGCAGGTTACCTGGGTCTCGAATTCTTGAAGGTCTTGTTCGGTGGCCATGCGTTCTCCATTCATTCCATGTATCGTTGGTCGGTGATTATACCTGTGGCCGGGCTATAAGTGCACTCTGGCACACCGCTTTAGTCAGACCAACATCCAATAAACCGGCCAATCCTTATCACCAGAGTGGAATCGACAACGAGCCAGTTACAAACCCTGGTGCTACGGGCATCCATAAGTCTTCTGCAAGCTCCATCGATTCCGGCCTTCGCCGGAATGACGAAGGTGCGCAGGAAGTTGAATTGGCGCTCCAATCTGCGGAGGGTTATGCTGGTAATAGAGGACTCAGCACGGATTTAATGATTTGATTCCTGAACTAATCGCGGTAATCTCGTTGGCCCTGGCAGCCTATGTCTTGGGATCCGTTCCCACGGCCTACATCGTGGTGCGCGCGGTCAACGGCGAGGACATCCGGGATGTGGGCAGCCACAACGTGGGAGCCCTGAACGCCTACCGCCGGGTTGGCGCGTGGGCGGGTCTCACGGTACTGCTGGTAGACGCCGCCAAGGGCGTCTTAGCCGTGACCGTGCCCCGCCTGTTGGGCATCGACGGCTGGGCATTATTCATCACCACGCCCCTGGTGGTCGCCGGCCACAACTGGCCGGTGTTCTTGAATTTCCGGGGCGGCAAGGGCGCGGCGGCCATCTTTGGCATCTCGTTGGTCATCGTGCCGTGGCTCACCGTCATCACAGCCGGCCCCAGCATCCTGGTGATGCTGCTCCTGCGGAACGTGGTCCTCGGCGCGGCGCTCGGGTTCATCCTTCTGAACATTCTGCCTTGGGTCACCGGCCAAGGCGCGGAACAGGTGGGTCTATGCCTGCTGCTGACGCTGTTGGTCACGGGCACCTACGTTCTGAATATCCGGGACCAAATCCTAAGCAACATCAAGGCCCGGCAGTGGCGAGCTCTATTCCTAGAACTAGCTGGCTAGAGCCCCTTGGCCCCTTCGGCCGGGCAGTTACCTCCGGCGGACACAGCTGTTCTTTCCTAGGGAGACGTAGCGCGGCGTAAGATATAATTGCGTTCGCGGCATTTTCTTACGCCGCTACGAACCCCGGTCCATAAACCCAGAGTAGGTGCGATGTTAGAACACGGCTCCCTTGAAACTGAGGGCGTTGACGAGGCCCAAGCCCACCGTAACGCCATGCGCCATTCGGCCGCCCACGTGATGGCCGACGCGGTCCTGAAACTATTTCCCGAAGCCAAGATGGGCATTGGCCCGCCCATCCAAGACGGGTTCTACTACGACTTTGAGGTCTCCCGGCCCTTCACTCCTGAAGACCTGGAAGAGATCGAGAAGTTGATGAACGAGACCATCAGCGGCGGTTTTCCCTTCCAACGAGAGGACCTCAGCCGCGCCGACGCCGAGAAGATGTTCTCCGACCAACCGTACAAGATCGAATTGATTGAGGACTTGCCCGACGATGCCGTCATCTCCATCTACCGGCATGACGAGTTCGTTGACCTGTGCCAAGGCCCCCACGTGCACGGCACGTCGGACATCCCGGCCATGAAGCTGCTCAGCGTTGCCGGCGCCTACTGGCGAGGCGACGAGAAGCGCCCGATGCTGCAACGCATCTACGGCACGGCCTTCGAGTCGGAACAGGACTTGGCCGACCATCTGGAACGGCTCGAAGAAGCCGAGCGCCGTGACCACCGGAACTTGGGCCGCCAACTGAACCTATTTAGCGTTCACGACGAGATCGGCCCCGGACTGATCGTCTGGCATCCCAAGGGAGGCCGCGTTCGTTCGCTGGTGGAGGATTACTGGAAGGAGCTGCACTACCGGCTGGGCTACGACGTCGTCTACTCTCCTCACATCGGCCGGGCCCAGCTCTGGGAGACCAGCGGGCACCTGGATTTCTATCAGGAAGGCATGTTCGCCCCCCTGGAGATTGACGACAACCAATACTACCTGAAGCCCATGAACTGCCCCTTCCACATCCAAATTTTCAGGAACTCGCTGCACAGCTACCGGGAGCTGCCGCTGCGGTTTGCCGAGCTGGGCACCGTCTATCGCTACGAGCGCAGCGGTGTCTTGCACGGGCTGATGCGGGTGCGCGGCTTCACCCAGGACGACGCCCATATCTTCTGCACCCCGGACCAAGTGGAAGACGAGGTCGGCGGGGTACTGGAGTTGACCTTCGAGTTGCTGGACGCCTTTGGGTTCGAGGAATATTCCATCGCGCTATCCACCCGGCCCGAGAAGTACGTGGGCGACCTGGACTTGTGGGAACACGCCACGCAGTCGCTGCGAGGGGCGCTGGAGAAGCGTGGGTTGCCCTTCACCGTGGACGACGGCGGCGGAGCGTTCTACGGCCCCAAGATCGACATCAACATCACCGACGCGCTGGGCCGGGCCTGGCAGTGCACCACCGTGCAATTCGACTTCAACCTGCCCCAGCGGTTCGACCTGACCTACCAGGATGCCGAAGGCGGCCGCAGCCAGCCCTACATGGTCCACCGGGCCATCCTGGGCTCCATGGAGCGGTTCTTGGGGGTGCTGATTGAGCATTACGGCGCCGCGTTCCCGCTGTGGCTGGCCCCAGTGCAGGCCGTGTTGATCCCCATCGCCGACCGGCACATCGAGTACTGTGAATCAGTGATGACCAAGCTAGAAGCAGCCGGGTTCCGGGCCGAGGTGGACACCCGCGGCGAGCGCATGAACCAAAAGATACGCACGGCCCAGATGCAAAAAGTGCCCTACATGCTGGTGGTGGGAGACCGGGAGCAAGAAGCCGACGCCGTAGCCGTCCGCCACCGCGACGGAGAAGACCTGGGCGCCATGCCCCTAGACGACTTCATGAGCCGCTTGGGCGAAGAATCGCAGATTCCCAAGGGGTCGGCGGCTTAGGCCATCTACTCAACTTTCCCGCAAACGGCAGCCCATTTCTATCGGTCGCCATGCGCGGTTTACATATAGGTGCATCATGCCCAACCGGTTAAGCAGCGAGACCAGCCCCTACCTCTTGCAGCATGCCAACAACCCCGTGGACTGGTATCCGTGGGGCGACGAGGCGCTGCAGCGGGCCAAAGACGAAGACAAGCCCATACTGCTCAGCATCGGCTACTCGGCCTGCCACTGGTGCCACGTCATGGAGCGCGAGTCCTTCGAGAACGAAGGCATCGCTGGATTGATGAACGAGCACTTCGTCAGCATCAAGGTCGACCGTGAAGAACGCCCCGACCTGGACGCCGTGTACATGGAGGCGGTGCAGATGCTGACCGGCAGCGGCGGTTGGCCCATGACCGTGTTTCTCACTCCCGACGGCCGGCCCTTCTACGGCGGCACCTATTTCCCTCCGGTGGACCGCCACGGCATGCCCGGCTTCCCTCGATTGCTGGCGTCGGTGGCCGGTTTGTACCGCGACAACCGGAGCGAGATCGAGCGGGTGACTTCGCAGATCACCGAGCAGATAGGCCGCACCGGCCAGATGCCCCAGGGCGACGCCCCCCTGACCGTAGAGACCCTGCATCAGGCGTACACGACGCTGGCCACCAACTTTGACTATCAGAACGGCGGCACCGGCACTGCGCCCAAGTTCCCCCAGGCCATGAACCTGGAGGTGCTGCTCCGTTACTACCGCCACGGCTACAACGACCGCGCGCTAGAGATGGTGGACCTGACCCTAGAGAAAATGGCCATGGGCGGCATCTACGACCAGATCGCCGGCGGGTTCGCCCGCTACTCCACCGACGCCTATTGGCTGGTCCCCCACTTCGAAAAGATGCTCTACGACAACGCACTGCTGGCCCGGCTCTACCTCCACGCCCACCAAGCCACTGGCCGGGGCATGTACCGCCGCATCGCCGAGGAAACCCTTGACTACGTCCTGCGGGAGATGACCGGCCCCGAAGGGGGATTCTTCTCGGCCACCGACGCCGACAGCGAAGGCGAAGAGGGCAAATTCTTCGTCTGGACGTCGGCTGAGATCGAGGCCGTGTTGGGTGATGAGGCCGGTATCTTCAGCGGCTTCTTCGGCGTCACTGAACGGGGTAATTTCGAGGGCAAAAACATCCTGAATATCTCCAAGAAAGCTTCGGAGTATGCCCAGCAGCAAGGGATTTCGCTGGAACGGTTGGTGGACGTGGTCCAACGCGGGAAGAAGGCGTTGTGGGCAGAACGGGAGAAGCGGATACACCCGCTATTGGACGACAAGGTTTTGGCGTCGTGGAACGGTATGATGCTCCGCAGTTTTGCCGAGGCCGGAGCGGCGTTGGAGCGCCAGGACTACCTCGATGCAGCCATCAAGAACGCTAATTTCCTGATGGATACCATGCGCTCAGAGGGAAGGGTGCTCCGCACCTACCGGGAGGGTCAGGCAAAACTGCCCGGATACCTGGAAGATTACTCGTTCGTGTCCGACGGCCTCCTCGCCCTGTGCGAAGCCACCCTGGACAGCAAGTGGCTGACGGAGGCAACCAGCCTGGCAGACCGGATGATCGAACTGTTCTGGGACGACGGCGTGGGCGGCTTCTATGACACGAGCGCCGAACACGACCAGCTTGTAGTTCGGCCCCGGGACGTATTAGACAACGCTCAGCCCTGCGGCGGCTCGGTGGCCACCGACGTGCTCCTCAAACTGGGCGTGATCACAGGGAACGAAGACTACCGCGTGAAGGCCGCCACCCCACTGAGAACCCTCAGGGAGTTGATGGGCCGCTCCCCGGCGGGCACCGGACATTGGATCGCCGCCTTAGACTTCTACGTGTCCTCGCCCAAGGAGGTGGTCATCATCGGCCCCAAAGACAACCCGGCCACCGCCGCCCTGTTGCAGACGGTCTACGGTGGCTTCCGCCCCAACAAGGTCTTGGTGGGCGCCGACAACGCCGATGCCGCCGAAAAACACGGCCTCCCTCTGCTGGAAGCCCGCGGCATGATCGACGGCAAACCCACGGCCTACGTCTGCCAGAACTACGCCTGCCAACTGCCCGTGACCACCCCCGAGGATTTGGCGGTGCAGTTGGAGAGTTAGGGACAAGCAGCATTTGGCTAACCATTCCGTTGGTTTAACTTCCACACCCTGGTAAAATCGGGCCAGTGTTTACATCTAAGCCCGTAGGCCATAACCCGGCAGGAGACCTCAAGTTGACCTCTACTAATAAAGACCCCATCTTGGTCGTGGTCCAGTTGACCGGCGGCAACGACTACATCAATACGGTCATCCCATACCAAGACCCACTGTATTACGACAGCCGGAAGACAGTCGGCGTTGCCCAAGATGAAGTTCTGCCGATTAATGATGAGCTGGCGTTCAACCCAGCCCTGGCGGCGGTGAAAGACCTCTACGACCAGGGTAAAGTGGCCGTCATTAACGGAATCGGTTACCCCGGACCCAACCGGTCCCACTTCCGCTCTATGGACATCTGGCACACCTGCGAACCAGCGAAGGTCGGCACCGAAGGCTGGCTGGGCCGCGCCATCCGCGACCTGGACCCCAAGGCCGAGAACGTGCTGACGGGAGTGAATTTCGGCCGCGGCCTGCCCCGGGCCATGGCGCTGACCGGCGTACCGGTGGCCTCGGTGGCGGTGCTGGAGACCTACGGCGTCCTGACCGGGATCTCCGGCGAGCAGGAGCGCACCCAAGCTCTGGACCTATTCTCCCGGATGTACTCGCCGATCGTCGGCACCGGCCATGTGATGGACTACCTGGGCTCCACCGGCCTGGACGCCCTGAAGGGCGCGGATATCTTGAAAACCGTCCCAGCCCAGTACCAATCCACCGTGGAATACTCGGATTCGGTCATCGGCCGAAACCTGCAAGGAATCGCCAAGGTGCTGACGGCAAACCTGGGCACCCGCGTGTTCTACACCCAGCAGCCGGGCTACGACACCCACGCCAACCAGGGCCCGGTGCACGGCGTTCTGTTGGAGCACCTGTCCCAGGCTATCGACGATTTCTACGCCGACCTAAGAGAGCACAACACTTCCGAAAACGTCCTGATCTACCTCTTCACTGAGTTTGGGCGGCGGGTCAAGGACAACGGCTCGGGCACCGACCACGGCGCCGGCGGGCTGGCCATGGCCATCGGCGACCCGGTTAAGGGCGGCATCTACAGCGAGTTCCCATCCATGCGCCCAGAAGACCTCGAAGAGGGCGACCTAAAGTACAACATCGACTTCCGGGGCGTCTACGGGTCGGTGGCCGAAAAGTGGCTGGGGCTGGACGCCACTTCGATCGTGGGTGGGCAGTTCGAGCGACTGGATTTCGTTTAGATAAAGCGATTCCCAGATTCTGAGATTTCATTCACCGGCATCCGTTCGTGGTGAGCTCTGTCGATCCATGAGTATGCCGAGCCAGGGCCCTTCGACAGGCTCAGGATGAGCGGAATGAAATGCAGAACATAGGTTGAAAGTGATCGTAATCGCACAGGAGACTTAGACCATGCCAGGGACTGACAAACCCCTGCTGGCGCACCTCTTACGCCGCGCCGGTTTCGGGGCTACATTCCAAGAGCTGGACCGCTATTCCGAACTTGGCTATGAGGCCACGGTGGACGAGCTGCTCCATCCCGAGCGGCAACCGGCCATCGAAGAGGACGTGTTGGAGCGGTACTACATCGACTGGAAGGAAAGCCGCAACATAGAAGGCGCGCTCACCGAGTCGGTGTACCGGATGAACGCCTACGCCGGCGGCCGTCCCCTGCAAGAGAAGATCGCCCTGTTCTGGCATCAGGTGTTCGCCACCGGCCTGGCCAAGGTCTTGCACGAAAAAACCATGCTCAACCAGATCGACCTGTTCCGGGAGCAGGGACTGGGTAATTTCCGGGATTTGCTGCTGGGTCTGGCCAAGGACCCGGCCATGATCTTCTGGCTGGACAACAACTTCAACCACAAGGACGCTCCCAACGAGAACTGGGGCCGGGAACTGCTGGAGTTGTTCTCTCTGGGTGTGGGTATGGATGGCCAGGAGAATTACACCGAAGAGGATGTCCAAAGCGCCGCCCGCGCCTTCACCGGCTGGACCATCGACGACGACAATGTGGCGTCCATCCCCTTCGGCAAGACGCCCTGGCTCTTCCGGTACCTGCCTGAAGACCATGACGAGGACGACAAGACCTTCATGGGCGAGACCGGCAATTTCAACGGCGAAGACATCATCGACATCGTCGTGCGGCAACCCGCCGCCGCCCGGTTCATCTCACGGCACCTCTACAACTTCTTCGTGGCCGACGAGCCCCAAGTACCCGCCTGGCAGCACACGCCGCCGGGCGACCCGGAAGCTATCAAGATATTGGAAGAAGAATACTTCCGGTCGAACTACGACATTCGCTCCATGCTTAAAGTCCTGTTCAACTCGGACTTCTTCAAGTCGGACCGGGCCCGCTTCGCCAAGGTGAAAAGCCCGGCCGAGGTAGTCGTGGGCACCCTCCACCTGCTGGGCGATTTCAAGTTCCCCAAGCGGGGCATCTACGACGTGGCCCTGGGGTGCCGCTACATGGGCCAGGACCTGCTCAACCCGCCGTCAGTGGAGGGCTGGCACACCGGCGAGGAGTGGATCGACAGCGGAAGCCTAGTTGAACGCGTCAATTTCGTGGCCGACCAAGTTAGCGACATCCAGCAACCAGGAGTCAAGGCCATGGTCGACACCCTACTGGACGGCACATCAGAATTGGACCCGGTATCGGTCATCGACGGCTGCCTGGAACTGCTGGGACACGTGCGGCTGCATGAAAAGAATAAAACCCACCTCGCCGGAGAGGTCCGGTCGATGCTGGAGAAGCGCAGCGGACTCGTAGCCGGAAGCCCAGAAGACCGTCAGGCGACGGAAAACACCGTGCTCCACACCATGAAAATGATCGGCTCCAGCCGCGAATACCAGTTCGCCTAGCCATGACAACCGAGATCGAACAGCCCCTTTCCCAAAAGCGGTTGTACCGCTATCACGATGTGATTGGACTGTTGTCCGCGGCCGGCCCTGGTTTCAGTGGGCCGGTGTCCGTTATCACTGGGCCGGTCGACGAACTCTATGTCGCCAACCGAGCCAGCCCCAAGCAGCCCGAGGCGGTGCGAATCACCCGCTGCACCAAGGAAGGCGATTTCCTGGAACATTTCGGTGAGTGGGGCGAAGAGCCGGGCCAATTCATCTGGGTTACGAGCATCGCTTTCAGCCCCCAAGGCGAGCTATACCTGGCTGACGAAAGCTCCAACCAAATCAGCGTTTTCGACGCCGATAACAGCTTCGTCCGGAGATTCGGAGAACCAGGGAGCGGACCCTCACAGTTCGACCGGCCATCTGGTATGGCGTTCGGGCCAGGCGGAAACCTCTACGTCGTAGACGCGTTGAATCACCGCGTCCAAATCCTGACTACCGAAGGCGATTTCGTCTCCCAATGGGGAGGCCTGGGCGCCGGGGACGGTCAGCTAAACATGCCTTGGGGAATAGCCATCGACGACGCCGGAGATGTCTACATCGCCGACTGGCGCAACGACCGGGTGCAGAAGTTCGATGCCGATGGAAAGTTCATGATGTCTTTCGGCAGTTCTGGCGACGGCGAAGGCCAGTTCAACCGTCCCAACGGGATCGCCGTGGATAACGACGGCGACATCTACGTCTGCGATTGGTTGAACGACCGCGTTCAAGTATTCGACCAGGCAGGCAGCTTCAAAGATGTGCTCATCGGCCACAGCGGCATGTCCAAATGGGGCCGAACATTCCTGGACGCCAACCCGGACATCGAGCAAAAGCTGGAACTGGCGACCCAGAACATCGAGATAAAACAGCGGTTCTACCGTCCGGTCTCAGTCCATATCGACGCTGCTGGCAAGGTCTTCGTCGCCGACTGCTACCGCCACCGGGTCCAGATTTACCAGAAGCTCTGAGCCTACCTGAGCCGAGACTCGAAGTAGTCGTTCACGCGCTCCACGTATTCGTCAGGATGGGTCAAGAAGGCGTCCACGTGGTCCACACCCGGCAACAGCCATAGGGAACTGCCCTCCTCAGCCGCGGCTGCGACCCGCTGGCCATGCTCCCATGGTATACGGTCGTCGGCTAGTCCGTGTATCACGAAGATGGGGTAGCCGAGTTCTGCGACCGACTTCTCTGGGACCAGTGAACCGATATTTATCCCGTAGATCGTCCTGGCCATCAGCTTAGTTGTCGGGATGAATATGGGCATCATCCACTCGGGGAAGGGCGTCTTCCGGGCCGATTCGCGGGCGATGAGGTCCGACGCATCGGCAAATGGGCTGTCCGCGACCACGGCGGTGATCCGGGGCTCTTCAGCCGCCGCCATTATTAGCGTCGCCGCCCCCATGGAAAACCCCATCAACCCCATGCGACTTGGGTCGACGCCTCGTTCGACAAGGTAGTCGAGGGCGCCCAATACGTCCCACCGCTCAAAAAAACCGCCCGAGACTTTGTCCCCCTCGGACGAGCCGTGTCCCCGCAGGTCAAAAAGCAGCACGTTGTAACCCAAATCGACCATGCGGGTCGCCAACTCCACGGCATTGTCCCCGGAACGCACGCTTCCTATGCCGTGGGCGAATATCAAGTGAGGGCTCGAATCCTCCCCCGGCAGATACCAGCCGCTCAGCGCGATATCCCCGCGGCGGGAGGCAAACTCAACATCTTCAAACACGAGGTTGTAATCTGATGGGTGCTCTTCCTGGGGGTCGCGGTCGGCCTTGGTGACGCCCTGGGCGATCAGGAATGAGATCAGGCCATAGATGACTACGAGCAGCACCCATAACGCCAGCATTCCCAGCCGGATCTTTGGATTTCCCAAAATGTTCTGCAATCGTGTCCTTTCTTCAGGCTCGAATCGCCAAGGTGAAATTCCACCAATGGTACCAGTTTCCCGCAGGGCTTTGATGCGGGACTAGGCATGGCAATTCACCTAACATATAATCGGTGTTGATTCATCAGGCCGGGACTATGGTTAAACTTGCCATGGCAACTGGTAGCGGCCCGTGAAACTTATCTACTAAGGGGAAGAACATGCCAGAATCGTCCCGGATTATCTACACCAAGATCGATGAGGCGCCGGCGCTGGCGACCCACTCGTTGCTGCCGATCCTCCAGGCGTTTACCAAGGGGTCCGGTATTGAACTCGAGACTTGGGATATTTCCCTGACCGGCCGCATCATCGCCAATTTCCCAGACAAACTGACCGATGAACAAAAGGTCCCGGATTATCTGGCCATGTCTGGTCAGCTCTGCCTGGAGCCGTCAGCGAACATCATTAAGCTCCCGAATATCAGCGCCTCCATTCCCCAATTGAAGGCAGCGATCCAAGAGTTGCAGGAAAAGGGATACGACATTCCCGATTATCCCGATGACCCTGCCAACGATGCGCAACGCCAACTGTTTCAGCGTTATGGCAAGGTGTTGGGTAGCGCGGTCAACCCGGTCTTACGTGAGGGGAACTCCGATCGCCGGTCAGCCATCTCTGTCAAAGAGCACGGCAAACGCAATCCCCACCGGATGATGCAGGACTGGCCGGAAGTGTCCAAGTCCCGGGTTGCCCACATGACCGGCGGGGACTTCTACGGCAGCGAACAGGCTGTGACGATCGCGGCTGCTGGTTCGGCCAAGATCGAATATGTAGCCCGCGATGGACGCACCACGGGACTAAAAGAGGGCATCCCTTTGGTAGCTGACGAAATCATCGATTGTGCGGTGATGAACGTCAGGGAACTGCGCGAGTTTTACGCCGAAGAGATGAGAAGGGCTAAAGCCGATGGCGTGCTGCTTTCTCTGCATGTGAAGACCACAATGATGCGCATTTCCGATCCAATAATCTTCGGCCACTGCGTGTCGGTTTACTACGAGGACGTGCTGGATAAGCACTCGGCTGAACTGGGTGAGCTTGCGGTGAACCCCGACAATGGGATCGCCGAGCTCTACACCAAGATTCAATCTCTGACAGATGACAAACGAGAGGAGATCGAGGCCGATATTCAGGCTGTCTATGGCGTTCGCCCGGAGCTGATGATGGTGAACTCCAGCCGGGGCATCACCAACCTGCACGTGCCGAGCGATGTGATCATCGACGCCACCATGCCCGTGATGGTCCGGGACGGCGGCCGCACATGGGGTCCCGACAACGAACTCCATGACACCGTCGCCATGATCCCAGACCGGTCTTATGCGACCCTGTATCAGGCAGTGATCGACGACTGCCAAGAGAACGGATCGTTTGACCCCGCTACCATGGGTAGCGTCGCCAATGTCGGGCTGATGGCCCAACAAGCCGAGGAATATGGGTCTCACGATAAGACCTTCAAAGCCCCCGGTAACGGGTCGATCCGGGTGGTCGACGCATCTGGCGCAGTCTTGATGGACCAGCTCGTCGAGGAAGACGATATCTTCCGCATGTGCCAGACCAAGGACACGGCCATCGAGGACTGGGTCAAACTTGGAGTAACCAGGGCTAGAATCACCGACTCACCCGCCATTTTCTGGCTGGACCCGAACAGGGCCCATGACGCTGAATTGATCAAGAAAGTGGACAAATATCTGCCCAACCATGACACCACCGGGTTGGACGTTCGCACCATGGCTACCGTAGACGCGGTGAAGTTGACCATGGAGCGTAGCCGGGCTGGCCAGGACTCCATCTCCATCACCGGCAACGTGCTGCGTGACTATCTGACCGACCTCTTCCCCATCCTCGAACTGGGCACCAGCGCCAAGATGCTGTCGGTGGTCCCCCTGCTTCAGGGTGGCGGGATGTTTGAGACCGGCGCCGGGGGATCGGCGCCCAGGCACGTCCAACAATTCCTGGAGGAGGGCCACCTACGGTGGGATTCTCTGGGTGAGTTCTGCGCCCTCGTCGCTTCCTTCGAGCACTTTGCCCAGGTGTACAAGAACGACAAGGCCCAGCTCTTAGCTGACACCTTGGACGAAGCGATCTCGAAGCATCTGGACAACAACCGGTCGCCGTCCCGCCGGGTGAACGAATTGGACACCCGGGGCAGCCATTTCTACCTCGCTCTTTACTGGGCGGAAGCGCTGGCCAACCAGACCAAAGATTCCGAGTTGCAATCTCGCTTTACCGAGGTGGCAAAGCAGATGGCCGCCAACGAGGACAAGATCGTACAGGAGCTGATCGACGCCCAGGGGCAGGCGGTGGATATCGGTGGTTACTACCATCCAAATCAAGAGTTGGCCGCCAAAGCCATGCGCCCCAGCGCCACCCTGAATGCAATCGTGGACGCAATCTAGAAAATCTCTGGCTGGCTGAGGCGTTTTCTTCTGCCAGCCAGGGTACCGAATCGACTGGTTCTCATATATAATGGGTCGGTTAGCGTAGGCAACAATAAATCCCCCCGGAACACCCCTTTTAGCGAAGGGGAATTGGGGGGATTTCTCCCGTCAGGCAAGTTTCTAAGCAGAGGAGCGAACACAAGATGCGAAGCAAGGTAACAGTTGTCGGTGCAGGCAACGTCGGCGCCACCACCGCACAAAGGATCCACGCGCTGGGCTACACCGACGTTGTATTGGTGGACGTGGTTGAAGACCTGCCTCAGGGCAAATCCCTGGACATGCTGGAGTCGGCCCCGGTCATGGGCACCGACGCCAAGATCACCGGCAGCAACAGCTACGAAGAGACCGCCGGGTCCGAAGTGGTGGTCATCACCGCCGGCATCGCCCGCCGCCCCGGCATGAGCCGCGACGACCTGCTGTTGACCAACATGCGAATCACATCTTCGGTTACGGAACAGGTGGTCAAGTACTCCCCCGACTGCATCATCATGCCTGTTACGAACCCCCTGGACGCCATGGTCCAGAACGTCTATGAGGCCAGCGGATTCCCCCGGAGCCGG
>CEUD01125427.1_pt1 | contig 50849 bp, 42 predicted proteins | sample 356481 | NCBI WGS metagenome assembly CEUD01 (sample SAMEA2623314, study PRJEB7988) | marine metagenome | isolation source: saline water (ENVO:00002010), including | reverse complement strand
CTCTTTGGCGCGCACCACGACAGGCTGCAACAAGCCTTCCGACTGGATACTCTTAGCCAGGTCTTCGATATGATCTTCCTTAATTTCGCGACGCGGCTGATAAGGATTGGCCAAGACATCACTCACATCGATCTCACGGTAACCGGGCGCGTTGGGGGCCAAGGTCGCCACTGGCTGCGGCTTAGACTTGGTCTTAGCCGCACTAGGGATCACCTGTTTACGGGCCGTTTTTTTGACAGGCACAGGGCTCCCCTCGGACTTGCTCTGAGATTTAGAACTGCCGGTTCCGGTAATGAGGCCACCGAGTCCGCGGCCGAGTCTGGATTTATTATTGGACATGTTTACTGAGCGATCGGAATGAAGATAGTTTCGCCAACTTTAAGGTCACGAGATGGATTCACGATCTTATTGGCGTTTTGAATGTGCTTAATGGTCGAGCCATGATCGCGGGCAATTTTACTGAGCGTATCCCCGGAACGGACGACGTAAGGCTTACCTGTCTTAGGAAAATCATCTGAGAAATGCACAGGCGCACTCACTTGGGGCTGACTGTCTACAGCCTTGGCAATCGAATTAATCGCTGCCTGAAATTCACTGGCCAATGCACCGACCTGCCGGTTCACCTCGGTCAGGATTTGCTGTTTTTGCGCCTCATCGGCTGCACGGTATTCACGGCGCAGGGTTTCAATGGCTGAGGCCAGATTGGTAATTTGGGCCTCGGTATCGCGATTGGAACTAGCAGCGGCTACTTGCGAGCGCAGACGGGCATTCTCACGATGGAGCTCTTCAATCTCAAGGCGCAAGGTTTTGAGGTTCTGAGCCAGCAGGCTCACATCTTGATTCAGGTTGGCCACAGTCACACGTAGGTTGTCCTGCGCGAGCGCGGGAGTCACGAAGCTGCAGAAAGTACAAAGGCACATCAGCGCCAGAATAAAAGACTTGATCATAAAAAAGACGATTTCGGCACAACTAGAAATGTCAAAGAAAAGAGTTGGTGATTGAGCGGATTCGGTATGAGAATAGGTCACCATGATCGAACAAAGCCAATACTGGGTGCATGACCTGAGCCCCTTCTTGATACGTTTCCCAGAAAACCCGCTGGGGCTGGACGGCATTCGTTACTACGGGCTCGCCTATTTACTCGGCTTTCTGGGCGCCTGGCTCTTGCTGAAACTATACGATACGAAGGCTAAATTCACCATCGATGCGGATGCCCGCGCGACCTTAATGACTGCGATTATCATGGGGGTATTACTCGGTGGCCGAGTGGGCTACATGCTGCTTTACGATCTCAGTGCTTTCCTAGCCAATCCTCTGCTGGTGGTGCGAGTCGATCAAGGAGGCATGGCAAGCCATGGTGGCTTTGTCGGCGTATTACTGGCACTGGTTTGGTTTGCCCGTAAGCACAAGTGTGGCTTATTGCCGCTCGGCGATGTCGTCGTCACTTTAGCACCACTGGGCCTCATGTTTGGACGCATCGCTAACTTTATCAATGGCGAGCTTTGGGGACGCGTCAGCACAGTTAGTTGGGCAGTGATCTTTCCAGACAGCCCCAAAAACTACAATGCAGTCTTGCAAAGCTATGGTCCAGAGCCGCGCCACCCCTCGCAACTCTACGAAGCAGCCCTCGAAGGTGGGCTCATGCTGGCCTACGTGCAATGGCGCTTTTGGTGCACACGTCCACCTGCAGGTCAATTGGCTGGAGAATTTCTGGTCGGCTACGGGATCGTGCGCATCTTGGGTGAACTATTCCGCGAACCAGATGCCGCACTCATGCTGGGCCTGAGCCGCGGCCAGTTCTACTCCGTATTTATGATCCTGGCCGGCGCCTTGACGATCTGGATCGCACGTAAGCGCAGAGTGCTTAGAGCCTAGCGGAAACAAAGCACAGGCACACGACAGCTGCGCAGCAGTTCCGTAGTCGTGCTGCCGATCAGCAACTCACGTATGCGGCTGTGCCCATAGGCCCCCAACAGCAAGAGGTCGATATTAGCTTGTTCCACATAATCAGCGATCGCCGTTTCGACTTCTCCAGAAAGCACTTGGCACTTCGGAAATAGGCCCGCAGCCTGCAACGTAGACTCGGCCTCCTGCAAGCGCTGACTGGCTTGATCCTCCTTGTGCCCTTCAACACAGACGATCAGATGCACTTGCATCGAACGGAAGGGCTCATTGCTGGCAATGTAATCCAGCGCCTTCTGACAACTAGCGCCTCCATCGTATGCGATGGCGAGTTTCTGCAAAGGCTCGAACTTACGATTTGTGACCAAGCAAGGCTGATCGACTGAGCGCAACACACGCTCTAGCATGGAGCCGAGGTGCTCCGTGGCAAAATTTGCATTTTCACCACGCTTACCAAGCAGGACTAAATCCGCAACATCGGCGTAGTCCGACATAACTTCCACCAATAAGCCCGTCTCATGATGAAAGGTAATTTGGCTCTCTTCGACTCCAGCGTCCTTAAGTGTCTTGAGCGCATGCTCTTTGACAAAATTAGACTTCATCTCTTCAACCTCATGCAGCTGAGAAACCATACCTTCAAAAGGTTGAATACCTAAGCTACCGCTAAAGTCAGCAACTGCAGGAATCTCAAACTGACGTATATCAGTGACATAGAGCACACTGATCGTCGCCTGAGTTTGCTGACTGAGCCAGGCTCCGTAGAGGCAAGCTTCGTGCGAGTAATTGGAACCGTCGGTGCAGATAAGTATATTTTTCATCACGCTATAGGGTTATATTTTTCGTCATTAAATGACCTTTGCATACTCTAAATAAAAACATGCTCAACTCTCACAATAGAGCAACAGAAAACCGCACTTCTAAACGAAGTGCGGCTTGTAGGTAAATAGCTGCGACAAAAGCCTGAAAGGCCCGATCACGCAGAAAACTTACGCTTTCAGAACAAAGCCATCAGGAACGATGGTATCCTTGCAGACCACTAACACGCCATCGCGGATAGCGATATCTAGATCAGGCCCGAACTTATCCGGCAACCCCGTGGGGTCCAGAACAACGTTATTTCCGATACGCACACTTTTATCGAGAATGGCGTTCTTAACCACGCAGTTTTTCCCAACGCCCAAGTCTGGACGCCCGAGCGCTTTATTTTCCTCAAGATCTTCTACGGTTTCGAAACTATCGGCTCCCATCATGACGACATTCTCGAAACGAGTCTGATTACGCACCACGGAGCGCACACCAAGTGTCGAGTGCTTAATATTCGCGTCTGTCACTATACAGCCATCGGCAAGAATCGCACGGTCGACCACGCAAGAGTTAATCTTGGAAGCGGGCAGGAAACGGGCATGGGTAAAGATCCGTGCTTCTTCGTCGAAGAAGTTAAATGGCGGGATCGGATCGGTAAGGCGAATATTCGCATCGAAAAAGGCCTTCACGGTACCAATATCTTCCCAATAATCGTCGAAGACATAGCTGCACATCTTGGACTGCCCCAACAAGCCAGGGATAATTTCTTTACCAAAGTCAGTGGTATCCGTCTTCAACGCTTCGATCAATGTGTTCGCATTAAAGACATAAATGCCCATCGAGGCGAGACAGTAGTCTCGCTCACCAGGATCTTTCATCTTCTGGCGCACCCCGTCCCCCACAGCAAGACCTTTGATCACTTCGGGATCGGTCGGCTTTTCAACAAATTCTGTGATCTCCAAGTCATCATTAATACGCATGAGACCCAAGCCTTCCGCCTCGTCGAGCCCCAGTGGCTTTGCGGTAATGGTCACCTCAGCACCCGAAGCATCGTGCTCACGCACAACATCTGCCAAGTCCATACGATAAAGCTGGTCACCGGATAGAATCACATACAGGTCGCCCTCACTGTGGCCTTGAAAGTGATGCATATTTTGGCGCACCGCATCCGCAGTGCCTTGATACCAAGTATCACTCTTATCTGTTTGCTCCGCAGAGAGGATATCGACAAAACCGCCTGCATAAGGATCAAATTTGTAAGATTCTTGAATGTGCCGGTGCAGTGAAGCGGTATTAAATTGAGACAATACGTAGATTTGGTTAAATCCAGAATTGAGGCAATTACTGATTGGAATATCGACGAGGCGATACTTACCGGCCAGCGGCACCGCCGGCTTGCAACGGTCGCGCGTTAAAGGACTCAGGCGAGAGCCACGACCGCCGCCCATGATAATACAGATAATTTTTCGTTTTTTCATAGATTTGAGGTATCCGAGAGGTCAATAAGCTTGAAAAGCTAAACGCACTCTGAGCTTATTTGAAGCTTTATGTGTGGAATAGTTGGATATATCGGCCGTGATCGAGCGGGAAGTATAATGCTAGATGGTTTGAAGCGCTTGGAATACCGAGGCTACGACTCATCAGGCATGGTTGTTGCCGCAGGACAAGGCTTCGAGCAAATTAAGCGAACGGGACGCGTCGTCAACCTGGAGAACGCTCTTGAAGAGCGCCAACTGGGTGGCAATCTGGGCATTAGCCATACCCGCTGGGCGACGCACGGTGACGTGACTGAAGCAAATGCGCACCCGCATACCAGTAGCGATGGTAAGATTTCGCTCGTGCACAATGGTGTCATCGAGAACTACACAGGAATGAAAGAGTTCTTGATCGAGAAGGGCTACACTTTCCAGTCCGAAACCGACTCCGAGGCACTTTGTAACCTGATCGCTTACCACTACAAGAAAGAGCCGAAAGACGGCCCCAAAAATCCATTCCTGGAAGCTGTTCGTAAGAGCCTGCGCCACGTAGAAGGCACCTATGGCATCGCGGTTATTTGCCCCGATTTCCCCGATGAATTGATCGGCGCTCGCAAGGGCTCCCCTCTCATCATTGGTATCGGTAAAGGTGAAAACCTGCTAGCTTCGGACGTCAACGCGATTACCCACTGCACGCAGAATGTCGTCTACCTCAATGACAATGAAGTCGTGCACTTACAAAACAACGACTTCTCGATCACAACCGTTTCTAGTAAAAATGTGGAAGCGGTCATTCATAAGGTCGACTGGGACACTTCAGAGGCTGAACTGGGCGACTACGACCACTTCATGCAGAAGGAAATCTTCGAGCAACCCACTTCTTTGAAGAATGGTATGCGCGGACGCTTTTCTGACGATGCCAGCACCGCAGTCTTTGGCGGACTGAATCTGAGCCCACAGGAGCTGCGCCAAGTGGACCGTATACTCTTTTTAGCCTGCGGCACCGCGTGGCACTCCTGCCTGGTGGCCGAATATTTAATCGAACGCTTCGCTCGCATCCCGGTCGAAGTAGAATACGCCTCAGAGTTCCGCTATCGCAACTCACCACTGGACAAGAATACTCTGGTAATCGCCATCAGCCAATCCGGCGAAACGATCGATACACTGGGTGCGCTCCGCGAAGCGAAGCGTAAGGGCTACCGCACACTGGCGATTAATAATAGTGTGGGCTCAACTATTGCTCGCGAAAGCGATGGCGGCATCTACCAGCACGCAGGTCCCGAAATTGGGGTCGCGTCGACCAAGGCCTTTACCTCACAAATCATGATTTGCGCCATGCTGGCGCTCTACTTAGGTCGCTTGCGCGATTTGAGCTATGGTGACGGCATTGAAATCGTTAAAGCACTACAAAAAGTGCCGGAGCAAGTCGAAGAGATTCTCAAGCAGGACGCTAAGATCGCCGAGATCGCCAAGAAATATGCAAAGTATGAAGACTGCCTCTTTTTGGGCCGTCAACTCATGTTTCCCATCGCACTCGAAGGCGCGCTAAAACTAAAAGAGATTTCCTACATCCATGCTGAAGGCTACCCCGCAGCGGAAATGAAGCACGGCCCCATCGCTCTGATTTGCGAAGAGTGCCCGAGTGTCTTTTTGGCGGCGAGTGGCGAAATCTTCCAGAAGAGCTTGGCCAACGTGCAAGAAGTCAAGGCGCGCAAGGGGAAGGTGATTTTCGTTGCCTCAGAAGAATGCGACATTCCTGAAGGTTTAGCCGACGACACCATCATCGTGCCCGAGTGCCATGAGATCGTTCAGCCGATCTTGATGTGCATTCCGATCCAGCTGTTCAGCTATTACGTGGCACTCGAGCGTGCATGCGATGTAGATAAGCCACGCAATCTGGCCAAATCGGTGACTGTAGAATAAGCGCCAATCACTGCACTCTTATTATTATGAAAGACATGTCCCCCCTAGAGGAACTCCGCCATTCTTGTTCGCACGTGCTTGCCACAGCGATTCTCCGACTTTTCCCGGAGACCCAACTTGACATCGGCCCTCCCACCGAAAACGGCTTTTACTACGATATCGATCTAGATAAAAAGCTGGATGCCTCCGACCTCGAAGCCATCGAGGCCGAGATGAAAAAGGTGATCAAGGAGAACCAAAAGTTTACCCGTATCGAATGCTCGCGCGAAGAAGCAGTGGCCAAGATCAAGAAAATCGGCCAAGAACGCTACAAACTGGGCCGTCTGGATGATATCCCGGAAGGCGAAGCCATCAGCTTCTACCAGAACGGGGAGTTTATCGACCTTTGCGCAGGCTCACACGTGGGCTACACCAAGAGAATCAAGGCCTATAAATTGCTCTCGATTGCTGGTGCCTACCACCGAGGCGACGAGAAAAACAAACAGCTGCAACGCATCTACGGCACCGCATTTGCAAGCAAGGAAGAACTGGCGGATTACCTGGAGCGCCTCGAACAAGCGAAGGCGCGCGATCACCGCAAGCTGGGCAAAGAGCTCAAGCTCTTCCACATCGACGAAGCGGTCGGTGCCGGCATGGTGCTCTGGACACCCAACGGCGCAGTCATCCGCCAGGAGCTCCAGAACTTCATCGCAGAAGAGCTGCGCATGGCCGATTACGACCAGGTATTCACGCCGCACATCGGCAAGCTCGGGCTCTACCGCACATCCGGGCACTTCCCTTACTACAAAGACTCGCAATTTCCACCGATCGTCGAACCGGGCACGGTGGATCGCCTTGCACAAGAGGGTTGCTCCTGCGCAGAGCTGTCCAATCAACTCGACAGCGGCGAAATCGACGGCTACTTGCTCAAGCCGATGAACTGCCCGATGCACATTAAAGTCTTCGATAGTCAACCTCACTCCTACCGTGACCTGCCCGTGCGCCTGGCAGAATTTGGCACCGTGTATCGCTGGGAGCAATCCGGCGAACTCAATGGTATGACACGTGTGCGCGGTTTCACCCAAGATGACGCGCACCTATTCTGCACCGAGGATCAAATCGGGCAGGAAATCAAAGGCTGCCTGGACTTGGTCAAACTAGTCTTCAACACACTGGGCATGTCTGACTACCGCGTGCGCATCGGCCTGCGCGACCCGGACTCCTCGAAGTATGTGGGCGACGCGGCAAAATGGGACAAAGCTGAAGCTGCACTGCGCGAAGCCGCCAAAACGCTCGGCGTCGACTTCGTCGAAGAGCCAGGTGAAGCTGCATTCTACGGCCCCAAGATCGACTTTGTCGTCAAAGATGTGATTGGTCGCGAATGGCAACTCGGCACCGTTCAGGTTGATTATAACCTGCCTGAGCGCTTTGACCTAAACTACATCGGCGCCGACAATGAAAAGCACCGCCCCGTGATGATCCACCGCGCCCCCTTCGGCTCGATGGAACGCTTCTGCGGCGTGCTGATCGAGCACTTCGCTGGCAACTTCCCGATCTGGCTCGCACCGGAACAAGTCCGCATCCTCCCGATGAACGACGATCTGGTGCCACAAGCACGCGAAATCGAAAAGCTGCTTAAAGCCGCGAAGATCCGCGTTACGGTTGACGATATCGCCGATAAGCTCGGAGCCAAGATCCGCAAATGCCACGTCGACAAAGTGCCCACCTTCCTCGTGCTGGGACGTCAAGAGGCTGAGCAAGGTCTCGTCAAAGTCAACTCACGCACCAACCCGTCGCTAGAAGGCCTCAAAAAGCCCGAAGAGTTCATGGGTGAATTGTTGCAGAACATCGCCAACAAGACACTCCCCGAGCCCAAAGAGGACAAATAGTCCATTTTTCCAGCCCCGCCACTCAGCTAGTAGCTCACGAGTGGCGGGGCTTTTTTAGGTCAATGATCTAAAGCCCTCCCCCCTGCCTGCAGAAATCAAAAAGTTGAGAAAGCAAACTTAAGAGCACTCAACCTTCCTCCAGCTTCTCGAGCTCTTTTTCAACCGTCAGCGGGGAACTGGTGCCACGAGCGATTAGATCGTAGGCAACGGGTACGATAAAGAGTGTAAATAAAGTCGCGGCCACCACACCGAAGAGAGTCACAATACCGATGACAGAGCGTGTTTCGGCGGCACCGTATTCTGAAATGGATACAAGGTCGGATAGCGGAATCAGCTCACCGCTGCGATCACTGCGCACATAGATATTTTCAATATCGGCAAAGGAACGTTGGCTCTCTCGCTCACCTTCGACGATGACATCGTATTCCTCTCCACGCTGTAAGAAGGTGGTGACATTGCGCCCGCCCATCATGGTTTCAAGTGTGCGCCCGACCTCCTCGATCGTCACCCCTAACGTGGCGGCACGTTCGTAATCCACCGAGAGATCAATCTGTGGGCGTGTCTCCTTATAATCACTATCGAGCCCGACCAAGCCAGGGTTATTGGCCTCGACTGATGGCTCAACACCTTGGAAGCCAGCATTGGCGAAAGTGTAAGTGCCACCAATGAAGAGAAGCATACTGCCGCCGCAATCGTGAGTGCGAACTCCGTAAACAGGCGTCCGATATCACCTTCTAAGAAAGTGATCGGCACAAACACCGCGACCAAAACCAGCGTCGTTGCAATCACGGCAAAACCAACCTGGCGTGCACCGCGGTATGCTGCCAGTAAGGGCGGCTCCCCCGGCTCTTGGATTCGGCGTACGATGTTTTCCAGCATTACGATCGCATCATCCACCACTAATCCGATCGCCAACACCAGGGCCAGCAAGGTCAGCAGATTAATAGAAAAACCGAGACTATAGACCACGATGAAAGTCGCAATCACCGAGACCGGAACCGTGACTGCGGGCACTAAGGTAGCCCGCACACTGCCGAAGAAGAGGTAGATCACTACGATCACACAAGCGATCGCAATAAACAGCGTGGTATACACTTCATTAATCGCCTCTTCGATAAACACCGAAGCATCGTAACTCTCTTCAATACTCATCCCCTCGGGTAGGCTTTTATTGATCTCGGCTGTGAGCACCTTCACTTGACGGGCCACATCGATCGTATTGGCAGTCGACTGCTTGATGGTGCCGATGCCCACCATGGGCACCTCGTTACCACGAAACATAATACGGTTCTCTTCCACCCCGAGCTCCACCCGCGCAACATCCGCGAGACGGATCAAATAGCCATCATCCCCTTCGGCCAATACCAGTTTACCGAAATCCTCGGGCTCTTTAAATTTGCGCTCGACCCGCGCCTTAAACAAACGCACATCGGACTCCAACGAACCAGCGGGCAGCTCGACATTCTCGGAGCGTAATGCATCTTCAACATCGGACACACTGAGTCCACGCGCGGCCAGTTCCTGACGGTCCAGCCACACACGCATCGCATACCGCAATCCACCACCGATACGAATGCGAGCAACCCCATCGAGCGTCGAGTAGCGATCGACTAAATAGCGCTCTGCGTAGTCAGTCAGTTCTTCGATACTGTGACGGTCGCTGGCTAAGTTGCGCCAGATAATTACATCGTCATTACTATCGACCTTTTGCACTTCGGGCGGCTCCGCTTCTTCAGGCAAATTATCTTGAATTCCAGAAATGCGGTCACGCACATCATTGGCCGCGCCATCGATATCACGATCAATGGCAAACTCGATCGTGACGCTGGCTTCACCGTCCTGCGAGCTGGACTCAACATATTCGATGCCCTCAATGCCCGCAATCCGCTCCTCCAAGAGCTTTGTGATGCGCGTCTCTACAATGTTAGCCGGCGCCCCGGGATAGGAGACTTCAACCGTCACCACCGGCGGATCGATGTCGGGATACTCACGTAAAGATAGGCGCTGAAATGAAACCAGACCAAAAGCGATTAGGATCAGAGAGATGACCGATGCGAAGACCGGCCGTTTAACAGAAATATCGGAAATTAGCATTGGCGACTACAGCTTCGGGTTGGATTGGCCGAGCTTCTCGGAGAGTGTTTCTTGACCGTATTCTTCAGCGATCACTTCGACCGGCGCACCGGGGCGTAGCTTCATGGTACCATCGGTCACGATCCAGTCGCCCACCTCAATTCCATCAAGTATCTCAGCTTCTCCCTTACGGCGCACCCCCAGAGTGACCGCGCGGCGCTCAACCTTTTGTGCGCCCTCGCTTGCCAGCACGCGATAGACGAAGGCTCGGTCGCCCTGCGAAACGAGTGCCGCTTCTGGCAAGACAATCGACTCACGCGGATTCTTACGCAACGTCACCCGCATCAGCATGCCGGGCTTAAGGCTCTGGTTGGTATTGTCAATCAAGGCGCGTGCCAGCACCGCACGCGTGACCGGATCGATACGACTATCGACACTGGCAATGGTACCTTCAAAAAGTCGCTCTGGGTAAGCGCGCGCGCGCGATTCAATTTGCAAGCCGGGCTTCAAAGTAGACAGAAAGACAGAGGGCACCGAGAAATCTAATTTCATCACCGAGTCATCATCCAAGGTGGTGATCAAGGTGCCCGGCTGCATCAATGCGCCGACCGATAAGTTACGCAGCCCCACCACCCCATCAAACGGTGCAATAATACAACGCTTGCTAATACGGGACTGAATCGCCTGCGCGCGCGCTTTAGCCGACGCCACTTCGCGCCGCTGTTCATCAATCGCGGATTCACTGGCCGCACCACGCTCGACCAGTGGTTTTAAACGTTCGACCTGGCGCTGAGACTCTTCCAAGAGTGACACAACTTCTGCCAACTCTGCTTCTTCCTCGGCCGCGTCCATCTCCAAGAGCACACGGCCCTTTTTGACTCGCTGGTTGTCATCGAAATTAATCGCGGTGACATACTCTGTCACCGTAGAGGTCAGATCGATACTCTCGTTGGCACGCAGCGTGCCCAATGCTTCGACTTCGTCGAAGATCGCTTTTTCAGCTGCCCGAGTCGCAAAGACTTTGAGTGGCGTCTGTGCCGGGAGAAATTGAGACGTCGCGAGCAGCGCAGTGGCTAGTAAGTAGTGTTTGATTCGCATCGTAGTCAGAAGGTGCATCGTGTATCGTCGGTTAAATTTGTGGCATGCGTCCGCCAGTGACGAGGTGTAGGCGGATGCGTAGTTGTAAGAGTTCCAATTGCTCATCGATCAAGTCGCGCTCAATCTCACGTAAGCTTTGCAAAGCAGTCAGCACCGGCAAGTAGTCGTCGATGCCCTGTTTAAAGCGCGCGTCGCTCTCTTCCTGTGCGCGTTGCAAAATGTCACGACGGTGGCGCAAACGTTTCAAAAATTCGCGTTGTTTTTGCTCTTGATACAATGTGGTCTCCACTTCTTCCACCGCGCCTAAAAAGAGCTCGGTAAAGCGCAGCAGCTGCTCTTGATAAATCGACTTGCGCCGTTCCACTTCCGCCTTGCGCCGGCCCCAGTCCAACAGCGGCCCCGTAAAATTGGCAGCGAGTGAACTCAGCACGCCTTCGTAAGAGCTAGTTGCTCCCTCAGCCACTGAGCCGCTCAGCGTGAGCTGCGGCAAGCGCTCCGCCACCGCCACGCCGATCGAAGCATCGGCCGCCACCAAGTCAGCCAGGGCCGCACGCAGATCAGGCCGTTGCACCAGTAGATCAGCCGGCACGCCTAGCGGCGGCATGCGGGCATCAAAGCTCAATTGCTCGGCGTCGGGGATGCGATTGTTCCCATCTGGTAATTCACCGACCAAGATATCAAGTAAATTTTCGAAGCTGCGTAACTCCGACTCCGCCAACGGGATCAAGGTTTGGCTTTCCTGCTGCAGCACATCCACCACCGTGCCCACTCCCTGATCGTGTCGCAATTGAATTAGGTCCAGTAAATCTTGATCTAACTGCACCTGCTGCCGAAGGAGTTGCAATTTGTTTGCAGCCGCCACCGATCCAAAATACGCATTCGCCACTTCACTGGATAATGAAAGTGCGACCAATTCCGCATCTGCCTGACGCGCTTGCTCGCTATAGCGATCGCTCAAAGGCCTGCCACCAAAAAGCACCCGCCACAGCGGGCACAGCGCTCAGTTTGCCGCCGTCAGCGGTGGCGCTAGCGAACGTCACATACTGCCTCACCTGCGCAGAATCCACAGGTAGCGAGGGCGTTTCGTTTACCTGATGCACGGCGCAGCCGCTCAAGGAGAATAAAGATAAAATTGTGAGGAGGGATTGGCATTCTTTCCCGAAAATATTTCACGTTATTTCTAAAAATAATCTCAAAAGATAGATTTTTTCCGTCACTAATCTTCCGAAAAGCTAAATTTCCAAAAGACGCTCCCCCCCTGCTGTGGCACTTTAAAACGAAGTTGCGTCTTCGACTCGTCGCTCGGATCAATTTCGATCGACAGCATTTCGGGAATGAACTGAGTCCATTCGGCAACTGCTGTAAGCTCTGTGCTTTGCATTAACTGCACACGCGCACGTGCCCGCTTGGAGAAATTTAGGACTAGAATAAAGCTACCTTCGCTGCGCTCTAAACGATAATCGGGATGGTCGGACGCGAGATTTGGATCACTGCCTGCGACATACTCCTCAAAATCAGAGGCACCATCGGCATCTGCATCATCCTCCGCAGTGCCGGCAAGCCCATGCGCGAGCTGCCAAGCCGCAAAGCTACGGGCTGCATTGGGTGCACCACTGCTCACGATCTCAAAGTCCCAAAAGACATCCTCCGCGGGCGCATAGTAAACTCCAGCCATCGCCCCCGCAGGCAGCGAGGCACGCAGCGTCACGCTCCCCGTGACCGAACCGCTGGAAAAGAGGTGGTCGGTGGCATGCACATAGGCCGCCTCTGGCCCGGCATCGATATATAACTCAACGGGTAGCCCGCTGCTGGACTGGGCATAGAAGGCCACATCACTGACAGCCACGAGTTGATTGGCAATCGGTTCCAAGTATATGTGCTGCAAAGCATCGGCCACCACAAAACTATGAGTGACCGGCACCGCGGGCGCGTAGCTGGCATCGCCTAACTGAGTTGCCTGCACCACCACGGAGCCCAAGCCGGTGAAACTCAGCTGTGCCCCTTCGAGCTGCGCGGGGCCTTCCAGCAATTCAAAGTTCACTGGTAAACCACTGCTCGCAGTGGCCGAAAGTTCCAGCCCACCCTCAGTAAAAATTTGATGCCCGATCGCTGCAAAATCAATCGACTGAGTTAATCCGTCCGACGCCTGTTGGTGCAGCACCGCTACAGCATCCAGATCAAAGCCTGCACTGCCCACGGTCGGGTACGGATCGTAAATCACCGCACCCTCACAATCCACAGCACTGCCATCGCCTGGGATATCAATGATACGCAGATATTGAATGGCATCTAGGTCCAGATGTTGGAAATTAGCGACTAAAGAATTCTGGTACACCGCATCGAAAGAATCACTGCCCTCCATGACGGCGGTGTAGGCCAAGTGCAATTGTTCCAAATCAAAGGGCGTGCCATAGCCCTGCTTATATTTACCAGCCAGGCCGTGAATCTGGCTCGGATTCACAGCTCCAAATCCACCGACCGCACTGGGTGTATACGAAAAATTAGGAAAGCGTACAAAGTGCACACCATCGCTCGAAACCTCGACATAGCCCAGTTCCAGAAAGTGATCGCTGAAACTGTTTTCAAACACCGCGAAATCAAAACCCTCACCATTGCGAATCGGACTGTCAAAAGTCAGTGTAATCTGCCCCCCGCGGCCCAAGCACACGATATCATAACTGCCCCCCCCCGCGACACCCAGTGCCTTCGCCGGCGTTTTCCAAACGGCGTCCACCTCACTGCCATATTGTAGGTCTTGGTAGCCCGTCGCCCATGCAACGATCGAGGCATCCTCCTTCCAGAGCGCAGTTGTATCAGCGGTGCCAGCCGCATCGTGAAACTGCCAAGTTCGGTCCTGCCCCGGATAAGTCGGTGGATCTTCATTGGCCACCGCGAATAGACTGACGGCTAAGAAGAGATGGGACACAGTGTGTTGGATCAGAGACTTCATTCTTTTAGAAATTAAATTTCACGCCCGCTTGAATGGAACGTCCGTCGCCGGGATAGTAACTGCCGAAATAGACTGTTTCGGCATAAAGTGTATCGAAGATATTGTCACACTTGACAAAGATACGGCATTGCGGTGTCGCCTGCCAATCGGCCTGAATGTGAAAGAGCTGATAGGCCTCCACCGGCTGGCTCTCATTGGCAAAATCCCCGCCTTGATAACGCTCATCGACGTAGCGGTGCACCAGTCGCACCCGCAGCCGTTCTTCCAGCTGCCACCAGATCTGATTGGTGCTCACCAGTGAGGGCACCAGCGGCACCTCCTGCCCACTCCCCTCACCATCGATACCGACTCGCATTTTTGTGCGCACAAAGGCCAGCGCCATGGAAAAGCCCCAGTCCTGAGCATTGTAAGCATAGGAAACATCTGCACCATAACGATCGACCGCGCCTAAATTGCGATTTAGCCCATTGCCTGGCGTGCTGGGATCATCGCTGCCGACACTGGGATCGAAGATGATTTCATTCTCCATCTGCAAGCGATAGACAGTCGCATACAACTCATGTGCGCCTTGGAGGTATTTGAGTCCCAATTCAAATTGATCGCCCTCTTCGGCTTCCAAGTCCTGTGCGATGTATTCCGCCAGCGGATAGCCTTGGTAGGCGGCACGCTCATCAAAAACAGGATAGCGGTAAGCTCGATCGTAGCCAGCCCACAGGCTCCATTGATCGTTCAAACGATAGTTCATAGAGAACTCCGCCGACAAGCCACTCTCCCGTAAAGATGCCTGATAAGATTCATCCTGGTCGATGTCTGCCGGATTTTTATAGTTTGGGTTCGGCCGCGGACCACGATTCGTCTCGATGGTGGCATACAGTTGATCCTCCACATACGCCGTATTCTTCGCCTGATAATTGCTCCACTCGTGTCGCAATCCAGCACTCAAACTGAAATGCTCGGTCAGATCGTATTCAGCAAAAACATACGGACTGAGGCGACTCTCCGAAAGCGCAGCCTGCGAAGGAACGATCGTGCGCGCTTCATCTAAATACGCAGTAAAATCTAAAGTATCGTAAAGAAAGTCCGCACCAAGAATAAGCACCCAATCCGCGGGCTCAAAGCGCACACGCGGTTTGAGACTGTAACCCGACTGATCGTTGGCCCCGTAAGAGCCCTCTCCAAAACTCCACTCAATCTCATTCTGATCGTAGCCTGCCAACACTTCCCAGCTGCCCCAGTCACGCATGCCAATGAAACGACTGGTCATGCTGGCATACTCGTTCGTACTCCCCTCATCGCCCAAATTACTCGAGCTGCGTGGATCGTTGCGATAGCTCGCCTCATCGAGGCCGCCCGGATAAGTTAAATCTGTGCTGCCGCCCGCAAAGCGAAAATTCAATTCGTCGCCATTATTAAAGACATAGCCCACTGTGGCCGAAGCATGACGAGTGGAGGAGTCGGAATGCGCTCGGTAGCCCTCCGAAATCTGTCGTGAAAGCCCACCTGAAAAACTCCAAGCGCTGCCGCCCCAAGCAGCCGACAAGGAGGACTGCTGGGTGCCGAAACTCCCCAAACGCCCTTCGAAGTCGAGACGCGTGGCTTCGATACGCCGCGTTTCGATCTTAATCACGCCCGACAAAGCCTTGTCGCCATACAGCACATTATGCCCGCCGCGCAGCACCTCCACGCTCTCGATCGCTTCCAGCGGCACTTGCTCCCAGTTAATGCGCCCCATATCCGAAGGGTTGAGCATGTGCCCGTCGACTAGAATCAAACTGCGCAATCCACTGCCCTCACCGAAGCCACGCAGAGAGACATTGGTAAAACCAGATAGATTCGAGAAATACAAATTCGCTTCCGTTTCTAAAAGTTCAGGTAAGGAGAGCGCGAGCGATTGATCAATGGTCTGGCGATCAATCTGCACAATATCCGCCGGCACTTCGAGGCTTTCATTTTCAAAATGCCACGCACGCACCACATACTCCTCTAGCATGTGATACGAAGATGCCTCCGCACTCTCGTCGGCCCACAAGCCACAACTAGCGGACAGCTGCCAAGACAAAGCGATCCCCAAGAGTACGCGCGCACTCAAGCAGACACCAGCCAATATGCCTTCGCTGCCCTTCATCTATATCTAGCTATAAACAGCACCCAGACCAGCGGCCCGATGCGACATGAATTGGTATTTTTATGCATCATTCTTAAAGTTATTATTGACGATCAACTGCCATTAAGCGAGACCCATCAATATTATTGGCAACAAACTGCCAATAAAAATCGAATAATAAAATGATGAAAACAAAGAACCGATCACGACTCTGCAGCACCGTTCTGCTAGTTTTAGCGCAAGCGAGCCTCACGCATTCGCTAGCGGCAGGCGACTATGCCCCCGCAGCTGGACAGCCCGGCAGCGAAGCGATTGCGATGAATGACAGCAGCATCGTCGCATGGGCGACCTCAGTGGAATCACTCGTTCGCGGCCCGCAAGACATCTCTAATGCAGAATCCGCTTTAGCCTCTTATGGCAGCGGGGATAATGCCCTAGGCGCCGCCCAAGGCACCTCGGGAGGCGTCGTGAGCCTCGGCGACGGCGGCTCCATCACGCTCGGCTTTGACAATCCGATCTACAATGGAGAGGGCTTTGATTTTGCAGTTTTTGAGAATGGATTTTCCGATACATTCTTAGAGTTTGCTTTCGTAGAGGTCAGTTCGAACGGCAGCGATTTCTTTCGTTTCGAAGCCGACTACGCACCCGTCAGCGCCCCCCCGAGCCAAATAGGAGGCTTTGGCTCGGTCGACACCACCGAGTACGACAACCTCGCAGGGAAATATAAACAAGGCTACGGCACTCCCTTCGACCTGGCGGAGCTCGAAGGCATTGCCGATCTGGATATCAATAATATCGTGGCCATACGGATCGTCGATGTAGTGGGCAGTCTCGACGCCAGTTATGGCAGCACCGACAAAGATGGCGACCTCATCAACGATCCCTACGCCACTCCTTTTAGTAGCGGTGGTTTCGACTTGGATGCCATCGGTGTAATGCATGCCGTTCCAGAACCTCAGACCTACGCCGCCTTACTGGGTCTAGTCGCACTCGCAATCAGCCTAATGCGCCGCCGTTAAACCTTATAATTCTTAAAATGATGAAAAAAATCTTACAAAATACAGCGATTAGTTTCGTAGCGCTCACAGCCATAAGTGCTCATGCAGCGACCAACTACACAAATGGCTATAGTGCCTCCACATATTACAGTATGTCTAATGGCGACAGTGTAATCAGCTTTGACTGGGGCGCCGACGGGGCCTTCTACACGATGTCCACGCCCGGTTACAGCAACGTGACGGTCAACCGCCACAGCAATGGCAGCAGCAGCCCGATTTATAGCAACGTCAACAATTTCGCTGGCGCAAGTGTAGTCGCGATCGGTGACTCTATCTACTTCAACGACAGCAACTACTCCAATGATCAGAACATCTGGCAATACAATACCAGCACTGGAATCACCAGCAGCAGTCCTATCTCAACCACATCCAACTACGCACTCTTCGGCCATGGGGGAGAGCTGTATATAACAGGCGCAGTGGGCTTTGGTACCAATCACATTTATCACAGTGCACTGGATAGCAACGGCGGATTGACCAGCGATCCTGCCACTGATCTGGGGGAAACATTCGGCGCTTCGGGTCCCTTAGCCTTCGACGCGAGTGGCAACCTATATTATGCGCCCGGCTTTGGAGACTTGTCGATCTACCGTTGGTCCTTTGAAGAAGTCGCCGCATCTATCGTCGACCCCGTGAACAATCCTCTGCCCACCGAGGATGCGCTCTGGTATAATTACAGCGCTGACTTTGGCAGTGTGAGTGGCGGCACGGGGATGATCATTGACGAAGACGGCGAATTAGTAATCTCGCTGACGAGTTTCTCGGGCTCTTCGGAACTCGTCAAATTCAGCGTCGACTCGGAGGGCGAATACGCTGGCTATGAAAGTATTTTGAGCACCTCCGAGCGACTCGGCGATCTTCGCCTCTACCAAGGCGAGGTATATTTTGCAAACGGCAACGAAGTTCTATTGCTGGTGCCAGAGCCTGCGGCCGCCGCATTATTGATCGGCTTATGCGCTCTGGCGACAGGGGCTGTTCGCCGCCGCTAAGCCGCGCGTTTCACAGCATTGACATCCTCAAAGGGCGGACCGCTAAGAGCGACCGCCCTTTTTATTAGGCAATAGCCTAGGGTCTATATATGGATTGCAATTCATGCAGCGATTGGAACATTAAACACTATGGCGATGATCCGTAAAACCCGGCAACGAGAGGTGCTCAAACAAGTCCTCGAAGAAGCCAATCGACCCCTCACTCCCAACGAAATTCATGAATTGGCGCAGCAGAGCTATCCAGCGATTGGGCTGCGCACCGTCTATCGCCACCTCAATGAATTAAGCGATACAATGGAAATCGCAGGCATCGACTACCCTGGCCTGCCCGTACACTATGAAAAGGTCGACCAGAAAGGCAGCCGCCCTCACTTAATCTGCCGTGAATGCCGACGCGTATTGGCCCTGCCCATCCCTGAACCAGAAGTCCCCTACCCTGAAGTAGACGGGCACGAAATCAATGGCCACGAAGTGCTCTATTACGGTGTCTGTAAAAACTGCCGTGGCCAATAAACACGCTCACTTGGGGCGATGAGCCCAAGTGAGCGACACTCGAGAGCAAGCCCTACGCGCTGGTTTGCTCATGTGTGAGCAAATATTCAAATGCCGCGAGGCCGGCTTTGGCGCCCTCTCCCATAGAGATGATGATTTGCTTATAAGGCGTATCCGTCACATCCCCACAGGCGAAGATCCCTTCGACACTGGTCTGACACTTGGGAGACACTACAATCTCACCGCGAGGGTTCACATCGACCAGATCGCCTACAAATTGACTATTGGGAGCGAGACCGATCTGCACGAAGACACCGTCGGTGGCTTGAGTGACTTTTTCGCCGCTCTCGCGCATCTCAAGCTCAAGCGCCGTCACACCAGCCTCATTGGCGATCACTTCTTGCACCGCCGCCGAGAGAATGACCTTTGCATTTTTAGTGCTGTGTAGCTTATCGACCAAAACCTTGTCGGCTTTGAGCGAGTCCATAAATTCCACCACTGTCACCGATTTGGTGATGGCCGCCAGATCCAGCGCGGCTTCCACCCCGGAGTTGCCCCCACCGACCACGACGACATCTTTGCCCTTAAAGTAAGGTCCGTCACAGTGCGGGCAATAGGCCACGCCCTTACCCACGTTTTCGACCTCACCAGGTACGCCGAGCTTACGCCACTGAGCACCGGTCGCGATGACCACGGTGCGCGCCTGCAACACCTCGCCTGTGCTCAAGGTCAACAATTTCAAATCTGAATTCGGCTTGGCCTCGATCGACTTCACGCGAATGCTGTCGCGCAATGCGATTGGATAATCGCCCAAGTGCTTGCGAATGTTATGCGTCAACTGGGTGCCGGTAATCTCGCTGATCGAGGTTACGTTTTCAATGCCGACCGTATCACTCACCTGCCCGCCAAACTTCTCAGCGATCGTCGCGACTTCGAGTCCTTTGCGTGCCAGGTAGATGGATGCGGTCGCCGCTGCCGGGCCACCGCCCACGACGACGCTGTCGTAAACCTTGTCGTCCTGCACGGCCGCACTGCTGCTGACATTAAATTGCTGCGTGATCTTCTCGATGATCTGCGCCGCACTAATCTGCCCACTGGAAAATGGTTTCTTGTTCACGAAGACCGTGGGCACCCCCTGAACCTTGCGCTCGTTCGCCAGATTCTGATGCAGCGCACCATCGATCATTTCGTTGGTAATGCGTGGGTTCAACAGCGCCAATTGATTGAGCGTTTGCACTACATCGGGACATACGTGACAGTCCAACGAGATGAAGGTCTCAAACATTAAGTCTTCGTTGATCGCTTTGATCTGTGCTTGTAAACCCGCATCCAGCTTGATTTCGGAGCCGCCCGCTTGCAGCAGAGCCAATACGAAGCTGTTAAACTCATGACCTCCCGGCACACCGGAAAAAAGCACGCCGGTGGACTGATCATCAACCACCAGCTCAAAAGTCAGCCCCTCACGCACGGCGACAGTCGTGTCTTCGACTTCGCTGAAGCTAATCATGGAGGAAACCGATGCCACTCCTTGCAACATGGCAATGAGCTCCTCACGCTTGGCATGAGCACCCGCATGCAGGCGTAGTTCGACGCGACGCGTCATATTCTTAGTGTATTCGGTGAGAGCCTGAAGAAGATTCTTGTCTAACATTTTAAAAAGTCGTTAGCCGAGGCAAATCAAACTCGCCACGGCATGATAATTGTATCGAAAAATAAACGCTATAAGCAGTCTCGATCGACTCGCAACCATAGCTTAAATTGTCGCGCGGGCCTCGAATCATTTACGAGGCGGCGGACACGGCTTCGGTGCACCGGGTGCACTGAGCAAAATTGAAGTAATAAAAAAACGGGGCCCGGCCCGCCGGGCCCCGGAAAATATGCATCTGCGATGTAAAAGATCGCTTAGATCTTGCCGACGAGGTCAAGCGAAGGCTTGAGAGTTTCTTCGCCTGGCTGCCACTTGGCAGGGCATACTTGGCCATCGTTGTTAGCCACGTATTGAGCTGCTTGCACCTTGCGCACAAGGTCTGCAGCCGAACGGCCGATACCGAGATCGTGCACTTCGACGATCTTGATCTTACCTTCGGGATCTGCCACAAAAGTGCCGCGCAGTGCGAGACCTTCTTCTTCAATCATCACATCAAAGCCACGAGAAATTTGACCTGTGGGGTCACCGATCATGGGGAAGTTGATCTTCTTGATCGTGTCCGAAGCATCGTGCCATGCCTTGTGTGTGAAGTGTGTGTCAGTGGAGACCGAGTACACTTCGACACCCAGCTCTTGCAGCTGTGCATAGTGATCCGCCAAGTCGCCTAGCTCTGTCGGGCAGACAAATGTAAAGTCCGCAGGATAGAAGAAGAAGACCGACCACTTGCCCTTCACATCTTCAGTAGAGACGGGCTTGAACTCACCATTGTGGTAAGCTTGTGCGTTAAATTCAGGAATGAGTTGGTTTATTTTAGACATAATTAATTTTGGTTGAGGTTTAACTCGCCGCAGAGAATAGCAGAAAAAGTTTAATAGTTGAAAGATATGTAATCTATACCTTTAATAGCTTTTAACTATGGAAATCCAACAGATTCGTTACTTTCTCGCAGTAGCCGAGTTACGAAATTTCACCCGTGCAGCGGAGCGCTGTCATGTGGCGCAACCTTCACTCAGCCAGCAAATCAAGAAGCTGGAGCAGGAATTGGGCGGCGCTCTCTTTCACCGCATGGGCCGGCGCATTTTGCTCACCGAGCAAGGCGAACTCCTAGAATCCAAAGCCAAAACCATCCTTTTAGAGCACGAAAATGCGATTCAACAGGTGAGCGACTCCTTTCAATGCAGTCGCACCGTTACCTTAGGGGCGATTATGACGATTGCCCCCTATCTAGTTCCCGCTCTGCTACACAAGTTGACTGAAAGCGAATGCAGTTCACTGCGGATTGAGGAAAATTTCACAGAAACCTTGATCGAAAAAGTGCGTCGCGGTCGGCTGGACTTCGCCATCATGTCTTCTCCGCTCAAGGAGCCCGACCTGCTGGTGCAAGTGCTGGGGCACGAACGCTTTCTCGCAGTGATGCCCAAGGAGCACCCGCTCAATTTGAGGCCCGGCAAAGTCACGCTGGATGAACTCGTTCGCGAGCCCTTTCTAGAACTCAATAACATCCACTGCGCCGGCAAACAAATCCACGAGATCTGCCGTCTCAGTTCCGGCAAGCGCAACACCGTGTTTCTAAGTTCCCAGATCGAAACCATCCGTCGTCTCGTGCTGGAAGGTAAGGGTGTGACCATTCTGCCCCAAATGTCGCTGCACGGACACGACGATATGGGCATCAAAGAAATCGAGGGAATGACGCTCGAACGCGAGATCACCCTAGTGCAACACCCCGACCGTTACCTCTCAAAGTCCGCGCAAGAGCTCAAAGATAAGCTCAAGGCCTTCACCCAGCAATATTTGCAAGCGGAGTAAGCCAAAAGTGACAGATGCAGCTGAACATGCCTTGCGTTCGGGGACCGTTCGCGACTTGCTATCCACTGGAACAAACGTAATACTAATGAAGTAAGCTGCCCCCCCCCAGCGCCTCAAATAAGGACTGCCCCATGAAATCCGATTACGAGCAAAGCGCCACACTCATCCGAAACTCCTTCAAGCGTTTGTTTGTCACGCTAATGGAACAGACTGCTGACCGCATCTACATTAAGGACACCCAGAGCCGATTCGTCTTTGTTAGCGAGGCACTTGCTCGCACTCACGGCTTACAACGTCCCACCGATATCGAAGGCATGACGGATTTTGATTTTTACGACCAAGCGACTGCGCAAGGATTTTTCGACGAAGAGCAGCGTATTATGCGCACGAATGAACCATTGATCAATCGTATCGAGAAAGAGTCATGGAAGTCTGGCAACGTCACTTGGGTCTCGCACAGTAAGACTCCCCTACGCCTCGATACCGGAGAGACAATTGGGCTGATCGGGATATCCCGAGACGTGACCGAAGAGCACTGCTCAAAGCAACAGGTACTCGAACAAAATAAAACCATGCGTGCTGATATCGCGAGCGCACAAAAGGTGCAACAAATCATGATTCCAGGGCGCCTGCCAGTCGTTGACGACATCCGCATCGCTTATGTATGGCAGCCGATGACCTCAGTCGGCGGAGACATCATTAGCTTCCCCCGCAGCCCCGGAAAGGAACTCATCTTTTTCATGGCCGATGTCTGTGGCCATGGCGTGCAGGCCGCATTATACACCGTGTTACTCAAATATATGTCAGCTCACGCTGCTGAAGAATACGACAAAGCCCCAGACCACTTTTTAAATACCATTAATGAGCATGTCATTGGCCGAATAACCCAAGGCTTTGTCACTGCGGTCGCAGGCCACTTCGACCCACCGCAAGCCAACGGCAGTCGCAAGCTACACCTGTCAAATGCAGGGCAACCCGACTGGATGCTATTGCGTGCGAGCTCACAAACCGTCGAGCACCTCAAACTAGCTAGCGCGATGGTCATGGGCCTGCCTACCGGGCAAGCCAGCCCTCCGGTCGAATACACTCTGCATGCCGGCGACCGACTTTTTTTATTTACGGACGGCATCGTGGAATCTGCGAAGCCCAATGGCGAAGAATTTGGAATCGAAGGTCTACGTCAAACCATCGAATCTTATTCCAATCTACCACTACAACAATGTGTCGACAAGACCTACCAGGCTGCGCTGCAGCATACTGGCGACTTACAATTACAAGACGATATGACACTATTGGCTTTTGAAATCGCATCCTGCTGACTGGCTAAGGAAAGAGAGCGCGTGAACATGAAATAAGATTGCTGAATGGACATGATACGAATACATTAACATCCACCCTCACAGCGCGACATGCCACAGTCGATACCAGTCACATTGGAATACGAAAACAAACAAGACGTATAACTAAAAAAGCGTCTGCTCAAAGAAAGTCCTCAATTTCGATAAGGTAATTGGCTTCTCAAGAAAATCATTCATTCCGACTTCAATCGCCTCTTTTTTAATATCGTCCACAACATGAGCCGACAATGCCACAATCGGCACATGTGAATTTGGACTCGTTCCAGAACGGATTCGGCGCGTGGTCTCAATGCCATTCAACTTTGGCATCTGGATATCCATTAGAACGAGATAAAAACGCTCACTCTCGATATAATAGAGAGCTTCAAAACCATCCTCCGCTAAAACATGTGTGATACTCAAAGACTGCAGTAATTCACTAATAACTAAGCGATTCATTGCATCGTCTTCAACAACCAGCACCTGACCACGTTCCTCCAAAGAAGTATTTGCACCCTCGATTCGAGGCTCCAGTCCCTCAGGCACATGTCTAGGCAACTTCAGCTTTAAGGTAAATACTGAGCCTACACCGAATTCACTGCCGACATGAATCGTCCCTCCCATCAACTCCGCCAGTTCTCGACACAAATTCAGACCAATCCCCTGCCCTTCATATTTACGCGAGGCACTCTGGTCAACTTGATAGAATCGATCAAAAATAGAATCAAGATTCTCAGCTCTAATCCCGATGCCAGTGTCACGAACTAACACGGTAACATCAACTTCACTTGCATTCAGAGCTGGTGGCAACAACTCGACACGAACCGTCCCTTCATGTGTAAACTTAATCGCATTATTTAATAAATTGATTAAAATTTGTCGAATTTTGCTCTCATCTCCTACACAAATCAAGGGTGTATCTGAGTCTCCATGCGCAGCATCCAAACATTCGAGCGACAGAGCTTTCTCTTGAGCGCTGGGTTGAAACATCTCAATAATTTCATGAATCAAAGCTGAAACAGAAAAAACTTTCGATTCCAATTTCATGCGCCCCGATTCAATACTAGCAATATCTAGAATCTCTCCAATCAGTTCCACCAAATGAGTGGCTGAAAACTGAATCTGCTTTAAAAATGCGCATTGCTCCGGGTCTGTGGTTTCCGACAACATCAGCTCCGCAAATCCAATGATCGGATTTAGTGGAGTCCGTAACTCATGACTCATCATCATCAAAAATTGATTCTTCGCCTCATTTGCATGGTTAGCGTCCCTCAAAGCCTGCTCTAGCTCAAGCGAGCGCTTCCTAGATTCAGTCACATCCTGACAAACTCCCCAGACGCCCTCAATCTCGCCATTAACCCACATCGGCACCCCCTGAGTGTGACACCATTTATGTTCCCCCCGTCGATCACGCATCTCCAAGGTCAGGCCATAAGGAACACCTTCATCCAAGCACGTGTGCCAAGCGTTTTTGAGAGCCAATTGGTCCACCTTCGAATATAAAGATAATGCATCATCAATCGAAATTGGTGTGCCCACCGGCATCGCATGGATTTCGTATATTTGATCGGTCCAATAAAGATGATCTGTGGATTTGCGATAGCGCCAGCCTCCAACCTTAGCCATCGAACCGATCTCACTGAGGAAATTTTCCTGCTCTTTCAATTTCTCGCGTTGGCGAATTTCCTGAGTCACATTAGTTTGAGTGGACACATAATGCGTTACTTGTCCGCTCGAATCCACAACGGGCGATATTCGCCAAGATAAAATATACTCGCTGCCATCTTTACGGTAATTAGTGGTCATACCCTGAAAATTATCACCAGCTAGCAGTTTTGAACGTAAGCGATTTAAAACCTTTCGGTTTGTTTTAGGGCCTTGAAAGATTCGCGGGCTTTGCCCTAGCAACTCTGATTCACTATACCCCGACATACGGCAGATTGCCTTATTCACATACAGAATTTTTGGTCCAGGACGCTCCAAATTCGCATCCGTTATCAAGATTGCATCTGAAGACTGATCCAGTGATTTCGCCATTAATTGTTGCATCGATTCCGACTCGATTTCCCGCGTAATATCGCGCAAGCAACCGACCACCTTTACAATCTCACCGCTATCTGGATCTCGTATAGTCTCACGGGTTTCCTCTACCCATCGCTCCGACTGATCATAGCAAATAATACGGTAACGAAGCTTCAGCTCACCTGAAGGTGCTTCGGCGTGCGCCTTCCGAACACGCTCGCAATCAGATGCGGCAACCAAGTCAATCAACTGTATACGGCGGCGAATAAATTCCTGCTTCGAATAACCAGATAATTTTTGGATCGAATCTGAACAAAAATACTCCCAGCCCTCTTGATTGCTTAATTTAGATTCGCGCCACATCACCACCTCGGTCCGCAGTAAGATATCTTCGATTGTAGCCGCCTGTTCTTGTAATTGACGCCGTTGGATAGAATTCTCGTAAGCATAGCGTACGGAACGGGAAAGCGTAGCTCCACTCACTTCTTTTTTACGAAAAAAATCAGAGATCCCGACGCCTTCCACTTGCTGATCCACCTCCTCGAACACTCGCGCAGAAAGCCCGGTTAGTAATATGATACTAACAAAGGCATTCCGTTCTCGTATATCACGAGCAAAGTCCACTCCATTCACAGCTCCCAGGCTGTAATCAATCAATATGACATCTGGATTACATTGCTCTAAGAACAAGTCTGGATCCGGGGCATGGTCCAACCATTGCAAACTGTAATCCGTCCCAACCAGACCCTCCGACAAAGCCTCTTCAGTCAGAATATAATCATCTTCACTATCTTCAATCAGGACAATGTTTATCGGCGAACTCATATAATAAATAGTCTCTAGGGCGCTCCAGGTTTAGGTATTTCGACCACTTCTACCCAGTATCTTTAAGTTCGGCGATGACACTCACCAAACAATCAAAGCTCACTGGCTTCGTCACAAAAGAATTCACACCTGTTTCATAAGAACGGATGATATCCTCGTCCGACTTCGACGTCGTCAAGATAATGACAGGAATTCTGCGAAACACAGGAGCCGCCTTCAACTTCTGTAAGGCTTCACGCCCATCCATTCGAGGCATATTCAAGTCCAATAAAATGATTAGAGCTGGTTCCGCCTGTTTCGCCGGATTCTCTTTCAATTCTTGAGTTAACAATTCGAGTAGTTCAACTCCATCATTAACAAAAACATAGGGGTTACGTACCGCACAAGACTGCAAAGCTTCTTCGATCAAAAATTGATCATCTTCATCATCTTCAGCGATAACAAACTTTATAGGGGGGGGCATACATGTAAAACTGCTGTTAATTACCGTTTGGGCAAATAAAATTTCTACTCACAGGCAGATAAAACGAAAAAGTGGATCCTTTCCCGAGATCAGAGTCTACATGAAGTTCGCTGCCGTGTCGTTCGACAATTCGCTTGCAGATCGCTAAGCCGATACCTGTCCCGGGATACTCAGAACGTCCGTTCAAACGTTGAAACACCTTGAAAATTTTATGTTGATACTTCGGATCCATGCCGATGCCATGATCTCTGATATAAATGCGCAATTTTGAATCCACGCACTCCGCGCGGATCTGGACCACAGGTGGCACATTCGGCTGCATGAATTTGAGCCCGTTGCTAATTAAATTTTGAAAAAGTTGGCGCATTTGCGTTTCGTCAGCGACTACCGGAGGCATCCCCCCCTCGATCTCGATACGCCCCTGAGTCAGCTCCAAACGCTCGACGAAGGTATCCTGCAAATCTACCAGTAAAAGGTTTAAATCCACCTCCTTATACGTCTGAGCACGCGTCTCCACACGAGCATAATTTAACAGTTCCTCGATTAGCGTGCTCATACGATCAACTGCTCGCAGCATTCGATTTAAATAATCCCCCCCTTTTTCATCTAATGTATCACGATACCCAGTGTAAATACGCTCACTAAATGCCTTGATGATGCGCAGCGGCTCCTGCAAATCATGCGATGCAACTTGCGCAAATTCTTGCAAGTCACGGTTACTACGCTCCAGCTCTCGATTCGCACTCTTTAACTTTGCTTCAGCCTCTCGTCTCACCCGAACTTCCGCTTGCAGCTGGGCATTTAACTCTAAAGTTTCATCAACCAGTAAGCGATAACGTGCATTTTTGTGAACGATCCAGCCAGTCATCAAAACAGCTAAGCTCGCAGCCAGCCATAGCAAGCGATGCTTAACCACTTGCAACTGCACAAACAAACTAGGATCTGGGATGATGCGCAGTATAAAATTCAAGCCATACTTTTGAAAGCTCAACTCGTGTCCCCACTGCTGATACTGCTTCTCTGAGAGCTTAAAAGCTTCACGAATCTGATAGCCATTGAGAGTTATCAGCATCCGCTCATTCTGCAGATTAGAAAAGGCCAACTTGTGCAAATAAGCAGCAAAAGATATTTTTGCTAGAAACATATGGGTTCTACTCTCTTGACCCATTCCATCCAGTTCCAGCGGATAGGCAATCAAGCCTGCTAGCCCAGATTCGGTAGAGGCAATATGAATGCGAACAGCTTCCTGATCTTCTGCCTGTTCAGCAAGGAGTCGTTCATAGCTAGGAAATGCCCTTTGCAACTCCTCAATCCGCGCCTCATCACCAATCCATTGCCCCCCCGCTGAGCCATATGAGTAAATATATAAACCTTCGACCACGTTTAAGCGATCTTCTAGCACTGCAAAATCAACACCTAAGCCCGTAAATAAATTGCCATCAGCAGCATATGGAATCTCTGAGACTGCGACTCCACTCCGCAGCAAGCCTAATAGCCGGACTACATCGTCAAGCTCTGCGATGATTTCCCGCCGCATACTCGCCAACATAAGTTGGCTATCTTTCTCAAATAATTTCCGATCTAAAGCAACACTAGTGGAAATTACCGTATAAGCGATTAACGCCCCCCCCAGTGTAGCTAGAAAAGCAGATCGAGCAGGAGAAGTCAGCGAAACGATACGATGCTCTCGAAATAATAAGAGCCATGCAATGCACACGATCAGTAGAAAATATAGCTGATCTGTAACCCCTCCAACAAAGGTACGATTGCCCCCATCGAGGCTCAATAAATGCGTCAGAAGAGCCGAAATTAATAAGGCGACCATGACCACCCAACAAACCGCAGCTAGAAAATACGCCCAAGTGTAGCGTCTCAAAAACAGTAGACTCACAAGAAAAACAGTGAAGCTTAAAAAATATAGCACACTAAACGCATGCGGCTCACTCCTCGCGAAGACTTCTAAGAATGGTGCCTTAAAGATTGAAACCGCAAAAACAGGCACACACAAAAACACCAGTTCCAGGACTCCAAGCCCCATGAGTAGGCACAAGCAAACTTGCCTCTCATATCGCCGTGAATTGAAAAATAGCGAGCGCCAACAAATGGCTCCATAAATAAACAGAGCCACCGATAAAAATGGATGCGAAGGCACTCCCAATCCTGCACCCACAGTAGATTTAGAAGCACAAAACCACCATACTGCAGTCAGAAGACCACTCAAGCACAGCAAACCCGAAAGCCATTGCTGAACGACTTCGGCACTCACAGATTTCACCCAGCCAAGACAACTCACATAATTAACGATAAAAAACTAGGCAATCATGACAAACCTATTCACTCAGCTCTGCTCTAATATTTTTTGAAAGGTATCCGATTCTCATCCAAGCTTAATCTAATCTAAAGGTACCTTCTGCTAGAGTGGTGACATGTTCCTCTATCACATGTCATGAAACGATCACATTCCACTCCACTCAGTATCGCTTTAATCAGCTTATCCAGCCTAGTGCTCATAGGTTGCACCACCACTGGTAGCTCACCGGAAAGCACGACCATCAGCCAGCGCATCCCAGAAATCTGGGCACACGGCTCAGAAACAATGAGTCAGGCCACTGCAGTCGACTTAAGTGGATGGTGGCAGCGTTTTGACGATCCCGTGCTCAACGACTTAATCGCAGAAGCACTGCAAAATAATACTGACATCCGTAGCGCGCTCTCATCGATCCGCCAAGCCCGCGCCGAGCGTGGCTTGGCCAATGCGCAACTCTGGCCCTCAATCGATGCCAGTGCAGGCGCATCGGGATCCCATGTTAATAATCTGAATACAGACAACACGAGCTCCTCAGAAAGCTACAGTGCCGGAATCGATGCCAGCTGGGAAGTGGATTTATTTGGGCAACAAGCGAAATACCTGGAAGCCTCCGAAGCAGAACTCGCGGCGAGTGTTGAAGACTTCCATGACGCGCAGGTCTCACTGGCCGCGGAAGTTGCGACCGCTTATCTAGACCTGCGCGCTTATGAAATACAGCTCGGCATCGTCCAAGAAAACCTAAACACTCGTGAAAGTACCTTGGAAATCATCCAATGGCAGGAACAAGCCGGTGAAGACGATGCACTCAGCACCCAGCAAAGCCTCAGCACAGTGGAGCAAGCACGCGCACAAATTCCGGCCTTGGAGCAAAGCATCCAAGAGATCCGCAACAGTCTGGCGATCCTAGTTGGCCGCACCCCTGCAGAGCTACAATCACTCCAGTCCACGGCTAAATTTCCTCAAGCACCGGATCAACTCACACGAACAATACCAGCCGACACTCTAAGTCAGCGCCCTGATCTTCGCTCTGCCGAACGCCATATCGAAGCGGCAGCTGCCAATCTCACTGCCATCGAGCGCAGCCGCCTACCATCATTGAATCTAAATGGCTCCATCGGCATAGAGGCCTTTAAAGCAGGCGATTGGCTAGATCCTGAGCAAATCATCAGCAACGCCATCGCCAGTTTGAGTGCACCGATCTGGGATGCAGGACGAATCAGTCGTAATATCGAAATTCAAAAAGAAACACTTACGCAAGCCTACCTCAACTATGAGAGCGAGGTGCTGGCCGCACTCGCCGAGGTGGAAAACGCGCTCTCCAGCATCGATCAGCTCAATCAAGAACTCGCGATCCTTCAGCGCGCCAGTGCCGCCGCCAGCAAGGCCACAGAACTCGCCCAGATGCAATACGAGAGTGGCGAAGCCGACCTGCTGACCGTGCTCGACACACAACGTACGGAGCTCTCACTCGACCAAGATCGTATCAGCACCCAAGCCGAAGTGCTACAAGCACACGTGGAGCTCTACAAAGCACTGGGTGGCGGCTGGTCCACTCCCCTGTCACTCACACAACTCTAAAATCAATCCAACATGAATACAAACGACTCCAACTCCGACATCAGTTTGGCCGATGCCATTCAAAAAGGCCGCCCCAACAGCAAGAAGCGCGCACGACTCATCAGCGCCCTAGTCATTTTGTTACTAGCGCTCGCACTCTGGCAGTTTCTGGGCTCCAGCGCCAAGCCTCAGCACTCGGGCCCCCAATTTAGCACCGCTCCCCTCAAGCGCGGAGAAATCAGCCTGACAATCACAGCCACTGGCAATCTGGAACCGACTAATGAAGTCACCGTCGGTAGTGAACTCTCAGGCACTGCCCGCGAAGTGTATGTCGCATTCCTTCCAAAGCCGACCTCTCCACCACCGAAGCCTCAGCCGAGCGCGCCGCTGCCGAAGTGCTCAGCGCAGAAGCCGCAATCGAACAAGCTCAGGCTGAAATAAACATTATTAAAAGTAACTTAGACAAATCGATCATCCGCTCGCCAGTAGACGGCATCGTATTGAGTCGCAGCATCGACGCCGGGCAAACAGTGGCCGCCAGCTATTCCACACCAGAGCTCTTCGTTGTCGCCGAAGACCTGAGCCAAATGAAACTCGAAGTCACCGTCGCCGAAGCGGATATCGGTCGAGTCGAATCAGGACAAAGCGCCACCTTCCAAGTCGACGCCTGGCCCGATCGCACATATCAAGCAGAAGTGCTCAAGGTATCCTACGGATCCTCTGAAACGGATAACGTGGTTACCTACGAAACCGAACTCAGCGCATCCAACGAAGACTTGAGCTTGCGCCCCGGTATGACAGCTACCGCAGACATTCATGTCGCTCAGCACAGTGACGTGCTGCTCGTGCCGATCGCGGCCCTACGCTTCGAACCAACACCTCCGGATCAAGCACCCAAAACCAGTAGCAAGAGTAACGAGAGCTTTCTCAGCAAGCTCATGCCCGGCCCTCCCCGTCGTGGCGGCAGCGGCAGTGGCCGCCCGCAGAACGATAACATGCTGGAACGTGGCAGTGGTTCCACCATTTGGATTTTACAGGACAATCGACCAAGCCCCATTGAAGTCACCATCGGTCTCAGTGACGGACGTTACACAGAGGTCAGTGGAGATGGCCTAAATGTAGGCTCCGAAGTCATCATCAGCGAAAGTATTTAAATTATGAATACATCCCCACAGAAACTCATACATTTACAACAGTTGACCAAAACCTACGGGCAAGGCAGCGCTGCATTCAAGGCGCTCAAGGGCATTGACCTCACGATTCATCAGGGGGAATTCGTCTCAATCATGGGACCCAGTGGCTCTGGTAAATCGACACTCATGAATTTGCTAGTCAAGCGCTCAATGCGCCATACAATGGCACGCGATGCGCTCGCCCAGGTGGGGCTCCCCGACAAGGAGCGTAACACACCGGCCGAGCTCTCAGGCGGTCAACAACATGACGGTGCTCGGCATCATCATCGGTGTCGCCGCCGTGATCACCATGGTCACTCTAGGCGACGGCACCACTCAAGCGGTCAAAGACAACATTTCTAACCTCGGCAGCAACTTAGTCATGGTGCGGCCAGGTTCTGGCTTCGGGCCACGCTCCAGTGCAGCGGGTGTGCCCAATTTCACCGAAGCCGATGTAACAGCTATCGCCGAGCAGGTGCCCGGTGTCGCTGCCATCGCCCCCGTGCGCAACAGCTCACTCAGCACGATCTACCGCCAAGAAGCCCGCAGCACCTCAGTGACGGGCAGCACACTCGACTATTTTGAAATCAATAGTTGGGAACTAGCCGAAGGGCGCTACTTCACCACAAGCGAAGCCAAGACGGGAGCTGCTGTGGCAGTAATCGGAAACACGGTAAAGACAGAACTCTTCGACGACGAAGATCCAATCGGACAAAAGATCCGCGTCGGCCAAGCTTCCTTGCAAATTATCGGAATCTTAAAAGCCAAGGGCCAGGCTGGCATGGGGGACCAGGATGACACGATGGTGGTGCCCCTCACCACCATGCAACGCCGCCTCGGCGGACGCTCCTCCGGGCGCGACATTAGCCAAATCAGTATTTCAGCCGAGGATGACTTTGATAGCGATTTACTAATCAGCAATATCACCTCGCTCATGCGCCAGCGCCGCAATTTACAAAGCAATCAAGACAACGATTTCAACGTTTTCGACACACGCCAGATCGCCGAAACCCTGAGCTCTTCAACTCAATTAATGACCACCCTGCTAGCCGCCGTAGCAGTGGTGCGAGCAGCTCAATACTACAAGTGCAGAGCTTCCAACTCGATACCGCCAAGCGCACGCTCAGCAATACCAAGGGCGAAATTGAGCTCACCGCCCGCGAGTATTCTCTATTCGAATACATGGCGCTGCATCGTGGCGAAGTCGTCAGCCGCAGCCTTCTCTACGAACACCTCTTTGACGAAACCGATAATAGCCTGTCTAATCTCTTGGACGTCCACGTCTCTAATCTGCGTAAAAAGCTCGGTTCAGACATCATCAAGACCCGCCGCGGCCACGGCTACTACATCGAATGAAATCCCCCTTCCAATCCATCCGCTGGCGCATCCAAGCCTGGCATGGGCTCATCCTCTTCATCGCGATCGCAGCCTTCTGCCTGACTGCCTATCAATTAGCGTGGTTTAATCAATTACGCCGTATTGACAGCGAAATCCAACATCTGGAACGCGAGCTCATCCGCACCTTGCTTCGCCAAAACAAAGACAGCCGCGCAACAGAATCGTGGAGTGTGAGCAATGTAAATAAATCCACCAAGGAAGTTCGGCCCCTATTACCGGAGGAGTTTCTCACACTACTACAAACGGACTCTATCAAAGTACCAGAAGAAATGAGCACCCGCTTCAGTGGTCAGGAAGCCAGCCATAACTTTTTCAGCATTGCCGACAGAGAGGGCAAGGTTCTGCTACAATCAGAAAACGCCCCGCAGCAACTCGATTTCCTGCCCTTGCCAGAAGGCTCCGAAATGGTCGAGACCTCCCGTAGCACCGGAGACTACCGTGAGATTGCCCGCAGCGTACCCTTCGGCTTACGCACGATTGTGGGCCGAGAACTCGGCCCAGAGCGCGCGGAGATGCAGCGTTTCTCTCTCTCTCTCGCAGCGATCGGACTCACCCTATGGGGCTTAGGCCTACTGGGCGGCTGGTGGCTGGCTGGCAAGGCAATCCAACCCATCCAGCGTATCAGTCGCACTGCCACACGCATCGCCGAAGGCAACCTGAATGAGCGGATCGATACCGATGGCGGCACCAGCGAACTCGACCAATTAAGCCATGTGCTCAACCACACCTTCGAGCGCCTCAACGCCGCCTTCGAACGCCAAAGGCAATTCACCGCCGACGCTTCCCACGAGCTGCGCACTCCACTCACTATTTTACTCTCTGAGACGCAACGTATGCGCAAACCAGGGCACCAAAGAGACAACAGCGAATATCTGGAATCCTTCGACCTCTGCCACGAAAGCTGCCTTCGTATGCGTCATTTAGTGGAGAGCCTACTATTGCTAGCGCGTCAAGATGATGGCGCGCCCGCTCAGCCGCTGAGCGATTGCCAACTCTCCGAGTGCATTCGCCAAAGCATCGCTCAGCATCAACCATTGGCCGAAGCAAAGGCCATCGAGATCCTATCAGAACTTGAAGACAGCCCCTTAAAAGCCGATCTCAACAGCCTGATGATCGTCCTCAACAATCTCATCGGTAATGCGATTCAGCACCATCCTGGCACTGGTAGCACCTTCACAATACACCTACCGAGCAATATTCTCTATCGGGCTGCGCGCGTGAATACTTTGACTCCAAAGCTCTAATTCAGGCTGCTGCGCTTTATATGTGGGCGCCCCCGTCCCCCCCCGTGAAGGTACCTAAAAAAGGCGGGGCACTCGCCCCGCCTTTTGACGTCATCTAAAAATTAGTATTAATTTGACGCATCTTGCATGCTTTCACCGGCATCTTCGATGTCTTCGCCGATACCGTCGACAGTGTTACAAGCTGTCATTGCAATCAATGCACTAAAAAATGCGATTAGGCTGAGTGTTTTTTTCATAATGTATATATTGGTTTGAGTAGAGTTGGTTTACATAGGCTTCTTACCACGAACTGCTCCAGCGACGGCCGAAACAATCAATAGCACGAGGAATACGAAGAAGAGAATCTTAGCGATACCAGCGGCTGCGCCAGCGACACCACCGAACCCGAGTACGGCCGCGATGATTGCAATAATGAGGAATGTGAGTGACCATGATAACATGATGTGTGCCTTTCTGTTGTGGTTATTAGTTTAGATATGTTTAAGAGGCTTTATTACATAGAAAGCGCTGTGCCAACTCAGTCACAAAAACCACTAACAACTACAAAACAATGACTTACAGAAAACAAAGAAATTAATCTAATATAGAAATACCGTAATTTGCACGCCAAACCTTAGCCCCTCATTGCAGTGTGCACGACGCTTCGTCCTCATCATTAGCAGAGTATTCAAGCTCTAGGCAGATAAGGCTAACAGCCTAGATTTCGTCCTTCACTTGTGCGTAACTAATCAGGGCGAACAATCCCGTGCCCCCAATTATGTTTCCTAGCAATGCAGGCAAGATACACTTAAAAACTGCATCCAACCAGTCGAGTTCTCCATTCAACACAAGTAAGCACCATTCGGTGGCTCCCGCGACAACGTGAGTCAAGCCACCAAGTGCGATCATATAAGTCACGAGGAAGATCACCCAAAACTCATTCCCCTTTGCGCTGGGTAGCACCCACACAATGGAGGCCACCATGAAACCAGCAGGTATGCCATAGAGCAGTGTTTGCGTCGTGGAGTATTCAAGTAAGTGATGCGATATCTCTAACGCGGCGGCGACTTGAGATTCGGGTAATATGGCACCGTGATACGCAAAGTAGGCAGATAGCCAAGCGCCCAGCATATTTGCAGTAAAAACGACCACCCAAAGCCTTGCTGTACATTTTAAATTACGAGCGGTTCGATCTCCTAATACCGGCAAGACCACTGAAATAGTATTTTCAGTAAAAAGCTGTAGCCTGCCTAAAATAACAATAATAAATCCGACGGCATAGCCACCATTCGAAAGCACTGTCTGCAAAGGATTGCCAGTGAGATGCCCATGCAGAAAAGCTTTACAATAAATTGATAAACTCAGCACCATGCCCGCTGCAATGCCAGACCAGAACAAAGAAGACATCGGTCTCGCCAATTCTTCCAGCCCTTCGCGGCGTACGACTTCGTAAATCTGCGGTGAAGGCATCCCCATGTGCCCCTTCGCTTGAGATTTATCAAGCGCGCTTAATTTCTTCTTTTTGCTAACCTCGGACACAATACATATTTAGTTATAAGCTAGCTTCGCTTTACCAAACAACATGCCAATCTGCACTTCGATTGCAACAAAAACGCCTGATCGCAACAAGGTGAGCGCCACAGGCTTACGCTAGAGCGCACTCTATACCATGTAAGTTCCTGTTAAAGTCGAGTGCTCCTGTTTTTATGACATAGGCATCGTGCAGAACGCATAAGAACCCCTCGAATGGCCGTGCATTTTGCATCAAAATAATCGGCCGCATCCAGTCCAGCCCTAGTCAATTTACAATGGCATAGATTTCGCTAACGCCAAACAGGACAAGATATGCACTATTTTTTTAAGCCAAGAAAGAAACATCCAATAGCGCCTATGAATAGAACTCGGCTAATATCCGGCGTCCGCACGGGCCTGTTGGCATTAGTAAGCCTCTGTGCTCTACACACTCACACATATGCTCAAGAAAAGCTAGCAAGTGCAATGAAAACGGCACTGAGCCACAGCAGCGACTATCAAACCCTCTCGCATTCAGCTAAGCGTATCAGTTACACATCTTGCTTACCCTGCCACGGAGAAGAAGGCAGAGGCAAACAAGATGTATTTGCGCCGGCACTCGCAGGCCAAAAACGCTGGTACCTTGAACGGCAGATCAAAAACTACCAACAAGGCATCCGTGGGATGCACAGTAGCGACATTGCTGGTGCCAGCATGCGCGCAATGTCACTCTTACTACTCGATCAGGATGTTATGAACTCGGTCCTCGATGAAATTGAAGAATTTCCGATTCCACCCACAGTGCAGCTGAACAATCAGTCATACAACATAGAATCAGGAAAGGAGCGCTATACCATCTCCTGTGCTCATTGTCACGGAGAACGTGCCGAAGGTGATCAAGCTCTAGGGGCACCACGTTTAAATACGTTGCCCGCATGGTATACACTGCGCCAGCTTCGCAATTTCCAAGCTGGAATACGTGGTCAACATAATGATGACAGACGCGGAAAAGAGATGCGCCCCATGGCTATGGCTGTTTACAACGAACAAGAGATACAAGATGTAGCCGCCTACATCGCCACTTTGCAGGATAAAGACCTATCACATTAATGCTACATGGATATGACCAAAGTACACCGATCACTCTTACTCTTATGCGCACTGGGCCTAAGCTCTGTACAAGCTCAACAAGAACGCACTCAAATCACATTAGATTCAGTTGCCCACGAAGCCCAAGCGCTGATAGAGCAGCCACCGCGGCAACCAGAAGCACTCGCTGAGAATTTACAGTCCCTTAGCTATGACCAGTATCGGGACATACGATTTCGTCCATCCGAAGCCCTATGGTGGAATGCAGACTCAAAATTCCGAGTTGAATTCTTCCACCCCGGACACCTATTTCAAGACCAAGTCGAAATCTTTGAAGCCTCGGACACGCATGTGCAAGAGATCCCCTTCCTGAAGAATGCTTTTGATTATGGCAACAGTGGCTACGACCCTGGCTTTTTTAAGAAACCTAAAGCTTACTCAGGCATACGTGTAAAATATCCGGTCAACAACCAAGACGTCTACGACGAACTCATTGTCTTTCTAGGAGGCTCCTATTTTAGGGCGATCGGCGCGGGGCACAATTTTGGGCTTTCGCTGCGCGGATTGGCAATGAACACCATCGGCGAGCAGGAAGATTTCCCACGCTTTACAAAGCTCTGGCTCAAAAAGCCGGAAGCAAATTCAAATCAATTAACGCTGTTCGCTCTTCTAGAAGGCGAAAAGGTCACGGGTGCCTACCGCTTTGACGTTCGCTCACAAGGAGTCACCCAAATTGATGTGCATACGCGTCTATTCTTTAGAGCCGGGGGCGCAGCCGAAGTCGGCATCGCCCCTTTGACAAGTATGTTTGTGCATGGAGAAAACAGTAACAACCCAAATTTGACAGATTGGCGCCCAGAGGTACATGACTCTGATGGGATGCTGGTACATGCCAACAATGAATGGCATTGGTTCCCCCTAGAAAACCTGCCCGGGCGCACGATCCAACGTTTGCCCACGGCCAAATTACGCGGCTTTGGGCTTCTACAACGGGATCGTGATTTTAAAAATTATAAAGATCTCGAAGCAAACTACCAACGACGTCCTTCGGCATGGATCGAGCCGATTGGCAAGTGGTCTACGGGAGAGATTGTACTCTACACCTTTGGCACCGATACCGAAGCCACCGACAATGTAACCGCCTATTGGAAGCCGGATATCGATGCCAACACGCAAAACCGCACAGAGTTTTCCTATAGAATTACTCTTCAAACAAAAGACCCTGCGCATGAACTCGCGAAGGTGCTCGAAACCAGAGTGGGCCAACGCACCTTAGACAGCAATGCAAGTACGGTCATCATCGAGTTCAGTCGCCCGGAATCGATTGGATTGGATGAAATTGATCGCTTAAGTGTAGGCTTCGAATATGGTGGCGCCCAAGCGATTGAAGCCCCCATCATACAATACAATGAGCCGGAGGATCGCATCCGTGTCTTCGCAAACTTTAAGACACCTCAGGAGCGCCCACAGGAAAGCCCCTACAGAATGTCGGCTCAACTACTACGAGAAGGGCATCAAGTATCCGAACGCTGGAACTATATATGGAAACACTGAGCCACCTACCGGCAAATACACAGACTGCGCAAACTGATTTGGCCTACAATCGAATCGATGCACTCCTACGCGCCTATGGCTTCAGCCATGCGGTGACACGAAGTCGATATTGCCTAGAGATCTTAGAACAGGCACTAGAGGCATCCACACAGGAAGAAGAGCAAGCACTCGAAACAGTGGCGGCTCGCATAGCCCTACGGCGTATTCATTCTGGTGTGATCGCCATATCTGAAGCCGCTGAGCTTGCTACAGAAGCTGTGAGTGTTGAGGATCTCTATTTGGCACTACAGGCAGCCAAAATTCCTCAAAATGCAGCCGAAATCATCCTATCTGGCTCGTCTATAGATGAATCCCGCTTAGAAACCATTCGCGCCCATTATCAAAGTCAGGCCAAGCCAAGCTTACGCCGAACTTCGATGGGCGCCCCCTCCCTACGCTTCGATGCGATCGATGAGGTCACGAACTCCACCGAACGCTACCTGCAAAAGCACCCCGCAGTCTTAAAAGCGCTCAAGTTATCGATCGCGAGCATCACTCTCTACATCGTTTATATTTTTGCAAGATGAACACTCCCACTGCATCCACCTCCCCCAGTTCACCTGTAAGTCGCTATCTGTTTTTTATAACATTTGCAGGGATCGTGCTCACCAGCTTACTCTTGTTTGGAGACTGGCTATATCGGACAGGTCTTTCCCCGGCCAAATGGACCTTGTTGGCGATCTACCTAATCTTGACTTCAGGGCTAGCCTTCGGCTTTTGCCAATCGCTCTTTGGCTTTTTAGTTACACTGCGTGGTAAGGACCGTTTGAATATAATGAACCGTCTACCCGAGCGACCACAAGGAAAGCCCATCATACATTCTAAAGTAGCGCTTCTCTTCCCGATCTACAACGAAGATCCCACCCGTTTTTTCAGTGGAATTGAAGCCATGTACGAAGCCCTGGAAGAGGCCGGAGTGATCCAACACTTCACCTTTTTCATACTCAGTGATTCGACCAATCCGAACCGCTGGATCGAAGAAGAGCGGCAATGGTTGCAACTCACCAGGAAGCGAGATGCAAAAACAAAAATCATCTATCGCCACCGCATCTCGAACATCAACCAAAAGAGCGGTAATGTAAGCGATTTCTGTCGTCGCTGGGGTAGCCATTTTGAGCACATGGTCTGCTTTGATGCAGACAGTTTAATGTCCGCGGACTGTCTCATCAAGCTCGTGCGAATGATGGAAGCAAATCCAAAAATTGGCATTCTACAAACAGCTCCACGCCTGACAGGTGCGAAGACACTCTTCGCACGTTTCCAACAATTTGCCAACCGTATCCATAGCGAAATCAGCTCGGCAGGACTTAATTTTTGGCAACAAGGCAATGGGAACTACTGGGGCCACAATGCCATCATTCGAGTGCGCCCCTTTATAGAAAAATGCGCTCTACCGGAACTGCCTGGCAGTAGTGCGCTCGGCGGCCGCGTGCTTAGTCACGACTTTGTGGAAGCAGCTCTCATGAGAAAGGCTGGCTATGAGGTATGGCTCGCCTATGACATGGAAGAGAGCTACGAAGAGCTCCCCCAGACCTTGCTCGACTTTGCACAACGTGACCGGCGCTGGTGCCAAGGCAACTTACAGCACGCCTGGATCGCACTCTTCGCAAAGATCCCATTCTTAAATCGTATCCATATGCTCAATGGTATTTATGCTTACCTAGCCGCACCGCTGTGGCTGCTGTTCATAGGCCTGAGCACACTCATTGCTTACAGCTGGGAAAGCAGCGGCCTGAGCTTACTGATACGACCGGCTTTATTTAGCTTGTCTCCAGAGAGCATCAGCCTCCACGGAATCGCGATTCTTACGCTTACGTTCTCACTAATATTCTTACCAAAACTATTCACCTTGATTCGTCTGATGCTCGACAGCAAATTTCGTCAGCAATTCGGGGGCGGTATGCGAGCTTGCTCAGGGATACTAGGGGAAATCGCCTTCTTCACCTTGCTAGCCCCCAGTTTAATGCTCTTCCACAGTGCCTTTGTGCTCGGCACTTTAACCGGTAAACGTGTGACATGGAATGCACAGAACCGCGGCTTAAGCCATACTACGTGGAGCGCAGCCTTCGCAGCGCAACATGGTCAGACATTCGTCGGCCTCAGCTGGACAATATTGGCCATAGCGATCGACCCGTTGCTCTTTTATTGGATGTGTCCGGTATTAATTGGATGGCTTCTCGCGATCCCGCTTTCCGTCACCAGTAGTCACGATGATTTTGCACGTTGGCTGAAAGCACATAAGCTATTGGTCACGCCAGATGAAATCGAAGCACCCGAAATTTTCAATAAGTTGGCGAGCGCCGAAAAAGCGCAGCCTAAAATGCCACAAGCCATTAAAACTCTCAGAGAAGACTTTGCACTGCTACAAACTATCCTAGATCCCTACATTCTGTCTTTGCATCTGCACTTTTTACCACGCCGCCACAAGCAACCAACACAGACAGCGGAAAAGCTACAGAAGCTAGCAGACCGTTTAACGCAAGAAGGCGCACAAGCTTTAAGTTCCAACGAAAAAAATCGTATTTTAAACGACTCCTTAACGCTCAGCCGATTGCACAAAGAAATCTGGACAGCACCAGAGACTAGCTTGCCGCCTTGGTGGCGACTCGCGATGAGCCGCTACAATAGACGCAGCTCTTTTGTAGCGGAACTCAGTCAGTAATAAAAATGGAGCACTTACAACAGAGGCAATTCGAAGAAGAAAGTGCTCCCTGCATCCAATTTACTGATACATCCAATTTCACCTAGGTGTGCATCGATAATATCTTTAGAAATTTTAAGCCCTAGGCCTGTGCCTTTAACGGCACCTGTTGCGTCGCCACGTGTATATGCATCAAAGATCGTATTCACCGTTTCTGGATCCATTCCAGGGCCTTGATCCGACACTTCGACACGGCAGAAATCTTCTTGCTGAAAAGCTCGTATTTCAACAGTTCGTCCAGCACCGGAATATTTAATCGCATTGACCACCAAATTATTCAGCACGATACGTAGCTTTTCTTTATCGGCCTGCAGTATGATAGAAGATTCAGGGGCGGTATAGCTTAGGCTCACATCGTGCGCAGTCGCCACATCATGATGCGCATCAATCGACTCGGCGACTAGGTCGCATACTGCAAATCCTGAAATATCAAGTTCGTTGGTATTCTCTTCCACCCGCGATAGATCGAGTAAATTCTCGATGGTCGACAACTGACGGTTCACGTCGTCGCGAGCAGTTTCCACCAGCTCGATTTGATCTGAATTCAACTCACCAAGTTGCTGCTCCAAAAGCAAGTAAAGGCTAATACGTGCGCTGGTGATCGGAGTCTTCAACTCGTGACTCACTGTTGCCAATAGATTTTTCCGCAAGCTATCCGATAGTTTAAGTAAAGTCGCCTCTTGGAATATAACTGCGATACTTGGCTTTGCGTTCGTAGATTGATAACTAAAGTCACCCGAATCGGGCGCATCGAAAGGAAACGCATGCACCAAATACCACTTATCTTCCCCCGCAACAGATATGCGTATGGCATCGTTCATTTCCTTCGATAGCTGTGGCTCATTCGTTTCAATTGTTTTTAGCAGGAGCTCCCTCACTTCGTTCGGCAGCTGATCTTTCAAGGTCGACTGCGAGTACAAATGGCTGGCGCTGGGGCTGAAATAGGTAGGCTCCAGTTCTTCTGAAAAAATGAAAAACGCATCGGGAGATTGATCTAAAATAGAGCGAATGGCACTCGTAGATCGAATCAGTTTTTCGTTGGTCAACTCCTGATACTCTTTAAGCCTAAAAGTCATTCCTTCCAGACTGCGAGCGAGCTTCCCTAATTCATCGTTCTCGTTATATTCAATATCGAGTCGTTCACTATCGGACCCGAAATCCTCCATACCATGCGAGATCGCTTCGATAGGACAGATAATCCGGCGCCATAATATGGTCGATATCGCGAGCGTTAACACGATAGCAATCAGCATCCCCCCAATCACGACAGCATAAAGAATTTCGACGCGTTCTTCGATTTGCGCTTGGATCTCCAAGAGTGACTCATTGATGGTATTACGCAGTTGCCGTGCCGCATCATTGGTCTCTTTGATCAAAGCATACAGTGCTTTCGGATCGCCTTGCCCTTCCGCCAAATGGGTTGCCAACTCAGCAATGGATCGAAGATTCCCATTAAAACTTCTATCATCTTCCAGAAACTCTTGTAGCTTCAATTGCATGATATCTGAAAGCTGCAGTTTTTCAGCGCCTCGATCGATGCGTACCGATAAACGCCTCATACTCACCCGATCTCGATCGCGTCCCAAATAACCTTCGCCCTCATCCAGCAAGACTTCCAAAGCATATAAGGTGCTCTGGACATCCCCCAAGTTGCGACTAAGCGCTAATTTGGTATAAGAAATCTCCTCTGTATCGCGATAGAGCCACTTCACATCCAAGACCAGGAAATACATAATTCCTAGGAACAGTAACAACAGCGGCAAAATACCGAGATAGATGCGAGAGCGGAGCGACAACTTCATAACTAACAGAGGCCGAGTTTCTTACGTTTGCGATAGAGTGTGGCCGGATCGATACCTAATACGTTTGACGCCTCGTCTAAACTAGCCGTCTTAGCCACCACCCGCTTGATGTGTGCGGCTTCAAGCTCCTCCAAGCTAATGAGGCTTCCCGTAGTGATACGTCCCTCAGACTCGGCATGAAACTCAACGGGCAAATCGGCCTTGGTCAATTCTTGTCCCTCACTTAGTATCAGCGAACGTTCGATCACATTTTTGAGCTCTCGCAAGTTGCCTGGCCAAGCATAATCCACGATCGCCTGCTGTGCATCCTCAGCGAGCACGACTCGCCCGCGTCCCAACTGAGCCGCGAAAAAGTCGACATACCTTTGAGTGATCGAAAGTATATCGCCTGGGCGCTCTCGCAAGGAGGGCATTTGTAGCCCGATCACATTAAGTCGATAAAACAAATCTTCTCGAAAGGTGCCGGCTTCTACTTCTTTAGAAAGGTCACGATTAGTCGCAGCCAATACGCGGACGTTTGCTTTACGAGTGCGTGTTTCACCGACGCGTTCAAATTCACGATCCTGTAGCAGCCTCAGTAATTTCGGCTGAATCTCGAGCGCCACTTCACCGATTTCATCTAGAAAAAGTGTGCCCCCATCGGCCGCAGAAACTTTGCCCCAAGTATCTTTAGTCGCCCCGGTGAAGGAGCCTTTAATATGCCCGAAGAGCTCACTTTCGAGCAGCTCTTTTGATAAACTTGGACAGTTTACCGTCACAAATGGTTTGTCGCGACGTTGACTATTGGCATGTACGTGACGCGCCAGCATCGTCTTCCCCGTACCACTCGAACCTAGGATTAAAATATTGGCCTCCGAAGCGGCCGCCTTGGTCGCAATACGAAATGTCTCCTGCATTTCCGGTTCATTCGACTCGAACTGCAAAGTGGGATTCGAAGACTCTATGATCCCCTTTAGTTCTTTCAACTTACCACTGTCCGCGAGGCTCTTTTCAAGCTTGGCTAAGAGCTGGCGCAGATCTTCTGGAATGAAGGGCTTTTGTATATAATCGTAGGCGCCGCGTTTCATCGACTGCACCGCCGTCTCAATCGAAGAGTGTGCGGTAAAGACAACTACGGGAGGGTGTTCGCCCTCGGCCTCCAGCTTATCCAGATAATCGAGCCCATTTTCATTGCCCAGCATCATGTCCAAAATAATCGCATCAATCGGCTCTTCGTTCAACACACGTTCCGCCTGACGCGAGGACGAGGCCTGAAAAGCTTGATGCCCCATCGTTTTTAAGGCGATACAGGTTGTTCTTAAAATGTTTTGTTCATCGTCAACGACTAGAATGTTCATAGCACCTACGTTATTTTATTGGGGAATCTGGAGAGTTTTAAAGCTCAATATAAAATAAGCGCTCTCGCAAGTAGCGAGAGCGCTTAAATAGAATGTTCATTTCAGAGCATGCTTAGTTAGTCGCATCCTTAACATCATCCGCTGCATCCTCAAAAGCGTCGCCGACTTCATCGGCAGCATCTTCTAAGTTGTTGTCCTCACAGCCTGTCATAGCAAAGGCAGCAAAGATGAGAGAGAGAATCAGACCTGATTTTTTGAGTATATCGTTCATAATATTCCGGTTGTTGGATTGTTGTTGTAACCTGATTTTTGTATCAGGATTTAACTTATAGGAAGTGCCGTGCCAATTTTCCGCTCAAATCACAAGAATATGCTAGATAGCCACTTAAGGAATCAGTAACGGATCAACCTGCCTCAAGCCACTCGAAAAACTGCATATTGCACGATCAAAAGACCGCACCCATTTGCATACTGCACGACCGGAATCGCGCTCCCCAGTCATTATAAAGCTTAAGCCCTTAGCTGTAAGGGGATGCGCATCGGGAGCAAAAACTGGCACAGCTCCTTCTATACAGTGGGCGTTACGGAATCTTCCAATAATAATTAAAAATGAGCCTACCTACACACAAGCAGCAGCAAGAAAGCCTCGGAACAGGCTTCACCCCCCTACGTGAAGATGCCAACTATTGGAAGCAAGCCAACTCCGGCAGGGGGGCCTTTATCGTCGATGGCGAGAGTTACTTTCGAGCCTTTCGCGAAGCCGTGATACAAGCAGAAAAATACATTTGCCTGCTGGCTTGGGACTTCAAAGGAGAAATCGAATTACTACGCGACGAATCTCCTAAAGACGAGTACCCCACCAAGTTGGTCGATCTAATTTACGCTCTCCTGGAGCAGAAACCGGAACTCGAAATCTACATTCTACTGTGGGACTATTCGATGGTTTATTTAACCGAGCGCGAATGGCTGCCCTTTACCCGTTTCCGGCAAGATCCGCACCCGCGCCTGCACTTGGTCACGGACTCCGAAATCAACGTGGGCGCGTCACATCATCAAAAAGTGGTGATGGTCGACGGCGGATTTGCCTTTTGTGGCGGCTTGGATTTGAGCACTTGGCGTTGGGACACCCAAGCGCACCAACCAGAGGACCCACTGCGTGTCACGCCCGATGGCGAGCAATATCAGCCCTATCACGACATACACACTGCAGTCACCGGCCCTGCGGCGCATGCCCTGGACGAACTCTGCCGCCAACGCTGGCAGCGCGCGACAAAAGAAGAAGCGCCTTGGCCCAATCCTAGCTCCGAAAATACAGTTTGGCCTGAAAGCATACAGCCAAACTTTGAGAACGCGAATGCCGTCTTTGCACTCACCTATTCTGAATACAAAGAATACCCCGCAGTCAATCAAATCGAAGAACTGCACCTGGATATGATCGCGGCGGCCGAACGCTATATTTACATCGAGAATCAATACCTATCTTCGCACACCATCACCGATGCCTTAATTGAACGACTAGGCGAAGAAGACGGGCCGGAGATCATCATTATTCTCACTCAAGATACGGGAGGCTGGCTGGAAGAAGGTACATTAGGATTACTGCGCTGTCGTTTGTTAGAAAAATTAGTAGAGGCGGACACCCATAGTCGTTTCGGGGCCTACTTCCCACACGTCAGCGATGAGGCGGGCAATGAGAGCCAAGTCTATGTGCATGCGAAAACTATGATTTGCGACGACCGTGCTGTCATGGTCGGCTCCGCCAATCTAAGTAATCGCTCCATGAAAGTAGACTCCGAAGTGATGATGACACTCGGATTAGACGAGACCGCCGAAGCCGCGCCCGAACTCTTACGCCGCCTGCTCGGGATTCACCTCGGACATAGCCAAGACAAAGTCGATCAATCACTAGCCTCCACGAACTCGATCAACCAAACGATACGAGACCTGCGCAAGGGGAGCCACCATCAGCTCCGTAATTTGGAGATTGGCTGCGCCGGCCCCGTTCGCCGCAAACTGGCCGACACGCAACTACTTGATCCAGATGATCCGATCGACCTAGGCTATTGGCTGCGCAAAGCCACCCGTTCGGATGACTCCAATCAATCGTCTCATAATTGGAAACGCTATGCGATCATTGCTGCCAGCATCGCTGCGGTCTTTTTACTGGGCCTAGGCTTGAAAGAGGCTTGGGGAAGCGTGATTGATAAAGAATCCGTCGAAACGTTTTTCCAATCGCTGAATCAAAGCCCTTGGAAGTTGCCCCTACTCTTCGGTATTTTCTTTCTAGCGGGAATGACCGGCATATCAATTAACGTGTTGTTAGTGTCGGCCACACTTGTGATCAGTCCATGGGCGGCGTTTACATGTGGTTTTGGCGGCTCCCTACTCAGCGCGGTGGCAGCGCTCTATGTCGGTCGAATGGCCGGCTATCCTGTTTTAGAAAAGCTCTTCCATGATCGACTCGATCGCTTGAGCAAAAAGATACAAGATCGCGGCGTGCTGTCGGTCGCCCTCTTGAGGCTGGTCCCCATAGCTCCCTTCGTCGTCGTGAACTTGGTGGCCGGCATTTCTAAGATGAAGCTGCGCACCTTCGTTGCGGGCTCCTGCCTGGGCATGCTGCCCGGCATGCTGGGCGTGGTATTCGTGACTCACCAAGCCAAAAGTGCCTACTCCGATCCCAGCTGGCAGACATGGCTCTACCTAGGGCTCGGTATAGTTGCATTACTCGGTCTCACATTTGGCGTCAAAAAATTCATCAAATAGTAGTGCGCATACTGTCTTACAACATTCACGGTTGCATCGGCCGCGATGGGCGGGAGTCTCCCGATCGTATTCTTGATGTCATTCGCCAAACAGATGCCGATATCGTAGGCTTACAAGAAGTGCACAGCGACGACAGCCTAGACCGTGACTTTCTGCGCAAGCTAGAACACCTGCCCTATCGTTCAGTGCTATACGGCAAAACCCTGCGCAAACCCAATGCAGACTATGGCAACATGCTGTTGCTGCGCGAACCACCAGAGCAAGTGCAACGCATCGAGCTGCCCAACCTGCACGGCGGCGAACCACGTGGCGCGATCATCGCCGACATTCGGCACAATGGCCAGCGCCTACGCATCCTCAGCACACATCTCGATCTACGTGTCAAAGCGCGTTGTCTACAAACGCGCAGTTTGCTCCCCCACTTAAGTCAAGAACACTGCGAAAACTGTATTTTGCTCGGCGACCTCAATGAATGGTTACCATGGCGCAGCCATTTCCGTCAATTCATAGTAAATTTTGACGCCTGCTCCAAGCTTAGGACTTTCCCGATCAAACCATGCCTATTCGCCCTCGATCGCATCGCAATCAAAGGGGAAATAAGCCATTGCGAGTTCAAAACAGTTGACTCAAGGCTTGCCAAGATCGCCTCCGACCATCGCCCACTCATCTGTGATCTCAGCTGGAAAAACGCCTTTCATAGGCAACTGCCTCCAAGAAGGTAAGAAACTTCGTCAACTTCACGAACGCCTCTGGATGCGCGATCGTCTCAACTATACTAGGAGTTGGGAAAGTGTTTCTTTACCAAATCTTCGACAATCTCTGAATAGAGCGAGGGCTTATGATAGTAATCTACCTGATGTGCTTTCAGCTCCTGAATATCTTCGCTATTCAGCATGCCAGAGACCACGACGACCTTGATGCCGTCTGGCATATCTTTCGTTTCGATCGCAAACTCTGAGCCATTTCCATCCGGCACTTGCTGATCAGCGATCATAATATCGATGTGCACATTATCATCGTTCAAAATCGCCTTAGCTTGAGCGATATCTAGAGCTGAAAAGACCTTGTGACCGCGACCTTCAATTTGCTCACAAGCAACTGCGGAGAGCTCAAGTTCATCTTCGAGGAGTAAGACATTCATAGCTTTGGGAGTATAGGGGTGATCAGAGGAGTAAAGGTCACTATGATAACGAAAAACCTTAGAACACGACAAGCCTCAAATACAATCACACATTGATTGCACTCGTTGAGAAAGGGCACAGTTTTACTGGGGAACAAGTTGGTGATTGTAAGCGCCATCATTCCATTTGTAATACACTTAGTATTTTCATCCCACAGACAGTATGCCTACTTACGTATATCAAGAAATCCTCCCTGATGGCTCCGACGGCGAAGCCTTCGAATACATTCAACGTATGGCCGATGAGCCGCTAAAGACGCACCCTAAGACGGGGAACCCCGTGCGTAAAGTCTTCCACTCCCCCAACGTCTCAAGCAAGTACACGGAAGGCTCGACTAAGAATAAATTGTCCGACGAAAATGTCGAAAAAAACGGCTTCACTCGCTACGAAAAGGATAAGGTCACCGGTCGCTACCATAAGACCGCAGGCAAAGACAAACGCGCTCCCGATGTGGTGGATGCCAACAAGCTTAAAGAAATCCAGAAGAACGGCTTGATCTGATCGCTCGTCAACAAACTGCTAGCCGACTTACTCGCGCCCTGGCATCGCGGGCAGTGTAATACGTGCGCGCTCACCATCGGGGCCGCCGCCTTCGACGATGGCGCGGCGCTCTCCTTGCAGTAGTGTCATGCGGTGTCCGGACACGCGGCCACGATCATCCTCGACCACGGCTTCGCCTTCGAGCACCACCTTACCTTCGTCTGGTAAAATGATCGCTTTGTCGGCAGTCGCGGTGCGCCCGATCTGCTTGATCACGACTTGTTCCAGCGCTTCGATGCGCTCGAGAACCAATGGCGCGTCGGTACCTGCTTGCTTCGATTCAGTGGCAATCACATCGAGGCGCTCGCAGGTGGTGTCGAGATTGGTCGCGGTGACGTGCACGCCTTCCGTAAATCGGAAGACGGTGCGGGCTGGCTCTTCAATCATACGTAGCAACTGACTCGTGACGACAGTGTTCGTCAACTCTGGCGGCTCCGGAGCCACCACCTCAGTGTTGCTGGCAGTGCCCTCGCCCTCCGTTGCGGAGCTTTTCGAAGCAAAGGCGGCGTAACCAAGATCAGGCATCTCGGGCAAGCGCACGACCACGGGCGTGCTGCCATCACCACGAATGAGGGCGCGTTGCGGTTTGAGCTCCATGCTTTCCCCCGTCACGACGGCCTCGCCATTGGTCACTTTGGGCGAACCAGTCAGCACAGCGCGTTCTTCGTCGGGATAAAAAGTAACCTTCTCGCCAGTAGCAATTTGCCCACTCTGCTCGATGCGCACCCCGCCATCCGCAACGATATCTTTCACCTCACCGACTTTGAATTCGGCATCATCCGCAGGCTGTTGAGATGAATTCGCCTTGATGGTCATGCGCTCCGAACGCATTTGCACCGCGCCCGACATGACTTCGACCGAGCCCGCAAATAAGAAATGATTCTCATGTGACTGCTCACGCATAGTGATTGTGTCCGCCAGCACGATCGTCTCAGAGCTCAAAGCCGCAGTGCCCTGTAAGCCAAGGCCACCGGTATCGGTCAAAATCGTCTGTGCACGCCCTGCAGTGGGACTGCCGGCAATTACAATTTCCCCCGTTTGGCTGGTGATCGTATCGCCACTCAAATAAGCGCCCGATGTTTCCACACTCGCAGCCCCGAATAAGTTAGCACGTTGCTCACGGGGAAAAAACTCCGCCTCGTCAGCCTTTACGGTTTTGCCCCCTTGCAGAATCACAACCTGCTCGCGAGCGATAATTTGCCGAATGGAATCGAGTTCGCTGGGGTTTGCCTTGGCAGCGATGCTTTGCTCGCGCCCCTCGGGCGCATCGGCCACCGCGATCAAAATCTGGCTGCGCAGGTCCATTTGATCAGAGACCGCATGCACACTGCCTGTAAACTCAAAGTAGTAGTATTCTTCCGTCGTGCGTAGCAGTAGGCCATCACTATGAATTTCAGTCTTTACAGTGCCTCCGGAGTCAGACGCGCCCGTATCGACGAAGGCACCCGCGATGCCTTGGGTAAAGGTCACCACAGTTTGTTGTTTGACTACAATCTCTTTACTATCGCCCGACCACTCCCAACCGATACCGGAAATTTTAAAATTGGCCCCGGCAATCTCGATCGCGGCTTCTGAATATGCGCGATTTTCTTGCAGACGCAGGGTTGCCTGCGGGCTGTCCAGCGAGAGCTCGACTGCCATACGTTCGTCGCCCGTGTAGACGCGCATGGCCATGCCCTCGACCCGCACTTGCTCTTCGCTGTCGTAAATCCCCTGCGCACCTTGCAGCACCCACTGCGTATAGCCATTATCGGCAAAACGTGGCAGCCGGAAGTTCTGAATTGGGGCATTGGGAGTCATCTGCCCCCAAGCGGGGGCAGATAAACAAACAAGGAG
>CEUD01124533.1_pt1 | contig 52120 bp, 53 predicted proteins | sample 356481 | NCBI WGS metagenome assembly CEUD01 (sample SAMEA2623314, study PRJEB7988) | marine metagenome | isolation source: saline water (ENVO:00002010), including | reverse complement strand
AATAGAAACATTTATATATTATATAAACATTATGTTATTATAATAACAAAATGAAAGTATTTTTGAATGGTAACCGCAAGCCACTTAGTCAAAAAAGCTGTTAGCGAAAATTCTTTTTTGCTGGAAGCAATGAGCAAGGAATTGGTTAGCTATGGGAATCTTGCCGAGCAGTTAAAACCTGAAATTGAACAGGAGTTAGGAAAAAAGGTAAAGGAATCTGCAATTGTAATGGCCTTGAGAAGATATACTGAAGAACTGCAAGGTTTTGACAAAAAAGTCAAGAAATTCAGATTCCAAGGAGAAATCCTACTGAGAACAAACATTATGGATTTTAATATTGTTAAATCCAGTAGTTTATTAACTAAAATAAAAAATATTTACAACTTAGTTGATTTTGGGAGAGGAGATACATTAAATATCATTTTAGGCAGCAATGAAGCCAGCATAGTTGCCAATGAAAAGTACAAAGAAAAGCTTTCTAGTTTTCTAAAAGGAGAAAAGATCCTTAATAAGAAATTTGATTTGGTTGCTTTAACAATTGTTTTTGAAGGCAAAGATTTCTTTACAACCCCGGGAGTTGTTTTTACTGCGACAAGAAAGCTCGCCTGGGAAAATATAAACATTTTTGAGATAATCTCCACAATGATGGAGCTGACTTTTATTCTAAGCAAGAAAGATTCCATGAAAGCCTATAACGTGTTGCAGAGTTTGGTGGAAAAATAAAGAAAAATATGGGCCCAAGGGGATTCGAATTCAGGAGGTTATAGATCTATACTACAAACCTACCCCTGACCCCTTGGTCACTCACTGGAAGATAAGAGCTTCACCCTAATTTCAAGTGCTCTACCAGACTGAGCTATGGGCCCAATGAGAAATTCTAAAATCTACTATTATTTAAAAAATTAACTAAACCATCTTCAACTTTCCAGTAATTTTATCAATCTTCTCTTCTAAGTCAGGACCTATACCCAAACATGTAACAGTTCCCGGCTCTACAACTGTATAGCCTGCATCCTTAATCAAAGCAACTCTTATTCCTTCATTCTCCAGCATGCTCATGTATTTAAACAGCTCCTTCTCATCCTCTACCTTTAAAACAACCTTTTTTCCACCTTGAGCTTTCCATTTTTCTAAAATTTTTTTATCTGATTTCATTGCCGCATCTAAAGAAGCATGAGAGGATTGCACAGCTAGCTTTCCTTTTGGCAATTTTAAATCCTGCCTTACCAAAATCACTTGCTTGTATCTCATTTTTAAATTATTCCAATACTATTTTTCCATGATTTTATAATTATTTTTAATTTCGATTATTTCGTCATTTTTAACTTTATTAATTATTATTAATCAGTTTTGCGTTGTTGTTTTTTATTGTTGTATGCTTTTTATTGTTTTTTTTATTTTTATTGAGTATTATTTTTAATTGTAATTTTTATTCGTTGCATATTAATTATTGTTATTTATTATTATTGAATTTATACATTTTTCTTTGTAATCGCTTATCGTTACTAATAAACATTTAAATATTTAATTGATTTTTTTATTAAATATGCCCAAAAAAGAGAAATGCACTTATTTTGAAAGTTCTGATAAAAACTATCCAGAAATAGATTTGCCAAAATGGATGCAGGAAGAGGAAGAGTAATTAAATTTCCATAAGCTTTCCATCAAAATATATCTTGGGATTCCTAAAAACCTGGTCAAGGTGTATTATTGCATAGATACTCCCGCCAAACCAGTAATTGCTTCCAATACCGACATGCGCTGTTCCCAAAACCTTGTCATCAACAATTGTTGCTCCAATAATCTTTGCCTTTGGATTTAATCCAATGCCCAGTTCGCAAATTCTGCGAACACTGCCAGGATGCTTTGCTACAGAGGCTGCCCAGTCCAGAGTATTTTTAAGCTCTTCTGCCTCTTTTGAGCCGTTTATTTCCGTTATATTCCCCTCTTTAATCTTGAGTGTTACTGGATTTTTTACCAATATGGTCCCATTCTTAACCCTAGAGCTGCCGTCAATAACTATCTTTCCTTCTATTCTTTTTCCATTAGGAGGAGAATAAACTTCTCCTGCTGGCAAATTTCCACCAGAACCAGCTGCTGTGTAGTTACCATCAGCAACTATACCCTCAACCCCTTTTATGTTATAATATAAATCAGTCCCTGCTTCTGTTGTTATGTGTATCTCATTTGCATTATCAAAAAGTTGCTTTAGCTTCTTATGGTTTGCCTGGAAAGACTTATAACTAATGTCTATAGCATCTGTAATTAGCCCGATTTTATCTGTCTTTAAGTCTCCTAAACTCATTGCAGAAACAAATCTATGGTTCTTTTTCTTTATCCATTTTCTAAAGCTTTTTCCAAGCTCTTTTATGCTTCCAAGTTTATCAGACAGATTAAGTATTATAATATTTTTGTCAGGCAGCCCTGACAGGGAGTCAATCACATCCTGATCTGCAACATCTCCACGACTTTTTACTTTTTGAAAGACAAGCTTTGTGTCAAGGCTTAACTGCTGGGCTGCAAGGTAGTAAGCTCCTGACATAACTGCTGCTATGTTCCTGTTTTCAGAACCAGTATCTCCAACTACAAGAATTTTTTCATCCTTTACATTAAGGCAAGGGGCAAATACTTTTTTTATCTGCAATATAAGTTTTTCTGACAGTCCATACAGATTATTTTTTTTTAACCAATTTAAAGATTCAACTGTGTCCATAGTAATCTTTTATTTATTTGCCTATTTTAAAGGTTTCGTTTAGAAATATTATTATATTATTATAACAATAATAATACAAATGATGAACATAATTTCAAAAAACATAATTTTAATTTTTTTATTTATTATTGGTTTCATAATATTCTTATCTTTTTTAACTTTCTTAACGTCAATAAAACCAGGAAAATGGCCTGTTCATTTTACCCCGGAAAGTTTTAACTTAGAATATGAGAATGTCAGTTTTGAAACTTCTGACAACATAAAACTAAAAGGATGGTTTATACATAGTAATAAAAGCAACAACACTATAATTGTAATGCACGGCTACCCTACAAATAAAGCAGATGTACTGCCATTTTCAATGTTTTTGCTTAAAAAATTCAATGTCTTTTTATTTGATTTTAGAAGTTTTGGAGAAAGTGAAGGAAGTTATACAACAGCAGGCTACAAAGAAGTTAAGGATTTGGATGCAGCAGTCAAGTATTTGAAAAGCAGAAAAGATACAGGTGAGATTGGTGCTTTAGGATTCTCGTTAGGAGCTTCTGTTGCAATAATGAACAAAAATGACGATATTAAAGCTATTGTTTCTGACAGTGCTTACTCAAACTTAAACAATATGATAGAAGTCATGTATAAAAATTTTTATTTTTTAAAATACCCTTTTGTTCAACTAACTAGAATTTATAGTAAAATATTTTTTAATGTAGATTCAAAAGAAGTAAGCCCAGCAAATGCAATAAAAAACATAAATAAACCTGTTTTAGTAATACACGGCAAAAAAGACAAGCAAATACCTGTTAATGAAGCATACTTATTGCATAATGCAAACAAAAAAACAGAGCTTTGGATTGTAGATGCAAATCATGGAGAAATTTATGTATTAAATAAAGAAGAATATGAGAATAAAGTTTTAAGTTTTTTTGAAAAGCATTTAAAATAGATTAAATTAGAATAAGGGCTGTGTCTACTCAGGGGAGGCGGGCGGGAAAATCAAAGTAATGACTGCAATTAAAATGTTGTGTATCTACACTAAATGTTTTTTAAAAAATAAATCAAGATGCAACATTTTGTCTAAAGTCCGCTCTGACACAGCCCATTACGCTCTGACACAGCCTAAGAGAATAAAATGACCAAAAGAGAGCAAATAATTGAAATCATAACAAAAGAGGAAAAATCAGCTCAGCAGCTTGCAAATGATTTCCAAGTTGTGTTGTTTGAAATTCTAGAGGATTTGAAGCATATTAAGTATTCAATAAAGCCAAGAAAACTAGTAATGAAACCAGCACAATGCAAAAAGTGCGGATTTAAATTTGAGGAAAGGAGCAGAGTAAAAAAACCAAGCAAATGCCCAAAATGCAAATCAGAATGGATAACGGCTCCTTTGTTCAGGATTGAGTGATTATTTTAATTGATAAATTATATAAACTCTCAAAACATCCGATTCTTTATGATAAAAGCAGTAATTTTTGATTTAGACAATACTTTAATTGATTTCTTAAAGATGAAGAAACATAGCTGCAGAGCTGCGATAGATGCTATGATAGGCGCTGGGTTAAATGTTGAGCATGATAAAGCAATTAAAGTTCTTTTTGGGCTTTATGACAAATATGGCCTTGAGGAAAAAACAATATTCCAGAAGTTCTTAAAGAAACTTACAGGCAAAATAGACTATAAGATACTAGCCAACGGTATAGTTGCTTACAGAAAAGTCAAAACTGGCTTTTTAGAGCCATATCCTAATGTGGACTATGTTTTGTTAAAGCTAAAAGGCCGCGGAATTAAACTTGGGATAGTAACAGATGCTCCACAACTTAAGGCTTGGGTAAGGCTGGCTTCTATGAAACTAAGCAATTATTTTGATGTTGTTGTTGCATTTGAGGATACTAAAAAGCTAAAACCATCTAAACTGCCATTTAAAGCTGCTTTAAAAAAACTAAAATTAAAACCCCAGGAGTGTTTAATGGTAGGTGACTGGCCTGAAAGGGATATTAAAGGAGCAAAAGCAATAGGAATGAAAACCTGCTTTGCCCGTTACGGTAACCCAAAGGTAAAAAGAACGAATGCAGATTATGAAATTTCTAATATAAAGATGGTTCTTGATATCATATAAAATCTATTCATTAGGAGAAGATTTCTCAATTTCAACTCGTTCAACTCCAGTTAAAATTTCAACTGTTGCATACAATCCTTTATCATACCCAGCCTGATAGTTTGTCTCGCTTTTTTTTCCATCGGAAGTTTGTGGAGTATACCTTAATTCTCCCATACGCTCCTTCATAAAAAAAGTCATATCTTCTTCAGTTGCTACTAATAATAAAGCATCATCAATACCCTTATTAAGTCCTTCTACAAAAGTTCCAGTAGTCTTTTCTTCCTTAATGTAATTCCTAAATCCTTCTACAACTTCTTTCAGGGTAGGAATTGAGTCATCTATTTCCATATTCATTGTAACTATAGGATAGCATATAAATATTTCGGTAATAATTTTGATCGTTATCATATTTGAGTCTTTCTTTAAGTTCGTTTAACACCCATTCCACGAACTTTGCACTTTCAAAGGCTAATTTATGTCCAAACCCCGAAATTTAAAAACATTTATATACTATATACTGATTTTATTCATAAAATATTAAATAATCATGAGGTGGATTTAAAATGGCAAAAGGAAGATGTATGAAATGTAAAAAGCAGGTTGAAATCAAGAATGGCAAAGAAATTGTTATGAAGAACAAGATGAAGGCAATGAAAGGTGAATGTCCTAAATGCGGAACAAAAGTGTTTAGAATCTTAGGTAAGGCGTAAATTCTATTTCTTATTTTTTATTTATTTTGCATTTATTTAATCTGGAGTAATTGTGTTAAATTCAATATCCATTTACTTCAACTTTGGCATTATCTTGTATGCTATAACTGCTATCAAGATTATTATAATCCAAAACCAGAACCAATTTATTCTATTAAGGGCAAATAATGTTATGTTTAATACTAGGACAATAATTAAGATAATTGCTATTGGTTTCTTCTTAGAATTAGAGTAAATTTTCCACCCCAACGTTGATTATTTTTATAGGAATGGTTGTATTTATAGTTTTGGATTTCCTGTATATGTAATTTGTATACTGCTATATGGCAAGCACAACTAGGGATTTGTATAGGTTTTATTGATATTTCTTCTTTTACGGCGCCGGGGACGGGAGTTTCAGTAACTTCCGTAGTTGACATTTGAACCCGCGTGACATCGGGGTCGATGTTAACTGTATTTTAAGTCCAGCGCTTTAGGCCATTCTTGGCCACTTTTTTCTTTGATTTTAGAGTAAAACTAGTTTATATATGCTATGCGCAAATGTCCAGTGCAATATAAACAATGTCCAGTGCTTACTAAAACAAAAACCCAGCGGAAAACAAATTTACTCAAAAATACAATTTTTTACACCAACTTCATTAGTTTCCAAAACCTATTTAAACAATAATGAATTAAAACAACAAATAAATAAACCAATAAAAAAATAATATTTTAAATTAAGATAATTATATTGAATTTTAAAAAATGGAACTGGATTACCAAAAACTAGGCTTTAAATGCGGTCTTGAGATTCACCAGCAATTAGAAGGCAAGAAACTGTTCTGTAATTGTCTTACTTTAAATTCTGACCAAGAACCAGATGTAAAGTTTGAAAGAAGGTTAAGAGCTGTAGCCGGAGAAACTGGCCAAATAGATATTGCTGCAAGGCATGAGATGGAGAAAGGCAAGAAGTTCATTTATGAATGTGATTCAGCAGATACATGCATGGTTGAATATGATGAAGAACCACCACATGAGCTGAATAAACATGCTTTAGAAACGACATTAAAAGTTTCCTTATTATTAAATGCAAAAATAGTTGATGAGATCCGAGTAATGAGAAAAACTGTTGTAGATGGAAGTAATGTTGCTGGTTTTCAAAGGACTGCTTTGGTTGCGCAAGATGGTTTTATTGAAACTTCTTTAGGCAAAGTCAAAATACCAACAATTTGTTTAGAAGAGGAAGCAGCTCAGAAATTAGAAGATGGAAAGGATTTTGTTAAATACAGATTAGATAGATTAGGAATTCCATTAATAGAAATAGCTACCAGCTCAGACATTAAGAATAATGAGCATGCCAGGGAAGTAGCATCTTATATAGGAATGGTTTTAAGAAGTGTTGGTGTAAAAAGAGGTTTAGGGACAATAAGGCAGGATGTGAATGTTTCTATAAAAAAGGGCGCAAGAACCGAAATAAAAGGTTTTCAGGATTTAAGAAGTATTCCAAAAGTTATTAGTTATGAAATACATAGACAATCAAATGCAATAAAGCAAAACAAGAAACTAAAACAAGAAGTCAGAAAAGCAGAGCCTGATTTTACAACCTCTTTCTTAAGGCCAATGCCGGGAGCTGATAGATTATATCCTGAAACTGATGTTTTGACTGTTAGGATAGAAAAAGATTATATTGAAAAATTAAGAAAACAGCTTCCAAAACTATTGAAACATAAAGAAGAAGAATTTGAAAAGAAATACAAGATTACTAAAGAACTGGCAAGAGAATTAATCCACAATACTATTTTTGAATCATTAATTAAAAAATACAATAAAATTGAACCGCAGCTAATTGCCCATACATTAGTCAATATTCCCAAAGAAATCAAAACAAGGTTTAAACACGATATTTCTAAATTAAAACATGAAGATTTTGAGGAAGTTCTGGATTATTTAAACAAGGGAAAGATAACAAAAGAAGCACTTATTGATTTATTGCTTAAGAAAATAAAGAATGAGAAAATCAAGTTAGAAGAATTTGCAGCAATTTCAGAAAAAGCAATAGAAAAGGAGATAAAAGAATTAATAAACAAAAAGAAAGGATTGAACATAGGAGCCTATATGGGAATTCTTATGGGAAAGTATAGGGGCAAAATAGACGGTAAAAAAGTTATGGAATTGTTGAGGAAATACCTTAAATAGATAACAAAACCAATCCAACTAAAACAGAAATTATGCCAATTTTCTGATTTAATTCCAAAATTTCTTTAAAGAATATTCTTGCTAAGATTATTGTTACTGCTGGAAAAGATGCAGCAACTGGAGCAACTATTGCGACATATTCGGAATTTACGCCAGCCCCAAAAGCTAAAAAAGCAATTGCCTGTAAAATGCCCGCCAAAACTATGACTAATGCTGCATTTTTAGGAAAGGAAACATTCTTCTTTGCTATACTGGAATAAGTCAATACATACAAAACACCAAGTACATTGATAAACATCATTGGAAAAAACCACCCTAATTTGGACACTAAGATGCCAATAAGAGTAAACATGATGCCCCAGCCAAGCATTGCAATCAAGCCATATTCCACACCTCTTGCAATTTTTCTTAGTTTTAATCTTATTAGATCATGATACCTAAAAGATGCTAAAATACCCCCAATAATAGCCAGGCTTATACCTGCAGTTTGCAATGCTGTTAATGCCTCATCAAGAAAGACCATGCTCAAAAGCACTACGATAACTGCCCAAGCAGAAGCAACAGGACTGACAATGGAAATGGTCCCAATTTGCAGACCTTTATAGAACGCTAACAGGGAAATAACTCCAAGGAGAGCTGAAATTAATAGCAGGATTATACTGGAAAATGAAACAACTGGAAATCTAAAAAACAATGAAAATATAATAAAAATTACAATCATGCCAGTTGTCTGGGCCCAAAAAAAGGTTTTTAAAATGCTGCTTTTTCTAACAGCTTTTGCAGCAAAAAAATCAGCAACTCCCCAGCCAAGCATTGCAATAATTCCGAAAATAATTCCTGATGTTATGGCCATTTTAATAATATAAGCGCGCCAGCGAAGATTCGAACTCCGGACCTAAAGGTTAGGAACCTTTCGCTCTTTTTGGTTTAGAATATCCAAGCTGAGCTACTGGCGCATATTAATACAGAAAGATTAATTTGCATATAATAAATGTTTTTATTTTTCAGTATTCAGGTCTTGTATAAAAAGAAGTATCTCTAGCCAATGCATATTTAAGGTTTCTGGCTATGCTGTTTGCTGTTATCTTGCCAACAATTTTATCATTTTCAGTAACTATTAATCTTCGTATCTTGTGCTCATCCATCTTCCTGCTGGCTTCCATCACATCTTCATTTATACCTATGGTTATTATGGGTTGATTCATGATATCCTTTACTTTTGTTTCATCAGGATTTCTTCCTTTTGCAACTATTTTTCGCAAAATATCCCTCTCTGTCATTATGCCGATAATTTTACTATCCTCTTCAATTAAAACAGAACCAATTGATTTTTTGTCCATTATTCTCGCAGCCTCAGATATAGTAGTGTCAGAAAGAACTTTAGTTACACTATGCATTATTCCCTTTACCTGCATAATAAAACATTAAATAGAGCATATATAAAAATCTTTTTCTTGTAATTTATGTTTTTCAACATTAAAAATGTATTTGAATATATAAACCAAAATATTTATAAATAGCAACTAAATACATACTATATAGATGGAAATAAGAAATATACAGAGAACAGGGGACATGCATTACGTTTATTTGCCTACTTCTTGGTGTAAAGAGCACCATATAAGTTCCCAGTCTAAGGTAAGTATAGATTTCAACAGCGATGGCTCTATGACTGTGTCTCCGCAGATAATAGAAAAAAAGCCAAAACACCTGAGATTTAATATTAGCGAATATGAACCAGAGGTAATACATAGATTGGTTGTAGCTTCTTACATTAATCCTGTTGCTTCGTTTGAGATAAATATGGACAAAGAGATGGATTTCACCAAACTATTAGACCAAAAAAGGCTGCTAAGCTTAGAGTCTGTCGAGATTGATAAAAAACAGATTAGTTGTGACGGCACTGTTAGTATTGCAGATCCAAGCTCCTTATTAAAGACAATGGTAAGGAAAATAAAGAATATGATAATAGTGATGTGCAAAAACTATGAGAAAAACCTAATTGAAAGGTATGAGGATGAAATTGACAGGAGCAAAATGCTCATAGATAAGGCTGTTATAGGCACTTTAACCTTTGGTAAAACTACAAAAATAAATAATATAGAGCTTTACTATATCTCCCTAATATCTAAAGAATTAGAGGGAATGGTGGATAGCCTTATATTCTTAGGTGAAAGCGACAAGAAATTCCTTGATGAAGTTTCCGAACCTATAGAAATTTTGCAAAATATTTTGCAAGACATCTTGAAACTTGACCAAAAACATGCAATGCAGTTTGCAAAGGTTGTTGCGTCAATTAAAAAACCAGATGTCCAGGACTTCAAAAGCAATAATATGGTGCGTATAAGGCAAAATCTTATAGCAATAAGCGAGGTGCTAATGGACTGGATGGTAACGCTGAAAATAGAAAATAAATTAAATTATTGATATTTTCCAAACACATTTATTTAAGTATGCACAAAGGATGATGACAATGCCGGTAAATTCAAAAGAAACTGAGATTTTGAGTGAGATCAGGGATTCTGAAAAAAAAGCAGAAGAGATAATAGAAAGAGCTAAAAGAAGGAAAGAAGAAATGCTGCAGGAAGCAGCAAGGAATTCTTCAAAGTTGTTGGCTACAAAAAAACACGAAATAATTGAAGTGCAGGAAAAAAAGTTTATGGATTTTAGGGACCAAGCCAAGTCTATAAAGAACGAGAAATTGGAGGAAAATAAAAAAGTAGTAGGGCAAATAAAGGCAAAATCAAAAAAAAATACCAATAAAGCTATTGAGTTTGTCCTGAAGAAATTTGAGGAAATGATATAAAATGCTGGAACCATATGAGATGAACAGAATCATAATAACAGGGTCAAAAAATCTGCAGGAGAATATTATTAAAGAACTCCATAAGCTTAAGATACTACATATTGTTGAGCATTCAAAAACCGATTTAGCAGACATAGGAAACCCATTAGAAAGTGCCAATAAACTTTCTGAAATAATAGTTAAAGTAAGGTCGTTAATGACGGCATTGGGCATTAAGAAAGAAGAGAATAAATTCAAACTTAAAAAAGGATTACTGGAAATAAGCCAGACTACAAAAAAGCTTAATGACAAAGTAAGCAAAAACCTTGAGGAATTAAAGAAAATTGAGGAGCTTATATCAAAAAACCAGGCAGTAATGCAGGAACTTGAAATTTTGAAAAATATTAATGTTCCTCTTGAAGCTTTCACACCTTACAAATCATTAACTTATTTTACAGGTTATGTAAAAAATAAAAACAGCATAGTGTACCTAAAAGAAGAACTATCAAAAATAACAAATAAACTTAAGTTATTTGAAAGTGTTGTTGAAAAAAAGACTATTATATCACTGTTTATTGATATAAAAAGCAAAGAAGATGCACAGGTTATACTACGTGAGGTTGGTTTTTCTCCAGTAAATTTTGCAAACATAAGCAATTTTAAAGGAACTGCATCTGAGAATTTAATAAAAATAGAGAATGAATACAAAAAGCTTGAAAATCGAAGAGACAATACTAAAAAACAAATAGAAAAGCTGGGGCAGGATTATAAAGGATTTCTGATAACTGCTGATGGGTTTTTGAGCCAGGAACTCGAGAAAGCAGAAGCACCATTGAAATTTGCAGTAACAAAGGACGCTTTTTTAATAAAAGGCTGGGTTCCTAGTAAGCAATTAAATAATACAATTAATAGGTTAAATAAAGCCAGTAAAAATAAGGTATTTATACATTCTGAATTAGCAAAGATAACAGATAAAGTTCCTGTAAAGCTTAAGAATCAAAAATATGTAGAACCATTTGAGTTCTTTATGAACTTATATACAATGCCAACTTATAAGGAGATTGACCCTACATTTTTTGTTTTTCTTACATTCCCCTTGTTGTTTGGATTTATGTTAGGTGATTTTGGTTATGGGTTAGTTACCCTTATTCTATTTATAATTCTGAAAAAAAGAATACCAAAAGCAAAGAATTTCTTCAATATACTGATTTTTGCATCTTTAGCAACAATATTTTTTGGCTTGTTGTTTGGAGAGTTTTTTGGTTATGAGGAAATTGCTGGTTTTCATCTTCCCCATATACTTTCAAGGTCGCATCAAATAAACGAGTTACTGTATTTAGCAATTGCTGTAGGAATAGCGCATATAAATCTTGGTTTAGTAATTGGTTTTGTCAATGAGCTCAAATCACATGGGTTTATGAAAGCATTGTATGCAAAAGGAGGGTGGATAGTGCTGGAGATAGGAGTTATGCTGCTGGCATTGTCTTATTTTAAGGTAATAATTTTGTCAATTTATGTCGGAGTTGTTTTCTTCCTTTTATCGCTGTTTATGTTATTAAAGGGGGAGGGCATCAGGGGGCTTATAGAGCTTCCAAGCATATTTAGCAACACATTATCCTATGCAAGGCTTATGGCAATTGGCTTGTCATCTGTTAAATTAGCAGAAGTAATAAATGAGATGGCAGCAGAAATGTTTCATGGAGGGGGCTTTTTGATACTGGCTGGAGTGCTTATCTTGGCTCTAGGGCATATAATAAACATAGGGATTGGAATGCTCGGAAGTTTTTTGCATTCATTGAGGTTGCATTATGTTGAGTTTTTTACAAAATTTTTCCATGGGGGCGCAAAAAAATACAGTCCATTTGGAGCAAAACAATAAAAAAATTTGAAATTCCAATAATAAAAATTCAATAAATAATATTAATAAAAATAAAAAATTCAATTAAATAATGGAAAAATAAATAACAATAAAAATAATCAATCAATTAAAAACAAAATAATAATTATTAATTAAGACAATGAAATTATAATTTAAAAATAAAAAATAATAAAACAATTTTAAATAAAAATAAAATGATGGAGGCAGCGAAAATGCTTATGTATTTTCTGGTCTCCTCGTAAAAACTCGGAGGTATGATAAAATGGTGGAATTAACAACCGGAATAGTGGCATTAAGCTCAGCACTAGCTATAGCAAGCAGTGCTTTTGCAGCAGCATGGGCTGAAAAGGCAATTGGAGTTGCTGCTATAGGAGCAATGGCAGAAAAGGAAGAACTATTTGGTAAGGGTTTAATCCTTACAGTAATTCCTGAAACCATAGTCATTTTCGGCTTGGTTATTGCAATCCTGATATTAGGACTTGCAGGATAAAAACCCTTTATTAAAAATGGGATTGGAAACTGTAAAAGAAGAAATAGTTAGGAATGCTAAAGAGCAGGAAACTGCTTTAATAGCGGAAGCTAGAAAAGAAGCTAATAGAATAATGAAAGAAGTAGAAAAGAAAATCGAAGATGTCAAAGAAAAAAGCAATGCAGAAATCAAGAAGAAGATTGATGTAATAAAAAAGCAGGAATTGGCTTCTGCTGAACTTGAAAACAAAAAGATGCTTCTTGAGGCAAAGAAAGAACTAATTGAAAGTGTGTTTATTGAAGTACGGAAAAAACTAGCGAGCTTAGATGACGAAAAGAGAGAATCTTACATAAAAAAACTGCTTGAAAAGGCAGAAAATGATATTGAAGTGGCAAATGTCTATTGCAACAAAAGGGACCTTGAGTTTCTGAAAGATTTCAATACTGAAGCTGTTGACATAACTAGTGGTTTGATAGCAGAAAATAAAGACACGACAATAAGGGTTGATTATAGCTTTGAGACAATGCTGCAGAGCATAAAAGAGAATGAGTTACAAAGCATAAACAAAATATTGTTTGGTTAAAATGCAAAAACTGGAATTAGGATCAAAAAAAAAATCAAGACCAAAAAAATTGAGGCTTGGATTTTACCCTTATACTTATGTAAGGGCTACTGTAATGAAGTCATTGCTTTTCAAAAAAGAAGACTACCATAAGATGCTTAAGATGGGCTTTAGTGAGATTGCAAAGTTTCTGCAGGAATCCAATTACAAAAAAGAAATAAATGAATTGTCTGCAGAACATTCCGACGCTGATTTGCTGGAGCTGGTATTAAACAAAAATATTTCTTATTCCTTCAAAAAATTAATAAGAATTTCATCTTACGAGTTGGCTTTATTGATCAAGGAGTATACAAAAAGGAAAGATATTGAAGATATTAAGACAATATTAAGGGGCAAATTTACAAATACAGATGAAAAGTTAATTAGGAATTCAATAACAGCAGCAGGCACATTAAGCCTTGATTTCATGACTTCGCTTTTGAAAAAAGAGTCAATTGAGGAAGTCTTGAAGAATAATAGTATTGTGGAATTCTCTTTATTAAAAGACGGATTAAAAGCGTTAAATGAAAAAAAGACTTTGGTAAACATTGAAAATGCATTGGATAAGTATTATTATAACCATTTGATTGAATTTTCAAGAATTTTGCCAAAGCAAGGAGATTTATTCAGAAACTTTTTGCTTAAAGAGGTAGAAATATTAAACATACTGACATTGCTAAGATTAAAAAAAGTAAAGTTTGATAAAAAGGCTATTCCTAATTTTATTATACCAACTGGCAATAAACTAAAAGATACAAAAATAAAGAGTCTGGCAGATGTTGGCGATCTGGACGAGCTTTCAAGAGCTCTGGAAAAGACTGAATATAAAAATGTAGTCCAAAAGGGCATTAAAGAATTCAAGGAGAGTAACTCATTAATAACACTTGAAACTGAGCTGTATCAATATTTGTTAAAAGAATCTATTCTATTACTGCACCAGCATCCTTTATCAATTGATGTCATACTGGGATTTATGTTTGCAAAGGATATTGAAATCAGAAACTTAAGGATTATCATTAAGGGCAAGCAGCTTGGATTAAGCGAGGAATTTATAGAAAACCAATTGGTGTTTTAATTAAAATGGTGAAAATGTCTGTTTTGGGAAGCAATGAATTTGTTGTTGGATTTCAGCTTGCTGGAATTAAGGACACTATAGAAGTAAGCAGCAATCCGATGAATGATATTAATAAGTTAAAGAGCCAAAAAGAAGCCGGAGTTGTTGTAGTTGAGGAAAGGATACTGAAAGGCATGGATAAGCATCAAAGGCTTGAGGTAGAAGATTCTGTTGATCCTGTATTCATTCCTGTTTCAACCAAAATCGAGCAGGATTCATTAAAAAGATTGATCAAAAAATCTATTGGTGTAGACTTGTGGAAGTGATGTAACATGGAAAAAGGCATTATTTACAGAATTACAGGACCTGTTGTTATGGCTAAAGGCATTAAACCAAGGATGTATGATGTTTGCAGAGTGGGTAATGAAAAATTAATGGGAGAAGTTATCCAGATTACTGGAGACATAGTAATAATTCAGGTTTATGAAGATACTTCAGGAATAAAGCCAGGCGAGCCTGTTATTAATACTCGCGAACCACTAAGTGTAGAGCTTGGGCCTGGGCTGTTACAGAGTATTTATGATGGTATTCAAAGGCCTTTGCCTGTGCTAATCAAGCAGATGGGGAATTTTATTAAGAGGGGTGTTGATGCGCCTGGACTTGACCAGGCAAAGAAATGGGACTTTAAGGCAACTGCTAAAAAGGGTGATGATGTTAATGGCGGAAGTATTATTGGAGAAGTTGAGGAAAGTCCTGGAATAATCCATAAGATTATGGTCCCTCCAAACCAGAAAGGGAAAATTGCTGAAATAAAATCTGGGAAATTTACTGTTAATGATATCATAGGAAAGCTAGATAATGGTTTTGAGCTGAGGCTTAAGCATAACTGGCCAGTCAGAATTGAGAGGCCTGTTTCCTCCAAGCTAAAGCCAGAAATGCCATTGGTAACTGGCCAGCGAATTCTTGATGCATTGTTCCCGATTGCAAAAGGTGGTGTTGCAGCTATTCCCGGGCCGTTTGGCTCAGGCAAAACAGTAACCCAGCAGCAGCTTGCTAAATGGTCTGATGCAGACATTATTGTTTATGTTGGTTGTGGCGAGCGTGGAAATGAAATGACGGAGGTGCTGAAAGAATTTCCAGAACTTATAGACCCAAAATCAGGAAAACCATTAATGAACAGGACTGTTTTAATAGCAAATACATCAAATATGCCTGTTGCTGCTCGTGAAGCTTCTATTTATACTGGGGTTACAATTGCTGAATACTACCGTGATATGGGCTATTCTGTAGCTTTAATGGCAGATTCTACAAGCAGATGGGCAGAAGCAATGAGGGAAATTTCATCTAGATTAGAAGAAATGCCAGGTGAGGAAGGTTATCCTGCTTATCTAAGCACAAGATTAGCACAATTTTATGAAAGATCAGGAGTTGTAGTGCCTTTAGGAACAAAAAAACAGGGAAGTGTCAGTATCATTGGGGCTGTAAGTCCTCCAGGAGGAGATTTTTCAGAGCCTGTAACACAGGGCACACTTAGAGTCACAAAAGTATTCTGGGCATTGGATGCAAAACTAGCGCAAAGAAGACATTTCCCGTCAATAAACTGGTTAACATCTTACTCTCTTTATTTAGATGCATTGGAACCATGGTATGCAAAGAATGTTGCAACTAATTGGAAAGAATTGGTTGGACAAATGATGAGCATCCTGCAGGAAGAGGAAAAATTACTAGAGATTGTGCAGCTTGTAGGTTCTGATGCTTTACCTGAAAGACAGCAGGTTACACTGCAGGTTGCACGCTTAATTAGAGAAGTTTTATTGCAGCAAAATGCTTATCATGATGTTGACACATACTGTGATTTAAAGAAATCATACGATATAATGGAATCAATAATTCATTTTTCAAAATTAGCAAATACTGCTCTGGATAATGGGATGAGGGCAGAACAGATTATGGCTACAAAATCAAAAGACCGCTTGTCAGAGATAAAGTTTGTTAAGAGTTATGAGAATTTGCTTAATGAGATAATGAGAAATATAGAGCAGGAGCTGAAGCAATAAATAGATTACAATAATTAAAATTTCAATAAAAACTATTTCCAATAAAAAATAAGACTAATTAAAAATAATAATTATCAATTAAAGAATAAATCAAATGGAGTGCTGAAAATGAAAGAGTATAAAACAATTAACAGGGTTGCAGGACCTTTAATATTTGTTGAAAAAACAGAGCCTATTGGTTATGCAGATATTGTGAAAATAGCTTTGCCGGATGGTAAAATAAAAACAGGGCAAGTTTTGGATACTAGTGATGATATTGTTGTTGTTCAGGTATTTGAAGGAACTTCAGGAATTGATGTTAATACAAGAGTTAAGTTCTTAGGAGACACTTTAAAGTTAAGTGTTACAAAAGACATGCTGGGCAGGGTTTTAAGTGGATCTGGAAAGCCCATTGATGACGGTCCGGAAATAATTCCGGAAAAAAAATTGGATATTGGGGGAGCTGCTATAAATCCATTTTCCCGGCAATCACCTCACGATTTTATTCAGACTGGAATTTCAACAATTGATGCAATGAACACATTAGTTAGAGGACAAAAACTGCCTTTGTTTTCCGGTTCTGGATTACCACATAATGAAATGGCATTGCAGATTGCACGACAAGCAAAAGTTATTGGTAAAAAGGAAAATTTTGTGGTTATATTTGCGGCAATGGGCATTACAAATGAGGAAGCACAATATTTTATTGATGATTTCAAGCAGACTGGTGCATTGGAAAGGTCTGTTGTTTTTCTGAATTTAGCAAATGACCCTGCTGTTGAAAGACTGGTTACGCCAAGAATGGCTTTAACATCTGCAGAGTATTTTGCCTATGAGCATGATGCCCATGTTTTGGTTATTTTGACAGATATGACAAATTATTGTGAAAGCTTAAGGGAAATTGGAGCAGCTCGTGAGGAAGTCCCGGGAAGAAGAGGCTACCCAGGATACATGTATACTGATTTGGCTATGATATATGAACGCGCAGGAGTAATCAAAGGCAAGAAAGGCAGTGTTACACAATTACCTATCCTGACTATGGTTGGTGATGATATAACGCATCCGATTCCTGATTTGACTGGCTATATTACAGAAGGACAGATTGTTTTAGCCAGGGAATTGCATAGAAAAGGAATTTATCCATGCAATGATGTTTTGCCATCTTTAAGCAGATTGATGAATTTGGGTATTGGACCAGATAAAACAAGGGAAGACCACAAACAGGTTTCTGACCAGTTGTATGCAGCTTATGCAGAAGGCCGTGACCTTAGAGGTTTAGTGGCTATTGTAGGAGAAGAGGCTTTATCTGAGAGGGATAAAAAATATTTAAAGTTTGCTGAAGAGTTTGAGAAAAGATTTGTTCAGCAAGACTCTAAAGAAGACAGGACAATTCAAAGAAGTTTAGACCTTGGATGGGAACTGCTTAGAATGCTGCCTGAAAAAGACTTAACCAGAATCAGTCCGGAATTAAGAAAGAAATATTACGGCAACCAAGAAGTAAGGATAAAAGGGCATAAGCATGACATTCCTTTGGAATCAATAGAGGAAGATAAAATAAAAAAGGCCAGGTAGCGCAAGCTTTACAAAAGCCTAGGTATCAAAAACACCCAAAATGGAAGTAAAACCGACAAGGTCAGAGTTAATAAAGCTCAAAAACAGGATTAAATTAGCCAAATCAGGACATTCATTATTGAAGAAAAAAAGGGATGGGTTAATTCTTGAGTTTTTTGAAATTCTGAAGAAAACAAAAACATTAAGGGAAGAGTTAGTCAATGAATATAGAATTGCATTGGATAAAATGAACATTGCAAGGACAATTGAAGGTGATTTAAAGGTAAAATCAATCGCTATGGCAATTAAAGAAATTCCGGATATAACGTTAACAACAAAAAACATTATGGGTGTTAAGGTTCCGAAAATCGAAAGCTTGGAAATAAAAAAGGCGTTCATGGAACGTGGATATGGTGTTTATAATTCAAGTGCAATAGATGAAGCAGCAACTGCTTATGAGAAGGTTGTTGAAAAAATATTATTGGCAGCAGAGGTTGAGACGTCAATGAGAAAACTGCTTAATGAAATAGAGAAGACAAAAAGACGTGTAAATGCATTGGAATTTGTTGTTATGCCTCGATTAGAATACCTTCAATATTTCATAACGCTTAGGCTTGAAGAGCTTGAAAGAGAAAATATCTTCAGGATGAAGAGGATAAAGGCTAAAGTTCAGGTTCAGTAATAATGAGCAAAAAGAAAAAAACAAACAATAAAAAAAGAAAAAAACAAAGATTCTTGGCCTGGGTTGCAATTATAATAACAGCCATTAATTTCCTGCTAATTATTGCTTTTGTTGTTTATCTTTATTTTTGGGTTAAGGCAAGGTAAAAACAAAAATCTTTTAAACTATTGTCTTTTCTGTTTGTTTTAAAATTACGGGGTGAGTTTATGGCTTTATTGGTTATTATTGCAAGTTTTGTTGTAAGCATTGCGGCAATTTTATTTGCGTGGTATTTGGCTGATAAGATTAAAAAGAAGCCTGCTGGAAATGAAAAGATGCAGGAAATTTCTAATGCTGTGCACAAGGGGGCAATGGCTTTTCTGAACAAGGAGTACAAAATCCTGATTGTTTTTATGCTGGTTGTTGCAATAATACTATGGTACTTTATTCCGGATATAGGACATGAAACATCAATTGCTTTTATTGCCGGTGGAATTTTTTCTGGCTTAGCCGGAAATGTCGGAATGAGGATTGCTACAAAAGCAAATGTAAGGACTGCACAAGGTGTTAAGAAAAGTTTAAATGAAGGATTAAAGATTGCTTTTTCATCCGGAACTGTAATGGGCATGGCTGTTGTTGGTCTGGGCTTGTTGGGTGTTACATTAATATATGTTCTTTTTAATGATCCAAGTATTATTTATGGTTTTGGCTTTGGAGCTTCCTCAATAGCTTTATTTGCCCGCGTAGGTGGAGGTATTTATACAAAAGCAGCTGATGTTGGTGCTGACCTTGTTGGTAAGGTTGAAAAAGGAATCCCGGAAGATGACCCAAGAAATCCTGCTGTTATTGCAGACAATGTAGGAGATAATGTAGGAGATGTTGCAGGAATGGGTGCTGACTTGTTTGAAAGCTATGTTGATTCAATTATAGCAGCCATGGTCATAGGCATGATTGCTTTTGCCGGAAATAAAGGAATTTTACTGCCATTAGTATTGGCATCAGTAGGAATTTTGGTGTCTGCCGCAGGAACATTTTTTGTAAAAGTGGGAAAAAATGCAAATGCGCATACTGCATTGAACAAGGGAATTTTTTCTGCTGCTTTGATTATGGCTGTTGCATCCTATTTTGTTATAAAATATTTTGTAAATGATGTGAATGTTTTTTACGCTTCTTTAATTGGTTTAGTTACAGGAGTTGTTATTGGCATGTCAACTGAATATTACACCTCTAATGAAAGAAAGCCTGCAAAATCAATTGCAGAGGCTGCAAAAACCGGTGCAGGAACTGCCATTATACAGGGTATTGCAGTTGGAATGCTCTCTACAATAATACCTGTCTTAGCTGTCAGCCTGGCTATTATTTTATCTTTTCAGTTTGCAGGCTTATATGGAATAGCGATTGCTGCTGTTGGAATGTTATCTACTTTAGGAATTACTTTAGCAACAGACACTTATGGTCCAGTAGCTGATAATGCTGCTGGAATTGCTCAGATGGCTGGAATGGGCAAAGCAGTAAGAAAAAAAGCTGAGTCATTAGATGCTGTTGGCAACACAACTGCTGCTATTGGAAAAGGCTTTGCAATTGGAAGTGCTGCTTTAACTGCTTTAGCCTTATTTGCAAGCTATACACAAGTTGTTGCAAAATTAACTGGCCAGGAAGTTGTAATTAATATTATCAATCCATTTGTTATGGCAGGATTGTTTATTGGAGGCTTGCTTCCATTCATTTTTTCTGCATTAACAATGAAAGCTGTTGGACAGGCAGCAGAAAAAATGGTTCAGGAGGTAAGAAGGCAATTTAAGAAAATAAAAGGCCTGATGCAGGGCAAGGCAAAGCCAGATTATGAAAGATGTGTGAGCATAAGTACAGGAGCAGCTTTAAGAAGAATGATTTTGCCAAGTGCAATAGCAATTCTTACTCCAATTGTTATTGGTTTGTGGAATTTACAAGCCCTTGGTGGTTTATTAGTTGGAACTATAATTACTGGTTTCTTATTAGCTGTTTTTATGGCAAATGCAGGAGGAGCATGGGACAATGCCAAAAAGTACATTGAAGAAGGCCATTTAGGTGGAAAAGGCTCAGATGCACATAAAGCATCTGTTGTAGGAGACACAGTAGGAGACCCAATGAAAGACACCAGCGGACCGTCATTAAATATATTGATTAAATTGATAACTATTGTGTCTTTGATATTTGTACCGCTTTTTATTTAGGTTGGGGATTGAAATGCAGCTGGAAAAAGCACTTGGATACAGAAAGGCTAAGCTGGACATATTATTTGTCCTAGGCGCATCTTACAGCCTGGGAGTGCGCGGAGCACTGGAAAATGCAGTACACAAGATACGTTGGAGCTGCTAACCTTGAAACACTGGTAGACTCACTCCAGCAGCTGCATACGCATATGTTAAACAATGGTTCTTCAGACGAAAAAACATTTGTTCTCGGAATAACCCTGCTAGGCACTGCAACAATGGCTTATCACGTAATACGCAACACCTCAAACTATTACGCAATCAAGACAGAAAAATAAAGATTTTAGTTCTAAAAGGGCGTATAACGTTCGTTACACAACCTCCCCAAAAACAACAAATTTTAAATAATCCTTAAAACAAACTGCTTTACAGGTGGTTTAAGTTAAATTCCTTACTTTGAATGATATGGAATTAGAGGGTAAGAATGTTCTTGTAAGAGTGGATTATAATGTTCCTATTAAAAACAGCATGGTAGAGGATGATACAAAGCTAAAAGCCACAATACCGACAATAAACTTTCTTCTGGAAAAAAATTGTAAAATAATATTGATGAGTCATTTGGGAAGGCCACAAAAATTACTAAAAAAAGGAAAACCAATAGAGGAAATAAAAAAGGAATTGACCTTAAGACCAGTTGCAGAGGATTTAAACGAGTTATTAGGAATAAATGTGGATTTTATAGATGACTGCATAGATGTTGAAATTCCAAAGGAAAATGATGTTATCCTACTGGAGAATTTAAGGTTCCATAAGGAAGAAAAAAAGAATGATGAGGAATTTGCAAAAAAGCTTGCAGCAAATGCAGATGTTTATGTAAATGATGCTTTTGGATCCTCTCACAGGGAACATGCATCTGTCCATGCAATAACAAAATTCCTGCCTAGCTGTGCTGGATTATTGGTTGAAAAAGAAATAAAGGAATTACGCAAATTACTTGCTCCGGAAAAACCATTCATAGCTATAGTAGCAGGAGCAAAAACAGATAAAATCGGAGCTTTAAAGGTACTTGCAAAAAAAGCTGATAAAATACTTATTGGTGGTATTTTAGCAAACACTTTCCTTAAAGCAAAAGGTATTGATATTGGCTCTTCAAAGTTTGATGAGGAAACATTTGCTGCTGCCAAGGAATTAATTCAATTAGCAAATAAAAAACTAATCCTGCCAGTTGATCTTGTTGTGGCTGATAAACCTGATAATAACGCAAATACACAAACTGTTAGTATTGATAAAATACCAAAAGAGCAGATGGCTTTGGACATAGGCTCAGAGACAATTAAAAACTATAAAGATGAGCTAAAAGATGCAAAAACAGTTTTATGGGCAGGCCCATTAGGAGTTTTTGAAATGGAAAAATTCTCCATAGGCACAAAAGAAATAGGTAAATACTTAGCAAATCTAAGTGCTACAGTAATAGCTGGTGGTGGTGACACAGCAGCTGCAATAAATAATTTTGAGCTAGCAGACAAATTAACGCATGTAAGCACAGGCGGTGGTGCATCTTTGGAATTCATAGAAAAACAAGGTAAGTTGCCTGCTTTGGTTGCTCTTGAGGAAGCTTACAATAAGGCTAAATAACAGTAATTTTTGCATTTGTTACATCATTAATTTCTTTCTGTAAATTCTCTTTTAATTTTTCAATATTTATTTTTTCTGATTCATTATTCAGATTTAATATTTTATTATTAATATTTTCAATATTTTCATTAATAATTTTTAATTCATTATTATTAAATTCCAGTTCTTTATTTGATTTATTATTTTCGATTGATGACTTTATTTCATTGAGTTTTTGTTTTGAATCCCCATATCTGTTCTTAAAATTAATAAAATAATTATTATTTAACTCTTTAATTTTTAATAATGCTTTTTCACCTTTTTTTGCATCTAATTCCAATTCATTTCTTTCAATTACATTTTTTAAATTATTCAATATTTTAATTATCTCCAGATTATTATCCAAACTTAATGTTTTTATTGTATTGCTTAAATAATCAGTAATTAATTTCCCATTCTCAAATGCTATTTTTGCATACTTCTTGAGTGCTTTTTCAAGAGCAGAGAAATCATGGAATAATTTATTTTCAATATCATTCAGCCCTGATTCAATATTTTTCCTTTCTGATAATAATTTTTCATAATTTTTATGATCCACACTTGCTTTGAGTTCATTAATCTTTTTTTCGATTTCTGTTTTTTTATTTCTGTTGTTTTCAAAGTTATTTTTATTGATCTCTAAATCTGATGAATATTGCTGTTTTAATTTTATTTTTTGTTGAATATTAATAATGTTATTTTTTATTTTATCTATTGTTGATATTTTACTGTTTTTTATTGAATTTTTAATGTCTTTTGAATAATTTTCAATATTTTTAATATTGTTGGCAATACTCTCTGCTTCTCTTGCAAAGAATTCATTCAAAACCTGGTAGCTTCTTGCAGTAGATTTTCCCAAAGCATTTATTCCATTTTCAATGTTATTGCATTTTCCCGTTAACTCATTATAATTATTATATTTCAAATCTATGTCATTAAAGAAAAATCCAACCTTTTTAATGAACGCAGCTCTGTTGCCCTCCATTATTGTCTTTGCACGCTCTGGTATCTTTGGGTTCTGCAATTGGGCATTTTCTAGAGTTTTTAAATTTTCATTGACTTTTTCTTTCTCATTATTAATTTTATTTGTTATTTGAGTGATATTGTTATTTAAATTATCAAACAATGGTTTTGCTTTTTCATCCAACCACGAATTTAACCTACTAAGCTCTATCTTTTCTTCTGGAATTTCTTGTTTTGCAAAGATTTTTTTTAGGAAATTAAACATTATAAATAGCAAGATTATTATATTTTTTATAAAACTTTAGTTGATATGAAGAAAAAATACAAAGGAACACTAAAACAGCAGAAAAAGCTGGCTTTAGCTGAGATAAGCAGCATCTTCAACAAAGCCAAAGAAGTATTTGATAAAAAGCCGGATTTAGCCAATAAATATGCAAAGAAAGCCAGGAGAATGGCCTTAAAGTACAAGATTAAATTGCCGTTAAAATTAAAGAGAAGGATATGCAAAAACTGCCATGGATTTCTTGTGCCTGGGAAGAATTTAAGGGTAAGAACGCATAAAGGCCATATGGTTTATTATTGCCTAAACTGCAAGAGTTTTATGAGGGTAGGGTATAAATAAAAAACATAAGCTTTATAAATCCACTACTATTCCCAAATAAGGTAAAAATCAAAAAATAACCTATATGGAGGAATAAAATGGCTAAAGGAAAGACGCACATTAACTTGGTATTTATTGGCCATGTAGATCATGGAAAAAGCACTACAGTAGGTAGATTGCTATATGATGCTAAGAATATTGATGAACAAACAATGAGGAAGTTAAAGGACAAGGCAAAAGAATTAGGAAAATCAGGCTTTGAATTCGCTTTTGTAATGGATAACTTAAAAGAAGAGCAGGAGCGCGGTTTAACAATTGATTTGGCTCATAAGAAATTCGAGACACCAAAGTATTACTTTACAATCATAGATGCACCAGGCCACAAAGACTTTATTAAAAACATGATAACAGGTGCTAGCCAGGCAGATGCTGGTGTTTTGGTTGTTAGCGCAAATCCAGGAGAGGGTGTGCAGGCACAAACAAAAGAACACGTTTTCTTGGCAAGAACTTTAGGAGTTAACCAGCTTATTATATACGTAAACAAGATGGACATGGCAAAATATGACCAAAAAAGGTTTGATGAAGTAAAGAAGCAGGTTTCAGATTTGTTAAAGAGTGTTGGCTACAAACCAGAAGAAATTACATTTGTGCCAGGAGCTTCATTCCCAGGAGACAATGTAGCTGCTAAATCAGAGAATATGTCATGGTACACAGGCAAAACTTTGCTGGAAACTTTAGACACATTAAAAGAGCCTGAGAAACCAACAGATTTGCCATTAAGACTGCCTATACAGGATGTTTATAAAATTACAGGTATAGGTGTTGTTCCTGTTGGCCGTGTAGAAACAGGAGTTATGAAGGTGAATGACAAAGTCATTGTAGTTCCAGGAAGAGAAGGAAAAGGTGTAACAGGAGAAGTAAAAACCATAGAGATGCATCATGAGCAGATGCAACAGGCAGAACCAGGAGATAATATAGGGTTTAATGTAAGAGGCATTGGGGAAAAGGATATTGCAAGAGGAGATGTTTTAGGTCATACAGACAATGTACCTACTATTGCAACAGAATTTACCGCGCAAATGGTTGTTTTGAATCATCCAACTGTTGTTACTGTTGGCTATACTCCTGTATTCCACATCCATACAGCGCAAGTTGCTTGTCAAATTATAAAAATAGAGAAGAAACTTGATCCTGCTACTGGGCAAACAAAAGAAGAAAATCCGGATTTCATTAAGAACGGAGATGCAGCCATTGTCAAAATAAAACCCGTGGCACCATTGGTAATAGAGAAGCAAAAAGATATTCCCCAGATGGCAAGGTTTGCTATTAGAGATTCAGGAACAACAGTTGCTGCTGGGATGTGCATTGATTTGGTTAAGAAAGAATAGTTATCATCACCTTTGAATATCATTTCATGGTGAGTTGAACTTATCATGAGGCACGAAAATGCAGAAAGCAAGAATTAAACTAGCAAGTATTGACATAAATAAGATAAATGAGGTTTCTAGTTACATAAGAGATATTGCAGAGAAAACAGGAGTAGAGATGCGCGGTCCAATACCTTTGCCTACCAAAAAATTAAAGGTTACTACAAGAAAAAGCCCTGATGGAGAAGGTTCTGCAACATGGGAAAGATACGAAATGAGAATCCATAAAAGACTGATTGATTTAGGGCTTGATGAGCGTGCTTTAAGATTGGTGATGAGAGTTCCCATACCTGAAGGATTGAATATAGAAATCGAAATGTTAGAATAAATCTTTATTCTCCTTCAAATTCAACTAAAGAAAAAACATTATATTCTTTTAACTTCTCTCTTCCTTTTAGATCTATTAATTCTACAACAATAGCACATTCAATTACTTTGCCATCAAGTAATTCAACTAATTTTATTGTAGCATCTAAGGTACCTGCAGTAGCAATCAAATCGTCAACAATTAGGACTTTATCCCCTTGTTTTATTGCATCTTTATGTATTTCAACAACAGCTTTTCCATACTCTAAAGCATACTCTTGATTTATTGTTTTATGAGGTAATTTTCCTTCTTTTCTTACTGGAACAAAACTACATCCTAGTTTATATGCCAAAGTAGCTCCAAAAATAAAGCCTCTTGATTCAATTCCCACAACAATATCTATGTCTTTATCTTTATAGCGCTCATAGAATTTGTCAATAACATATGCAAAACCATCTTTATTTTGCAGAATTGTAGTTATATCCCTAAACATAATCCCTTTTTTAGGAAAATCAGGAATTGTCCTTATCATTGATTTAAGGTCATCATCATTCATTTAAATCACTAATAAACAAAAATAGGGTTTTATTTAAAAATTTTATTGATTATTCATGGTTGGGTTGGATTTTGACCGAAAAGTATTTATTTTGTAAAATCTGTTACGGAATATGATAATTTTGCAAGTGGTTATAATAGTGCAATTGGTGGTTATAGGAATTGTCAAAAAATAAGCTTTGTTACTGGCAGTGGAAAGTGTAGAATTAAAAATGGGGGAGGGATAGTAATCCATAATAGAGGAACTTCGACAAGAATGGTTAAGGGTGACCTTGTAATTGATTTTGAGTAAAAAATAAAAAACTGACTATTGGAATATGGTTTGCTTTGAGGTATAAGAAGTAGGTGAGTTATAATGGATAAATGTGTTAAATGCAATAAACAATTGCTTCTCAGAAGGAAATTTTATAAATATCATGGAAAAAAGAAGGGTTCATTTGAATTGACAGAAGGAAAAGTCTATTGTAAAAAATGTTATAATAGTATGTATTTCCTAAAAGAACCTAATAATGAAGAATTTTGTGAATTGGTAATTAAAATACGTGAAAAAAATATAAAGAAGCATTGCAGGAAATTGAAAAACATTTTGATAAAAATAGAAAAACAGATTGGTATAATAAGGGGAATATATTGAGAAACTTGAAGAAAGATGATAAAGCAATCTTATGTTATGATGAAGCATTATTTCTTGATACACATTATGTAAAGGTATGGTATAGAAAAGGTCAAACACTTTATGAAAACAATAAATTTGAAGATGCTAGAAAATGCTTTAATAATGTTCTCGAATTGGAAAAATCAAGATTGAATAAAGATAGTCTTGTTGTAAAACCAACTTCAGAAGGTGGGGTTTATGAATCTAATGTTTGGTCTTTTGCAGCTACGTTTATGTGTGCTTTATCTTATTTTGGAGAAAAGAAATTTGATGACGCTGATGTAACCTTTACAACATTTTATAAAATAGTAGGTTCTCTTCCTCCATTTGATTCAATTGAATCTGACAAGTTTATCAAGTATTGTTTGGAAAATTCTCATAAAATATTAGATGGTTTAGAACCAAATATGATTGCTGAAATTGGAATTACTGGAAAAAAACATTGAATAGAAAAAATGAAAAAAGATACAATGATTTAAAAAGTATATCACAAAAAAGTATATTTAATCCTTATTCTACAAACATTGATGTGGTGGTTAGATATCCAATTATTTTTTGCTCCGATTTGTAGGAATTATTCAGAAACATTTTTATTAACCCTTAAATCCTCCTTTAGTATGAAAGTCAACAATAAAGACTACAGAACAGTCTGGATGGAAGGTAATGAAGTCAAGCTAATTAATCAGTTATTGTTGCCTCATAAATTTGAAATTTATAGCTGTAAAAATCATACAGAAACAGCAGAAGCAATAAAGACAATGATTGTTAGAGGAGCAGGAGCTATCGGTGCAACAGCAGCTTATGGCGTAGCACAAGCATGCCTAGAAGCAAATGATAAGAAAGATATTGAAAAAGCAGCAGAAACAATACAAAAAACAAGACCAACAGCTCAGAATCTATTTACAGGCATTAATTATGTTTTAAATTCAATAAAAAACGTTTCTGATTTAAGTGAAATTAAAAAAATTGTAGTTGAAAAGGCAAATAAGTTTGCAGATTACGATGCTGAAGCATGCAAAAAAATAGGCGAATATGGAAATTCATTGATAAAAGATAATTTCAAGATAGAAACTCACTGCAATGCCGGCTGGTTAGCTTTTGTTGACTGGGGCAGTGCTTTAAGCCCTATATATTATGCACACAGAGCTGGAAAAAATATTTTTGTTTTTGCTGACGAAACAAGGCCAAGAAACCAAGGCAGTATGTTGACAGCATGGGAATTAGCCCAAGAAAATATTCCACATGCTATTATTGCTGATAATGCTGCTGGTTATTTTATGAAAAAAGGAGAAATAGATATGGTTATTGTTGGTGCTGACAGGATTGCAGCAAATGGCGATGTTGCAAACAAAATAGGAACTTATGAAAAAGCAGTTTTAGCCAAAGAGAATAATATTCCGTTTTATGTTGCTGCTCCCACAACAACTTTTGATTTAGAAACAGAAGACGGCAATGAAATTCCTATAGAAGAAAGAAATCCTGATGAAGTTTTGTTTATCTCTGGAATAAGGATTGCACCTGAAGGAAGCACTGCAAAAAATCCTGCTTTTGATGTAACACCAGCTAAGTATATTAGCGGAATAATAACTGAGAAAGGCATTGTCAAAGCAGATAAAGAGGAAATTAAAAAACTGTTTAATAATAAAGATGCGAATCCATAAAGAAATCATTATAGATGCTCCTGTTAAAGAAGTTTGGAATGTTTTTTCTGAAGTTGAAGAATGGCCAGCTCTATGCAGCAATATAGTAAAAATCTATTGGACTTCCAGGGAAAAATGGAGCCTAAATTCAACCTTTACACAAATTGTAAAAAATATAACACCATTAAGGATAATATCCCATACAAAAGTTATAAAGATAATGCCTTATAAAAGTGTTACCTGGACTGGTACAAGGTCATTAATCAAGGGCATACATACATTTAAATTTGAAAAAATAAATAAAAAAACAAAAGTTACTAACATAGAATATTTTAAAGGGCCTTTAGCACCAATAATATTCCCATTTATCAAAAACAAATTTGAAATATATTTTGAACGGTTTCTTAATGGATTGAAAAGAAAAGTGGAAAAACAATAAAAGATGGTTATTATGAATGAGGCTATTAAGACAATAAAAGAAAGAATATCTGTAAGGGCCTATAAAGATAAGCCAATAGAAAAAGAAAAAATAGACGAAATCCTTGAATGCGGCTTAATGGCTCCTAATGCAAGGCACTTGCAGCCATGGAAATTTATTGTTCTTCAAAATAAGGAATTGATAAAAGAAATTGCAAAAAGAATCCAAGATAAAGTTATTGACAACCAAAGGTATTATTTTGTAAAGGAAAGAGCACAAACAAAGGAAGATGCAATATTTTATTCTGTCCCTTTAGTGATTTTTATTTTAGGTGATAAGACAAATCACTGGTCTAAGATTGACTGCTCTTTGGCAGCTGAAAACATGATGCTTGCAGCAAAATCTCTAGGAATAGCATCCTGCCCAATAGGAATGGCAAGATTCGTTAAAGAGGAAAAAGATATTATTGAAAAATTAAAATTTCCTGAAAATTATGAATTAATAATAACATTAGTCTTTGGCTATGCTGATGAAGAGCCAGAACCAAAAGAAAGAAACAAGGATGTTGTTAAGTGGATTAAATAACAAAAACCTTTTAAACCAAATAAGCATTCTAGGTGATGTGAATTAAAATGGATTGGGGGATGAAAAACAGATTATCAAAAGTAATCAGTCCAAAGACTGGAAAAACAGTTATGCTTGCAGTCGATCATGGCTATTTCCAGGGCCCAACAACAGGCCTTAAGGAGCTTAAAAAAGCTATTGACCCATTAATACCTTATGCAGATTGTTTGTTTATTACTCGTGGTATGCTAAGAAATTCTGTTGATTCTAATACAAATATACCAATTTTTCTAAGAGTTTCAGGTGGACCAAGTATTCTAAAAGATGATTTATCAGATGAGCACATAACAACTTCTATGACTGAAGCATTAAGATTAAATGCTGTTGGCGTTGGAATGTCAATTTTTGTTGGTGGAGTTAATGAATCAAGGAGTATTGCAAACTTAGGAAAATTAGTAAATGAAGCTCAGACACATAACATGCCTGTTTTGGCTATAACTGCTGTTGGCAAGGAAATGGCAAGAGATGCAAGATATTTAGGATTAGCTTGTAGAATGGCTGCAGAACAAGGAGCACATATTGTCAAAACATACTATTGTGAAAATTTTACAGATGTTGTTAAAGCTTGTCCAGTACCAATTGTTATAGCAGGTGGTAAAAAAATCCCAGAAAAAGATGCCTTGCAGATGGCCCGTAATGCCATAGATGACGGTGCAATAGGAGTTGATATGGGAAGAAACATCTTCCAATCTGAAAATCCAGTTGGAATGATTAAAGCAGTAAGAGCAGTAGTTCATGATAATGCTTCTGTTGATGAAGCTTTTAAGATTTATAAGAAAGGATGATTTAATTCTTGTTAAACTCTTACACCATACCTTTATAAACTGAACCGTTCTTTGAATTTGTAATATGGGAGACTTTGATCGTAATGCAGGTTCCAGCAGAAGACGTTCTGGTGGATCTAGGGGAAGAGATTCTGGTAGATTTGACAGAAGAGGTTCTGGTAGATTTGATAGAGGTGACAGAGGTAGAGATAGACGTTCTGAAAGGCATGAAATGCATTCAGCAATATGTGATAAATGCGGTAAGGACTGTGAAGTTCCTTTCAAACCAACTCAGGGAAAACCTATTTACTGCAGTGATTGTTTTAAAAACAAAAGCAAGGAAGCTGGTTCAAGATCTGAATTTGGAAAACCAATTGACAATGCAAACCTTGACAAAATCAACGAAAAACTTAATAGGATTTTAAAAATATTAGAATCAAAAACTGCTATAGGAAAACCAAAGAAAACAAAGGAAGAAAAACCTAAGAAGATAGAAGAAGAACCAAAATTAGAATATGCAGGAAGTGTAGAGAAAAAGAAACCAAAGAAGAAAAAAGCTAAGAAAAAGAAATCTTAAAGTTTTATCTTCCCTTTATGCCAGTCTTCTAAGACAGAAACAGCAGCTCTTCGTTCATCAATTTCTCCTTTCTTGAGAAGCATATGCCTTTTCTTCCCTATCTCTAAAAGGATGCTGTAAGAATCCAAAGACATATCAACACCATAATATTTCCCAAATTCCAGGGAATTGTTTTTCTTAAACATACTAATCAATTTGGTTGCAACCACATCAGGATCTTCTAATTTGGACGGGCTGATTCCGGACACTAAACCTAATCGAACTTCATCTCTATCCTCAAAAGGAACAATGCCTGGAGTGTCCATAAGCATTATGCCCCTTTTACCAGCTATAAGCTGCTTTCCTTTTGTAAATCCAGATTCAGAGCTGGTTTTGGCTCTGCCTCCAGAAGATAATTTATTGATTAAAGTGCTTTTTCCGGTATTTGGATAGCCTATAACAGCAACTTTTCCTTTATTTCTTATCAATTTTATGAGTTCCAAAATATTTCTGGAATTTTTTGAAGATACTAAAACATATTTGGAGTTTTTGAATTCAGTTTTTATATTATCCAATACTTTTTCAGAGACGAGATCTGCTTTATTAATGACCAAAATAAGCTTTTCCTTAGCCATTTTCTCCAACCTTGAAATCCGGGTTATATTGGGGAATCTGGCATCGAGAACTTCAAGCACAATATCAGCATCTTTTACAATCTTTTTGGCAATTATCCAAAATCCCTGTTTCATAATTGAACATAACTAATTCAGTTTAAAAATATGATGTTATTTCCCTAAACTGCCCTTTCTATTTTTTAGGTATTATTCAGAAACATTTTTATTAGGTTATGCATTCTTTTGGGATATGAAAGTCGCAGTATATTATAACAATAATGACATTAAGATAGAGGAAAGGCCAAAACCAGAGATTTCTGATGGTGAAATTCTGGTAAAGATGAAGGCTTCTGGAATTTGCGGCACCGATGTTATGGAATGGTACAGGATAAAAAAAGCTCCAAGAGTTTTAGGTCATGAGATGGCTGGAGAAATTGTTGAAAGCAAATCAGAAAAATATAAGCTCGGCCAGCGTGTTTTTGTAAGCCACCATGTTCCCTGCAATAAATGCGAATATTGTTTAGAAGAAAACCATACCGCATGCGAAACTTTACATAAAGGAAACTATGACCCAGGTGGTTTTTCTGAATTTATAAGAATACCAAAAATAAATGTTGATAATGGGACTTATTTATTGCCAGAGAATGTTTCTTTTGAGGAAGGAGCAATGATTGAGCCTTTGGCATGTGCTGTCAGAGGAAAAAAATTAATTAATATCAAAAAAAATCATACAGTCTTGATTTTAGGCTGCGGGATTTCCGGAATTACTAATATCGTAACATCTAAATTAACAGGTGCAAAGGTTATTGCAACTGACATTAATGAATATAGGCTAAAAAAAGCAAAAGAATTTAGTGCAGATGAAGCAATTAACGCTAAAGAAAATTTTGATATCAAAGCTGACAGAATAATAGTTTGTACTGGATCCTATCAAGCTGTAAAACAGGCATTTAAATGTATAGACAGAAAAGGCATAATATTATTTTTTGCCATACCTGATAAAAACATAGAAATTCCAAATGTCGATTTCTGGAGAAATGAAATAACTTTAACTTCTTCATATGGCGCAGCTTCTGTTGACCTAAAAGAAACAATAGATTTGATTAAAAATAATAAAATAAATATTAAGAATATGATAACACATAAGCTTCCATTGGAAAAAATCCAGGAAGGCTTTAAGATTGCAGTAGATGCAAAAGAGTCATTAAAGGTTATTTTAACCAGTTAATTTCATTTAATTTTAGTTATTGTAGCAATAAGCAGCTTTTTGACTTTCTCGACATTCTGGTTGAATATCTCTAAAACCTCTTTCCATGTTACTGGTTTTTCTTCTTCTTTCCAGCTGTCATAATCTGTAGACATAGCAACAGCTGCATATGGAATGCCAGCTTCATTTGCTAAAATACATTCAGGAGCTACTGACATATTAATTACATCAGCACCCCATATCCTGAACATTTTTGATTCTGCTCTTGTGGAAAACCTTGGACCTTCAATTGTCACTACAGTCCCTTTTTGATGGAATTTAAGATTAAGCTCTTTGCATGTTTTAATTATAGCTGTTCTTAATTCTTCTGAAAATGGGTCTGGCATTGCTGTATGCTTGGCATTTTCTCCCCCTGCTGGAAATTCCTCAAAAAAAGTTATTTTTCTATGCCTCGTAAAATCAATAAACTGGTCTAAAATAACAAAATCTCCCCTTCCAATTTCCTGCCTTAAGCTGCCGCAGGCAGTTGTAGCCAATATATGCGTGCAGCTTTGGTCCTTTAAAGCCTGTATATTTGCTTTATAATTTACTTGCGAGGGTGGAATTGTATGCTGCTTACCGTGCCTTGCCAGTAAAACAACTTCTATATCTTCTATTTTTCCAACAGTTAAAGCAGAAGAAGGCTTACCATATGATGTATCCACGTCTATTTCCTTTGCATCCTTCAGAATTTTAGGATCATCCAACCCAGAACCGCCAATAATTCCTATTTTTACCATTGAAACCTCAAATTAAACTTTTAATTTACTTTTTTCAGCTTTATCTGATATTATTGCACTATTTCCACTAGGATCTTCTATTATTATTTTCTGCTTTTCCTGCCCCCACATTATTTTCATAAGTTTCTTTAATAAATTTTTTGCCTTTTTTTTATCTGCATTATCTTCAGCTGTATCTCTTGCTGTTTCAATTTGGTATTTAACCCTGTTTAGTATTCCTTCTATGTTTGTCACAAAACCCTGGGAAGCAGGACCTGGAGTTATTGTTGTTATGTGGGGTATTTTAACAGTTGCTTCTGAGCTTTTTACAACCCTTACATTTATATCTTTCTCACTATTAATCTCAAAAACATATTTGCATGGCTCTTTTTTCTCAACAGCTTCAACATCAGCCTTATGATATTTGCAATTAGCGCATGTCATAGAAAAAACAAAAACCTTGCCAAAATAAGGCACCTCTGTCTCTTTTTCCATCAGAGCCAAAGTCTTTTTATGACACAAAGGACAAGTCTCTCCTGACGTTGATTCCGGTTTAGCCATAAAGAAAAAGGAATTAAAACTGTTTTTATAGTTTTTGGTTACAAAAGCCCAAGAAATCGGTGAATTGTGAGCGAGTTCGTGAATTGCACGCGAGCCTGCGAGCGTGTCGCAGGCAGGGCGAGCTCACTCGCATCTCACGGATTTCCGCTGGTTTTTGGTTTTTGAAATTACAAACCTTTTGCTAAAAAGACTGTATAAACAACAAAAATAAGATACATAAACAAGAGTATTCCTGCTTGTTTTCTATTTAATTTACGATCTTCTGCAAAAAAGTATAACAATAGAATTGTTGAACCCAATAATCCTAAAACAATTTCTAAATTTGCAAATTCAATTATTACGGCTCCTTTATACAAAACATAAATTAGGAGTGGAAGTCCAATTCCAACAAGTATATCAAAGATATTTGAACCGAAAACATTTGAGGTTGCGTCATCAATGTCTCCTTTTTTTGCATTTATAACAGAAATCACAGTATCAGGAACAGAAGTAGCTGCTGCAATTATTGTAAATGCTATAATAATTGGAGAAACTCCAAGGGCATGAGAAAGATCTATTGCAGAATCAGTAAGTAAAAAAGTGAAAACTCCAATGACTAGCATAAGTAAGAAGAAAGTTAAAAATTCTTTCGACAATTTTATTTCTTCTGATTTTTTATGTCTATGCTTTTTCTTATGGACTCTTGCATGGCTGATTATATCTTTAATATAGAGAAAGTAAATAAATAATAATAAAAGCGCTATAATCAACCCCCATGTTTTAAAATAAATAAGTAGAATAATTAAAACAAAAACTGCAATCATATAAAACAATGCATCTCTGATTATAACTTTTTTAGAAACTTTAAATGCGAGAGGGGCAACAAAAACACAAATTCCCGGGATGACTAATAAGTTAAATAAAGCAGAACCTGCTATTGTTCCTATTCCTACTTCAAATTGTTTAAAGAAAATTACCGAATACAGAACAACAAGCAACTCGGGAAGAGAACTTGATACTGCATCAAAGGTTGCTCCTTTAACATCACGAGGCAAATTAAAATAATCTCCTATTTTAGAAGAACTTTCTGCAAATCTTTCTCCTGCGAAGTAAATGATAATACTTGAAAAAATTATCATCCCTAATGCTATTAATATAGTCATATTAAAAAGGAAAAAGAATAAATTTTTAAAAGCTTTTCTTTTGCAGTTGCGTAGTCATGGGGGGTGGACAACTTTCTTAACGAAAAAAGAATTAATAATAACCCTAATCATACTCAGTAACTTCCTCGAAACCTTCTTTCTTTTCCGGCTCTTCTTTTGCTTTGTGCCTGTAGATTTTAGCGAATGAAGGTACTGCAGCAATCCAGTTGTCTCCAAAGCCTGCTATGTCACCTTCAATGGCATCAGTTGTCTTTTTTAATTTGTTTATAGCTCTTTTTAGCTCCACTAAGTCTTTGTCCTTCAATGGCTTAATATTAACCAGAGCTATTGTATGACCTTCTCTCAAAGAATCAAGTATTGGTTTGATGCTTTCAAAATCCTCAATTACAAAAGGTCTTACAGTCACTTTAGTGTCTGATTCTGCACCAGCGTCTGTTCCAAGCTCAACATAGCCTTCTTCCTCAGCTTCATGCATAATTTCAGAACTATCACTGGAAATTTTTTCCTTTAATTTTGAAAAAAAACCTGACATGCAACCACCTTTTGTTTTTTACTAACTGAAATATTTTTATTATCAGCAAATATATAAATCTTTCTATTAGTATTACTCAAATCGCATAGCAACGAAACATTTTTAAAGGATATAAAATTCAATTTTTCTATGGCATCCAATATAGGCGGCTTGAGAAGAAAGAGTAGGTATAAGCTGAAGAAAGAGAGAAGGGAAAAGGGAAAGGTAAGCACAAGCAAGTTTATGCAGTCCTTTAAAGCAGGCCAGCAAGTTCATTTGAGTATTGAACCATCAGCACATAAGGGCAATTACCATTCCAGATTCATAGGCAAGACAGGAACTGTCCGCAGCTCAAGGGGAAAATGCTATGAGGTTGTTATAAACGATAAAGGAAAGGAAAAATTGCTTATAATACATCCAGTACACCTAAAAACAAAGAGTGATTAAAATGGTATCAGAAATAATATCAGAAAGTCCTATCACCACATCTCAACTGAAAGAGGAATTGGCTAAGATAAAGCAAAGAGATAAGGAACTAAACTTTAGAGCTGTTAAGACAGAAGAACATTTGGAGCATATATCCACACCTAAGACTGTAGATGGACTTTTTGACAAAATAAGCAAGCTTAACATTTCCAGGCTAAAAGATCAACATATATACAAAATCATAGATATAATGCCTGCCACAATTAAAGACCTTAAAGTTGTTATGCAGGGCTATACAGTAAGCTTGAATAATGAAAATATGAAGAAGATTGTTGATATAATTAATGCAAAGAAGTGATTTCTGGGTAAGTTTTTATTCCAAAATTGAAAATCTTTATAAATACATAGCCCAATATGCAAAAAATGAGGGTGGATATAGAAAAGAGGTATATGGGTAGTTATGGAAGGATAGCAAGAGAAGCCAATAAAAGCATAAAAAGAGTTAATTTGAAAATCCAAAAGGGCAAATACCAAAAGCTCTTGTCCAGGAAGGATATAAGCGCTGAAACTAAGAAAAAAAAGCTCGCAAGAAGTCTGCACGAGCTTATAATAAACACTTTTTCAGTGAACATAAACAAGATAAAAAACAAAAAAAGAACCATAGATTGTCTTAAGGCAAACATAGCACTAATAAGAGAAATAATACATAAAATAAAAGCCATTAATAATTACCTTGAGGAAGGATTACTAAGAGAGCTGGGAATAATTAAAAGCTCATTGATAGTAAAAGCTGTTAAATCAGGGAGACCAGTTAGGTATCTTGAAAAAAGTGGCAGAGTATTGTCAAAAGATTACATAGACAGGATAGAACATACTGTTTACGAGCTGCTGCAAAAAATCATATTTTTTGACAAAAAATTGCTGAAAGATTACAAGAAAAGAGAAATAAAAATAATCAGTAAAGAGAAGGTTGGAATAAAAGACTTGGAGAACATACTTAAGATTGAGAGTGAGCTGTTGGATGCTTTGGAAGCGAAAATACCTCCTGCCAACAAAGTAAAAACAAAATTATTCAGAAAAGAAGTATTTAGCAGCTGGGTTCCAATGGTATTTGCCTTGCTGTCAAGTTTTGAAACAGAGTATGGCAAGGAAGTGCTAATATTTTCAAAGATTAAGAAAAACAATAAATTGAGAAAGAAAATTGAAAAAAAGATAAAGCACATTGCTAACGAAAAAGAAAAGTTGCTTAAAATGAAAGAAAAGAGAGTGTTGTCAATGAAGGGGCTTGGAAAAATAAGTGATGATTACAGGCAAACATTCCACGACTATGTTTCAGTAGCAAGTTTATAGAAAACAATGGAATTATTACAACCAAACATACAAAAAATGGAAAGAACAAAAGAAGAAAACACCATAATATTAGACTTTTTACCAAATGGTCACCCATTTGATGAAAGGCCTATGTATATGAAGACTCCGATAGCGCAAGCCTTAGGCAAGGAGCATTTCGTTTTATTGGAACTTGTTCCAAAAAAAGGAATTCATCTGCAGTTGTACGAGGAAGTTTACATAGGTGAAGGCAAACGGGATAAGATACACCATATAGTTGGCAAAATCCCCTTATCAAAATTGACAAGGACTGCAAAATCCGAGTTACAATTTATTATTAAGGATATTGTGAAGAAAAATGAAAAGAAGTTTGTTGATTTTTTCAATAATGCAAAGCCTTTAAGCACAAGAATGCACCAAATAGAATTATTGCCCGGTGTTGGCAAAAAGCACATGTGGGAGATAATTAATGCACGTGAAGAAAAACCTTTTGAAAGCTTTGAAGACCTTAAGAAAAGGGTTAAGTTGATTCCAGATCCTGAAAAATTAATTATCAAAAGAATAATAGAAGAATTGGAAGGGGCAGAAAAGCACAGATTATTTGTTGATGTTTTCTAAAATACTGCAAATCTTGTTATGCATATCACTCACTGAAATCTCTAAAAAATGTAATAAGCAATGGTTTCAGCAAAAGATAGAAGAGGATTATTGCTGCTATGAAAAACAGCAGCTGCAGATTAGCGGACAAATTTTTATTTTTAATCTTTATCACTTACTATATTTTGAATACAATGCAGCTATTAAAATAATAACAAGACCTACAAAAATATGAGTTAGTCCTGTTATAATATCCGGAAACATATCACCAATATACAATGCTATTCCTATACCTAGGACACCTAAACCAGCAGAAAAAAGAACAACAGCTGTTAATAAATTTCTTATTTTTCTTCCAATATCTGACAATTTCTTTATCCACTTTATCAAATGCTCAGCTTCTTCTGCAGCAACAGAAAACAAGGAGTCCAAGGACTTTTCCATTAATTTATCTAGGGCAGATTTAAAAATAGACTTTTCTTCTTTTTCCTTTTCTCTTTTTTTTGCCACAATAAAATACCTCTTTTTTGTTAGTATGTTCCATAATCATCTATTATTTAAAGGTTTTGTATGGAATATTGATGCAATTAAAGATTTTAAGGATATATTAGCTCTTAGTGTTGATGGGATTGGAAGTAATAAACCAAAATTATTAATTGATTATCTTAAAAATAAAAAAATTTAGTAAAATTTATAAATAAAGCTTAACTATATCTTTTTTTTAATATGCTGTTGAAAAAGAATGTCAAACTTGTTCTTGAAGATGGCTCTGTCTTTTACGGTTGTTCGTTTGCTTCAGAAAAGTCTGTATCCGGGGAAATAGTCTTCTCGACGGGAATGGTAGGTTATCCGGAAAGCTTGACAGACCCCAGCTATAAAGGGCAGATTCTATGCTTGACTTATCCCTTAATAGGAAACTATGGAATTCCATCCAAAGAAAAAGATGAGTATGGCCTGGAAAAGCACTTTGAATCATCTGAGATACATATACAAGGATTGGTTATTTCTGATTATTCTTTTAGGTATTCACATTGGAATGCAAAAAAAAGTTTAGCAGAATGGCTTAAAGAGAATAATATTCCGGGAATATTTGATGTTGATACCCGCGAACTGACAAAAAAAATAAGGGAAAAAGGTGCTATGCTTGGAAAGATAATAATTAATGACGAAGATGGGGGTTTTTACGATCCTAATAAGGAAGATCTTGTCAAGCAAGTTACAATTAAAAAACCAATAGTCTATGATCCAATAATGAATAAATATATTACAATAAACAATGATTCAATGATTAATAAAATAAATAAAAAAAATAATCAAGAGAATAAAACTATAATTCTAATTGATTGTGGAGCTAAAAATAACATCATAAGGAACTTTATCAAGAGAAAATTAACTGTAATCAGTGTTCCTTATGACTATGACTTCTTTAAGTTTGATTTTGATGGTGTTTTCATAAGCAATGGTCCTGGAGATCCAAAAATGTGCAAAAAAACCATAAGCAATATCAGAAAAGCGCTCAACAAAGAAATTCCCGTTTTTGGAATATGTTTAGGCAATCAATTGCTTGCGCTGGCTGCAGGAGCAGATACTTACAAGCTGAAATACGGCCACAGAAGCCAGAACCAGCCTTGCTTACTGAAAGACACGAAAAGATGCTTTATAACAACGCAAAATCATGGATTTGCCGTAGATACAAAAACACTGCCTTCCGACTGGAAGCCACTATTCACAAATATTAATGATTACACAAATGAAGGCATTAAGCACAAAACAAAACCATTCTTTTCCTCACAATTCCATCCTGAAGCAACACCAGGCCCTGTTGATACAGAATTTTTGTTTGATGATTTTGTTAAGATGTTAAAATGGAAAAGATAAAGAAAGTAAAAAAACCTAAAAAGATTTTAGTGCTTGGTAGCGGCGCACATAGTTCTTCTGAATAGAAGACTAGCGATTTCAAAATCGGAGAAGCAGGCGAGACCTTTTAAGGCGCTTATTTGACTACTCCGGTTCGCAAGCGTTAAAATCTATCCGGGAAAGTGGAATTCAGACTATTTTAATAAACCCCAATATAGCTACAGTGCAATCCTCCAAAGGCATGGCTGACAAGATATACTTTCTTCCTGTTACGCCATATTTTGTTGAGCAGGTAATTAAAAAAGAAAAACCAGATGGCATTATGCTCAGTTTTGGAGGACAAACTGCATTAAACTGCGGTGTAGAACTGCATAATAAAGGAGTACTGAAAAAATACAATGTAAAAGTTTTAGGCACGCAAATACAAACAATCAAGGATACAGAAGACAGGCATTTGTTTGTAAAAAGGCTTTCTGAAATAAATGTTAAAGTCCCTGAAAGCAAAGCTGTTACAAATGTAAATGAAGGTCTTAAAGTAGCTAAAAAAATAAAATATCCTGTAATGGCAAGGATTGCTTACGCTCTTGGTGGACAAGGCTCTGGGATTGCTTATAATGAACGTGAATTAAAAGAGATATTATCAAGAGCTTTTTCTTATTCAAAACAGATTTTAATCGAGAAGTATCTTGGAGGGTGGAAAGAAGTAGAGTATGAGGTTGTAAGAGACATCTATGACAACTGCATTACTGTATGCAATATGGAAAATTTTGACCCAATGGGCATACACACAGGAGAAAGTATTGTAGTTGCTCCTTCTCAAACTTTAACTAATAATGAATACCATAAACTCAGAGAAATAGCCATCAGAGTAATAAGGCATCTTGGTATTGTAGGAGAGTGTAATATACAATATGCCCTTGACCCTGAATCAGAAGATTATAGTGTAATAGAGGTAAATGCTCGCTTGAGCAGGTCCTCTGCCTTGGCTTCAAAAGCAACAGGGTATCCACTGGCTTTTATTGCTGCTAAATTAGCGTTAGGTTACTCTTTGACCGAGATTGAAAATTCAATTACCAAAACAACCAAAGCTTGTTTTGAACCAGCCTTGGACTATATTGTAATTAAAATACCTAGGTGGGATTTAGAGAAATTCAAAAAAGTCAGTTTCCGGATAGGCTCTGAAATGAAATCTGTGGGAGAGGTAATGGCTATTGGCAGGAAATTTGAGGAGGTGCTGCAAAAGGCATTGAGAATGCTGGGAATAGGCTTACATGGACTGGTATGTAATACTATTAAAACAAACAATAATCTTAATTTTGAATTAGAAAATCCTACTGACAAAAGGATAATTGCAATAGCAGAAGCAATAAAAAAACACTATTCAATTGATAGGATTTATTCCTTAAGCAAGATAGATAAATGGTTTTTATACAAAATAAAAAATATTGTTGACACAGAAATGGAAATTAAAAAATATAGCATTGATGATATTCCAAGAGAACTTTTGAGATTGGCAAAACAACAGGGCTTTTCTGATTTTCAGATTGTAAGATTATTATTTAACAACAAAAATTATGAAAAAAATATGCTGACAGTCAGAGAACTAAGAAAAAAATACAACATAGTGCCTTATGTGAAACAAATAGACACTTTAGCTGCTGAATACCCGGCAAAAACAAATTATCTTTATTTAACTTACAATGGTAGTAGGGATGATATTAGATTTAGCAACAAAAAATCTGTTATAGTTCTTGGTTCTGGAGCATATAGAATTGGCTCATCAGTGGAATTTGACTGGTGCTGTGTCAATGCAGTCTTGACCTTGAAGGAGCTGAAATATAATACAATAATGATAAATTATAATCCTGAAACTGTAAGCACGGATTACGATGTTTGCGACAAGCTGTATTTTGAGGAAATGTCTTTTGAAAGGGTTTTAGATGTTTATGAAAAAGAAATGCCTTTAGGTGCAATGATTGCATTTGGCGGCCAAATACCAAATAATTTGGCAATGAGGCTGTACAGGCAAAAAATAAAGGTTCTCGGCACAAACCCGTTAAGCATAGACAATGCAGAGGACAGGCACAAATTTTCAAAGCTATGTGACAAGTTGAGTATAGACCAGCCAGAATGGATTGAAACAACCTCGATAAAAATTGCAGAAAAATTTGCACATGCGCGTTACCCTGTTCTGATAAGACCGAGTTATGTTTTATCAGGAGCAGCAATGTCTGTTGCTTTTAACAAAAAAGACCTGAACAAGTATCTTCAAAAAGCTACTGAAGTTAGCAAAGAGCATCCTGTTGTTATAAGCAAATTTATTACCAATGCAAAAGAAATTGAGATAGATGCAGTTGCTTTTAATGGTAAAATCCTGATTTATGCAATTTCCGAGCATGTCGAGAATGCTGGAGTTCATTCAGGAGATGCAACTATGGCATTGCCGCCGCAGTTTACATACATAGAAACAATAAGGAAAATAAAAGAAATTGCGAAAAAAATTGCAGCTGCTTTGTCTATTACGGGTCCGTTTAATATACAGTTCATAGCAAAAAGCAATGAAATTAAAGTTATTGAATGTAATCTGCGCAGCTCTCGCAGTTTTCCTTTTGTATCAAAAGTTACAAAGCATAATTTTGTAGATATTGCAACAAAAGCAATGTTCGGAATAAAAAAGGATGTAAGATATAATACTATTGACCTGGATTATGTTGGCGTTAAAGCACCCCAGTTTTCTTTTTCCAGGCTGCATGGCGCAGACCCTGTTTTAGGAGTTGAGATGGCATCTACAGGGGAAGTTGCATGCTTAGGAGAAGATATACATGAGGCTTTTTTGAAATCACTGTTAGCAGTTGGATTTGAGCTTCCAAAGAAAAATATTTTATTGTCTACTGGACCAATAAAAAGCAAAGCTTACCTGCTTGAGAGCATAAGGAAATTAAAGCAGATGGGTTATAACCTGTATGCAACAAAAGGGACTCATGAGTTCTATGAAAAGAATGATGTAAATACAAAAGTTCTTTATTGGCCTCTTGAAAAAAAAGAGCCCAATGTCCTGACTTACCTCAAAGACAGGAAAATTGATTTAGTCATTAACATACCAAAAAGTTTTGAAGAAGAAGAGCTTGAAAATGATTACTTAATCAGGAGAAAATCTGTTGATTTTAATATTCCGTTGTTAACCAATCCGCAGAATACAAAATTATTTATTGAGTCCATTTCCAAACTGAAGATGAGAGATTTGAAGATTAAGGATTGGGAAGAGTATGATTAAAATCCAAACCCTTATAAAACAGCTATAAATTCTTATTTTTGGTGATAATATGGCATTTGACAAAAATTTAGACAAAGAATTGTTTTCAGAAACAAAAGAATTTGAGACATCAAGGATAAAAGTGGGTGTTTATTCCTATAATGATGGAGAAAAAAAGCTGCAGATTTCCAGGGAAAATCTTAATCAGGAAAATGCTCAATGGAAGTTTGCTAAATTAGGAAGAATGTTCAAGGATGAAGCTGAAGCTGTAATTCCAATGATACAGAAAGCACTGGAAAAAATGTGATTTAAACAAAAAATTTAAATATAACCTATCATATAAGGCTCTAGATTAGCGTATAAAATGGCACACACAAATAATAAAATTATGGGTATTTCTCTGCATATGGCTACTCTAGTGTGGTGCCCTATCATTGTTTAATCAATTTCTGATGTTCTTTATATAAAATCTGTAAGGACATCAGATTTCTCTATAAAAATTTAAAACACGAGGTGATAAAAAATGTTTGGTTTTAAAACCAAAAACATGGAAGAAATGGAAACCGTAAATACGGAAGATAAAATGGAAGAGTTCAAGGAAAAGTAAGATGGAAAATCCCTTAACTAAACCTAATTCAGAGACTATTGTACACTCCTTTCATAGTCTTAGATGGCTTATTCCTAATAGTACAGTATTCAATGTCCTAGTTCTAGTAGTTGTGGTAGTGCTAGTTAGCGCTTTCATTGTTTAATTCTGATGTTCTTTCTTGAAAATTATAAGGACATCAGACATCTCTATAAAAATTTTAAAACAGGAGGTAATAAAAAATTCAGGAGAAAGTCAAAATGAGTGCATCTCAAACAGACACATTAGAAGATTTGGCAATCAAACATGAAAGAACTGGTGCTGAGATAGCAGTAGATGTATTAAATGAGCTAGGAGTTGAATATATATTTGGACATACAGGAGGATCTATTATACCACTTCATGTGGAATTAAACAAAAGAATTGAAAGAGGAGAAAAATCTCCAAAATTCATACTTTTCAGGCAGGAGGGTGGTGCAGGCCATGCTGCTGAAGGTTACACTGCAGCTACCGGCAAGGTGGGTGTAGTCTTAGTAACATCCGGTCCAGGTGCTACAAACCTTACAACACCAATTGCAGATGCATATATGGATTCTCGTAATGTTATTTTCTTAACAGGACAAGTAAACACAAGTATGATTGGTACTGATGCATTTCAGGAAGTTGATACAATTGGAATAACAACACCAATATCAAAACATAATTATCTTGTGACAAAAGCACATGATCTTGAGTGGATTCTTAGGCAAGCTTTTCATGTAGCATCAACTGGAAGACCTGGTCCAATTGTTGTTGATATCTGTAAAAACGCTTTAACAGAAAGCTCAGATAATGGCCATGAAGAGAGAGAGTTGCGTGGTTACAATCCAAATATTAAAATGAATGTTGCTGATGCAAATTTATTGCTTGAAGACCTTTTGCGTCATGAAAAACCTGTTATTTTAGCAGGCGGTGGGATTATAAATAGTAATTCGAGTTATGAGCTACACGAATTTGCAAAAAAGTATAATATACCTGTAACATTAACTTTTATGGGTTTAGGGGCGATTCCTTATGATAATGATTTATTTTTAGGTATGCCTGGGATGCATGGGACAATAGCAGCAAATTATGCACTTAGAGATGCTGATTTTATTCTTGCGATTGGAAGCAGGTTCGATGATAGAGTTGCTGTAAAGGATTTTGGAAAAGGAAAAGTAATTGCACATGTTGATTTAGATGAAGCAGAGTTAAACAAGAGAGTAAATACAAATCATGCTCTTAATGCAAATGCTAAAGATTTTTTAATATATGCTTTAAATTATAACTCAAATAGTACTAATGATACTTCAGAATGGCTTAAAACAATTAACCAGTGGAAAAAGAATTTTCCTTTAAGGTACTCAAATGATGGGAAAAGCATAAAGCCTCAATATGTAATTCAACAAATATCTGAGTTAGCAAATGGGGATGCAGTAGTCACTACAGGAGTTGGCCAACACCAAATGTGGGCTGCTCAATTTTATAGTTTTAAATATCCAAGGCAATGGATAAGTTCAGGAGGTTTAGGAACAATGGGTTTTGGGCTTCCTGCTGCAATAGGAGCATACTTTGCTGATCCATCCAAGCAGATTATATGTATAGACGGAGATGGCAGTTTCCAGATGAACATACAGGAACTAGCTACAATAAATGAACATAATATTCCAATAAAAGTTTTTATAATTAACAATGGCTATTTAGGCATGGTAAGGCAATGGGAAGATGAATTTAATGATGGCTACCATAGTGAAACTTGTTTAAGTCGAAAAACTGATTGTAAACCTGTATGTTTATCTGATGGAAATGAATGTCAAAACAATAATCCTAACTTTCCAGGATTAAGTTATGTTTATCCAGGCATCAGTACATTAAGAATAACAAAAAAAGATAAAGTAAGGGAAGGAATATTAGAAGCTTTACAGTCGCCTGGACCTTATCTAGTAGATATATGGACAAACAAAAGAGAAAATGTAAAACCAATGATTCCCCCCGGAAAAACACTTAATGATATAATCAAGTAAAAAACTTTAAAAACTTTAACTATTCTTTATTTCTAAAACTAAAAAAAGGTGGTTGTTATATTAATTTGTGGTATTGATGAAGCAGGCCGCGGTCCAGTTATAGGGCCTTTAGTGATGTGCGGTTTGCTGGTAAAAGAGGATGATGAAAAAGAATTAGTTAAATTGGAGGTTAAAGATTCCAAGTTATTGACCAAGGCAAAAAGAGAGTTTTTGTTTGATAAAATAAAAGATATTTCTTACAAATCTGAGATTATTGTAATATATCCGGATGAAATAGACCATGCTGTTAATAATCATAATGGCTTAAATTTAAACAGATTAGAAGCAAGAAAATCAGCAGAGATAATTAATCTGTTGAATCCTGATAAGGTAATTATAGATGCGCCAAGCAATAACATAGGAAGTTATAAAAATTATTTAATGGGATTTATAAAAAATAAAAAAATTAAATTGGTTCTTGAGCATAAAGCTGATTTAAATTATCCTATTGTAAGTGCTGCCTCGATTCTTGCAAAAGTAACAAGAGATGCAGAGATTGAGAAAATAAAGAAGAAAATAAAGATAGATTTTGGTTCTGGTTATATGACAGACCCTAAAACAACAGAATTTTTAGAAAAAAATTATGAAAAATACCCTGATTTATTCAGAAAAAGCTGGTTTCCTTATCAAGATGTTTTGAATAAAAAATTCCAGAAAAAACTAGAAGATTTTTCACAATTTATAGAGAAAGTTGAACATAAAAATAAGAATGTTATTGAAAAATTAAAAAAGCTGCAGGACTTTGGATATAAATTTGTTCCAACATCAACAGAGCATGAGCATGTAAGGATGAAAGGCCCCTGCACTATAACTTTGTATAACAACGGCAAATTGTTGGTGCAGGGCAAAGAAGAGCATAAGAAATTAATTGAGAAGATGGTTTCTTAAATTAAAACTCAATTTCAATATAAAAACCCCGCGAAAAACATCCATTTTCCTGGGCTTTGAAAACCAAAGCTTTTTCAAAACCTTTAAATATTACTAAGATGTGGGTTTTATTACTATGTACGGACAAGGAGCAGGTTGCAGTAGAAGCGCAAAAAGAGACAAAGATAAACAAGATTGTAATGAGTGGTTTCAAGAGTTTTGCCAAGCATACTGAGATTTTCTTTAATAGCAATTTCAATTGTATTTTGGGGCCAAATGGCGCTGGAAAAAGCAATATACTGGATGCTTTGTGCTTTGTTTTGGGAAAAAGCTCTTCAAAATCATTAAGGGCAGAAAGAGCAGCTAATTTAATCTATAACGGTGGTAAATTAAAAAAACCAGCTAAGCAGGGAGAAGTTTCAATTTTCTTTGACAATAACAAAAAAACATTTCCTACAGAAGATAATGAGGTTAAGATTACAAGAATTGTAAGGCAAAGCGGCCAGTCAGTTTACAAGATAAATGATGAAACCAGAACAAGGCAGGAAATTCTTGATTTACTATCAATTGCAAAGATAAACCCTGATGGCTATAATATAATCTTACAGGGAGATATAGTAAAATTTGTGGAGATGCATCCTGACCAAAGACGCGAACTTATTGGAGAAATTGCAGGCATTTCTGTTTACGAGGAAAAAAAACATAAGGCCTTGTTGGAACTGCAGAAGGTTGATGAAAGTCTCAGAGAAACAGGAATAGTGCTTACCGAAAGGAATACATATCTAAAAGAGCTTAAGAAAGACCGCGACCAAGCGTTAAAATACAGGGATATGAACGACAGAATAAAGCAAAACAGAGCTTCTTACTTAAAACTGCAAATTGATAGGAAACAAAAAGAAAAAAATGAGCAACAGAAAAAACTGGAAGAGACAAACAATGAATTAGCCAGAATAAATGAAAAAATTGAGAATTTAAAGAAGCTTAATGAGGAAAAAAGAGCCAAAATTGATGAAATAACCAAAGAAATAGAAGAAAAAGGCAATGTAGGGCAGATAAAGCTGAATAAGGGAGTGGAAGAATTAAAGATAGACATTACTAAAAAAAATTCCAGGATAGACACAATAAAAAATGAGCTAAACAAAATAACCAATAGAAAGAATGACTTGCAGAACAGCATCAAGGAAACACAGGATAAGATAAAAGAGCTGGAAACAGAAAAAGAGAACATGCAGAATGAGATTTCTTCTAAAGAGAGAGAAAGAATTCTTATAACAAAAAAGACAAAGGATTTCAGGGAAAAAAATAAGCTTGACAATATTGGTGAGATAGAGAAACAGGTTGAGGATATAGATAAAAAATCAGAAGAGCTGCAAAAGGAAGTGCAGTCAGCCCGCGAACAACAACATAATCTGATAAGGGAAAAAGACAAAATAGTTCATGAAATCAGCACTATAGATGTACAGATAAATAAAGTTCTTGATATAGAAAAAGAAAACAAAAAAAGAGTTGAGGAAGTAAAAAACAAAAGAAACGAATTCAAAAAATCAACCTTGGAGCTTAACAAAAAGCTGGAAGAGGATTCATCTTCAGCTGCTCAATTATCAAATGCAAGAAAGAATATATTTAATGCAAATGAGGAGCTTGCAAAATTAAAGGCAAGGCAACTAGGGACAAGGGAATTGAGCTATGGAGAGATAGCAATCAAAAGAATACTGGACCTTAAAAAATCAGGTATTTACGGGACAGTTGCAGAACTAGGCAATGTCAAATCAACATATGCTTTGGCTTTGGAAATTGCCGCTGGAGCAAAGCTGAAAGGTGTTGTTGTAGAGGATGATAAGACATCTTCAGAGTGTATTAAATATCTGAAAGAAAACAAGTTAGGAGTTGTGACTTTCTTTCCGTTAAATAAAATCAAGTCAAATCCTGCCAAGGTAGAAATAAAAAAGATTTCCAGGTCAAAAGGAAGCCACGGACTGGCCATAGACCTGATATCCTTTGATGCTAAATTCAAAAAAATCTTTGAATATGTTTTTGCAGACACGCTTGTAGTGGACAATATAGATGTCGCAAGAAGGCTTGGAATTGGAAGTGCAAAATATGTTACATTAGATGGTGACCTAGCAGAGAAAAGCGGGGCAATGCGTGGTGGCTTCAGACTAAAAAGAAAGCACAGCATGGGCTTTAAAGAGCAAGATGTTGTCAAGGAAATTGATAAATATGAAAATGAACTCAAAGATCTGAAAAACACAATAGATATTCTGGAAAAAACAAGAATTGAAAATGAGGAATTAATAGCAAACTTAAGGATCAAAAAGGCAAAATTAGAAGGGGAAATAATAAAGACAGAAAAGTCCTTACATCTTGAGGCAACCGACCTTGAAGCATCAGAACAGAAAAAAGCATCTCTCATGGAGCAGGAAAAAGAAGCTGGCCAAAAAATAAAGCTTGTTGAGGAAAAAGTTGCTTCTTTAAATAATGAGCTTGCAACAATAAAAACAGAAAAGCAAAAATTAAGAGCTAACATATCGCAATTAAGCAATCCCACACTGCTTGCAGAGCTGAATGCATTTGAAGAAAAACTAAAAGAGTTGGATGAGGATGTAATAAGGATTGACTCTGAGATAAAAAATATAGATGACCAGGCAGAAAACATATATAAAAGCGAGTTGGGAAAGACGGATAAGATAATAAAGCAGCTTGAGAAAGATGATGAGGAGTTTAACAATGAGTTGAAAAATCTGACAGAAATAGTAAAAGATAAAAACAATGAATTAAAGAAAAAGGAAGACCTGGCTCAGGATTTCTATGCAAAGTTTAAAGGTCTATTCCATAAAAGGGATGAAATAGACAAAGAAATACAAAGAAACCAGGCAACAATGAACAACAGGCAGGATGACAGCAGAAAGGTTGAGGTCAGGGCCAATACCTTATCATTGAAATTGGCAGAGATAGAATCAGTACTTTCTGGATTGAATTTGGAATTCCAGCAATATGAAGGAGTTAAATTAGACTTAAGCAAAAATGAAGACCAGCTCAAATATGAAATAAAAAAATTTGAAAATATGAGAGAACAGATAGGTTCTGTAAATATGAGGGCTCTTGAAATATATGAAGATGTTGAAAAGCAATATAATGAGCTGGTTGGAAAGAAAGACAATCTGGGTAAGGAAAAAGAAGATGTACTTAAAATGATGAATGAAATAGAAGGTAAGAAAAAAGATCTGTTTATGAAAGTATTTGAAGTTGTTAATGGAAACTTTAAGAAATTCTTTTCAATGCTAACTACAAAAGGTGAGGCAAATTTAATCATTGAGAATGAGGAAAATCCTTTTGAGGCTGGATTAAGGATTAATGTTAAAATAACCGGCAGCAAGTTCCTTGACATAAGAAGCTTATCTGGAGGTGAAAAAACTCTGACCGCATTAGCATTTATCTTTGCAATCCAGGAGCATGAGCCAGCTTCATTCTATATTTTAGATGAGGTAGATGCTGCTCTTGACAAGCATAATTCAGAGAAATTTGCTAAATTAATAAGGAAATATTCAGATAATGCACAATATGTGACAATGAGCCATAACGATGCAGTAATATCAGAAGCAGACAGTCTTTATGGGATTTCAATGAACGAGCAGGGGATAAGCCAGGTTGTTAGTTTGAAGATATAAGTGTGAAGATTTCAAATAGTGTTCTTTGCAGTCTGATGGAACTCTAATAATTAATGTGTTTTTAATTTGGCAATTGTTTTCTCCAGTTCATTAAATAAACGGGAATTGCCTTCTTTCTTGTATTTATTTAAGTTATCCCTGTACATATTGATATTAGATAAAAATTTTCTGAAGACATGTTTACTTATCCTCTTTGAAAATAGTCCATAGCCAAATTTCTTTAAGTAAAGTGCATTTGCTATTTGTTCAAACTGCTTACCTAGGGGTATGGAAAGTATTGGTTTATTCAAATACAAAGCTTCTCCTATCAGTGAAAAACCGCCGTTTGTAATAACTGCTTTACAGTCTTTCAAATCATTAAAGAACTCTTTTTCATTAAACTTTTTATAAATTATATTATGGTCCCTTGCCTTGTCTTTTATAGAGTAAACGATAAAATTTTCATCAATTTTTTTCAGGGTAGATATCAACCTAATATTAGGTTTAGATATTTGGTAAACAAGTATGTGGTCTTTGATAGATGGTTTTAAGCTTAGAATTTCTTTTCTTAATATTGGCGGGAAGAGATGGACATTCTTTTCTTTTGTAGGAGGGTAAAAGAAAGTCGTAAGGAAAAAATAATCTGCCTTTCTTGTTATTACATTAGCTATAAGCTTGCTAACCAAGAAATCTTTTACGTACCTCTTCGGGATGCTTACTTTTGTTTTGCTTGTTATATGATTGTTGTCGATCACAATCAAAGGCAACTTATGTTTCTTAGCCAAGAAAGAGGAAAAATATTCAAAATCTGATATAACTACATCTGGCTTAAAATCCCTTATGATATCTTCTACTATTTTTATTGAACGTCTTCTACCTCTTTTGAGATGTTTTATATTGTAGATTATTGTTTTTATGTTGGAAACCTTGTTCCTAAGGTACATCAACCTTAAGGCGCGTATCTTCTCTATATCCTTTATCTTTATCGACAAGAAGTCATAGGCGTTATCACCGCATACCACCTTTACCTTGTGTTTTTTCATCAATTCTTTTATCACTACCCAACTTCTAGTAGCATGACCCATTCCCTCTCCTGCAACACCATAGAGAATTTTTACCATTATAAAAAATAATTAATCCCAATATATAAAATTAATTAAAATGCGTCGGCCGGGACTTTCACCAATCTTTCCGAAGGAAAGCCTGATTTTGGTCAAGCTTTTGCGCGTAAGCGGAAAAGATTGTTTTGAACCCGGATAGCGGGCTTGGAAGGCCCGAGTCATAGCCATTAGACCACCGACGCATTAAAAGTTTAAGATTGGTATTATATTTATAAATTTAATTATTTAGGGTCTGCGCCAGAGCGGACTTTAGGCAAAATACTAATTTTTATTGTAGTCGTTGCTTTATATTTCCCACCCGCCTCCCCCTAAATTAGGCACAGACCTATTTCTTAAACATAATCTATTTTGCCTATAAAATACCGAAATCCTTAAATAATGCTATATACCTATAAGGTTATTTGGGGGTGTTAGATGGACATAGAAGGTCCTATTTATAAGAATCTTATTTCTCATATTGATATTGACAGGAGTATAAACTC